>WNGH01001912.1_pt1 | contig 19564 bp, 21 predicted proteins | sample 5400631 | NCBI WGS metagenome assembly WNGH01 (sample SAMN13153373, study PRJNA577476) | soil metagenome | isolation source: 115 cm soil or saprolite under Garry oak tree replicate 1 | place: USA:California | collected 2016-06-15
GCTCGACGCCGTTGAACGTGCACGGACTGCTGGCTGCCTTCCCGCACTTGTGCCGGTCGGCGATGGCGACCGGGTTGAAGACGATCTCGTTGTCGTCGCCGCCCAGCGCGTTGTCCCGGACCTCCACGGCGAAGGGACCCCCGGGGGCCTGCCACACGCTCCGCCAGGCGTTCGGGTGCGCGGACGGGATGAACGTGGCGGTGTGGAACCCGAACCCGCTGAAGTTGGCGTCCACCAGGTCGCCCTCGTGGACGGTGAGGCCGCCCGACGGGAAGAACTTCGTGAATTCCCAGGGCTCCTGTCCCGGCGGGAACGTGTCGGCTTGGACTCGATAGGTGTCTGGCGAGGCGCCGGCAGGCGGCGCGATCCCGGCGACGATCCCCCCAAGCAAGAGCACGGCGAACACACCGCGAAGCACTCGCATCGTCCCCTCCCCTTCCGCCCCGACCGGACGCGCGTGGCAACTGTAGGCCTGCAGTGCTCGGATGAAAAGGGCGAGATTGACCGGGGCTACCCGAGGCCAAAGCGCAGCCACCGGGCCACCGCATCCACCACCAGCTGCACCGCGATGGCCGTGAGCAGCAGCCCCATGATCCGGGTCACGAAGTGGGTGGCGGAGGGCCGCAGGAACCGGGCGCTGGCCGAGGCGAACCGGCCGGACCCTTCGCCAGGAGTTCCTCACGGGACGGGTGTTCCCCACCCTCACCGAGGCCCAGCAGGAACTCGATCGGTGGGTGACGAGCTACAACACCGAGCGCCCCCGCTCGGCGCTGGCCATGGCCTCGAGCTTCTCAGCGGGAACATGGAAGCCCGTATCGACCATGCCGAGCGGCTCGAAGACGCGCTCCCACAACACGTCGGCGATCGGCGCGCCACCCGCTCGATGAGCACGCCCGCGACTTGGGCGCCTCCGGTGTAGCGCAACCCGGCACCGGGCTGGAGGAGGAGCGGCAGGCTCGCGAACCGGGCTGGCCAAGGCCCGCATGGCCGTGGTCGAGAGCGAGGTCGATGCGTTGTCCGAGGAGGTGATGCCAGAGCTCGTGGCGGCGAGCTGAGGCCGTGGCACGCCTGGATGTCCCGAGCCCCTCATCTTGGGGCGCATTCACAGGTGCTCTACGGCCCTCTCAGGCTGCGATTTTCGGCGGGGAAGAGCGAGGAGAAGCGGAGGACCTCATTCACCACTTGACCGGACGCGGCCGGCCAGGCATGACAAGACCAAAGAGTTCGGCGCACTGGCCAACCCCGGTGGCAGGCCTAGGAGGAGGTCTCAAGATGTCGCATAGGTGCCGGAGCCATTCCGAGACACGGGTACCGAGACTTCACAGGTGTCGTGCTTCGACCCTGAGAAAAGCTGGTCAGCTGCCCTCGTCGCCCCGGCGAGCGCTGAACTTGTCGCAGGTACCGGACCCCTGGATCACCCCTCGGACGAGCCTGCACCCACCCAAGGGCATGCGCGGAAACATGTACTTGCACGTGTCGCACCGGACGTCGGGCTTCGGGGCGGGTCGGTAGTTCGCCCCCCTCTTGGACAGACCCCACACCTTGGTAGCCATGGGCCGCGATCTTCCCGCTCTCTGGCCTCCCAGGCAAGCCCCAGGGTTGACTCAAAAGGATGCCCTCGAAGCGAGCCTGCTGCCTCAACCGAAGCGTTCACCCAACCGAGGGGGAGCGGATCAGGGACGCCACTGAACCTGGGACGGGCTCTAGCGCCGTCGACGATCTCGGGGACCGGCAGGTGCGGCCGGGCCCACCTCACCTTCGCCGCCTCCGCTGTGAGCCTTGGGAACCACGAGACCGGCGCGGCCTTCACATACAGCACGTCGCCTCGATTGGAAAGGCGCCACGCCTCGAGCCCGCGCGTGCGTCGGGCCACGAGGGACCAGGGCCAGGACGAATACCTGGATCGCACGACGTCCGGCGTCAGAGCCTTCCCCATTGTCGAGGCATTATCCCGCGCCGTTGGCTCTCGCGCCGTCGCGGTCTCTCCAACGCGGTGTGTGGGCGTCAGATCAGCTGATGGTGATGTTGCCCGCCTTGGTCGCTTGAGCGCCCTTGCTGTCGGTCACTTCGACCGTGAACATGAACGTTCCTCGGGTGGTCGGGATGCCGGTGATGGAGATCGGCGGTGATGCCGAGAGGCTGAGACCCGGCGGAAGCTGGCCCCCGGCAATCGAGGCGCTATAGGGCGCTACGCCACCCGAGAGGAAGAAGTTCTGCAGATATGACGTGCCGACGGTTCCGTCGTTGCAGCAAGTTGTTGGAAAGGTGATCGTGAGCGCTGCCGCCCGCAGAATCTCGATGCTGAAGGCCTGGCTGGCGACGTCGCCGGCACCGTCCTTGACCTGGATCGTGAAGGTGAAGCTGCCCTTCCGCTTCGGCGTGCCCCCGATCGCATCCCCGCAGCAGCCGTAGGTCGAGGGCATGAACAGACCAGGTGGCAGCTTGCCGGCAACCACGGTGAAAACGGGGAGGCTGCAGGGCGACCCGCATGAGCCGCCGGTAATCGCGATGTTCTGGCCGTAGTTGGCACCCACATTGCCGGATCCGAGGGCGCAGACACCGTTGTCGCAGCTCAGCCCGTCCGTGATGAACATGAGCGGTGAGCTGGAGGCTGCCGGGCGCGCCGAGACCGAGACCGCGCTCAACACGGTAATGCACCCGACGAGAGCCAAGATGACCGCGCTACGAGCGCGACTATGGACAAGCATCGCAGACCTCCTCGCTCGTTGTTTCCGTCCCCATACCGCGGCCGCCCCACCGCGGCGGCTTGCACGATGCCGCGGTCGGTCCTCGACTACGGCGAAAGCATGTTCTCCTTCCAGCTCAGGAGTCAGAATGGTCTGTGCTGGTAATACGGGCGAGGCTCTGCGGAGGATTCCCCCGGGGAGCCGGCGCCTTCTCAAGGTGGTCCTCGAGGCCGAGGGCATCGCCGTGGTGGGGGAGGCGGGCGACGCCCGGGCCGGGGTCGACCGTGTACGGGACCGGGACCCCGAGGTGGTGCTCATGAACCTCCGCCTGCCTGACATGAGCGGGATCGAGGCCACCCGATTGATCAAGGAGTCCTCCCCCCTCACCCAGGTAATCATCTTGACGGCCCACGACGGGCCGCTGCCGAGGGAGAGCGCTGAGCAGGTCGGGGTTTACGCGTACATGGTGACGGGGGTCGCCGCCGAGCTCCTTCGAGACGTCATCCTGGACGCATGGGCCTACGGCGAGGGCCTCCGGGCCCTGGGGTCGCCGGGCCGCAAGCCGGTCCGAATCACCTGAACCATCTTCATGGAGTCCTCCACGTAGGTGTCTCCGCGACTCGGGGTATGCGCCGGCGGCCACGGGCCGCAAGCCATGCCAGGCGCTCGCCCCCTGCTACGAGAAGAACTGGTCCAACGCGTACAGGTCGCCCGGGTGTAGCCAGACCTCGGTCGTCTTGCCGTCCTTGAAGTGGAACACCAGGACTCCGTTGTCGTGGAGGGTCTTTCCGCCGCGTTGCCCCGTGGCCGGGGAGAGAGCGATCCCGTGTTCGTCGTTGGCCAGGACGTCGTGCAACTCGACTCGGAACGTCCCCCCAGTGAGCTCGAAGATCTTCCCGAAGAACCCAAGCACCTCGTCGACCCCGTTGTAGTCCCCGGAGACGGGGCTCTTGCCCGGGACGTGGTACCTAATGTCGGGCGCGAAGAGCTCGTTCCTGAGGGAGCCCATGTCCCCCTTGCTGAACGCCTCGAACCCTCTCCGGATCAAGTCTTCGTTCGGATGCGCCATCCCAACCCCCTTTGCGTAGATCTGAGGATTCTCGAACGACCCGGTCCATACGGCAAACTGAGGTCGGCGATAGGGAGGAGGTGGAAGGACTGATACCACGCTTCTCGCTGGGCATCGAGTGTGTACCGCTTGTCGCCGATTGAGGGTGCGTCGGGTCATGAGCACGGGCGCCCGGATCCGCACGAGCGTCAGTCTCGCCACCGCGGGGCGACCGCGGAGCCCGCTGGCTTGTCCTGCCCGTGAGCCTCCCCCGACGGCTAGGGCGGTTCATTTGCCGTCTCTGTTCCTTCCGGCCCGAAGGGACAAAGCTCAAGGGCCCCCCTTTTGAAGGCCAGAACTGGCTCGACGGCGCGTTCGATTGCCACGAACGGTGCCCTCCGAGACTCCCGCACCCAGCCCTGTCCGCCGCGGTGCGGCTATCGGATACATTCTCCGGGAGTCCCGAGCTTCGTAGCGTTCGTACGTCGCCTGGACGATTGCCCCTTCTCAGCCCTCTGTGCTACACCGGCCGGTACCGGCCCGGTCGGAGGGAGACGTGGGCCTATTGCCCCGGTCCGTTCCTGGCACGGGAGGGCCTCGTGCCCCTCCTCGCTCCCACTCTTCGTTTCGGTCGCGTGTCTGAGAAGGTAAGGAGAGGGGTCCGATGGACAGATCTGTAGCGAGGCGAAGACTCCTGGTTGGCGGCGCGCTGACGCTAGTCATCGCCGTCGCCGCGGTGGGCGTGGCGCTCGCCACGCCGAAGAGCGGGCCAGCTCGGCCCGCCACGTCGCCAAGCGGGACGGCCTCGTCGACCACTTTGGCCGACGGCAACACCGTCAACACCGTCAACATCAACGTCGATCCGATCAAGCTTCGAACCAAGGATTCGGTAGAGGTCTTCCAGGTCAGCAATACCGCGGATCCGGGCTGGACCTCGGGCTGGCACAAGCACACGGGACCGGTCATCGTGAACGTGACGGCGGGCGCACTGACCTTCTACGAGGCGGATTGCACGGTGACGACGGTGACCGCCCCCGGCGCGTTCATCGAGACGACGGGGCACCCCATCGTGGCTCGTAACGAGGGGTCGGTCGCCGCGGCGTGGATCACCACCCAGATCATCCCCGTGGGCGCCTCCCATCGAGTCGACGTCACCCCCGGCTTCTGCGGCGTTTCATAGAGCAAGACTCCCCGCCGTCGTTCGTTGACTGAGGAGTGGCTTTTACCGCAAGCCCCGGCCGCCGGAGGGCGCCGGGGCTTGTTCGGCCGGCGAAGCAAGAGCACCGGGAGGTCGATGCCTATCTGAAGGGAAAATGACCGAAACTCCGTGGTTCACGATGGCGGGCGTGCCCACTCCCGTCGTGTTCTCGTGGAGTGCGGGGAAGGACTCCGCGTTCGCGTTGTGGACGGTGCTCAAGGAACCCGAGCTTCGAGGTCAAAGCTCTTCTCACCACCCTCACCCAGGGCTACGACGGGGTCAGCATGTCCGCTGTTCTCATTCCTCCGTTCCTCCGGAGCCCAGAATTGGGCACGTTTCCCCAGTTCATGATGGGCGAAGCGGTGACAGGTGCTGCACTCAGCCGAGCTGGGACTGAGGCCCTGGATCGAGGCCCCAGGACCTGACACCGCGTCGTCGAGTGTCGTCGGCCCTCCGGTGGCGCTGGAGGCCGAGTCGGGAGACGGGGTCGCCTCGGGAGCAAGGACGGGCAGCCGCGGCCCGAGGCACGACACGCCTGTTGGTTCGGTGGGGGAGCAACAGGGCTGGGCGCCCGTAGGAACTAACCCGTAGTTCATACTCCGAACACCTCGCTTGGCCAGAGTCCAAAGAGGCCGCTTGACAGTTATGACCGGTGGGATGTCTAGGTTCTGGGAGCGATCACCACCCACAGCTCGTGGCTTCCGGTGTCGGGGGCGACGGCCACCACCGACGCTCCCACCAGGAGCTCGGTGACATCGTTGGTGACAGGGTCGATCCGGGAGATGGTCTGGTCTCCCTGGTTGATCACCCACACCGCCCCCAGGCCGGTGGCGATGTCGGTCGGGTTCTGCCCCACGCGGATCGGTCCGGTCGGTGCCCCCGTGGAAGGATCTAGCCGGGTAAGAGTCCCACTTGCGTCTGCCACCCACACACTGCCGAGGCCGGCAGCGATGGCGACGGGGTTTCCTCCGACCGGGAAGGTATCGAGCTTCGCACCGGTCGTCGGGTCCAGCTTCAGCACGGTCTCGTCGAAGTCGTCGAGCACCCACAGCGCTCCCAGGCCGTACGCCACGCCTCTGATGCTCGATGCCACCCCTATCGGCCTTCCGAGCCGGTCAGAGCCGGGGTCCACGGGGGTCAACTCGCCGCTTTGGCCGCCCAGCCACACCGTCCCTGGAAGGGCGAGGACGTAGGGCGTGGCGAGCAAGGCCGTGGCCGGAAAGGGGATCCGGTCCACCACCGCTTCGGTGGCCGGGTCGATGCGGACCAGGTCGCTGCCGGCAGTCGCCCAGATGGCCCCCTGGCCGATGGCGACGTCCCAGACGGGCGCGTTGAGCGGCACGATCAGGTCGTCCCCGGTGGTCGGGTTGATCCGAAGCACGCTGCTCCCCGGATTGATCCAGATCGCTCCCTCCCCGGAGACGACCTCCGGGAGCAGCCCGCTCTTGCCGAAGCCTCCCGGTGCCGGGATGGCTCGGCGAATCGCACCGGTCCTCGGGTCGATGACCACCACGGCGCTCGAGAACGGGATCGTGGGGATCGCGCTGGCCGAACTGGAAGCTGCGGGAGGCGTCGGAGGAAGCGTGGACGACTCCCGAGACAGGAGCGCCACGGCCACCGCCACCCCTGCGAGGGCGACCGCCGCCCCGATCAGGATGGAGAGGCGCCTCCGGGCGGGCCGCGCCGGGGCGGGCTTCGCGGCGCCCACCCCCAGGGTTTCGCGTGCGGCAGCGGCCAGTTCGCCCGCGTTCTCGAACCGGTCCGCCGGCTTCTTGGCCAGGGCTCTGGCCACCACTGCGTCGACGGCCTCCGGGAGCTCCGGGCGCGTGGCCGTGGGCCTTGGCGGGGGTTCGTTCAGATGTGCGTGGAGCACGGCGGCCTCTCGGTCCCGAGGGAAGGGGACCTCCCCGGTCAGGCACTCATACAGCACGCACCCCAGGGAGTAGGTGTCGGTGGCCGAGGTGAGGGCCTCCCCGGTGAACTGCTCCGGCGCGGCGTAGTCCAGCGTTCCCACGAACTGGCCGGTCCGGGTGACCCCGGAGTCCGAGGTGGCCCGCTTGGTCAGGCCGAAGTCCCCCAGGTACACCTTGTCCGGGGTTCCCGGCACCAGCAGGACGTTGGCAGGCTTGACGTCCCTGTGGATGAGGCCCTGGGCGTGGGCGGTGTCCAGGGCCGAGGCCACCTGGGAGATGATGGCTGCGGTGCGCTCTGGGGAAAGCGGCCCCTGCTCGTCGATCAGGCGGCGAAGGTCGATGCCCTTCACGTAGCGCATGGCGATGAACAGGGCTCCGTCTTGTTCCCCGGCCTCGTGCACCGGCAGGATGTTGGGGTCCTCTAGGGACGCGGCAATCCGGGACTCCCGCAGGAACCGGTCCCGGAACTTGGGGTCCTCGGCCAGCTCGGGGGCGAGGACCTTCAGGGCCACCTTCCGTGACAGGGCCACCTGCTCCGCCAGGTACACGACCCCCATGCCGCCCCGGCCCAGAACCGACTCGATGCGGTAGCCGGCGATGGTGGTGCCGATGCGGGAGTCTGTTGTCATGGCCCTTCCCAGGCGATTTGTACACCGCTGGATCGGTCGGAGGAAGCGCCGTCGGGGGGCTCGTCTATCTACATGTCGGGATCGTGTTCCGGTGGAGCTGGCTCTCCGTTGGGGTCCGGGGGGCCCTATTCTGCGCCGGTGAATGAGACCCGGGCCCGGGCGTGGTTCGGATTGACGGCCCTGGCGGTCTTCACCGGCATCACTGTGCAGGTGCTCGTGTCCGCGAACGCCAAGGCGGAGTTCTTCCATACGGCCGGCGGCCGGGCGTTCAACCTCTTCTGCTTCTTTCACCATCCAGTCGAACGTGATCGTCGGCGTGACGAGCCTGCTGCTGGCTCTGAACCCCAATCGCTCCTCGACCGTGTTCAACACGTTCCGGCTGACCGGGGTCGTGGCCATCGCGGTCACCGACGTCGTGTTCCACGCGGTCCTGGCCCGGCTCCTCTGCCCGTCGGGCACCCGGCAGGGCCGGGGAGGGAACTGCTCGAAGCGAACCGCGATCGGTGCCCTCAGGGGCACCATAGCAGGCCACCTGGCACGTCGGTGAACGGCCGGGGCGGGGAACAGAAAGAGTAGCCACACTGATGGGAGGTCGACGCGGCAGCGATGCCCCACCCTTCAGCTATCAAGGGCTGCGGAGGCATCACGTTCGTCACGAACACGCACAGTCCAACCAGGTCCTCCGAGGGCCCTACGGGCTGAGGGGCGACGACGGCACGCCGGGGGCGGCCGCCTACCGGGGGGGAAGGAGGACTACCTGAAGGCCCTCGACGCCTTGGAAGCGGTGGCCACCTGGCTCGAGGGGCTGGGACATCCGAGCGCCGCGGGCAGCGTCCGGGAGAGGATGCCGGAGACGCTCACCATCAACCGCCTGGGCGTGCCGCCGAAGCTCCAGGTGTCGCTCTACTCCACCAACATCGTGAAGTCGGCCTTCTCCGTGGGTCGGACGGTGATGGGCAACGTCAAGCGGTGGCGGCCCCGGAGCAAGACCCGGATGATCGAGAGGTGGTGCGCCGCCGGGCTGCTCATCGCGGAGCGGCAGTTCCGCCGGGTGAAGGGGTACCGGGAGATCCCGGTGCTCGTCTCTGCGCTCAGGGCTCACGTGGCGAAGACGTCAGAGGCAGGTGCTAGGGTTGCATAGTCAGGTCGATGGACCGCCGCGGAAGTTCAATGGCGAGCGGGACAACCTCAACCCCGAAGCTCCGGTCACCAGCTAGAGCGGGTCGACGCCAGGCCAAGAAGCTGACCTGATCCGAGGGTCACCGACCGCACTACAGACATAACGGTGGCATGACGACTCGGGGTCATCCCACGGTACTCAACGGAACTCCCGTTGCGCCCATTCGCCCTGCTCAGGCCCTTGACCAGCGGTTTCTCCTCGCCCTTACAAGGCGGAGGTGGGTGGTTCGAAACCACCAGCGCCCACGAGGTACTTGTGACACCGCTACCGGTGGCGGGCCCGGGTCACGGCCCGTTCCTCGAATCCGTACAGAGCGGCCAGGCCGATCAGCGTGCCCACCAACCCACCCACGTAGATATAGCTGAGAGGGTTCGAGTGGTCGAATTCTGACCATGCTCTGATGACCGCCCCCAGCAGGAGGACTGTTCCGAGTGCCACAGTTTGGACTGCCACTCGGCCTGCGCTCCAACGACCGTCCGCGGCCATCGCCAACCACGCCACCCCCGGGAGGGCGACGAACCCGGCGACCGCCCGAGCGGTCAACGGCGTCAGCTCCCAGGGCCACACTCCGATCACGGCCGTTGGCCAAGCGAACATCACGGCGGCCAGCACGAGGAGGATGATCCCGACTGCCACGAGCACAGCCTTGATCGAGCCAACGAGCTCGATGTCGGCAGCCTCCAGAGTGCGTGGGTCCCTTCGGCGGTTCCACAGCCACACAGCAGGAACCAGCAGCGGCGTGACGGCATAGATCCATACCCACAACAGAAAGGGAAGGCTCCCGTGGCGGAACTTGTCCCAGTGCAGGACCGTGGCCCCCGCGAGCAACCACGTGAACACGGCGGTCGGGAGGAAGCCGAGGGCGACCCGGTGCCACCTCCGACTGAAGAGCACCCGAACGTAGAAAAGGATCGCCGACCCGTACCCGGCTCCCATGAGCAGCGCCGTCATGCGCGAAGAGATCGTCCAGGCAAACCGGTGGTCGGTCTCCCCCGGGTGCAGATAGAGGGCGAACCACGCCGTGAAGAGGATCCCCACCACCACGGCGGCAACGACCCTGGTGGGGAGGAGGATGCGGTCGTCCCGCTGTCGTGTTGCTCCGTCCGTGAGGAGCTTCGGCCCGGGCTCCGAGGTCAACTCACGGTCCTCCCACCCGGGCGCAAGCGATCCGGTAGTGGGGCCACCACCTGAGCCGGCGCGGTATCGTGCGCACGGCCGCCCGGGTGGCCCCCGCCAGGAACGAGAAGGCGGCTCGGCGGCGACGGTCCCACGGCAAGGCGAAGTCGCGGCGAACTGCCTCGGGGAGCAGGCCCGCGGTGACGATGCGCTGCGTCGGACCAGCTGCCCGCTCGCTCCACGTACCCGTAGGCCAGAGGATCTCCTGGGCCTCCCGCTTGCCTTCGTCGCCTGCCACGAGAACGTTCCCCTCGATCATGGAGGAGACGTACGCTCGGAGCTCGTCGAACGTCGTCGGCAATGACGCCGCATCGACACCGAACGCCGTTCCGAAGGGACGGGTGTCGGCCACGTACCGGTCTCGCTCGGCAAGCGTCAGTGGCTCGACGAAGTGTGCGTAGCATTCGACCCCCGCCCAGACGATCGTGGCGTATCCCCAGCGCAGGAGCTCGGGGTCGTCCGCGCGGTACGCGGAGCCCGCGGGGAAGGGCCCGGTCCCGGTGCCCAGCCGCCCTTTGACCCTGGTGTGGAGATCCCGAACGTGCGAGGCCGCCAGTTCGGCCTGCTCTTGGTCGCCGAAGATGACCCCGAGGTTCAGACCGACCGTGGCTCCGAGTCGCTCGGCGGCGCTCCTTCGACGATCGGTATGCTCGGCCACGGCCGCGGCGACCAACGGATGGGCAAGCTGCAGAAGGGCGGCGGCGGGAGCCGAGAACAACAGGACTCGCTCGCGATTCACCTGCCACACGATCGATGACGGGCCGAAAAGGCCGGGATCGCCGGTCCGGCCCGACGGGAGCGGTGGCACCGACAACCCGACACGACGCCGACGGCCCGGAGCGTCGCCCGTGGATGTCCTCGCGCTACCGGCCTCTGCCATGCCGCGCGTAGGATACGCCTGGCCTGTTCGGACGGCGGGTTGCCGTCGCTTCGCCAGGACAGGAGGGGATGAGAACCCGATTCGATGTCGTCATCATTGGAGGCGGCCCCGCCGGGCTTACTGCGGGGCGCGTCCTCGGCGAGGCGGGCGCGACCGTATTGGTCGTCGAAAAGGATCGCGAGATCGGCGCGTCCGTCCGCACCAGCGGTGGCACCTGGATCCGCGACATGGCCGGGCACGGGATCCCTGCGGACCTCTACCACCCGCTTCGGCGGGTACGCCTGGTGACGGCAGGCTCTGAAGCGACGTTCGAACATCGGGAGGCCAGGGCTTGCGTCCTCGACGTTCGGCGCACGTACCGGTACCTCGCATCGAGGACTGTCCGGGTTGGGGCCTCGGTGCTCACGGGAACCACGTTCCAGGCCCTCTCAACCAGTAGGGGCCGCCCGTCGGGAGCGGTTCTTCGCCATGCGTCTGGACGAACCGAGCACGTCCGGGCCGAGGTAGTGGTTGACGCCTCGGGATACGCGGCGAGACCCAGTCGGCTGTTCGGGGTCCCCATCGGGCCCCGCCTCTACGGCCTCGGCCTCGAAGAGGAGCTCGAAGCCCCCGCCTACGACCAGGACGAGGCCGTCCTGATTCTGGGGCGGGAATTCGCCCCGAACGGCTATGCCTGGGCGTTCCCCTGCGGCCGCGGACGGGTCCGGGTCGGCGTGGGTGTGCCGCTCCCCGCCTCAGGGCCACAGCCGGCAGAGCTGCTTCGGCGGCTCCGGTCGGAGAGTCCCCACCTGCGAGAGGCATTGGCCGGCGCTCGATCGGTCGAAGTGCACCGGGGCATCGTGCCGTTCTCGCCACCATCGGATCCCCTCGTCTGGAACGGCCTGGTGCGGGTGGGCGATGCCGCCGGACAAGTCTCGGCCTTGGCGGGTGAGGGGATCCGCCTGGCGATGGACGCCGGAACGACGGCCGCGCGAGCCATCGCTGGGGCGCTCGAGGATGGAGGGCGTGGGTCCGCTCGGCTCCGCGAGTACGAGCAGAGCTGGCGAAGGTCGCAGGGGCGGGAACTCCGGGCGGCGCACCGGGTGCACCGCCGGCTGATCGGACAGACCGATGCCGACTGGGAGCGGTTGGGCCGGGCCCTCCGGCCGCTTGCCCCCCAGCAGGTCGACCGCCTGCTGATGTCCCGCTACTCGGCGGGCTGGCTCATCGGAGTGGTGCTGCGGAGTCCGCGAACCATTCCCGTAGGAATTGGCCTGTTGCGGCCACGGCCCCCGTCGCCGCCTCCGAAACGATCGGTTGCGGCATGATTCGAGGACTGCCGGCCCGCATGCGTCCCGACATCGTCTCCTATTACGAGGAGACCTGGTTCGACTACCGCGTTCTCTGGATGACGATCCGGAATCCGGCCATCCACTTCGGCTACTGGGACGAAGGGACCAGAACTCACCGTCAGTCGCTTGACAACATGAGTCGCGTGATGGCGGACGCCGCGCAGATCTCCCCTGGGGACCATGTCCTCGACGCCGGCTGCGGCGTCGGCGGTGGCGCGTTCTGGCTAGCCCAGACGCGGAACGCGTGGGTCCAGGGCATCACGATCGTCGGGAACCAGGCCTCCCGCGGCATGCGGTTCGCCAGGTCTCGAGGACTCGAGAACCGGGTCTCGTTCAGCTGCCAGGACTACTGTCGAACGGCGTTCGCGGACGAAGCGTTCGACGTGGTATGGGCTCGGGAGAGCGTTTGCCACGCCGAGGACAAAGGGGCCTTCTTCAAGGAGGCGCACCGTCTGCTGCGCCCGGGGGGCCGGCTGGTGATGGCGGAGTACGCGCGCACCGGCCGGCCCTTGGCGGCCGGGGGCGAACCATTGTTGCGCACGTGGCTGCGTCCCTGGGCGATCCCCGACCTGGCCACCTCAGCGGAGTTGACGCGATTGGCCTGGGATGCGGGCTTCTATGAGATCGAGGTCCGGGATGTGACGATCGCCGTGGAACCGTCGCTCCGACGCCTCCATCGCATCGTGAAGGCGCTGTCCCCGGGGGCCGGGTTACTGCATCGCCTCGGCCTCCGGTCGCACGTGCAACACGGGAACGTCACCGCCTCAGCGGCGATGTGGGCCGCGCTTCGCCGCGGCTTGTGGTGCTATGTCATCCTTTCCGCTCGCAAGCCACGCATATAGCGAGGGGCTGCGGGCCGTCGTGGCGGCGATTTTTTGGCCGCACCTGCTCGGCCGCTGACTGGGAAAGGACCTCGAGCCCCCTCCGGACGGTGTCGCCCCGGCCGAATGGCACCACGAACTGGTACTGGACGAAGCCCCGGGGCCCGTACAGGCGGTTCCAATGGTCGAGGGCGTCGAGGGGATGGAAGAAAGCGGAGAGCTCCTGGATCCGGCCGCGCTCGAACCGCGGCGCCTTGCGGAACCACGCCTCGTTGAAGGCGCGGGCCGTGGCCGGCCGCTGAGAAGGCTGACGTCATCCTGAACCGGCTCGTCGGCTTCGCGGCGAGCCCGGAGGACGCCAGGATCCTGGAGCGCCACACCCTCCCCGAGATCACCGCCCACGACCTCGCGCACATGCCGGCCTACAGGCCCAGGAAGAAGCGGTGGGTGGCCACCGGGATGCTCGACGCCGAACGGAGCTTCCGCCGGGTCAAGGGTGCAAGGAAATGCCCATTCTGATCGCTGCCCTGGGCCCGTCTTACCAGGAGTGTCAAAGGCTGGAGTACGATGAGGAAACAGCGTGAAGGCCGCCGGATCACCGCCGGACTTCAACAGCGGCCGGACATTCTCCTGTAAGGGACTGACCGACGGATGATCTGCTACGTGCTCAACCTGGAACGACACCAAGCTCGCCTGCAGTCGTTCCTGCAGCAGTTCGACAGCAGCGATCTGACCGCCTCAGAGCTGCGGCGGTTCCGTGCGGTCGACGCAGCGAGCGTCTGGCCGCATGCCCGGGCCTTGGTGTACCAGCCGGCGCAGGTCTCTCGACCCAATTCCGCCGCGACTACAACAGGCGTGTCTACATCGTGACCCCCGAGGCCGCCGAGGCGATCCGAGAGGCCATCGCCGACTACGAAAGGGAGCGTGAGTAGCTCGTTCCTTTCGTTTTCGTCCACGGCAAGATCCAAGGAGGATCCAAGATGAAGGAGCTGTCGCACCCTGCCCGTCAAGTCTGCCCCAAGGCGCCAAAGGGATGGCCCCGTTACCTCTGCACGGATCAGGTCGTCACGCGTGCATAGGGAGGGATATTGTCGAGCGCGAACTGACCGCGCGGCGCATAGCCACCCGGACGTCGCCGCGAACCCGTGATAGAGGTCGTTGTCGCCGAGACGCGTGAGGAGCGAGCATGCCGAGTACCCAAGAAGTGCGCCTGCCGGCAGTGATCAGCGAGCGACTCCTCGAGGTCCCTGACTTCCAGCGTCCCTACGCATGGCGGAAGAAGCAACTCGAGGACCTGTGGGAAGACCTGGACCTGCTGGGGCCGACGGGTAGCCACTACGCCGGCACCCTGGTCTTGCGGGACGTGGTGATGGATGACGGTTCGGCGAAGACCTCGGTTGCCGACGACGGAGCTACCCTGAGGCACTGCGAAGTGGTCGACGGACAGCAGCGTCTGACGACCTGCCTCCTGCTCCTCGACCGGGTCCGTCGACGTCTCGATGTCTTGGCTGGCCTGGGGGTTGAGGATGCCGCAGGCGTAGCCTCGCGGATCCGCACGACGTACGGCATGGTCAACATCGACCACGCGCAGACGCCAAGGCTGCGGCTGGGTGGCGGGCTCAATCCCTTCTGGGTCGAGGTCTCCCTCGGTGTCCAGCCCTACGTCGGACCTGCGCTGATCGCGGGACAAGAACGGCTCCGCGACGCGGCCGGCTTCTTCGACGACAAGATCGCTACCTTGGGCGCGGATGAAGCAACCACCGAGTTCGCGCGACTCAAGGACCTCCAACGCAGGGTTACGGCCGGTCTCGGCTTCCTCGTCTACGAGGTGCAGTCGATCGCCGAAGTCGGCGTCATCTTCGAGACGCTCAACGAGCGCGGACGCGATCTCAGCGATCTCGAGAAGACCAAGAACTACCTGCTGTATCTATCCCGGAGCATCAAGGACGGCCGCAGCGAGCAGCTCGCCGAGCTGATCAACGACGCCTGGGCGGACATCTTCAGGAACCTCGCAGGCGCGGCGGACGATGCGGACGACCAACTGCTCCGCGCCCATTGGCTGGCTACGGAGAATCCGGATCGTCGAGAGTGGAAACGCATCGCGTCGATCAAGAAGCGCTTCGACCGGAGCCAATACATCTCAGGTGAGACCCGCCTCGTTCCCGTGACCAGGGCAGGCAAGGACCAGGACGACGCCTGGGACAGGCTGTTCTCCGACCTCACCACCTACGTCATCAGCCTTCGACATTGCTCGTTCTTCCTATCGGAGATGTTCGATCCGAAGGCCGCCTTCGAAGCCTTCGAGAGCCACAGGGCGGAAGCATGCGGGCGGAGCGCCGCGCTCGCTCGTTCGGGTGTCGTCGCGCTCTACCGGCCGCTGCTGTTCGCAGCACGGTTGCGACACCCTGACGACGGCGAACTCTATGCGCGGTTGGTCGACCTGTGCGAGCGGTACTCCGCGCGGGTGTTCGTGATCCGTCAGCGCCGTGCCAACGCGGGGGAGGCGCGCCTGCTTCGGCTCGCACATGACCTGTTCGAAGGCGAGGATCCGGAGGTGGTTCTCAAGGAGGTAGCGGCGGTCCTCTGGCGCTATGCCTCCGATTCCGAGGTGGCGGCCACGATGGAGTCGACGGACGAGAACTGGTACAACCGCCGCGGTCACAAGTACCTCCTCTACGAGTACGAGCTCAGCATCAAGTCGTACGGTAAGGAGCTGCCACCGCTCTCCTATTTCACGGATACGGCCCAGGAGCAGCGGACGACCGAGCACATCCTTCCGCAGCACCCCAAGTCAGAGGATGCTTGCTGGTGGGACCACTTCAGCGAGGAGCAACACGCAGCGCTCGTGCACTCGCTCGGGAACCTGGCGCTGACCTACGACAACTCGTCGTACAGCAACAAGTGCTTCGATGAGAAGCGGGGCAAGCACCTGTCTCCAGGTGATCTCGAAACGAAGTGCTACGCGCAGGCCCCGTTGAAGCAGGAGCAGCTCCTAGCTCAGTACGAGGAGTGGTCGCCCGACGTGATCGAGCAGCGTCAGAAGACGCTCGCTGCGTGGGCGCTGGAACGGTGGTCGATCGAGTCGCCAACAGCGGAGGAGATAGCGCGGGACGATGTCGAGATCGAGCACGAAGGCACAGACGAGGACATCGAAGCCGACGCCCCGAACGAGACCGAGGGCACTGTTGCGTTGGTCGAAGCCGGGGCACTCTGAGTGCTGACCCGGCTGGCGGTGATCAGATCGCCAGGGCCAGTTCGGCGAATGCGTCGGCAAGACGGAGGGAAGGCGGAACCTCGGTCCCGAGATCGTAGAAGCCCCGGCGGAGGTTCTGGACGAAGGCGTGAGCGGCGACGATCACCCTGGCGGTGCGGTCCCGCTTCAACCCGCGCATCGGTCGGAGTCGTGCTTTGAGGCGGCCTGGGTGCCCTCGGCTTGGCAGCACTCGCCGTCCTGCGATGCGTGCTCCTGCCAGGTCCGTCGCAGCACCAGCCCTTGCTGAGATCGAGTTCCTCGGCCATAGAACTCTCCTTCCGCTGGTCGGCCTTCCGGACCTGAGCGGCAGCCCGGTCAGGCCGGGCCCCGCCTGATGATGAGCAGGTGGACGAGGAAGGCCGGAAGCGGGACCACGGCATACCCGCCGCCTCCGCCGCCACCACTCGTTCCACCACCGTAGCTCCCGCTGTGGTGGAAGAAGACGAAGTACACGATTCAGGTAGATGACCGTCGCGGCGACCGCGTAGATCACCACCCACTTGGGCCACCGTCGCCCGTACCCCGACGGCCGCCCGCCCGCATACGCAGGGTCGTTCTGGCCCATGTCGGCCTCCTGACTTCGCGGGGCGCCTCATGACGAGTGTTCCCACTCAGGGAGCCCCCTGCACATGGGAGCCTCCACATGGCTCGATCAAGCGGCGATTCGATCGACCGCGGTCCCTGGCCTTAACCGCCGCCAGCCCTTCGTTCAAGGGGAACCTCCGGTGAGCAGCATTTTCGTAAACCGCAGGGAAGGACTCAGGGAGCCGCCGTGCCCAGGGTCGCAGCGATCTCCTGGATGGCAGCTAGCTCGGCGGGGCTGATGCTCTCCCCACCCTCCCGGTGAGCGGTCGCGACCTTGTCCGCGAGGTTCAGGACGAAACGCCTGTACTCCTCGAGCTCCTCCGGTGTCGCCTTGCGCTCGAGCAGCTCGACCGCATCGCGAAGATGCCGCAGGCCGTTCTCCTTGAGCTCCTCGGCAGAGTGATACCGCGTGTGGTCGATCTCCGGCTTCGCCGACACGATCTCGTCGAGGAGCTCGCTCTCCCCGTGCTGCTTGCGCGCCCCCACGTAGGCCTTCGCCATCGCGATCGTCTCCCGGAAGGTTCCTCCACGCTGCGCGGTGACGACGATCATCCCGGCGCTGGGCGGACCCTCCAGTACGACCTGCCACTCCTCCGGCGTGAAATCGGCCCTTGCTGTCATGCTGCCCTCCTTTCGGTCGTGGGAACGACTACCCGAGGCACGTAGAAACCGATTCGGACCTCGTCAAGAACCGGATGTGGGCGATCGTCCTTCCATGCCGTCTTCTCGCGGCTCGGTCGGTGTAGTCTCGCAAATTCAGTCTGCGTTCAGCAGACCAGACTGAGCCAGCGCCGTGAGCCGGGTGATGGCCGCCGCCGACAGCCCCGAGGAGGTCCCGGCACGACATTGGCTGGTGCCCCCGGGAGGAATCGAACCTCCGACACACGGTTTAGACACCGTTGCTCTATCCACTGAGCTACGAGGGACGAAGGACGAGGGCACACGCAGCGGCTTGAATCCCCGAGAACGCGGTGCGTGCCCGGGGCGTCAGGCGGAACCCAACATCAAGAGTGGAGCCGGAGGTCGGACTCGAACCGACGACCTGCGGTTTACGAAACTGCTGCTCACCGCAGGTCGCCTAGGCGAAGAGCCGGCGGGCTGGTGAACCCGAGAAAAGACTGTTCATCGGATGCCTAGCTGGCCTCCCTGTCGAGGGCCCGGAGTGTGGGGCCTGACCAGGGAAAACGGGCTTGCTGGGGGCCCGAGCGCCGAGCTAGTGTCGCCGACACCATGTGGGCCCCGGCTACGCTCGAGGAAGGCACGGAGACCCTCACCTTCGCCGAGTTCGCCGAGGCCTGGTTGGACCACACCCGGGCCCGGGTTCGCCCCAGCACCTACCGGGGCTACGAGGGGCTCATGCGCGGCTACGGCCTCCGACCTCCCCCAGGGCCGACTACTTACAGCCATGTAATCTATCGAGGATCACGAGCCACGTACAGCCCCAGTCTTGGACCCGAGATGAGCGACGCCAAGCTCCACCACTTCGTCCCGCAGTTCCTGCTCCGCCGGTTCTCGATTGAACCGGCTGAAGACGCCGCGCAGCTCTGGCGGCTGGACAAGGCGACGGGCAAGACCGAGCAGAGGGCGGTCCGGTTAGAGGCTGCCGTGACCGGATACAACGACCTCCTCGAGGCCGAGAACATCCCCAAGGGATACGTTGAGCACGCGCTGAGCCTCATCGAAGGCGAAGCCGCCGGAATCATCGGCGACCTCATCGAGGGCCAGTCGATCGATCCGCCTCAGCGCGTTGCAATGGCGCTGTTCCTGTATCTCCAGTACCAGCGAACGCCCCGCGGACGCCAGTGGCTGACCTACACCTTTGAACAGTCGTACACCCTCGACACCATGCAGCGCCTCCTCGACCCGAAGCAAGTCCAGGAGCTGCACCGCTTGCAGGGCGAGGAGATCTCCCTCGAGGAAGCCGAACGCCGAGGCCGCGAATGGGCTGACCAGCTCGACTCCGGTGAGCTGATACTCAAGGCGGGGCAAGATCACGCCGTGGGAGCGATGTTCATGTTCGCCGAGGGCGCCGTGCCGGCGATCGCCGGCGGGATGTCTTGGTTCGTACTGCACGCGCCGCCCGGGAGCGACTTCATCATCTCGGACCACCCGATATTGCTGCACGATCCGACGGCGCCGCCCGGCTACGGAGCGGGCTGGCTGTCCTCACCGGAAACCGAGGCCACCTGCCCGCTCGACACGACAGCGGCGCTTGTCGCAGTCCCTGGTCCGCCCGAGGTCCAGCACGTGGATGCGCGTGGCAATGAAGTAGAGGAACTCAACCTCCGCACATACGCTTCCGCTGAATGGGCTATCTACGGGAGGTCACCCGGCGTCGTTCAGCAAGTCAGGGCTCACGCGAAGAAGCAAAAGCTTCGCGTGGCTGAGTTCGCACCGCGTCCGCCCACCATTCACATCCTCGAAGAGACCGAAGGCGAGCCGATGAAGGTGGAGAGGTTGCGACCGACGGGTGAAGTAAGACGACGGCAGCGCTGGCCACGCTGGGAGGACTGATGGGTGGCGAGAACGCCCGCCTTCATGATCTGTGCTGCCACGCGGCGGACCTGGCAGCCGACTTCCCGCGCGGCGAGCCTGTGGACGTCGACCCCGACGCGGACATCGGCGTGGCGATGACGGCTTACTGGAACATCGCTTTGGCCAGAGCCGCTGGGCTGCTCGCGCGAACGATCATCGACATGTGCACACGTCGCACGACAGAGACGATTGTGAAGGCCGGTCGAAAACTCGAACACTGGCCGCTCGAAAAGTCGAGCACCCGAGGCAGATGCTAGCGGAGTCCACCACCCCCTTCCCGTGCGGGTTCGGGGGGTGAGGAGGAGCCCTCGGCACGCCCTTGGCCAGC
>WNGH01002526.1_pt1 | contig 19554 bp, 15 predicted proteins | sample 5400631 | NCBI WGS metagenome assembly WNGH01 (sample SAMN13153373, study PRJNA577476) | soil metagenome | isolation source: 115 cm soil or saprolite under Garry oak tree replicate 1 | place: USA:California | collected 2016-06-15
CGCGCGGCTGCAAGAAGGTATGGTTATCGCCGTCGAGCCGATGGTCAATGCGGGCCGCCCGGAAGTGCGGATGCGCGACGAGTGGGTGGCGGAGACGGCGGACGGCAGCCCCTCGGCGCACTTCGAGCACACCGTGGCGATTACCGCCAACGGGCCGTGGATTCTGACCAGGCCGAAAGAGCTGACTGGGCCGTCGTGGTAGGGGAACGAGAGAGCGGAACAGGAGACTATGGCGAAGCAGTTCGACGATAAGAAGAAAGGCGACTCGGGAAATCCGAAGGAGGACGCCATTGAAGTCATGGCAACGGTGATCGAGCCGCTGCCGAACGCCATGTTTCGCGTTGAACTGGAAAACAAACACCGGGTTCTGGCGCACGTTTCCGGCAAGATGCGCAAGAATTTCATCCGCATCCTGGCGGGGGACAAAGTCGCGGTGGAGCTCTCGCCTTACGATTTGACGCGCGGCCGGATTGTGTACCGATATAAGTAGGAGCTGTAAGGATTAATTTCATTTCGGCATTTTGGAGCAGGAGCGAGGAGCAGAACAGCATGAAAGTACGGGCATCGGTGAAAAAGATTTGCGACAAGTGCAAGGTGATCCATCGGCGCGGCGTGGTGCGGGTGATTTGTGTCAACCCGAAGCACAAGCAGCGCCAGGGATAAGGACGTTCTTAGGAGAATGGTATGGCACGTATTGCAGGTGTAGATCTTCCAGTGCAGAAGCGCCTCTGGGTCGGACTGACCGCGATCTACGGGATCGGGCAGGAGCGCGCGAGAAAAATCGCGGCGAAGGCGAACGTCGATCCCACGAAAAAGATACGTGACCTGACGGAAGATGAAGTGAATCATCTTCGCCAAGTCATCGAACAGGAAGGCCGCGTGGAAGGCGATCTCCGCAAGGAGATACAGATGAACATCCGCCGTCTGATCGAAATTCAGGCGTACCGCGGGATCCGGCACCGCCGGAACCTGCCGGTGCGTGGCCAGCGCACGCATACCAACGCGCGCACCCGCAAGGGTCCGCGGCGCGGCGCCGTGGCGGCGAAGAAGAAGGTCATGGGCAAGAAGGGCTAGTTCGAGTTTGTAGGGGCGCAGCATGCTGCGCCCCGGCTTGGCAAGCTTTCAATTTTTGGCTGAAGAAGGAATGGAGTGAATCGTGGCAAAAGAACCGAAGGCCGCTGGTGGAACGCCGGAGACCGGAGCACCGGCAAAATCGGCAGCGGCGGCAAAGCGCAAAAAAGAATTCAAGAAGAAGCGTGAGCGCCGCACCGTCCCGCACGGCCTGGTGCACATCGCCGCGTCGTTCAACAACACGCAGATCACCATCACGGACACGGATGGGCGCACCGTGTGCTGGTCCTCTGCGGGCGCGATCGGCTTCAAGGGATCGCGCAAGGGCACGCCGTACGCCGCGCAGCAGGCCTCGCTGGCCGCCGCGGGCGTGGCGCGCGATCAGTACGGGATGAAGAGCGTGGAAGTTCGCGTGAAGGGTCCCGGCTCCGGACGCGAGTCTGCCGTGCGCGCGCTGGCCGCTGCCGGACTCCACATCGTGTTGATCCGTGACGTTACGCCGATTCCGCACAACGGCTGCCGTCCGCCCAAGCGCCGCCGCGTTTGATATTTATGCTCAACAGAAAAGATTCAGAGAGTTTTGGGAAGGGAGAATAGAAGTTGGCAAGACACCGAGATGCAGTCTGCCGCCTGTGCCGCCGGGAAGGGCAGAAGCTGTTTTTGAAGGGCCTGCGTTGCTTTACGGAGAAGTGCGCGATTGAGAAGCGCAACTTCGTGCCGGGACAGCACGGGCAGTCAAGGCGCCCCAAGGTCGCCGGATACGGTCTGCAATTGCGCGAGAAGCAGAAGGTCAAGCGCACCTACGGGCTGCTGGAGCGGCAATTCCGCAATTACTTTGAGAAGGCCGAGCGCGCCAAGGGGCCGACGGGCGAGAACCTCATCATCATGCTCGAGCGCCGTCTGGATAACGTCGTGTGGCGGGCGGGGCTGGCGTCATCGCGTTCGCAGGCGCGGCAACTCGTGCTGCATGGCCACGTCCGCGTGAACGCGAAGAAGGTCAACATCCCCTCCTACCTCGTCAACGTCGGCGAAGAAGTGGCCATCAAGGAAAAAATGCACCAGAACGCCATGGTGCTGGAAGCCCGCAACGTTGCGCAAAGCCAGAGCGCTGTGCCCTGGCTGGAACAGGAGCGCGAACAGTTCAAGGCCAAGGTTGTGGCTCTGCCGAAGCGTGATGATGTGCAGACACCGCCGATCAACGAGCAGCTCATCGTCGAACTGTACTCGAAGTAAGTTTCACAAGGGCGCGGCCAGCGCCAGCGAGCCCGTTTTCAGAAGCCAAAGCGTCTTGCGTCCGAGCTGGAATCGCTGACTGAGAAGTACGGGCGGTTTTCCGCTCAGCCCTTTGAGCGCGGCTGGGGCACCACGGTAGGAAACGCGCTGCGTCGCGCGCTGCTCAGTTCGATCGAAGGCGCGGCTATCACCGCTGTGAAGATCGAGGGTGTGCTGCACGAATTTTCTTCGATCCCCGGCGTGGTCGAGGATGCCACGGACATCATCCTCAACCTGAAGCAGGTGCCCATCAAGCTCAACACTGACCTGCCGAAGACCATTTACGTCAACGTCGAGCAGGCCGGTCCGGTCACCTCGGCGCAAATCGAGGAAGACGCGGACTTCGCAGTCCTCGACAAGAGCGTGTACATCGCGACGGTCAGCGAAGGCGGCAAACTGCAGATCGAAATGCGCGCCAAGAATGGTCGCGGCTATGTGGCTGCCGACCGCAACTACGACGAGGACCTGCCCATCGGATACATCCCGGTCGACAGCGTTCACTCGCCGGTACGCAAGGTCAACTACTCGGTCGAAGCTGCCCGGCTCGGCCAGATGACCGACTACGAAAAACTGATGATCGAGGTGTGGACCAACGGCGCGATCACGCCGCAAGACTCCATTGGTCTCGCCGCGAAGCTGGTGAAGGACCACATGAGCATCTTCATCAATTTCGAAGAGCCTGTGGATACCGTCGAAACGCCGCAGGACATCGTCCACGATCCGCGCCTCGAACACTTGGACCGCTCCGTCGAAGAGCTCGAGCTTTCGGTGCGTTCGTATAACTGCCTGAAGAACGCGAATATCCAGACCATTCGCGAGCTTGTCCAGAAGAGCGAAAACGAAATGCTCAAGACCAAGAACTTCGGCCGCAAGTCGCTCAACGAGATCAAAGATATACTGGTGAAGATGGGTCTCGCGCTGGGCATGAAGTTCGACGAGCACGGCCGCATCATCTGGCCGCCGCTCCCCAGCCAAACCGCGGCACCGGCATCAGAAGACACCGTCGAGCTGTAAGGTCATAAGGGACAATATAAACGATGCGACATCTCAACTCAGGTTCAAAACTCGGAAAGCAGCCGGCGCATCGCCGCGCGGTGCTGCGCAGCCTCGTCACCAATCTGTTTGAACACGGACGGATCACTACTACGCTCACGCGCGCCAAAGCTGCGCGTCCGGTGGCGGAGAAAATGATCACCCTCGGCAAACGCGACACGCTGCAATCGCGCCGTCAGGCCGCTTCCTACATCATGCTGCCCGCGGTCACCCAGAAGCTATTCAGCGAGATCGCGCCGAAATTCTCAGACCGCGCCGGCGGCTACACCCGCATCATTCATGCCGGCCATCGCGTCGGCGACAACGCCAAGGTGGCTATCCTCGAGCTCCTCGGCTACGAATTCAAGCTCAAGGAAAAGAAAGAAAAGCCAAAGAAGGACGAGGCGGCCGAAGTCAAGAGCTGAGTACCCGTTCTCAACACAGCATTCAGCAGCCCGTTCCGGCAAACTGGAACGGGCTTTTGTTTATTGCCGTTCTTCGTTGAATTGCCCGCCGCTTATGGTGCTTCAGGTAGAAGGAGCTTTGCTTGCCTCTATCTCCGCTTCCTGAGTGGATCGTCGCCAGCGGAGCCACATCCACAGCGCGCCGAAGGCCGCGAGAGCGCCCATCGAATCGAGCAGGGAATCGTAACCCGAAGCCGTGCGGCTAGCGACGAACGCCTGGTGAATTTCATCCAGGACGGAATATCCTGCGGCGCAGAAGAGTGCCGCGAGGCCCCACGTCCAGCGCCACCCTTTGCGGTCACCGCGCACGCCGCGATAGAGTAGCAGGCAAAACACAAAATATTCCGTGACGTGCGCGCTCTTTCGAATGAAACGGTGGATTGTCGAGAATTGATCTTCCGTAAGCGAAGGAACCAGCCAACGCAGAATCGGTTCGAACACCCACCGAGTGTGCTCCGAGGAGAATGTGTCCGTGGAAGCCGAGAAGATAACGCCCGCCCAGAGGAGTGCCGGCCACCAGACATGCACCCAAGCCGGTAGGCGGGGCGGCCGCAAGTGACGCTGAATCTCTGGCAAATGGGGAGCAGGGCGCGGGTTGCGCCAGGACTGGAGTTCCGGCACTAAGAATTGGCTCCTTCTATCTCTTTGTTCACTCTGCCGCTCGCGCCCCTATTCCATGCGATAGTTGGGTGCTTCTTTTGTGATGATAACGTCATGAACATGGCTCTCACGCAAACCGGCGGCGGTGATTCGAACAAATCGGCCCTTCTCGCTGAATTCCTTCAACGTGGCCGCTCCCACGTAACCCATGCCGCTCTTAAGTCCGCCGACGAGCTGGTCGGTCAGCCCGCCCAGAGAGCCCTTGTAAGGCACGCGACCCTCCACGCCTTCCGGAACGGATTTGCCGCGCTCGGCACTCTCCTGCGAGTAACGGTCGGCGGAGCCTGCCTCCATCGCCCCAGTTGAACCCATCCCACGGTAAGACTTGAACGTACGCCCCTGATAGAGAATGGTTTCTCCAGGAGACTCTTCAGTGCCGGCAAAGAGGCTGCCGATCATCACGCACGATGCGCCGGCGGCCAGCGCTTTCGAAATGTCGCCCGAATACTTGATGCCCCCGTCGGCAATGATGGCCACCTCCGTACCCTTCGCGGCTCTCGCGGCTTCCATAATGGCGGTAAGTTGCGGCACACCCGCACCGGTGACCACTCGCGTCGTGCAGATCGAGCCCGGCCCGATGCCCACTTTCAACCCATCGATGCCCAGCGAGATCAGTTCCTTCGCGCCTTCGTAAGTCGCCACGTTGCCGGCGATCAGCTGCATTTCTGGCAAGCGCCGACGAATCGCTCTGATGGCTTCCATCACTCGCTCGGAGTGCCCATGCGCCGTGTCCACGGCCAGCACGTCGGCTTTCGCTTTGGACATTTCCACGGCCCGCTCGAGAAAATCGCCAGTCGCGCCGACGGCGGCCCCCACGCGTAATCGGCCATGCTCATCTTTCGCCGCGCGGGGATATTCCAGTTTCTTCTGGATGTCTTTGACGGTGATCAAGCCCTTTAGGTTGAAGTCCTGATCGACCACCAGGAGTTTCTCGATGCGGTGCTTTTGCAGGATGCGTTCGGCTTCTTCCAGTGTGGTGCCCACCGGTACGGTCACTAGATTTTCTTTGGTCATCACCGAACTGACCAGTTGCGCATGATTTTTTTCGAATCGCAGGTCGCGGTTGGTCAGAATTCCGGTAAGGCGCAAACCGCGCGTCACCGGCAGACCGGAGATCTTGTACTTGTTCATGATCTCCAGCGCCTGCCGCAGCGTGATGTCCGGCGAGATGGTGACCGGGTCAACGATCATGCCGCTTTCCGAGCGCTTCACCCGGTCGACTTCCTCGCCCTGCCGGTCGATGGACATATTGCGGTGTACCATTCCGATGCCGCCCTGCCGCGCGATGGCGATGGCCAGGCGTGATTCCGTGACCGTGTCCATGGCCGCGGAGGCCAGCGGGATGTTCACTGGGAGCTTGCGTGCAAAGTTCGTGGTGGTGTCGACCTCGGTTGGCAGCACAGACGACTTTCCCGGCAGAAGCAGAACGTCGTCAAAGGTAAGACCCTCGGAAATCGGACTGTCCATCATTCCAGCCTCACGCAAAAACATTGGGCGCACGCAAACCGGCGCCATAAAGCAGCGCAGCCCAGCGGGTGCCCGCTGGGCTGTCAGATAATTTCATCAGATTGAAAAAAATGCATCACCGTGAATCTTCAATTCTACGGGGCAAACGCGACTCCGGTCAAGTTGACGTCGAAATCCTCAAAGGCCGGAAGAAACCAACCCGGAGCACTCTTGGGTATGACCAAGGACCGCTACTTTGTGGCCCTGTCACAAAGAAAACCGGGACTGACTGTTCTGAGTCAGCCCCGGTGCCAGTTGTTAGTTTCGATCCGTTCCTACGTTTAGAACGTAAATCGTGCGCCGAATTCACCCCAGACCGCGAGCGGCACAATCGTACTGCTCGGGTTGATGAAGCCTCCGGGATGGCCGAACGTTGAAGGGCTGGCAATGTTGTTGTTGAAATCGTTGCCATAGTTAGCGCGATTCGTCAGGTTAAACGCCTGGGCCACCAACTGCAGATTCATGCGTTCACGGAATTTGATGTTCTTCGCTAGTCGAAGGTCGAGTTCGAAGAACGGATCCCCGCGAAGCGGATCGTACTTAGCGATGGTGCATCCCTGCGCGACGCCGTTCAACCCATAGAAGCAGTTTTGTGCGCCGGCGTTGTTGCCGGAAAACGCAAGGTAGTTCGTGGGATCGCTCGTTGGAACCACGACTGCAATGCCCGTTCCGCCTCCAGTATTCAAAGTGTTGGCCGAATTGGTTAGATTGTAGGGGCGTGCCGAACCGAACTGCATGATTGGCGAAAGTTGGAAGCCCTTGGGCAGCTCGACGATTCCGCTCAGCGTTACGTGATGGCGCTCATCGTTTGGCGACGGCCCCCATTCATAACTCGCAAACGGATTTGTCGACAGCCTCGGATAGTTGCGGAAAGAACCCCCACCCCCGTCATACGAGTACGCCCTAGCCAGCGTATAGTTCGCGTTGATGGAAACGTGATGGGACATTCGCCGGCGCAAGCTGATATTCATACCGTCGTAATGCGAACGGCCGATCGACTCGTCGTTACGAACGCTTGCGAGTTCGGGTAACGTAGTAGCCGCAAAAGCAGAGTGGAGTGGGCGAGTGCAGCAGACCCCACCCACGGGCACCTTCTGGTCAATGTTGATGGTCTTGTTCTCGTGCAGACCGAGAACATGCGTATATTCTGCCTCAATCACGGTGTTGGGGTTGAGCGACCAGCTATATCCCCCGTTGAACTCCTCGGTCTCCGGATTGCGATAGTTGGGGTCCATCAGACGGCCTACACTGAAAGGTGCGACCTGTGTGGACGGAGGTGGAATCGTTGGCAGCGGGCTGACGCCGTATTGCCACTGACCAAGGGTCTGCCCTGTACCTGGGACGGGGTCAGATGGGCTCGAAAGGCTGAGCACTGTTTGAAAGACCGTGGGGTTGCTCAGTTGTTCCATGAACAGCGGAATGTTCTGGAACACGTTCCCATAGTAAAGACCGAATCCCCCACGCAAAACGTGCTTGCCTGCCCCAGTCACGTCGTACGCGAAGCCGACTCGCGGGCTGAAGTCCTTGTTGTCGTCACTGGCTATCCTACTAACGTACGGGTTGGAGATCGGGCTGTTGAGCGCCACCAGCTCCTGATAGGTGCGGCTCGTCTTGATGTCTGCCCCTCCGATCATGTTGAAATCCTTGTCCCAGCGGAGACCGAGATTGAGCGTTAGGCGCCTGCTGACTTTCCAATCGTCCTGAAAGTAAAGGCCAAGCTGCTTGGTCGCCACCAGGAAGTAGGGGTCCCCGTTGGCGATCGACATTGAGCCGACGGCCCCTGCAGTTGCGAAACCATTGGGATACGTGGTCTTGTCGGAAAGAATCGCGCTAGGGTCGGCTACGAAATCGATCTCCAGAGTAGAGTTGAACTCGAAGAAGCCTCCCTCCACGGGATTCCAAATGTAATCCGCTCCCGCCTTTAAGGTGTGCCGGCCGATGGTCTTTGAGACGTCATCCTTGAACTGCCACTTGCGTTGGAACGACTGCTGCGGAACGTTGCCGTTCGTTCCGAATGACGCATCGGGAAAAGTGACAAGCGGGACGCTGATATGGCTGTCGATCAGATTGTTCCAGTATTGATAGCCAAACGAGAACTGGTTGATGGTCGTGTTCGAAAACAGCGTGTTCAAAGTAAAGTTCGCCAACTGCAGATGGTTTTTTGTAAAGTTGCCGTTGGTGAGATCTCCCGTTCCGTCAGACTGATCATTCAAACTGTTATTGGCCTGCGAGTTGTAGGCAATGTAAGCGCTGTTCTTCGCGTTGATGAGCCAGTCCGCGCGTCCGTTGTAGCGATACTCGAAGAATGGACGTGGGATAGCAGCCACCGATTGAGCCGCAAGTCCGGCCCCAGCGGCAAGCGTCAGTTCGGTGAGCGAAGTCCCCGTCTCCTCTAACCCCTGGTGTTCGCGTTCACGTTCAAGCGCAAAGAAGCCGAAGAGTTTGTCCTTCTTGAAGGGTCCGCCAACGGAGCCGCCAAACTGCTGACGGCTGTAACTAGGATGCTTCTTACTCTGACCGCCCAAGCCATCAGGAACCTTTTCATCCGTGTTCAACGCCGAGTCACGAAAGTAGCCGAAGAGCGAACCATGATAGACGTTGGTGCCCTGTTTGGTGATCATGTTGATGGCAGCGCCTTCTGAGCGACCGTTTTCAGCCGAGAATCGTTGCGTACTGATCTGGAATTCTTGGACCGCCTCCAAGGGCAGCTGCATCACCGGGCCGCCAACGGTGTTGTCTTTGTTATCGATGCCGTTCACCGTTACATTGACATTCCGGCCGTTTTCGCCGTTCACAGAAAGAATCGCATAGCGGTTCTTGGTCGGGTCATACGAATCTGTGGCTTTCACACCCGGCGCTAGGTACGCCAGATTGGCCACGTCACGTCCGACCATGGGCAGTTCTTCGACTTCTTTTGGCGTAATGTCCTGGCTGACACTGGTCTTCAACTGATCCACGAGCGGCGCCTCGCTGGTCACCTCGATGATTTCACTAGTTGCTCCGGGTTTCAGTTCTGCGTTTGCCGTGGTGGTCTGCCCAATCAAGATCTCAATCGTTTGCGCCACAACGGTAAATCCAGGCTTCGTGACGGTCACCGTATAAACTCCCACCGGCAGCAATTCGAACCGGTAATAACCGGTGTCATTGCTCGTCGCAGTTCGACTCGTATCCGTCGCTCTATTCTTCGCCACCACCTGAGCTCCGAATACAACAGCTCCCGACTTGTCCGTGATGGTTCCCTGAATCGTCCCGCTCGCGGTTGCCTGGGCGAACGCCTTGACGCTGCCCAGACTCAGAAGTAGAACTCCAGCTAACAACAAGTAAGGAAGTCTTTTCATATTCTTTTCTTTCCCCCCGATGCAGCTAAGCTGCTATCGCTCTCTCAATCCACTTCAAACCGCCGAAGTGCCCATCGCCCTGTTTCGAATTCGACTGCGCCGGAGGATTCCTTGCCGAGGGACGCGCTGTGCAAAAACGCCGCAACACGCTCCTTAGGATTCTCGCAAAGACCCTCTGACCGAACCTTCAACGTGCCATTGAAGCTGACCCTGACTATCCAGAAATCGAACTCAACTCCCTGAAATTGAGCCCGATCCTACGGGCAGAACTGTGAGAGCCAAGGCAATTTATATGCCATTAAGGCGGTCAAGTAAGGTGTTGATAATAAATGACATAGTTTAAATATCTGCTTGCAATTGCGTGGAATATAGAATCAAGTATAGGTGATCTACGGGAATTCATATCCGGGAATATTTGAGAAATAGCCTTTGCCTTGCAGGATTACAAGCTTTGACGCTCCATGGCGCGCCTTGCCAGCCGACCAGCAAAGCGATTGAGGGAGGATCTGTGTAGTCGCGGTAGGCAATGAATTGCTAGTTTGAGCTAGCTTATACAAACCTGGCTCCCTACCAAGTGGCAGCTGCGTCTTGCCTGCGCCGAGATCGTGAAATACAGTCTCACCGTGGAATTCGTGATCCCGCCGTTTGAACCCCATCTGCTACTAAGAAATGGCCACGCGATGACCATTGCAGCCGCGTTCGTTCCGCGCCGATTCGATATTCCGCCCGCGGAAGCCCGGCTCTTTCAGGTTGATTCCGAGTCGTGCCTCCTCGCCCATTGCCACTGGCAGCCCGGGAAGCGCAAGGATGTGCCGGTCATTGTCATCGTCCATGGTCTCGAAGGTTCGAGCGATGGGAACTATGTTCGAGGCATTGCGGAGAAAGCCTTCCACCGTGGTTTCCACGTGGTGCGCATGAACCAGCGGAATTGCGGCGGGACGGAAGCATTGACGCCCACCTTGTACAACTCCGGCATGAGCGGGGATTACCGGTCTGTCTTCGAAGAGCTGTCAAGTGCTGAAGGACTCGAACAGATCTTTTACGCCGGCTACTCGATGGGCGGAAACCTGGTGACCAAGATGGCTGGAGAGTTTGGTGCCGCCGCGCCGAAGACGTTGCGGGGTGTCTGCGCGGTGTGCCCGGCCCTGGACCTTGCAGCTTGCGCCGACGCGCTGGAGCGCGTGGACAATTATTTTTACCAGCGCCGCTTCGTGAATGGCCTGATGGCGCGGTACGCAAGAAAACACAAAATGTTTCCGGAGCGTTACTCGATCGCTGGCCTGGGACCGGTCCGAACGGTCCGTCAATTCGATGACCTCGTCACCGCGCCGCAGTTCGGCTATCGCGACGCTCAAGACTATTACGAGAACGTGGGCGCGAAACGCGTCGCGGCGCAGATCCGCGTGCCCACGCTGTTGATCACCGCGCAGGACGATCCCTTCGTCCCCTACGGCTCATTCTTGGACGCCAAGATCAGCGAGAATCCCGCCATCCAGTTTGTCGCGCCCCAACACGGCGGCCATTGTGGCTTCATTTCGAAGCACTCCGGAAATGAGCGCTTCTGGGCCGAGCAGCGTATCATCGAATTCTGCGCGGCCCGCACCTTCTCCACCTAGGGTCGCCCTCTAAAAACTGTCTCACCCCAGCGGTTTCTCCAGCGAGACGGGAAAACCCGGCGTTAGAAGTTGCGCTGGCCCGTCCGTGGCAATAGCCATGTCGTCTTCGCAGCGCATCCCGAACTCACCGGGAATATAGATCCCCGGCTCATTCGAAAAGGTCATGCCCGGCTCCAACACGGTCTCACTTCCGCGAACGAGATAGGGATGCTCGTGACCGTCGAGTCCGATGCCATGACCGAGTCGGTGCGTGAAATACTTGTAGTCCGGTCCATACCCGGCGTCGCTGATCACTTTGCGCGCAGCATCATCGACAGTGCCCGATAGTCGTCCGGAACGCGCCGCATCGAGAGCGGCATCTTGCGCCTTGCGCACGATTTCGTAAACCCGTACCACCTTTTCCGGCGCCTTGCCGAAGATGCCCGTGCGCGTCACGTCCGATTGGTAGCCATCGACCGCGCAACCGCCGTCGATCAGCACAACTTCCCCATCTTGCAGCTTTTGCGGCTTGATGGTGCCGTGCGGCAACGCCGCGGAGGCGCCCAGCAGGACCAGCGCCCCGCCGTGCAAACCCATTTTTGAAAAGCCTCCTTCCACCAGCTTGGCGACTTGCTCCTGGGACATGCCTTCCTTCAGTGAAGCGAACACCGCGCGAAAAACGTCGTAGGTTGCCGTGCAGGCCAGCCGCATCAGTTCGAGTTCGTGCGCCGACTTGCGTCCGCGGCAAGCAATGGTTACAGGATCGGCAGAGACGTATTCGAATCCCGGCGCCGCACCGCGCAGACGATCCAGAAATGTGAATGGCGCGGTTTCGTCCACGCCTACGCGCCCCGTTCGAATACCGCGATCTCCGAGGGCCGCGGCGGCGATCTTCGTGGGGCTCTCATCCTCCTGCCAGACGCGGACTTCCGCTGGGAACTGCAACTTCTCGTGCAGGCGTCCTTCTTCAAACCCCGGCACGACAAGTATGGGATTGCCCGCGCGCGGCAGCACCAGGGCGAGGAGCCGCTCGCTGATTCCCCAGCGCACGCCGGTGAAGTAGTAAAGAGAAGTCCCGGGGGCAAAGAATAGAGCATCGAATTTTGGTGCTAGCTCCGCCATCAGTTTTTGGGCGCGCTGCAGGCGTCCATAAAACTCATCGGCCGCGATCGGATGGATTCGTGCCCCCAGTGGTTTAAGAGCCGAAAATGCTGGTGGAAGGGCGCTGGAGCCATCCTCGGGGATGGCCCCGGGTAGCCCTCCAGGTATGGCACTGACCGGTCGCGCCAGCGCCAAGGCCGAAACCATGGCGCTGCCTTTCAAGAAATGACGGCGCGATGCAAGCGAACGAGAATCCGGAGTTGGTTTGTCCATGACAGGGAGAGGTTTTATCCGGGAAAGGCGCAGCTTGTCAAGGCAGATCGAGGCTTATACAACCGACAGTAAGAGGCCAAGCCCCAGCGACTTTGGGCAAAAGAAAACGGGAGGCGCTCATCGACGAGCACCTCCCGCAAAGGACAACCTGAACTAAAGTCTAGAACACCAACTTCAATCCTAGAGTCATGGAACGGAACCCGCCGCTGAAGAGGGTACTGGCCTTTAGGAAGTTCGCGTCGGTCGGAATTACATAACCTGGTGTCGTGGTGGCCGTCGTAACGCCCGCTGTGCTGAATACATTCCCGTTGCTAAGGGAATAGTTGGGGTGGTTTAGAATGTTGAAAATGTCGGCCTTGGCCAGCAAGTACTTGTTTTCGCTGAAGTGAAATTTCTTGCCGACCGAAAAGTTAAGGATGCCAAATCCAGGGCCCGTAAAACTATTGCGACCCAGGTTGGCTCTCGCGCCCGGCCCAGTGATTACGTATTTGGAGTTGAGGTTCACCGGACTGTAGCCGATCGCGGGAAAGAAAGTGTTTCCCGTTGGGTCGGAGGGATCAAAGCAACCGCCGCCGGAGGCGACACCAGTAGCGACGTTGAACGCGCCGGGGCCACCGTTGGACTGGCCGACCGTCCCGTTCGGAAGTTCGCAGAGTGCGAAGACATCCGATCCGGCGATGCCCGAGGCGAAGGGATTGACCGACGCGCGGTCACCGGCCGTATCGCCATTGCCGTTTGAATCAATACCCGCATTTCCGGACTGGAGGGACACAGGCTGCCCGCTTTGCGCAAGGTAGATGGAGCCAATCTGGAATCCGTTTACCAGCGTTTTGACAAAACGATTCTCCGTTTTGACATCAGGCACCTGGTAGGTGAGAGAGAGCGCAAACTTGTGGCGCACATCCAAGTCCGAGTTCCCACGGTCTTCGCCTAGACGATTGGTGTCCTGAGCCCGGCGCGGGTTCAAGAGACTGGTGAAGAATTCATTGGTCGAATTGTCGATCGTGTGAGCATAGGTATAATTCGCGTTAAAGGTGAGCCCGTGACGCGCACGTTGTGTGAGGCTGATCGACCCCGCGTGGTAAATGCTGCTGCCAAGGGGGGGATCAGCTGTGATGTTCCCCTTGAATGGGCAGACACCTGCACCCGTTGTGCACGGAGCCTTATCGTAGATGTTCGAATCGAACCCGTTGAACGCCGTATCGGTCGGCGTGCTCGCGGTCCATGTCGTTGGAATGTCCGAAGTCTTAAAGAAAGTCGGCAGGGGAGCTATTCCGCTATCAAAGGCGCTGATGTGATTCCGGCGAAACTGTACCGGTAATTCCAGCCCGCGAGTGCCCAGGTAGCGCACTTCGACCGTGGTATTCCGAGCCAGCTCGTGTTGTACTCCAAGGGACCAGGTCAAAATTTTCGGCATGACCGTATCGTCGATAAAAGAGGTAGTCAGGCCACGTGCTGCCTTCTGGTTCGCAGGTGGTAGGTAAGCGGAGGGCAGCCCGCCACCGGCGAGAAAGCCGGAGTTGTTCGGAGTCGTACACCAGGACGGCTGGGGCGACAGCGTGCACGCCGACGCGGGATTAAGTTCGCTTTGCAACTGTGGCGGCAAGGTGATGGACGCAAAGTTCTGAAACTTTACATCATAGGCGATGCCGAAACCGCCGCGAATTGCCGTCTTCCCGTTGCCCCGGGGATCGTAGGCAAAGCCGATGCGCGGAGCGATATTGTTCTTGTCGGTTTGGGGGTTGCCAAACGTGACTAGGCCTGGCGCGTTGGAAACGGCGTTCAGGGCTTGTTCGCTTGCCCCCACGGGATTCGTCCAATATTCATAGCGGACACCGAGGTTCAACGTTAAACGCGGCGAAAACTTAAAGTCGTCCTGGGCAAACCCATAAAAGGAGCTTTGCGTACCGAGGAAGCTACCCGTTCCGGCGCCGCGCAGGGTTCTGCCAGGATTGTCAGGCAAGATGTCATTTATGAACGCGTTTGCCGTGCCGTACTGGTTATCTCCATTGCTACGCGGAAGAAAAAACTGCGGGTAGATGAAGTGGTTGTACTGGCCGCCGAACTTGAAGCTGTGCTTGCCTCGCGTCCAACTGAAGGTATCCGCGATTTGATAACTATTCTGCTTTTGGAATGTATTGTCGCCAGGCCCCACCGTTACACCACCGAGAAGGTCGCCAATGGTTATGTCCGTGGGGCAGGTCGTGCAGGGGTTGAGGGTCGAAAGGGAGAAAAACGAATACTGCAGGCGCAGATCGTTCACGAAGTGGCTGTTAATGGTCCACACGTCGTTCAAGGCAATCTTGCGATTGTGTATCGGCTCGGCTTGGTTGAACTGCGCTTGCGTTGAATTGGTCGGCAAGATGAAAGTTTCCTGGTTAATCAGGAAGCGCGCTCCAAACTGGTGCCGACCCATCGTATAGTCGGTATTAACCTGGGCATCGTGTTCTCTTTGAAAATTCGGGCTGAAGATGGTTATGTTGCCGATGGGAACGGCCAGGGCGGGACCGGTTAGGCCGGGATGAATCGTCACGGTACCGGCATCGTTCGCAGACGCCACAGGGAAATTCATCAACAGAGCCGTTACGGCGCTATCCGCGGCGTTGGCCTGCAGTGTCGCCAAACCACTGGCGGTGGGTCCAGTAAATGCAGTAGCGGAACCTTGACCGTGGAGGTAGGTGTATTCATAGGCGCCGAAAATGAACAACTTATTCTTGACGATGGGACCACCCATGGTGCCGCCAAAGCGATTATTGTCAAAGGCCGGCTGGCCGGGAAGCGTATGCTGCACATCGATCGCATTTTTCGTTAGATTATCCAGTGAGTTATAGTTGCGATTCTGGTTATACCACTCGCCCGAACCATGCCAGTTATTGGTGCCGGTCTTGGTCACCAGGCTGAACTGACCGCCCGCCGAGTGCCCATATTCGGCGCTAAATTGGTTGGTGGTGAGGTTGAATTCCGCGACCGCATCAGGAATGACCGTCGAGTTGTTTCCCGTCACGCCCAGGTTGTTGTCATCCACACCATCAACCGTGAAATTGTTGTCGCGTGGACGCGTTCCGCCAACCGATCCGCCAATTCCCGTGACTCCGCCTGGCTGCGCCACAACGTTGGGAGCCAGCACTGCCAGGTTGAGCGGGCTGCCGTTGAGCGTGCCAGCGCCATTGGGAAGTTGCACCTCGCTCACATCATAGGTATTATTCAGATCCGAAGACGTCGTCTGAATGGACACCCCGCCGGCCGTCACTTCTACGACCTCCGTCGCCACTCCCAAGTCCAAGTGCGTATCCGCAACGTTGTCTTGATTGGCGATGACGGTGATGTCCGTCGCCAGGAAATTCTTAAAGCCCTTGGCCTCTACGCCCACCCTATACAACCCCGGTATCAGGCTCGGGAACGAATACGTTCCCGCCGAAGTGGTGGTAATTCTCACCGACACGCCCGTCTCCTGATTCGTCGCTGTTACCTGCGCATTGGGAACCGCTGCTCCCGTAGGATCGAAAACCTGTCCACGCAGGGTTCCCGTGAGTCTCTGCGCCGCCGCCGGGATCGAGAAGATCAACGCCAGTCCCAAGACTGCTGCCAAATAAATCAACCTTCTCAGGCTGCTGAACCGGCATACACACGACCCATCACCCATCCGTCCATCAAAGTTCATTGTCTCCCCCTCAATTCGAACTGCTGCGAATTTGTCCCATACTTCTGACGCTTCTATTTCCTGGAACCGTCCATCCGAATGGGAATAGCCAGCATCAGACTTGTCCTTCGAATTGCAGGTTGTTCGCCAATGCGGGCCTGGATTAACACATATTCTTTTCTATAACTTACGAGCCATATTGGCCCGGAGGGAATCTAAACTTCGATACTTCTGGAGGGTTTAGCTGATTTAGATTCAGGTATGCGTAGCGGAGAAGTTGCTGGAATGGCGGGCAGTCCCTAGCGGGTCCAAAGAATATACGGGATAAGGAATGCCGGTTTTCTGAAGCGGCGATAGCATCCATCTCTCGCGCATGAGAGGCGAATCAAAATTCCGCAAACTTTGTGTTGCGCGACGTCCAAGCAGCCAGACGACCGGCTGAAAATAGGCAAACTACTCCGTCCGCACGGCGAGGATTTTCTTTCCCACAACCCTTATTTCGATGCCCAGGGGCGGGCGCAGATCGGAGCCCTGCACGATGCTTCCACGCACCCACACGCCACTACCGGGAAGATTGCTGGTTTTGAGCGGATCAAACACTGTGCGGCTGCAGGGGTTACCGACCATGGGATGCTTCGCGGCACGGAAGCCGTAATCATTTTTCAACTTGTCCAGTCCGGTGAGGTATTCGAGCTTGCAGTTTCCGTAAGGGGATTTTTGTTCGAAGGCCCAGTAGCCGATTGCCTGGGAAGGGGAGCCTGCCGGCAAACGAATGAGAAGCGCAGGGATATTTTCTCCAGTGAGGCGGTTGCGAATAAAAAACTCTTTTGCGGACCAGGGTTTGGCCATCTCCGTAGCGTCGGCGATCCCGGGCTCCGCATCGGTCGCGTGAGGGAGCAGCGTGCTTGGATCGGGCGCGGGGGCGGGCACTTCGATCTGCGGTCGCTGTTCGGCGGGCTGCGGTTCCACATGTTTTGCGCGAAGGGCCCATCGCGCTCCCAGGAAAACCACGAGGAGCACGGCAAGAAGTCCGATGACTAATTTCATGGCGGGATTCGGCGTGACGGATGAGCGTGAGCCGGACCCGGAAACGCCGGGAATCTGCGGCATATCCGGCTTGAAACGATCCGAAGGTGGCTGGTCGGTCATCGGCCTTCGATTCTATACTCAAACGGCCTGGAGGCGAAGGCGAAGGAATGAATTCGTGAGCGCACTTGTAAAGAAAAGTAAGGAGTGACCGGGGTCCCGTGTCCTGTGGAACCGAGAGAAGCGGTAGTGGGCTACTTGGACATCCCTGCCAAGAGGCCGAGACGTTCCGCCAATTGAGCGGCAATCCTTTTCGTTGGTGCGGCCATTGTTCAAAGAATTCAAAGTAGCCAAAGAATGGCGGCTTACATTGACCGCGTCGAATCTCCGGAGAGAGTTGCGGAAGGAGAGAGGTCGACCCTCCCCTCGTAATGTCGGAGCTAATGCTCCGAACCCAGAGAGCATTTATGAGAGAGCCGCCAGTATTTACTGCGCCAAGCAAACTTGGCCGCTGTAGCGAAATACGGTCCCGGCGATCAAATCGACTTCACCGATGTTTGTTATGTCGCCCGTCGCCCCGGCAAATTTGCCGGTGCCACCGGTAACGTGGACGGGATAAGTGATGACCGCGAAAAGAGTTTGCGAGATTGGAGCGGTGGTCGCAACCGCCGGGTCGAAGCTGAGCATATCTCCCGACTCCGTCACCCAGTGATGCTGGACATGAAACACTACCGTGCCCGAAACCAACTGGGGCGTTCCGAGCAGAGTTCCACTTACCGCGCCTCGCAAGTCTCCTGTGGCAATGCCCATCGTGGTGTTTGCATCGATGGCGCCGAAGTTGGTCATGACCGTTCCGCCCACGGGAACGCAATGACGTTCGATGTCCGGTGAACGAGGTGCTGCCTTTGGTGCGGGCGAAGGTCCGCTAAATAGAGCCATCGCAGGTACGAAAACGGCGAGGGCCACCAGCATTACACGAGTCAATGCTCCGCCAAGAGTAATCGTCCTTTTCATACAGTTTCCTCCATGTGCCGAAGAGGCTACGCATTGCTCCTTCGGGCGAACTTTGCTACCATCCGGCCAGCTTCACCAGTTCCCTCGAAGAGCGACCCGGCCAACTGGCGTCATTCCCGCAAGCTAGCTTCAGGCCGTCTCAGAAGTCTTTGGGAAAAGTTGAAGAAAACTTAGGGATGTTCTGAAGACTCCTAACATGCCGGAAGGAAAGCACTTGTATGAGTTCGGTCCGTTCCGTCTGGACCCTGCCGAGCGCCTGCTGCTGCGTAACGGTCAAACCGTACCCCTGGCGCCGAAGGCGTTTGACACTCTGCTCTTGCTCGTCGAGAACAGCGGGCACCTGCTGACCAAAGACGAATTGATGAAGCACCTTTGGCCGGAGACGTTCGTCGAAGAGGTCAACCTTGCCCAGAATATCTCGGCGATCCGGCGGGCGCTTGACGACAAGAACGGTGGGGCACACTACATAGAAACGGTGGCGAAAGGCGGCTACCGGTTCGTCGGGCAGGTGAGCGTTTTCCCGCCGCCAGGACCCACGGCTCGATCCGCGCGAGAATCCCACGCGACACCGGCGCTGGATCCGCGTCCCGTCACGTCAAAATCAGTACCGCGACTTATCGTTTTGGGTGTTGGCGTGGCGACGGCACTTGCCGTGTTGGCCTGGAGTATCGGGCACCGCCGGGTCCGTGCGGGCGATTCGCTCTCCCCGATCCGCTCGATTGCCATTCTGCCGCTGCAAAACCTCTCTAATGATCAGCAGCAGGAATATTTCGTGGACGGCATGACAGACGAGCTCATCACGGACCTGGCAAAGATGGGTAAATTGCGGGTGATTTCCCGCACCTCGGTGATGTCGTACAAAGGAACGCGTAAGTCCCTTGGAACCATTGCGGGCGAACTTAACGTGGATGCAGTGGTGGAGGGAACGGTACTGCGCGCGGGCAACAGAGTGCGCGTCACGGCGCAATTGCTGGGCGCTTCGCCGGAGAGACATCTCTGGGCCGACAGTTATCAGGGAGACTTGACCGACGTATTTTCGTTGCAAGATCGAGTGGCACGGTCAATTGTGCGGGAGATCCGCGTGACACTCACGCCCGAAGAACAAGCGCGGTTGACTAATCTGCGGCCGGCTGACCCGGAAGCTTACGATGCCTATGTGAGAGGACGCCACTATGCGGCGCAAATTACGCCAGACGGCTTCGAAAAAGCGATCGTGAATTTCGGCCGAGCCATCGAATTGCAGCCGCGATACGCACAGGCTTATGCGGATTTGGCTGAGACGTATTGCTGGGCCGCCGCGATGCAGTCGATTCCCGCGCAGGAAGGACTGCTCAAGGCCCGCCAGGCAGCCATGAAGGCTCTCGAAATGGACGAGAGCCTGAGCCAGGCGCACAGCTCATTGGCATGGGTCAAATATGCTTATGAGTGGAACTTTCCCGAAGCAGAAAGAGAATTTCACCGCTCCCTCGAACTGAATCCCGGCGCTTCCTGGGCTCTCCTTTGGCATGGGATGTATTTGGCGCAGGGGAACCGCATTGAGGAATCGATCGCAGAAATGAAAA
>WNGH01004332.1_pt1 | contig 19549 bp, 11 predicted proteins | sample 5400631 | NCBI WGS metagenome assembly WNGH01 (sample SAMN13153373, study PRJNA577476) | soil metagenome | isolation source: 115 cm soil or saprolite under Garry oak tree replicate 1 | place: USA:California | collected 2016-06-15
CAATTTCACCGACTTGCTTGAACGTCTTGGTGTCAATGATGCTGACCACGTGCATCTTGGCAGACTCTGCGCCGCCACTGGCGACATAATAATACTGGCTCGTGGGGTCAAATACTGCGCTATCCACACCATTGGGGAGTTTGATCGTGCTGAGGATCTTGTAATCCGTTCCGCTCACCATCTCCACGCGGCCGAAATCATCATCGCCATCCGTGACGATCAGCTTATTGGATTCCGGGAGGAAGAGCGCAGCATGTGGTTGGCCGAACCCGGTGATGCTGTGAAGGTGCTTGCCATCGAGATCGAACACCTCAACGGTCCTATGGTCCTCAGCGGTGAGAAACAGCCGCTGGCCCTTGAGATCCAATGCGAAATGGTCGAAGTCGCCCGAAAACCCCGGCAATGGGGTGGTGGCCACTAACTTTAGCGGCTGCTTCACTTGCGCGCCGGTTGACAGTGCAATCACACCAATCGCGGGCATCAGCCACAAGATCACTGCGAGCACGTTTCTCACGTCCTCTCCTCCTTAAGCTGACCGTCCCTGACTTCGCTCGCCGGCACCCTGGCCCAACTTTTGTACAACGCGCCAGGCCAGCCCTTCAAACCTCGCGAGCCGCGGCTCACTTGGGCAGATCTTACGCGCTGGAGATGCATGGACTTGATTCGGGAATTGCTGCCTGGCAGTCAGCCGGGCGCGTTCACCGCCAAACGGCTCAGGAACGCGCCCATCGCTGCCTCCTTTACAATTAGAAAATGAACTTGATAGCGAACTGGATCTGCCGTTCCGGGATCGTTGTCCTTGTCAGCAAACCTGCCGCCCCGCTCAGCGTCCCATCTGACAAAAAGATGTCACTGTTGTCGGGGACCGTGGGAGGCGCGAAGTTGGGATGATTCAAGATGTTAAAAATTTCGGCGCGGAACTGCACGTTGAAATTTTCCGAGATTCGCTTGATGCGATTGTTCTTGAAAATGGAGAAGTCCAAGTTTGTGATGCCCGGACCGATTAAGATGTTCCGGCCGGCGTTGCCTCGGAGGTTGAAGCACTGAAGGTTGGTCAGATCTCCACCTTGGCAATTATTTGCAGTAAAAAACGCAGCGTCGGGCGCAGTGGGGATAGCGAAGCACTGGGTCTTGACATAGTTGTTCGGATTTCCCGGATTTGTAAGGGTTTTGCACCCGGGGCCGCCAAGCCTGTTCGGGAACGCCCAATCGTCATTGTTCAGCGTAAGAGCGGGGTCATCGCCGGTACCCCATGTGGGGGTAAAAGGCACCCCGTCACTCACTGTGAGAATCAGACCGAGTTCCCAACCCTCAGCGATCCACCTCGCCGGTCCGGAGAATGACTTGGCGGTGGGAATGTCCCACGTGCCGTTCACAACGAGAGTGCGCCCAACGTTGAAATCGGAGAGCCCACGATCCAATCTCATATCGAACCAATTAAGGCTCGAAATGGAGTTACCAAATGCGTCGCCTGCCACCGTGGCGGAACTAGTATCGATGCTCTTGCCCCAAGTGAAGGTCCCCTGTAGCTGAAAGCCGTGGCTCATCCGCTTCGCCAACTGTAGCTCGAGCGCGTTGAAGTAAGACCGTCCCTGGTAGAACATACCTCGAATAGAGCCGTAATTGTCGTTGAGCCGGCTCGCGTTAGGGTCCCACAAATAGCCTGCTGAAGTAACGGTTGGAAGAGCCATATCGGCGTCGTCCACGCGGAAGGGCTGGTGCAGGCCACGCGATCCAACGTAAGCAACCATGGCAGCCAAGCTCGGGGTGAGCTGGTATTGGACGTTCAGGTTCCACTGCGTCACGTAGTTGCGCTTGGGGCTGGGGTCCGTGTACGTCTGGCGCAATTTGTTCGCCGGGAAAGGTGGCAAAACACCGTCAAAAAATGCTTTTGTTGTTACGCAGTTGCATGTCGTGGGTCCTGGTTTCTTGATGGAAGTGTATTCGAAAAAGGGAGCGGCCTGGGTCACGAGAAGGATGAACTGATACGGCAGCGGCAGGACATCAAAGAGTCCCGCGCCGCCCCGTACGGCCATCTTTCCGTTGCGGAGCGGATCCCAGGCAAAACCTAAGCGTGGCTCGAAATTCTTGGTTGTGGGGTTGCTGACGAAAAATGGGTCGCCGAGATGAGGACTGGCGTCAGTAAGGTTTCTCAAGTTGGCAAGCTTGCGATGAGTTTCCGTGGGCACGGTGGCCATCTCATAACGCAGACCGAGATTCAAAGTGAGATTCGGCAGCCAGCGCCAATCGTCCTGCAGGTAGGCGCCAAAGAGGGTCTGGCGAACATCACGGGGGGAGAGCGTGCTGACAATTCCTCCCTGGAACCTCGATGGTTGATTCGTCATGAAACTTGGTACATCGGCGAATTGCCAAATGCCGCTCGGATCGGTAAGCGCCGTGGCTTGCATGTGCATGCGCTCAACCGCCACCCCAAACTTGATAGCGTGCTTGCCTCGATTGAGGAACGCGTCGTCGTACACCTGGAAGGAATTCCAACGGTACAAGTAGGTTGGCAGTCCCCCGACACCGCCAGGCAAAAGAGAGGCGCCGCCGATCTGGACCTGGGCGGCATTCCGACCGGCGAAGGAACCCAGACTTCCATCCGTGGCCACAGCATTAATTGCTCCTGTGCTCTGGTTGTTATTCACGGCTTCATGGTTAAACCCAAATCGGACGGCGTTGACAAAGGTAGGCGTGAAGCTGTGAGTTTCTTCGGCCGCCAGGAATTGTCGAGAGCTGAGGCTGCCAAGTTTGACGTTATTCATACCGTCTGGTGCCGAGTAAGGGGTTCTATCAAACAGGTAAGTTCCATACAGACTGTCTTTTTCCGAGAACTTATGGTCGGCCCGAGTGGTAACAAAGTTTTCGTTCACAACCTGCTGACCAGAGAAAGTGAACAGGGCGGTGTCGCCGTTCCCGAGGATGGGTCCGTTGGGGACAGGGTAAAGGGGGAGATACGCCTTGGCCTTTAGGTCTACGCCATTGGCATCTGTGCTCACTCCGGCCGGAAGCTGTGTTGTAGTGCAGGGGTTCGAAGGATCCGCTCCTGCGGGGTTCGAGCAGAGCAGCCCTGCCCGTGCCGCATTGGAAGGCACTGTGTCAACTACGGCGATGCCCTTGGACTGCCGGATCGCTTCGAAGTCGGCGAAGAAGAATGTCCGGTTCTTGATGATCGGTCCGCCAACCGCGCCGCCGAACTGATTCCGTTTAAACGGTGCCTTCGGAGAGCTGGGGTCCTCAAAGAAGTTCCGCGCGTCCAGTGCGCTGTTGCGGAGGAATTCGTAGGCGCTGCCATGAAAAGCATTGGTACCCGAGCGGGTGATTGCGTTGACCACTCCTCCCGAAGTCTTGCCGTACTCCGCCGAGTAGTTGCTGGTCAGGACCGAGAATTCCTGAATGGCATCCACACCCAGGTTTCCGCCAAGGACGCTACCAGGGGCCCCATTGGCATAGTCGTTGAGACTGACACCGTCGAGGCGGTAGTTATTTTGCTGTGGCCGTGCGCCCGAGATTGTCAATTGCTGGCCGAAACCGCGATTGCCACGGTCGGCGCCGACCGCGAAGGTCGGTTGCGTCTGAATTGTATCGACTCCGGGCTGCAAAGCTGCCAGGTCTGTCCAACTGCGACCGTTGAGAGGCAGTTCACGAACGGTGGTGGCGTTAACAACGGCGCTGATATCAGAACTGGCGAGTTGCACGGCAGGAGCTTCCGTGGTCACCTCTACGACCGTGTGGGCGGCCGACTCTACTTGCAAGGTCAGATCAATGACCTGCTGCGCTCCCACGCTAAGGGAGATGCCTTTTCTTACCTCAGTCGCGAATCCCTTCGCAGAAACAGTGACTTGATATTCTCCCGGGTGCAAGTTCGCGGCAGTATAGTAGCCGTCCGAGTTCGTTGTGACCGTAGTGGTAATCCCGGTCTCAACATTCTGAATCGCAACCAATGCCTGCGGAACCAATCGGCCGGAGGGATCGGAGATTGTGCCGGAGAGATTTCCCCCCGCCACCTGTGCGTTGGCTGGTGCCGAAAAACAAATCCCACACATCCATACAATCGCTGCCAGGCAAGAATACAAGTACAGTCGAGAGAGTTTTCGAGAAGACAACGAATCACCTCCACTTTTGGGTTGAGCCTAGTGCAGAAGGGAAGCCCATGCCTTAACGGAGAATTAATTTCTGTTTAGGTAGGCTCTCGGGCGCCGCTTCATGCAGCTCCCTCACGGGCAGATTCACCGTGAAGGTTGAACCGACTCCCACTGTGCTGTCACATTCAATAGTGCCGCCCTGGGCGATGGCGATGGCCTGGGCAATGGCCAGACCGAGCCCTCCGCTCTGCGCCTCACCGCTATTCAATGGCGCAGCCCGGTAGAAGCGGTCAAAGATAAACGGCCTGTGCTCCGGTGAGATGCCTATGCCCTGGTCTTGAAAACGCGCCTGAATCGTCCCCTCTTGAATTTCCAGTGTGACGCGGATACCCGTGCCATCGGGGGAATACTTGATCGCATTGTCGAGAAAAATCAAAAACAGTTCGTGCAGAAAGGCCTCGTCTCCGGTACAAGCTAGTTCCTCATGCAAATCCCGTACAATGGAGATATTCTTGGCGCGTGCTCGCGAAGCAGCAAGGCAGCAGGCTTCCTCAAGAACCTCGTTGATGTAAAGAGGTTCTCGAACCAAATGCAATTGCCCGGCATCGGCCATCGAGAGCGTAAACAGACCCTCGACGATGCGAGTCAGTTTTTTGAACTCCTCGTCAAAAACGCAAAGAGTCTGACGATATTCCTCGGCGCTGCGCGGCTTGGAGAGGAGCAGTTCTGTCTCGCCGTGAAGAACGGCGAGCGGAGTGCGCAATTCGTGAGAGGCGTCAGTCACAAACTGTCGTAACTGGAGAACGGCCGAATCAACGCTCTTCAAAAGATGGTTAAACGTTTGCGCTAATCGCCCAAGCTCGTCATGAGGGGCGGCCACCGGCAGCGGCGTCCAAAATCCTTGCCGGTTCGTCACGCGCTTGGCCATCAGGGCAGCATGCCTGGTTAACTGCTTGATGGGCGCAAGACTTCTCCCAACGTACAACGCGGAGATTCCCGCTGTTACCAAGAGACTGAGTGGGAAAAGCAACAACGCCACTCCTCCAAAATTGTCGAGCACTCGGTTGGTCCCAAATGTCGGGATGGCGACGGCAAAGATCCGCTTCTCACTTCCCTGCTGAAAAGGAATGAGCGCCACGCGCAACGTTTCGCTATTATCCAGAGCTGCTCTTCCGAAAGTAGGACCAGGATCGCCAAGGTTCAGCCCGTTTAGGTTCATTGGCGCCGCGAGATTCTTGGACCGCTGGAGGATGCGCCCGTCTAGATCCAGAAGTTCAAAAAACTCGCCGGGAAGGTCCAAACGGTTTATGTCCTTGGCGTCCGGTTCGGAGACCATATCGGCAATGATGGGGCGGGCGGTCTCCAGCAGCTGACGATTCAGTTGGGTATGCACCGCATGGGCCAATAGGCTCCAAAACGCCAAGTAGGACGCCGCTAGAAGTACGCCGACGACGGTGCAGAAAAGCAACATCATGCGGAGACGGAGCGTCCTGATTTTCATGATCCCGGCGTGCCCAGGCGGTATCCCACGCCGCGGATGGTATGGATGAGCTTGACGGAACGGTCTTGATCAATCTTCTGGCGAAGACGGTTGATATAAACCTCGACCAGGTTGGTTTCGCTGTCGAAGTGGCAGTCCCAGACATGCTCCACAATTTCACTGCGGGTAATAAGTTCAGGTGCCCGAAGTAGAAGCAATTCGAGCAGAGCGAATTCTCTGGAAGTCAGCGGGATTGTCTCTTTGTCGCGCGTGGCGCGCCGGCGGTGCCGGTCGAGTGTGAGGTCGGCGTAGCGAAGCCTTGCGTTGCTGCTATGAAAGCCGCGGCGAATCAGCGCCCGGACCCGGGCCAGGAGTTCCGCCAGAACAAATGGCTTCGTCAGATAGTCATCCGCGCCCGCATCAAGGCCTTCAACCCGCTGCTCGACTAAACCTCGTGCGGTAAGCATCATCACCGGAGACTCGATTCCTCGTTGACGCAACTCCCGGCAGACTTCGATCCCGCTGAGGTCGGGCAACCGCACGTCGAGAAGAATGGCGTCGTAGGGAACGTCAGCTCCTAATTCGAGGGCTTTCTGACCGGATTCCGCCACATCCACAGCGTAGGTGTTTTCTCTCAAGGCTCGCGCAATGAAGCTGGCTACCTTCCGTTCGTCTTCGACTAGCAGGATCCGCATGGGCGCACTCAGTATTCTCGCACAACGAGATGCTCGGCGGGCCGTATCGCGTCATCTCGAATCCTCACTCGGTTCCGAGCCACGCGCCTTGTCAAAGGACTTCGAATACCAGTACCTTAGCGCCCGTGGTGTCGTGCTGTGGCACGGCCACAAAGTAGCGCTTTAATTCGGGCACCAGACGCGCTGTCCTCCCCATGGGGCCTGTGGGAATGTTTGCGAGCAACTTGTAACTATCTGGGCCGGACTGCTCATAAATATCGACCGCGCCGTCGCAAGCAGCATAGACGCGCTTAGTGGCCCCATCATAAGAGATGTCGTCAACGCCTTTAGTGATCGGGAAGGAAGTAACCTCCTTGCCCGTTTGAGTATCCAGTACCGCAATCTGGGAAGTGCGGCAGGCAACGAACAAACGATGGTTCGCCTCATCGAGGGCCATGGCGACGTTGTTCTTGCATAGCGTTACGGGCCAACTTGCTACCAGTTCGCGTTTCTCCCGGTCCACCACGGACACCTGGTTCTTGGCCCTGTTATTTACATACATTCTCGGGGTGGACTTCTCCAGCGACATGGCCTCGAGAGTTTCTCCGTCAATCTTGAGGTCGGCCAATTTTTTTTCGGCAGTCGTATCAATCACGCTCAGCATCGAGTACGTCTGATGAACGTCACCACCGCCGTTGTCGATATACAGGTACTTTGTCGCCGGATCGTAGCCGATGGAATCTGCGTCCTCCAGCAGTTTCACGCTCGATAGAAGCTTGTACGTTGTGCCGTCGAAGATCTTCAAGTCGCCCGCGTCCCCATCCGTTACGTAAATGCGGTTGAGATCTTCCCGATAGAGCACAGCGTGCGGTTTGCCGATTCCATCTATCTTGTGGAGCAGCTTGCCTGTCTTAAGATCAAAGACAACGACGGCGTGGTAGCCTTCCGGAGTGGCAAATAGCCGCCCGCCTTTGAGGTCAATTCCGAAATGGTCGAAGTTCCCTTTGACTTCTGCCGGCAGCTCATAAGTCTGGCGCAGCTTGATAGGGGCAGCCATCTGGCACCGGGCTTGATCCACGAATATCCCGAGGATCGCGACTAGCACTACATACCGTTTCTTCATTTTCGCTCCCTAACATGGAATGCTTTTCACGTGAAGCCCATTTGCCAGTCCGGCTTGATTCCTCTCCCGCCTGGTCCGTGCCGTGGACTGCCTTGCCGCCTGCCGTGCCAGACGGTCATTTCGTGCCACGGGCAACAAGCCTTATCGAAGAATTCTGGCGTGGGCCAAGGTGACCCTCTCCGAATCCGTGCCACAAAGGAACCGTTCAGAGGACCACTCAAACTCCGCAAGAGGACAGCACCAGGGAGCATAGTGGATTCGTTGCGGTTCCGACTTAAAACAAGATTAATTTCTGTTTAACTCAAAGGGGATAATTGACGAGATTCTGGTTGCGGGTAAGCTCGTTAAAGAAAGAGCTTCATTGTTCAAGAGCGCGAAAGACCTGTTCAAGGAAACAAGCCGTGCGAGGGGGAAGGATCAGGCTACTCTCAGGAAAGTTCGTAAGGAACTTGGAGGACACCGTAGGATTGGAAGAATATCACTGCTTCGAGGAGCAAACAGTGAGCCGCAGCAGTCAACTTACGTTGGCAGCACTCTTGAGCGCAGTGTTGGTGTCCCTGACCTCGCTGTTGGCGCCAATCACGTCAAATGCGCAACATTCTGCTCACAAACGTGCAAAGCCACGGGGAAATTCCGTACAACACGTCCTACTCCTCAGTATCGACGGAATGCATAGCCTTGACCTCGCCAATCTGGTCAAAGACAGGCCCGATTCGGCGCTTGCGAAATTGAGCCTGCACGCCGTTACCTACACCAATGCTTCCACGTCATTCCCATCCAACTCTTGGCCGGGCCTGCTTTCCATGGTGACGGGTGGTTCTCCCAATGTAACCGGAGTAATTTTCGAGAATTCCTATGACCACAGCCTGTCGCCGCCCGCCTCCGACTGCTCCAAAATCGGAACGACAGTGATTTTCGATTCGTCGATTGATAAGAATCGGGATGCGGTCGATGGCGGAGGAGGCATTGATCCCGATCGGCTGCCGAGAGATCCCCAGAAGGGCTGTACGCCGGTATTTCCTCACAACTTCGTCCGGGTCAACACCATCTTTGAAGTCATAAAAAGCAGAGGCGGCCGTACCGCGTGGTGTGACAAGCATCCGGCATACGACTTGGTAAACGGTCCTTCAGGCACTGGAGTGGACGACCTGTTTACCCCAGAAGTGCGTTCCTTCCGGGGCGTGAAAAATGTTGAATCGTACGATGACCTGAAGGTGGCGGCGATCCTGAACGAGATCGTCGGAAAGGACCATACGGGGACCCGTGAAGTGGGTGTACCGGCAATATTTGGAATGAATTTCCAGGCGATCAGTGTTGCGCAAAAAACATTCGGAGCAGGTTATCTTGACGGGAGCGGCCGTCCAAGCCCACCGTTAGATGAAGCCATTGTCCACACAGACGAGTCTATTGGAAAAATCATGGCCGGGCTGAAAGAGCGAAAGTTGCTTGACTCTACGCTCGTCATCATCAGCGCCAAGCACGCTGATTCTCCGATTGACCCCGCAAGGTTGAAACATGCCGACCTGGAAGTGATCCCCAAGGCTGTTAATGCAGTGCATGAAGGATTGTTGGCCGGTTTGGAGCAGGATGGGAGTGTTGCATTGCTATGGCTCTCTGATCAGGATCGCACGGCGGAAGTGGTCAACGCACTGCGGAAAATACAAGAGGTGGCACACATTCAGGAGATCTATTCTGGCGAATCCTTGAAGCTTTTGTTCAACGACCCGAAGCACGATCCGCGTGCGCCGGACATCATAATTCAGCCGACTCCGGGGCAAATCTATGTGGATGCCGGGAGCACATTCATCGCGGAACATGGCGGCAACGCGAGCACGGATAGGAACGTTCCACTTCTTATCGTGCACCCAAAATTCAGTCGCCTGGAAATCAAATTTCCTGTGCAAACATCGCAGATTGCTCCCAGCATTCTCAAAGCGTTAGGACTGAATCCACATGACCTGGACGCCGTGAAAATTGAAAAAACGCCGGAGTTGCCGGGCCTGGATCTCAATCAGTTTCGGTGATCGGTAGCGAGGTCGGTAAGAAAGCAATTGGATCCATAACCGATGTGAAAGAATCTCGCGGATCAAACTTGCTTAACGTCCGTCCGGCGAGTCTCTGCCAGGCAACGCCATCTTCAACACTTCAGCCAGGTGCATCGCCCGCCTACCGGTATTCTGGAGGATCTGCTCACGGCAGCTGAAGCCGTCCGTGACGATCAATGTGTCCGGCGCAGCGTTCCGAACAGCTGGCAACAGAACTCGTTCGGCCACGGCCTGCGACACTTCAAACTTGTCTTTCTGGAATCCGAACGGTCCAGCCATTCCACAGCACCCGGAGTCCGGGGACTGCAGCTCTGCCCCCAACATTCGCAGCAGCGCTTCCTCATGATCCATCTTCATGAGCGCTTTTTGGTGGCAGTGACCATGGAGCAGAACGTTCATCGAGGACTTCGAAGAAGGATAGCCTGGGGCATAATCTTGCAGGAACTCGCTGAGCAAAAATGTTTGGCTTCGAAGCCGGTCCGCTCGCTCGTCGGTGGGAAATAGACTGCGGAGCTCGTCTCGAAACACAGATGCGCAACTCGGCTCCAGAACGACAATTGGCAACCCTGCGTCAATCCTGGGTCCGAGAGCACTCATGATCTTGCGCAAATTGTTTTTGGCTTTCTCGAGCATGCCGAAGTCATAAAGTGGTCGCCCGCAGCACAGCGAACGCCGGGAGCAAATCACCGTGAAACCTGCATCCTCCAGCACTTCCAGCGCGGCCCGGCAAGTTTCCGGATGAAAGTAGTTGTTGAACGTATCTACCCATAGAACGACTTGCCTTGCGTTGGACGGTGTCGATTTCAAGTTTTCGTCCTCGCCGAAGATGGAAGGACGATTCCGTCGCACCCATCGCCCAAAGCTCATCGTCGCCAGTCGCGGCAATTGCCGCTGCGGAGCTAAGCCCAAGAGTTTTTGAAGCAGGTGACGGGATCCTGGTGCCCGGCTGAAGAAATTGGCGATTCCCGGGATGCGCGAACCGATCCTTGCCCACCGCGCCACCAGGCCAAACGCATAGGCATTTAACGGTCGCCGCTTCTTTTCGTAATAGTGCGACAGAAACTCCGATTTGTAGGTTGCAATATCGACGTTTGCAGGGCATTCCGACTTGCAGGCTTTGCAAGAGAGACAGAGCTCCAGGGCTTCCTTAACGTGTTCGTCTTCCCAACCCGAACGCAAAACCTCGCCCTGGAGCATCTCAAAAAGCATGTGAGCGCGTCCCCGAGTGCTGTGTTCTTCTTCCAGCGTCACCATGTAACTCGGGCACATCGCGCCGCCATCACGCTTTCGGCACGCTCCGAGCCCGATGCAGCGGAGAGATGCCTTGGCAAACGAACCATTGTCGTCGGGAAATTTAAAATGCGTTTCCGGTTCCAGTGGTCTATAGTCCGCGCCCAGCCGAAGATTCTCAGTCGGCAAGTAAGCGTCGACTACTTTGTGCGGATTCAACTTGTTATCCGGATCCCACGCGGCCTTGAACTCGCCGAAAGCTCTGATCAGCTCAGCGCCGAACATCTTCGGAAGCAACGCGGCTCGCGATTGGCCGTCGCCATGCTCGCCGGAGAGCGATCCGCCATAACTAACCACCAAGTCAGCCGCCCGCTCGATGAATTCTGAGTACTTGCGAATCCCGTTTTGGCTTTCAAGATCGAAGCTGACGCGCATGTGGACACAACCATGTCCAAAATGACCGTAGAATGCACCTCGGTAATCGTATTCATTCATCAGCCTGCGGATGTCTCTTAGATAGCCCCCTAGCTTTTCGGGAGCCACCGCAGCATCATCCCAGCCTTCCCACTCCGCCGGTGCACCGGGAGCAAAGGCGGCCGCCCGCGGCCCGGCCTCGCGTATTTGCCACACCTTACGGGCTTCGCTCTGCGAGTACAGCCGGGCGCCAGGTGCCTCGCTGACATGTTTTAGACGATCGATGAGTTGCATGGCGCGATGGCGCGCCTCGTTCGGATCATCGGCGCCGAATTCCACCAGCAATATCCCGCGGCCCTCGGGAAGGAGGTCTAGGTTCGGCGCTCCTTTCCTCTGGAGTCCGTCGACCATGCTTCCTTCAAAACCTTCTAGTCCGATCGGATGGAACTGCAATATCTCTGGAACATGATCGGCTGCGAAGAATGCATCGCGATACCCCAATCCAACGAGGGCGCGATGCTGGGGACTGGGGATCAACTTCAATTTGGCTTCGAGCACGATCGCGCACGTACCTTCTGTTCCGACCAGTGCGCGTGCGACGTGGAATCCTCTTTCAGGCAGCAATTCATCCAGGTTGTAGCCGGACACCCGTCGCGGAATTTGCGGGAATCGCGCGCGGATTAATTCGGCGTAGTTCTCTTGGATTGCACGCAACCTGCTGTAAATCTCGCCGCGACGGCCACCTTGGGCAATAACCTCAGCCAGTTCCGTTTCGCTCGTAGCGCGTACCGTCATCTGCGTGCCGTCGTAAAGCAGGATTCGCAGCTCTTCGACGTTGTCGACCGTTTTCCCGCCGAACAGCGAATGTGTTCCGCACGAATTGTTCCCGATCATTCCACCGATCGTGCAGCGATTGTGGGTTGAAGGATCGGGGGCAAACGTCAATTGGTGTGTCTCCGAGCCATTGCGCAAGGAGTCCAGAACGACCCCCGGCTGAACTCGCGCGAACCGCGATCCGGTGTTGAGCTCAAGGATTTGGTTCATATACTTTGTGAAATCCAATACCACCGCGACATTGCAGCATTGGCCAGCCAAGCTTGTCCCCGCCCCTCGGGCTAGAACAGGAGCGCCGTACTTCCTGCACGCCGCCACTGCTGCGATCACATCTGCGTCATCGCGGGGCACCACCATGCCGATGGGAATCTGTCGGTAATTCGACCCGTCCGTGGCGTAAAGCGCTCGGCTGCCGCGATCGAATCTCACTTCCCCTTTTATTATTTGCGTGAGTTCTTTCTCGAGCGCTGCCGCCGCCTGAAAAACGTCAACTGGCTTTGCATGAGAACTGAGAGGAAGTGGCGGGAGTTGCATCAAGGCATGTTCACTTTAGAACAAAAGACAAGCTGTCTCAACGACTCGAATTGTTTGTTCGACCGCTGCTCACGACTCGATCCTTGCACTTAACTGGGAGCCGCCAGGTTGTTTCCTGCAGGTGCCAGGCGATAGAGAGCAGCCATGACGCCGCCCTCTTTGTGCGGCACACTCGCCAATCGCATGCCCATTTCGATTCCGGTCAGGGTCCCCGTCAACATTAAATCATTGAAGTGTCCCAGGTGACCGATGCGAAACACCTTGTTGGCAAGCTTTCCCAGTCCGGCGCCAAGGGACAGGTCGAAATGCTCAAGGATCGTGGCACGCAGTCGGTCCGCGTCGTGACCCTTTGGGGTGAATACCGCTGTGACGGTACTTGAATATTCTTGAGGCACGCTGCAGACGATTTCCAGACCCCACTCCCAAACCGTCGCACGAACTGCTCTCGCATGTCGTTCATGACGGCGAAATACGTTCTCCAGTCCTTCTTCGCGAATCATCTGCAAAGCCTCTCGCAGGCCGTAGATGAGGTTCGTTGCTGGTGTGTAAGGGTAAAAGCCCGTCTCACAGGATTTCAACATGCCTTGCCAGTCCCAATAAGACCTCGGCATTTTCGCAATCTTGTTTGCCGACAGGGCCTTCTGTGAAATCGCGTTAAAACTCAGACCCGGCGGAATCATCAAGCCCTTTTGTGAGGCTGCAATTGTCACATCGACTTCCCACTCATCATGGCGGTATTCCATCGATGCTAGGGAAGAAATCGCGTCCACCATCAGGAGCGCAGGGTGCCCACAGCGATTCATTGCGCGGCGAAGCTCGGCGATTTCGCTCGTTACCCCCGTCGAAGTCTCGTTGTGAACCACCAGCACAGCTTTGAGGACCTGGCCCTTGTCCGCGCTCAATCGCGACTCCAGTTCCCCAGCCGACGCACCTGCGCGCCAGTTTCCCGGCACGCTTTCCACTTGGAAGCCCATCTTCTGCGCGAGCTGTCCCCAGAGTTGCGAAAAGTAGCCCATCTCGAACAGCAAAACACGGTTGCCTGGAGAAAGCGTGTTGACGAGCGCCGCCTCCCAAGCCCCGGTCCCGGAGGATGGGTACATCACCACGGAGGAATTTGTTTGGAAAATGGAGAACAAACCCTCAATGGGTTGGCCGATGACGCGCAAAACCCGATCGGGAATATTCGTGGGACCCGGGATTTGCAGAAAGTGCCGGCCCGTACGGCTCATAGGAGTGATGATGTTGCCGCGAGCACACACGCGACACGCTTGAGGTTCACACCCAATCTTCTTCTGCAATACATGTCGGCTCCAAGCCAAGGTGCAGCCGCCTCACTATCCCGCGGGGTGGCGGTCACGACCGAAGAACGAGTAGGTCCCCCAGGGAAGCTCATGGCGCCGAAGGATATCGTAGCCTTCGCAATGCGAGCTTAACGACAGATTAATTTACATTTATCTGTTTCCGCAGGCCGCACTATTTCTAGGTTCGGATGTAATGCTGAAATATACTCCGCGTTGAAACTTTGTTTATGACGGAGCGCCTGAGGGTAAACACGGCCTCACCGTGGCATCGACAACGAGCCATCGAGTACCAGAACCGAAGAAAACAGCGCATATGGCCGAGCTTGTACCCACCTCCCATGCATCAGCGACGATGACCCGCAACGCGGCGTCCCAGCGATGGGTTCGCATCATTCCCGTCGCTCTCATCATGTACACGATCGCGTTTATCGATCGTACCAATATCTCGCTTGCCCTGCCGCGAATCAGCCGGGACCTGCATTTGGATCCGCAGCAGGCAGGAACCGTTGCCGGAATTTTCTTCTGGGGCTATCTCGCGCTTCAAATACCTGGCGGCCATCTGGCCAAACACTGGAGCGCCAAGAAGTTCATCAGCATCCTACTGGTCGCATGGGGTATCTTTGCCGTCGGTTGTGGTCTGGCCCGTACCTATCACGAGCTCTTGTTGCTTCGCTTGTTCCTGGGAGTAGCCGAGAGCGGCGTTCATCCCGCAACGTTAATTCTCCTCTCACACTGGTTCCCCCGTTCTGAACGAGCGCGCGCCAATGCGTTTTGGCTGCTCTGCTTGCCGGTTGCGGTGATCGTTTCCTCGCCCTTTTCCGGATGGATGCTGGACCATTGGTCCTGGCGCGTGATGCTGGTTGCCGAGGGGTCGCTGCCTTTCCTGTGGCTCGCGATATGGCTCAAGTTTGTTCAAGACCATCCGGGGCAGGCGGCCTGGATGGCAGAAAGCGAACGAGTTTCTCTGGTGCAAACCCTGCGCAAGGAACATTCCGAACTGGAGGGGCAGGAAAAGGTTCCCTACCTGCGTGCTCTGCTGCGTCCTCGAGTGTTTCTGCTGGCTGCCGTTTATTTTTGTTTCATCAGCGGCCAAATGGGACTCCTGTTCTGGCTCCCCAGCGCGATGGAGAATTTCAAGAAACTGAGCAGCTTTTCGACTGGAATTCTTTATACTCTCCCGTTCATCGTTGGAGCTGTTTCTCTCCTGATTATCTCTCGCCACTCGGACAGGGTGCATGAACGCCGCTATCACGCCGCCGGAGCCATGCTGCTCGGAGGATCCTGTATCCTCCTTGCGGTTGCCACCATATCTCGCTCGCACTTGCTAGCGTTCGCGTTCATCGCCCTCAGCGGAGTGGGCGCCTATGGCCCGATGGGCGCCTTTTGGGCCATACCGACCGAGACTTTGCCGTCAAGAATCGTCGGGTCGGTGATGGGATTCGTCAACGCCATCGGCAACCTCGGAGCTTACTTTGCTCCCCTGATCGTGGGTTATCTAAACAAGAAATCGGGACACTTTCTTTCAGGATTCGCATACCTCGGCGCTATCACCGTCGTCGGTGCGGGACTCGCCACGGTGTTGAAGACGACTCTGCCATCCTCGGCGACAGGAAGACAGGAAACGGGAACTTGACGCAAGCAACTCGACGGTATGCAATATCTGCTCGGCTCCGTCTACCAGGCCGGCATCCTGAAGTTCTAAACTCCCGGGGGCTTAGACACCCGAAGCTAATGATGAAGAGTGGCCAGGTCCGGCGTGACAATTTGAATTTCTCCATATAAAGGCGATGCGGACGGAAGTAAGCGTTCGGAATAATAGGTGAAACGTGTTAAGGCGTGATTTTGGCAAAGCAACACTCGGTGTGATGGGCTCAAACATTCTCGCCGGTTCAGCAGGAAGAGCGCGAGGCGTGCCCGGTAGCGAATTTCCTAAGGTTCCGGGCTTAACAGAATATGTCGGCCAATTTGTTGCTTCAACAAGGTATGAGGATATCCCAGAAGGCGTCATCGAGCTTGGCAAGAAGTCCATCCTTGATGGCTTGGGTCTGGCGCTGGCGGGATCGCGCGCGCAAACCGGATCCATTTGCCGGGAGTACCTTGGGCAGCTTGGTATCTGCGACGGAAAATCCTCTATCATCGGCTCTTCCATAAAAACCTCTCCCCGTTTTGCCGCGTTTGTAAACGGCGTATCCATTCACGCAGATGATTTCGACGACACGCAACTTTCCGCCGCTAAAGATCGCGTATACGGATTGCTGGTGCACCCAACCGTGCCGGTGTTGCCCGCCGTCCTTGCGGTGACCGAAGGCAGAGCGATCTCCGGTAAAGAATTCATGCTTGCGTACCATCTGGGGGTCGAGGTCGAATGCAAGATCGCCGAAGCCATCTCGCCCCGCCATTATCAAGATGGATTTCATTCCACGGGGACCTGCGGCCCATTCGGCTCCGCGGCAGCCTGCGCGAAGTTACTTCAATTCGATCTTTCGAAAATACAGAATACCTTTGGCCTGGCCGCCAGCCAGTCGGGCGGCTTGCGGGAAAATTTCGGCACGATGACTAAACCATTTCAGGCCGGCCACGCTGCCGAGAGCGGTCTGCTTTCGGCTGGACTTGTCTCATTAGGCTGGACGGCGGCGGAGCAAATTCTGGAAGCGGAGCGCGGGTTTTTCCATGCGCTCGGAGGGTCGTTCGATCCCGGTGCGATCATGGATCGTCTGGGAAAACCTTGGACGTTCACTTCTCCTGGTATCTCGCTCAAGCCGTATCCGTCGGGTTCCCTCTCTCATCCTGCAATGACCGAGTTGGCGCGGCTGATTAATGCTCATAAATTGCAACCCACGCAAGTGCAGAAGCTCGATATCGGTGCAAATCACCAGATGACGACCACGCTGCTTCATCACCGGCCCAAGACCGGATTGGAGGCCAAGTTCAGCATGGAATTCTGCCTGGCAATTCTTCTTTTGCGCGGGAAGGCAGGACTTAACGAGTTCTCGGACCCTGTTGTCCAAAGTGCGGACGTGCAGGAGATGATTGGCCGCGTCAATTTTTATGTGGAGCCAGAGGCTGAAAGCGCAGGCTTCGACAAAATGACCTCTCTTTTGAGAATTCACCTTAGAGATGGACGGGTCATCAGTGGCCGCGCGGATTTTGCCAAAGGCAGCCCGGCAAACCCAATGAGCTTCGATGAAGCGGCAGCGAAATTCAGGGGATGTGCAGAATTCGCAGAGTGGCCCAGGCCAAAGACCGAGAAACTAATCACTTACGTAAAGACATTGGACTCGACTCGCGATATCAGCGCACTTTCACCGCTTCTTTCAGCCGAGAAAGGATAGACTTCAGCGGAAATGAAAACGTTCAGTGTTGCCGTCATCGCCGGCGATGGCATTGGGAAAGAAGTCGTTCCCGAAGGCATCCGCGTGCTCGAAGCGGCAGGGAGGCGCTTTGGGTTCCAATTCAGATGGCAGCAGTTCGATTGGAGCTGCGAAACCTACGTGAAAACCGGAAAGATGATGCCTCCTGATGGTCTGCAGCAACTGCGGCCGTTCGACGCCATCTTTCTGGGAGCCGTGGGGCATCCGAGCGTTGCAGATCACGTTTCGCTTTGGGGGCTGTTGATTCCCATCCGCAGAGCCTTTCGGCAGTACGTCAATCTTCGGCCCGTGCGGCTTTTTGAGGGAATTGAGACGCCGCTGAAAAATTGGAAGCCCGGTCAAATTGATTTCTGTATCGTCCGTGAAAACAACGAAGGAGAATATTCAAACATCGGCGGGCGTCTCTACGAGGGAACCGACGACGAGATGGCCGTCCAACAAACCGTCTTCACGCGGCGTGGAGTGAACCGTGTGATGCGTTATGCTTTGGAATTGGCGCGGAAGCGAAAAAAACATCTTACCTCCGCCACGAAATCAAACGGCATCATTCACACTATGCCTTTCTGGGACGAATGCTTTCAGGCGGTGTCCGCGGATTATCCGGACATCCGCACGGACCAGTATCACATCGATATCCTGACCGCTCATTTCGTACGCCATCCGGACTGGTTCGACGTGGTCGTGGGATCGAATCTTTTCGGCGATATCCTCTCCGACCTTGGTCCCGCCGTCGTTGGATCGATCGGCATCGCCCCTTCAGCCAACCTCAATCCGGAAAAAGAATTTCCATCCATGTTTGAGCCCGTACATGGCTCGGCACCGGATATAGCAGGCAAGGGAATTGCGAACCCAGTTGGACAGATTTGGTCGGGTGCGATGATGCTCCGACATCTCGGCGCTTCGGAGCCCGCGGATGCCGTCGAGAACGCCATCGCGGGTGTCCTGGCGCAATCGAAAGTCCGCACTCCCGATATCGGGGGCACGGCCACGACCGAAGAATTGGGGGCAGCCATCGCCACAAGGGTGAGCCAGAAGGAGTAGGCCTTTCGGCCTTATCCCAATTCAGAAGGACTGGGGATTGCGAGCGACCAATCAGGTCGAAGTGGCGGGCTATTCAGGCAGACGCAGCTTGCGCTGCAATTCACGAAACCGCGGATTGGAACGTAGAGTATCCAACTGCGGGTCAACTTTGAGAAAGACGATGCGTTGGAGTGGTCGGCATAGGCTTTTTCAAGCCAGTCCAAGGCGCGCTCATTTTCGCCCAGGCCTGCGTACACGATCGCCACGTAGAAAGGCGCAACATATTGTCTCTTCGATTGCTGCAATTGCTCTAACAGATTTCTTGCTTCCGTGATTCTCCGGAAACTGCGAAGGTTCGCGCAAGGGCAGGCGAACCGCTGAGTGAAAGCTCTGTGGCGCGCCGGAGCTCCGCAATCGCTTGGTCATACGCTTTTTTCTGTTCGTACGCTTGACCAAGCACGAGGTGCGGAAGCACAAAGGCCGGATCCATATCAATGGTGTCTGGAGGTACCGCGATCGTGAAGCGCAAGACCTTTGTCTACGGAACTTATGAAGGTATGCGCGATTGGGGCACCAGAACCAGGGTCCGCGTATGCCGTCCTCCAGCAGGCACGCAGGAAGGCCACGGCGGCATTAGAAAGGACTTGAAGTGAATGATCGCCGATAGTCAATACTGGAGTTGCTGGTCTTGCTACTGAACGCCTGAATCTTATGAGCTTTTCAGAAGATCGGAAAACAAAAATCTGGTCGGTAGTGCGTGTCTCCAGCGGGAATTTTCTAGAGATGTACGACTTCATGGTGTATGGGTATTACGCGACAGCGATTGGGAATGCATTCTTTCCGAGGGGGAATCCATTCTTGTCGCTGATGCTGTCGCTGATGACGTTTGGGGCGGGATTCTTGATGAGGCCACTGGGCGCGATTGTGCTCGGGGCCTATGCGGATCAACACGGCCGGCGTGCGGGACTCATTCTGACGCTGACGCTGATGTCGCTGGGAATCTTTTCGATTGCGTGCACACCTGGGTACGTAACGATAGGGTTTCTGGCTCCACTTCTTGTGTTGATTGGGCGGCTACTGCAGGGATTTTCCGCAGGTATGGAATTGGGCGGGGTGTCGGTTTATTTGTCCGAGATTGCTACACCAGGGCACAAAGGCTTTTACGTCAGTTGGCAGTCGGGCAGCCAGCAGGTATCGGTTATGTTCGCCGCGCTTGTGGGGGTCGTGCTCACCTCGATTCTGCCGCCGCAGAGAATGGCTGCGTGGGGATGGCGCGTTCCACTGCTGCTAGGCTGCGGGATCATACCGTTCTTGTTCCGTTTGAGGCGGTCGCTGCAAGAGACGGAGGAGTTTGTGGCGCGGAAGCACCGGCCGACAACATCGGAAATATTCCGTTCGCTGACGGCCAACTGGACGGTGGTGGTCATTGGGACGCTGA
>WNGH01003347.1_pt1 | contig 19544 bp, 26 predicted proteins | sample 5400631 | NCBI WGS metagenome assembly WNGH01 (sample SAMN13153373, study PRJNA577476) | soil metagenome | isolation source: 115 cm soil or saprolite under Garry oak tree replicate 1 | place: USA:California | collected 2016-06-15
GTGCGTCTTGCAGGAAGTGGCGGAAGAAGTGCCAGTCTCTGGCGTGCACCACGTCCTCGGGCAGTCCCGGTAGCGCAAAGAAGAAGAAGTACCAGGACTTCCGGAGCTGGTTCGGGTTGTGCAGTCCCTCCTGGAGCCGCCGCGGATGAGCCGCGTTGAGGATGGCGAGTCGGTCGACCACCTCGGGGTGGTTCATCGCGGTCGTCCAGGCGATGCTCCCGCCCCAGTCGTGACCGACCAACAGCGCGGACTCGGCACCGAGTTCTCCGATGAGGCCGCGGATGTCGGCGGCGAGCAGGTCGACGGCGTAGGCCTCGAAGCCCTCTGGCTTCGATGACAGGTTGTAGCCACGCGTGTCGGGGGCGACTACCCGAAAACCCGCCGCCGCGAGCGGCTCGATCTGGAGCCGCCAACCGAACCAAAACTCCGGGAAGCCGTGCAGCAGAACGATCAACGGCCCGTCACCGGCCTCGACGTAATGCAAGTTCGTATCGCCGATCTGGGCGTAACCCTCCCGAAGCTCGGCCCCGATGTCAGGGAGCAGGCTCGTGGTGGTGGTCATAAGACCTTCATGGGTAGGGGACTTGGGCGCGAGACTACGCCTGCCGGTCTGGAGAAGTGGACCGCCCCCGCTTAGGTGGACAGCAGTTGGTCAGGCGGCTTGTGGTTCTTCTTCTTTCATTTTCTCGTAGTCGACCGGCGACAGGTAGTCGAGCGTGGAGTGGAGCCTGATCGGGTTGTAGAAGGTCTCGATGTAGTCGAAGACGGCGATCCGCGCTTCGGCGCGGCTACGCAGGTTGTGGCGGCGGAGCAGATCCTTGGTCAGCGAGGCGAAGAAGCTCTCGGCCACGGCGTTGTCGAAGGCCGAGGTACAGCCCATCGAGATCTCGATGTCGGCTTCGCGACAGCGCTCACCGAAGAGCAGCGAGACGTACTGCGACCCCTGGTCGGAGTGGTGGACGAGGCCCGGCCCAGGCCGTCGGCGCGCGACCGCCATCTCGAGCGCGTCGACGACCAACTCGGTGCGAAGGTCGTCGCGCATCGACCAGCCGACGACCCGGCGGGAGAAGCAGTCGACCACCGCGGCGAGGTACAGCCAGCCGCCCGCGGTTGGGATGTACTTGATGTCCGCAACCCAGAGCTGATTGGGCGCAGAGGGCACGAAGTCGCGGGCGACGAGGTCAGCGGCCGCCCGCACCCCGGCCACGCGGATAGTCGTCCTTTCCCGCTTCCGCGGCACCGTCCCAGTCAGCCGCTGCGTCCGCATCAGCCGCTCGACCCGCTTGTGCCCGACGCGGATGCCCCCCTGACGAAGAGCGGCATGGACGCGGCGGGCGCCGTACGTGCCGCGACTCAGGCGGTGGATCGTCGTGATCCGGTCAACCAACCATGCATCAGCAAGAGCACGATCCGACGGGGGCCGCCGCTCCCAGGCGTGGAAGCCCGAACGGGAGACGCCGAGCAGCCGGCACATCAGCGAGATCGAGTGGTTGGCCTTCTCCGCCGCGATGAACCGAAACAGGCTCACCGCGTCTCGCTCTCCTTCACGAAGAAGGCCGCGGCTTTTTTCAGGATCTCCCGCTCCTGCTCAAGCAGCAGCACCCTCCGACGCAGCTCGCGCAGCTCCTCGCGCTCATCGCCCGTCAGGCCATCGCGCTCGCCGCGCTCGATCTGCGCCTGCTGCACCCACAGACGCAGCGACTCGCGCGACACCCCGAGATCGCCGGAGATCTCCCCGAGCGTCCGGTCAGTGCGAGCGTAGAGCGCCACCGCCTCACGCCGAAACTCCGGCGGATACGGCTTTCGGTACTTCGGTTTCCTTGGCATGGCCAGACAGCCTTTCTGCCGGGCCGGATAGCCCAGCGCTCAGCTGTCCACGAAACCGGGGGCATTCCAAAGCAACAACCGTCACCAGAGCGCCGCGACGCAATCGCCCAAGGCGGTCGGGTGACATTCCCAAATGCTGGCCCAGGCGAGGCCTCATCCACTCACGAAACCCTTACTCGCCGCGCGCGATTTCGACCAGCTGCGCAACGACATCATCGAGCGGCTGGGTAGCGTCGATCTCATGTGTGCACGTGGCACGAAGCAACGGCTCAACCTGCGCGACGTGACTCAGGATGAGCGCGCGCTCCTCAGCCGTCTTGCCGTAATCGTTCGTGGTCCGCGCATCGATCCGGCGTAGGAGCACGTCGACCGGCGCACTCAAGAGGACCACCGCGTCGAAGCGCGGATAGAAGCTCTTCGACGAGATCCTCCCGCCAAACGTATCCGCCGTCTGCCTCCGACCACTCGCTCCACGGTGCATCGTCAGTCTCGACGACCTGAAAGCCGCGCCGTGCAAGCTCGGCCAACACGGTTGACTTGCCCGTGCCAGACATCCCGGTGACCAGGACCCTCCGCACGCCGAGCAGGCTATTCGAGCGGCTCGGGTGACATCCCGCACACTGGCCCACGAAGAGGGCCTACCGCGGCGATGGCGGATGAAGAGTAGGGTCGCGGTAATGGCGCGCATAAGTCGCACGACATGGTTGAAGACGGCGGCTCTCGTTGTCGCGTTTGCTTCGTTGACGATCAACTTCGGGCTGATCGACCTGATCGACGGGTTCACCGGGTACGTCGACCAGGCCCGCAACCAGATCCTCGACGTCGGCTGGGGCGCCGTCTTCGGTGTGATTCTTCCGCTTGGCTTGCTCACCCAGCTTCGCCGTCCGGAGCGGCGGGTCGCTGGGATTCAGCAGACGGCAGTTGTCGCGCTTGCGCTTGCTCTCGCGGGTGCTGCTGGTCAGAAATGGTGGTACTTGGCGCTCGCGGGCGGAGTCGCCGGCGTCTCGGCCGTCCTGCTCGCGCTGCATCCGGCGCGCCAGACGTTCCTCGCGCGGGGGCGGCACCTGGAGCCGATGATGCTCGCGCTCGCAGCCGTTGCCGCTGTTCCATCTCTCAGCTATGCCTGGCGGATGGCCTCGGCCCAGCGGCGCGATCTTCCGCCCGCCGATGCTGTGTCCAACGGCCTACACCACTGGACCGTGATGGCGGCGCTGGCGTTCCTCGTTCTCCTTCTCGTGCTGCTTGCCGCCGCTCGCACGTCGGGCTGGCGAATCCCGGCGATCAGCGCGTCGATCGCAGCGGGCGCGTGGGCGATCTCGTGCCTGCTCGCTCCGACTTCAGCAGCGGCTAGCGAGGGCCATGCGTGGGCGTGGGCGGCGCTCGTATGGGCCGTTGTCACCTTGGCGGCGACCGCCCGGCCGCGAACGCGCGACCAAACTGTCACCCCAGAGGTTCAACTCCAGGCCGCGTGATTCCCCGCAACGTCGGCCGGCGGGCGGCAGGCGCGAGTTCGAGCTCGACTTCGTCGCCGTCTCGCTCACGAGCCTGGTGGCTTGGGCGCTTCTAACTGCTTCGAGGGAATCCATCCGTGGGTGAGAGAGCTTAGAGCCGGCGACAGGATTGGCAAACGACCGCGACGCCTCCGCCCCACGATCAGTCCGACCAGCACGGGTGGAGTCGCCGCGATCGGTGATGTGGCCAGAAGCAGCAGCCCCCAAAGGGCGGCTGCGAGCCCCGTAGCGACCGCGGCGGCGGCGCGCCGCTGGACGAGCAGTCCAAGCAGCGCCGGCGCTGCGAAATCGAGCCAACCCATCGTGGCCGAGCCGAAGTCCACCTGCTGCAGCTCTGGCAGCGGCCGGCCGATCGTCGGCGGCGCCGCAGCCTGGAGCGCGTTCATCGTCGGCTCGACCTGACGGTCGCCCGGAAACAAGGCCCGTAATGGCCAGGCAGGCGCCCGCGATCAGCACGACCCCGGCGAGGTCGGTCGACCAAGCATCGGGTCGCAGCCAGGCGACCGCGTAGACGGGCGGCACGCAGAGTGCCGGCAGCCAGGGAAGCCGCCAACCCCGCACCCAGCCCGCGCCGGCCGCGAGTAGCGGAGTCGCGACTGTCGCTAGCGCGGTCAGAAAGTCCGCTCCTCCGCCGAGCTGCGCGATGGTGACGCCGACGACGAGTGCGGCCGCCGGGATCGCAAGCCCAAGGGCTCGCGAGGAGGCGACCCGCAGCGGCCGCCCTGGTGCGAACACGAGCGCTGCCTGGGCGAGGACGCGTACGCCGTATGACGCTGCGAGACCGATTGAACAACGGTACTTGCAGGCCTTTCAATCGCCTGGCGCGGCCGACCGCCGCGCTGATCTCTCCGCCTGGCGCTAGGAGATGCCGAGCTTAGCGAGCACCTGCTGCGCCGCCGCCTGCTCGGCGGCCTTCTTGGAGCGTCCTTGCCCGACTCCGGCCTGGTCGCCGTCGATGTTCGCCGCACAGGTGAAGGTTCGGTCATGCGGCGCGCCGTCGACGTTCAGTACCGAATAACTGACCGCCTTTCCCCGCCGGGCGAGCGCCTCCTGGAGCTCGGTCTTGAAGTCGACGTGGCTCGTCAGCGCGTACTCGATTCGCCCCGCGAAGGCCTCGACGATCGCGGGCTCGATCTTCTGGAACCCATGCTCGATGAAGAGGGCGGCCAGCGAAGCCTCTAATAACGCGGCGAGCACGTTGCGGTTTTTCATCAACCGCTGGAGCTCCTCCGCGGGGATCAGGTCGCGGCCGCGTTCCAGCAGCCGCGTCCCGAGATCCAGCTCCTTCGCCACGACGGCGCAGCTCGCCCGCGAGACGACGTGCGAGCGGATCTTCGCCAGTCTGCCCTCGGAGAAGTCCGGGTAGTCGTCGTAGAGCGCGCGGGCGATCGCGAGCTCGAGCACGCTGTCGCCGAGGAACTCGAGCCGCTCGTACGACGACGCACGATCGGGCGCCCAGGAGGAGTGCGTGAAGACGTTCTCGAGCCGCTCTTCGGGGAGCGCGTCGATCAGGCGGTCGAGACGACCGCGGCTACTGGTGCGAGGAGACGTAGTCGACAGCCTGACCGACCGTCTGGATCTTCTGAGCGTCCTCGTCGGAAATCTTGATCCCGAACTGGTCTTCGAGCTCCATGATCAGCTCGACGAGATCGAGCGAGTCGGCGTCGAGATCTCCCTGGAAAGAGGCTTCCTCGTTGATCTCGCTTTCGTCGACGCCGAGCTGCTCGCTCAGCACTTCCTTTACTCGCTCGTACACTTCCTCTCGCGAAGCTGCCATCTCACCTACCTTGCCGGTTCGGGGTCAGAGCGCGCGGACTCTAACACGCCCTGTTCAAGCCGTTCTTGCAAGCTTCCGACGACGTCGTGCTCGACCCCCCGGGCGGCGAGCCGAATCGCGTTCGCGATCGCCCGCCGGCCCGAGCTTCCGTGCGCGATCACGGCCAGCCCGCGCAGGCCGAGCAGATACGCGCCGCCGTAGGTGTCAGGGTCAAGCCGGTCGCGCAGGCCGCGCGCGGCGGGACGGATCAACAGGCCGCCGAGCTTGGCGCGGCGACTGGCGCTGATCTCTTCGCGCAGGGAGCCGAGGACCGTGGCGATCGTCCCCTCGAGCGCCTTGAGGACGACGTTGCCGGTGAAACCGTCGCAGACGACCACGTCGGCGGCGCCTTCTAGCAGGTTGCGGCTCTCGGTGTTGCCCCTGAAGTTGAGATCCTCCGCCTCGGACAGCAGCCGGTGGGCCTCGAGCGTCAACTGGTTCCCTTTCTCCGGCTCCTCGCCGATCGAGAGCAGGCGCACCTCGGGATCGCTGATGCCGAGGATCTCCTGCGCGAAGACGGAGCCCATGTGCGCGAACTGGCGCAGGTGTTCCGCCCGGCCGTCGGCGTTGGCGCCGGAGTCGATCAGAACCGAGGGGCCGCGCTTAGCCGGTAGGACGACTGCGATCGCGGGCCGGTTGACGCCCCGAAGCCGGCGGATCTCGACCAGCCCCGCGGCGAGCATGGCGCCGGTATTCCCGGCGGAAACGGCCGCGTCGGCTCGACCCTCGCGGACGAGCCGGCACGCGACGACGAGCGAGCTGTCGCGCTTGGCGCGGACGGCGTCCGCTGGTTTCTCGTCCATCGCGATCGTCGTCTGCGCCTCGACGAGTTCGAGCCCGCCGGTATTGAGCCCCGAGGGGCCGACGAGCACCGGTGTGATCTGCGGCGAGGCGGCTTCGAGCGCGCCCGCGACGATCTCTTCAGGAGCGCGATCCCCTCCCATCGCATCGACCGCGATGCGTGCCATGGGGTTACGAACCGAGCGGGCGGAGCGGCTCGATCTCGCGGCCGCGGTACGTCTTGCACGTCTGGCACATCTGATGCGGCCGCGTCGGCGAGCCGCAATTTGGGCAGAGGCTCAGCCTCGGCGACGAGATGCCATGCTGGGCGCGGCGCTTGTCGCGACGCGACTTCGACGTTTTTCGCTTGGGGACTGCCATCGGCGGTCGGCCAGTATAGCCGCGGGTCGTATCAGAGTCGGTCGCGCAACTCGGCGAGCGCGGCCCAGCGCGAGTCGGACTTCTCTTCGTCGTGCGTGTGTGGCTCGGCGTTCAGGTCCTTGCCGCAGACCGGGCAGAGTCCGGCGCAGTCCGGCCGGCAGAGAATCTGCAGCGGCAGCGCCAGCGCGACCGCGTCGCGGGCCCAGGCCGAGAGATCGAGCCGGTCGTCCTCCAGGTACGGCGTCCGCAGCTCGTCGGAGTCGGGGTTTGTCGCCTGGTACTCACGGGCCGAGATCGGCAGCTCGAGCACGGCGTCTTCGAGGCAGCGGTAGCAGGGGCCGTGGAGCCGGTTCCGGAAGCGAAGCTCGAAGACGGTCCCCGTGCTCGCACGCGTGATCGACAGCTCCGCCTGCACGGTCTCGGGCACCGGCAGATAGCGCTGCCCGCCGAGCTCCAGCGGCTCGAGTTGAATCTCTCGCTCGTCGGCGAACTGCTCGCCGGAGCGGAGCTTGAGCGTGCGTAGATTGAGAACGGTCACCCGCTCAACCTAGCAACGGCTAGACGCGCTTCAGAAGCTCGCCGAGCGGCTTGCGATTCGCCTCGCGGCTCCACTCCTCGGCGGTCTTCGCCTCTGGGTCGAGAGGGCGACGCGGATAGGCGAACGAGAGGACGATCACGGGCTCGAGGTCACCCTCCAGGCCCAGAACTTGAGCCGTCCCTGCTCGGTCAGGCATCCCGTTCGGGCACGAGACGACGCCTTCGTTCCAGGCGACGAGCATCATGTTCTGCATCGCGCGACCGACGTCGAGAACGCGGCCTCCTCCGGGTGTCGCGATCGCGATCACGAGGGCGGCGCTGCGAACGTTCCCGGCCACATAGACCGACTCGGCCAGGCGCTCCTTCCGCTCCGCGTCCTCGACGACGACGAACGTCCACGGCTGCTTGTTGGAGCCGCTGCCGGCGACCCGGCCGGCGTCGAGGATCCGCGTGACGACGTCCTCGGGGATCGGGCGGTCGGCGTAGCTGCGCCAGTCGCGCTTGCTCGCGACGGCCAGGTAGGTGTCCACGGGCCCCTAGAAGGGCTGGTCGTTCGTCGAGCCGCCGTCGATGCCGACTCCGGCCCCGACTCCGGTGATGACCGATTCCTGCGAGCGCTCGTGGAGCCGCTCGCGTCCCCGCTTGACCGCGCCCAGGAACTTGTCGAGATTGACCTCGAGCGTCGAGAGGATGCTGTCGGCCCAATCCTCCATCTCGAGCCGCGTTTCTCGCGCCTGGCGCCTGGACTCGTCGACGATCTCCTGTGCCTGACGCTCGGCGAGCTTGACGATCTCCGTCTGCGAGGCCTCGCGAACCGCCTGCTCGCGTGCCTCGCCGAGAATCCTGTCGCACTCCCGCTTCGCCTCGGCGAGCATCTCCTGCCGCTCCTTGACGATCCAGCGGGCCTGCTTGATCTCCTCAGGGATCGTCGCCCGCATCTGGTCGAGGATGTCGTAGATCTCCTCGCGATCGATGCGGACCTGGTCGGTCAGCGGCACGGCCTTCGCGTTGTGCACGAGGTCGTCGAGCTTGTCGATGAGAACGAGTACGTCCATGAATCCTCGGAGTTTACAGAGGAAGCACTATTCGCTAGTTCTGCCGAAGAGGCGGCTGAAGAAGCCCCGCTTTTGTGCTGGTTCCGGCGTGGGCTCTGCTTCCGGTGCGGGCTCCGCTTCCGGTGCGGGCTCCGGCTCCGCTTTGGCTTCAGGCGCAGGCTCAGTCTCTGGCTCTGGGTCAGTTTCCGGTTGGGGCTCAGGTTCGGGCTGCGGTGCTGACTCCGACTCCGGGGGCTTGAGGGACGGCAGTTCCCGCGCCTCATTCGTGCCGAAGACCCAACGGCGCCCGCTCTCGCGTAGCTGCTCGAGCAGATTCTTCGCCTCCTCCGGGTTGAGATCGACGTCACCCGGCGAGTTGAGCAGCTCGACGAGCCGCGCAGCGGCACCCGGATTGCCTCGAACCTTCAGCTTCTGGACGAGCTCCAGCGCATCCTTTCGCGGCAGCGTGACGCTGCCGCCGTTGCCGCCTTCGAGGAGGCTTTCGAGTCGTTGCGTCTCGTTCATTCCCCTGGGTTCTCCGGCGTCCCCGGCCGCCCGTCCGGAAACATCTCCGCGAACCGTCTCGCGACCGCCGCCGGAACGAGCCCGTCAACCTTTCCCCCGAACGAGGCGATCTCCTTCACGCCGCTCGAAGAGACGAAGCTGACCTCCGGGCTCGCCATCACGTAGACCGTTTCGACCTCGGGCGCGAGTGTCCGGTTGAGCTGGTTCATCTGGAACTCCCACTCGAAGTCTGAGATCACACGCAGGCCCTTGACGATCGCCTTCGCCTCCCACCTGCGCGCGAAGTCGACGACGAGTTCGGAGAAGACGTCGACCTCGACGTCCTCGAGTCCCTCGAGGGCCTCCTTCAAGAAGGCGACGCGCTCGTCCAGCGTGAACATCGGCTGCTTGTGCTGGGGGTTGCCGACGACGCCGATCACAAGCCGGTCGAAGATGCCGGCGGCGCGCTCGATCACGTCGACGTGGCCGTTGGTGACCGGGTCGAAGGTGCCGGGGTAGATGGCTGTGATCACGGATGCTCTGAGGCGTCGCTTGCGATGCCGTATAGAGGTCGCGGCGGCTTGGCCGGTGCGACCGTCTTGCACACGTTCATGGAGTGTTCACGGGTCCGCGGCGTTCGGGCGCGTGTTGGAAGATCGTGATTCGCGCCGAGCCATAAGGCCGGCTGGTGCGTTTGTTGAGGGGCGGAAGCTCCGGCTCGTCTCTCGAGCCGGTCTCGACGACCACTAGGCCGTTCTCGGCGAGGACGGCCGGAAGATACTGGGAAAGCCTGTTTTGCAGGGAAGAAAACATCTCGTAGGGCGGATCGACCAGCACGAGATCGTAGCGGCGACCGGCCGCGACCTCGGCGGCGAGAGCTCGTAGGGCGTCCTGAGCGACAACGCGAGCGCCGGTGAGGCCGAGCTTGTCGAGATTGCGGTCGATCGTGCGGCGGGCTTCACGGTCGTTCTCGACGAAGACGGCGCTCGCCGCTCCGCGCGAGAGCGCCTCCAGGCCCATCGCGCCCGAACCGGCGAAGAGGTCGAGCACGGCCGCGCCGTCGACGGGGCCGATCAGGTTGAACGCGGCTTCGCGGACGCGATCCCCCGTCGGGCGCGTGTCCTGTCCCTTTGGGGCAAAGATCCGCGCGCCCTTGTTCGACCCAGCGATGATTCTCACGTAGGGACTGTCCCCGAAAGGGGACTGTCCCTCAAGCGGCAGCGAGTTGTAGGGACTGCCCCCGAAGGGGGACTGTCCCTCAAGCCGCAGCGAGCTGCAGCTGGTTTTTAGGGACTGTCCCCGAAGGGGGACTGTCCCTCAAGCGGCAGCGAGCTGCGGCCGGCTTCAGGGACAGTCCCCGGTGGGGACAGTCCCTCAAGTCACCAAGCCGAAGTCGTCGATCAGGGACTGTCCCCGAAGGGGGACTGTCCCTCAAGCGGCACCGAGCTGCAGCCGGTTTCAGGGACAGTCCCCGGTGGGGACAGTCCCTAAAGTCACGCCAGCGAGTCGGCGTCGGCGCCGGCGAAGAAGCGGTCGACCTCGTCGTTCAGCGGGCCTTCGTGAACGACCAGCTCGCCGGCGAGCTCGCGGGCGCGTTCGAGTAGCTCGCGGTCGGCTCGCAGACGCGTGAAGCGAAACTCGGAGAGGCCGGCCTGCCGCGTCCCGAGCAGCTGGCCCTCGCCGCGCAGCTCCAGGTCCTTCTCGGCCAGCTCGAAGCCGTCGGTCGTGTCGACAAGCGCCTGCAGGCGCTCACGGGCGTTATCGGTCAGCTCTTCCTTGGCTCGCGAGACGAGCAGGCAATAGGACTGCTCGGCGCCGCGGCCGACGCGGCCCCGGAGCTGGTGGAGCTGGGCCAGCCCGAACCGGTCGGCCTCCTGGACGATCATGATCGTCGCGTTCGGGACGTCGACGCCGACCTCGATCACGGTCGTCGAGACGAGCACGTCGAGCTCCCGCGCCTTGAAGTGCGCCATCAGCTGCCGCCGCTCGGACGGGCGCAGGCGACCGTGCAGCAGACCGACGCGGTAGTCGCGGAGCTCTCCGCGTCGAAGGCGCTCGGCCTCGGCTTCGGCCGCGCGCGCCTGCGAGGTCTCGGATTGCTCGATCAGCGGGCAGACGACGTAGGCCTGCCGGCCCGCGTCGAGGTGCTTGCGCAGCCGCCGATACGCCTCCGGTCCGCGCTCGTCTGTCACCCAGCTGGTCACGATCGGCTTGCGGTTGGCCGGCGGCTTCGCGATCTCGGTCACCGAGAGATCGCCGTAGACGGTCAGCGCGAGCGTCCTGGGGATCGGCGTCGCGGTCATGTGTAGGACGTGCGGCGAGCGGCCGGCGGCGAGGGCTCCGCGCTGCTCGACGCCGAATCGGTGTTGTTCGTCGACGACCGCGACTGCGAGCTCCGAGAGGTCGACGCCTTCCTGGATCAGCGCGTGCGTTCCAACGAGAATCTGCGCCCCTTCGACGTCGCCCTTGACGGATCCCGTCAGCAGGGCGGTCCGCACACCGAGCTCGGTGCAGATCGGTTCCAGCGTCAAAAAGTGCTGCTCAGCCAGGGTTTCCGTCGGCGCCATCAGCGCGCCGGTCTTGCCGGCCTCGACGGCCCGCAGCAGCGCGTAGAGGGCGACGACGGTCTTGCCCGAGCCGACATCGCCCTGGAGCAGCCGCTGCATCGGCTTCGAGGCCGCGAGATCGGCGTCGATCTCCGCGATCGCCTGCTCCTGATCCTTCGTCAGCTCGAACGGGAGCGCCTGGCGGTAGCGCTCAGCGAGCTCGCCAGGCTCGCCGAGCATAGGTGCGGTCGCCTCCTCCGTCCCCTCGCGGATCCGCGCCAGCCCGACCTGCAGGAGGAGGAGCTCGTCCAGCGCGAGCCGGCGGCGCGCCCGCTCCGCCTCGCCGCCGTCGCGTGGGCGGTGCAATGCAACGAGCGCGTCGAAGCGGAGCGGCAACCGCTCGCGCGCCCGCAACCCGGCGGGGAGCGAGTCGCCGAAGTCGGTTGCATGCGGGAGCGCGCTCTCGACCAGCGTCCGCAGGCGCGGCGAGGTCACCTCCTCGCTCGCGGGATACACCGGCGCGAAGTCGGCGGTCGCGGCCGCGCCGTCCAGGTCGTACGAGCGGACGTGGAACTCGTTCCGGCGCAGCTGTCCACGCAAGCGCAGCCGCGTCCCGGGCTGCAGCTTGTCGGCGAGCCAGGGCTGGTTGAACCAGACCGCTGAGATCTCGCCGCTCTCGTCGCGCACCGCGGCCTTCAGAACGGTCAACCGGCGTCGGGTCGGGCGGATCGAGATGCGCCGCACCTCGCCGGCGATCACCGCCTCCTCCTCGCCGAACAGGTTCGAGATCGGTGTCTCCCCCACGGCCTGCTGGTAGTCGCGCGGCCGGTGCTCGAGCAGGTCGCGGACCGTCCGCAGGCCGAGCTTCGCCAGCTTGCCTCGCTGCGACGGGCCCACACCCGGCAGCGTGTCGAGCGACCGGTCGAGCTCCTCCGGACGCGGCCGCCCTCGCGTCGGCGGCCAGCGCTCGGGCGGGTCCGCGCCCGCGAAGCCGCGCTGCTCACTCATCGGCAAACCAGAAGAGCCCGACCGTGCCCGGGCCGGCGTGGGTACCGATCACGGGCCCGAGCGTCGCCACGAGCTCGAGGTCGGCCTGCGGCCGCGTCCGCCCCACGAGCTCCCTGAGCGCCTCTGTGCGATCGGGTGCATCCGCGTCGGCGATCGCGACGCGCAAGCCGGGCCCGTCGCTCGAGCCCGACTCGAAGGCCGCGATGAACTCCTGGAAGGCACGCTGGTTGCCTCGAACACGCTTGATCGGAATCACCTCGCCGTCGCGGATCGTCAGGATCGGTTTCACCCTCATCAGCCCACCCGCCCATGCGGCTGCGCGGCCGATTCGCCCGCCCCGCGCGAGGTAGTCGAGGGTGTCGAGCGTGAAGATCAGCTGCGACTCGCGCCGGTGCCGACCGACGAGCTCCTCGACTTCCTCGTCGGTCGTGCCCCGCTCGAGGCGCCGCTGGATCGCGAGCCCGAGCATCGCGACAGCGGCGGAGGCGGTTTCGGTATCGACGACGCGGATCCGGTCGCCGAACTCGGCGGCCGCGGCCCGTGCGCTCTCGACAGTGCCCGAGAGCGTGCCCGCGATGTGGAGCGAGTAGACGCGCTCGTACTCGCCGAGCTCCTGGTAGGCGGCGTGAAAGTCGCCGGGAGTCGGCTGCGAGGTGGTCGGCACGACCGCCGAGCTGCGCAGCCGCGTGTAGAAGTCGGCAGGTCCCAGCTCGACGTAGTCGCGGAAGCTCTCCTGCCCGAAGCGGACGTAGAGCGGCACGATCCGCCAGTTCGGGTAGCGCTCCGGCGCCTGCGGAAAGTCGGCCGTCGAGTCGACGACGATCGCAGTGTTCGCGGCAGTAAGGTCCATTGCTTACTCGGCTGGAGTCGTGCCCGCGGCGCGGTGGATCGCCGCGACGATCTGGTCGAGCTCGCCGTCCTTGCTGAGGCAGTCGACGGCGCCGGCATCGCTCAGCGCCTGGCGCTCGCGCAGGTTTGCCGATGCCGTCAGGCCGATCACCGCCGCCTCAGGGTATGCCGCGAGCAGTGCCGCCGTGGCCTCGACACCGTCCATTCCCGGCAGCCGGTAGTCCATCAGCACGACGTCGGGGTGCAGCTCGCGCGCCAGCTCGACCCCTTCCGCGCCATCCTCGGCCGCGCCGACGATCTCGATGTCCGAGCGAAGCCCGAGCACGAGCTCCAGACCTTCGCGGAAGACCCGGTTGTCCTCGACCAGGACGACGCGAATCGGCGGCTCCACCTGGTCGAATGTAGCGATCGGGCCTGCTGCTACTCGGCGGAGACGAGCAGCGGGTAGTGCGGCTGGCCGCCTTCGTGGACCTCGATTTCGAGCTCCGGGTTCGACTGCTCGAGCTCCGCGAGCAGCCGTGAGAGATCCGGTTCTTCCTCCCCGGTCAGCAGCGTCACGACCTCCCGCGGTTCGGCCAGCAAGCGGTCGATGATCGCCCTCGCCACGGGCTCGAACTCGGCGCCGCCCGCTACCGGCTCGTCCTCCAGCAGGCCGACGTACTGGCCCACCCCGACTGCACGGCCGTTCAGCTGGACGTCCCGAGAGGCTGTCGTCACGGCACCCGTTGCCACGCGCGCCGCCGCCTCGACCATGGCGGCCTCGTTCTCCTCGGCCGACTGCTCGGGGTTGAAGGCCACCAGCGCCGCCAGGCCCGCCTGGATGGAAGTCGTGGGAACGACGCGCGCCGGCTTGGCGGCGAGTGACACGGCCTGTTCGGAGACGAGCACGATGTTGGGGTTGTTCGGCAGCAGGAGCGCCTCGGGTGCCTTCGTCGCCTCGACGGCCGCAAGGAGCTCGGCGGCGGAGGGGTTCATCGTCTGCCCGCCCTCGACGATCTGGGTCGCGCCGAGGCTCTCGAACAAGCGGCGGTTGCCGGTGCCGGCCACCACGGCGACGACGCCAGCCGCGGCAGGTGGCGGGTCGGGCACAGCCGCCAGCAGCCGGCGCTCGCGCGCCTGAGTCTGCCTGTGCATGTCCGCGATCTCGACGTTCTCGATCGCGCCGACGTGCGTGCCGATCGCGAGCGCCGCGCCGGGATCGTCCGTGTGGACGTGAATCTTCAGGGCGTGTTCGTCTCCGACCACGAGGAGGGAATCTCCGAGTTGTTCGTACTCGGCCTCGAGCGCGTCGGGGTCGAGGTTGCCCTCGATCACGAACGTCGTGCAGTAGCGAAACCGCGAGAGCTCCTGGTGCGCGGCCTCGACGGATGCTCGCTCCACCGGCGGCTCGTCGGGCAACGGCTGTCCGGCGACGACGGAGGCGATTCCGCGCAGGAGCTCGACGAGGCCGGCGGCGCCGGCGTCGACGACGCCCGCCTCGCGCAGGACATCGAGCTGCTCCTGGGTGCGGGCGACGGCTTCCTCGCCCTTGGTCACCAGGAGCTCGAGCAGCTCGCCGACCGGCCGCGACTGCTCTGCCTCGGCGGCCTCGGCGAGCGCGCGGATCGCGGTCAGCATCGTGCCCTCGACGGGCTTGCGCACCGCTCTGTACGCCGCGTCCGAGCCGGCTCGTAACACTCGCGCTACCGCCGGGCCGTCAATCGACTCCTCCGCCGCAAGAGACTCACCGATCCCGCGGACGATCTGCGAGAGGATGACGCCGGAGTTGCCGCGTGCGCCCATCAAGGCGGCACGCGTGGCTTCGCGCGCGACGGTCGCGCTGTCGTCCGCCGTCGAGCCTTCGAGGTCCTCGAGCACAGCCCGCGCGGTCAGCGCCAGGTTCGTACCGGTGTCGCCGTCGGGGACGGGATAGACGTTGAGGTCGTCGATGCGAGACCGGCTTCGCTCGAGTGCGGCGACGGCACCGCGTACAAGCCGAATAGCTTGGTCGCGCGGGCTCACGCTGACTGGCGAACGTCCAGGATATGGACGTCCACCGCCGCCACGCGCAGGCCGGTCAGCCGCTCGACCTCGTACTGAACCTGGGAGCGGATCGTCGCCGCCACCTCGGCGAGGTTGAGGCCGTGCTCGACGACGACGTGGAGGTCGAGCGAGACCGAATCGCCGTCGCCGGAGACGGAGATCCCGTGCACGCCCCGGCTACGCGGTAGCAGTCGCCCGACCTTTGCCCTGGCGCCGCCGCCGATCTCGACGACGCCGTAGCAGCGGGACGCCGTCTGCGAGACGATCTGGCCGATCGCGCCGGTCGAGATCGTGATCCGGCCGAGCGACGAGGAAAGCTGTGGCTCAGCCCGCTCCATCGTCCTTTAGACGTGGAACGCGGCTTGAGAAGTTGCTAGACGGCTTTCTGGATCTTGTTGCCCTTGAGACATCGCGCACAAACGTAAGCGCGCGTCGCCTTGCCGTCCAGGAGCACCCGGACGCGCTGCAGGTTCGGGTTGAAGCGGCGCTTCGTGGCCACCATCGAGTGGCTCCGGTTGTTGCCGAAACCGGGCTTCTTCCCACAGACTGCGCAGACCTTGGACACGGCGCGGCAGTGTAGCTGAGCGACTAAGCCGTAGCGCTCGCGCGCAACTGCGAGAACAGGTCCGCCATCTCGAGCGCGGTGCGAACCGCCTCGGCGCCCTTGGCCACGCGCTCGTCGGCTTGGTCGGCCGATTCGAGCGTCAGCACGCCGAACGAGACCGGGACTCCGGTCTCGAGCGCGGCGAGTTGCAGCCCGCTCGCCGCCTCGCCGGCGACGTAGTCGAAGTGCGGCGTCTCGCCCCTGATTACGCAGCCGAGCGCGACGATGCAGGCGTATCGGCGCGTCTTCGCGAGCGCCATTGCCCCGAGCGGCAGCTCGAAGGCTCCGGGAACCTGGACGACCGTGACGGCGTCGCGGGCCACACCAGCGAGCTCGAGCTCCTCGAGCGCGCTCTCGAGCAGCTTGTTCGTCACCTCGCCGTTGAAGCGGCTGACGACGACCGCAACGGAGCGGCGGGCGCCGTCCGAGGAGCCGGTGAGGGTGCCGTAGCCGTCCGGGACCGAGAGCTGACCGGGGGCATGGCCGGGTCCGCGCAGGCGTGGGAGCTCGTCCTCCTCGGCGGGCGGCTCGTCGTCGGGCGGGGGCGTATCGCCGTCGCGCCTCTGTTCTGCGTCTTCGGCCTCTTCGGCCTCGAGTTGCTCTTCCGGCGGAGCCGGCTGGCCGTCGGCCTCCGCCTCGGCCTCCGTTCCCAAGTCATCCTCTTCCGTGGCCGAGATCCGGTCCTCGCCGGGCCAGTGTTCTTCGGTCACTCTTCTGGCCCCAGTTCGTCGAAGCGGAGATCCTGGTGGTGCAGCTTGTGCGCAAGCTTGTCCCGCTTGGCCACGAGGTAGCGACGGTTCTCGGCGTTGGGCGGCACCTCGATCGGCACCTGCTCCACGACCGTCAGGCCGTAGCCCTCCAGCCCGCTGATCTTCTTCGGGTTGTTCGTCAGGATCCGGATCGTCGACAGGCCCAGGTCGGCGAGGATCTGGTTGCCGATCCCCCAGTCCCGTGCATCGGCGGGGAAGCCGAGCTCGAGGTTCGCCTCGACGGTGTCGAGGCCGTTTTCCTGGAGCTCATAGGCCTTCAGCTTGTTGAGCAGACCGATTCCGCGGCCTTCCTGAGCCATGTAGAGCAGGACGCCGCGCTCCTCGCTTGCGATCTGCACCAGCGCCTGCTCGAGCTGCTCGCCGCAGTCGCAGCGAAGCGAGTGGAAGACGTCACCGGTCAAGCATTCCGAGTGGACGCGGACCAGCACGTCCTCGGCTCCGTCGACGTCGCCCTTGACGAGTGCGACGTGGTGCTTGCCCGTCAAGGTCTCCCGGAAGGCGACCGCGGTGAACTCTCCGTAGGCGGTCGGCAGCCGGACGGCCGTCGTCCGCTCGACCAGCTTCTCGTGCCGGCGGCGGTACTCGATCAGGTCGGCGACCGTGATCAGCTTCAGCCCATGTCGCTCGCAGTACGGGATCAGGTCGTCGACGCGGGCCATTGTCCCGTCCTCGTTCATGATCTCGCAGACGACGCCAGCCGGGATCATGCCGGCGAGCCGCGCGAGATCGACGGATGCCTCCGTCTGGCCACCACGCTGAAGGACGCCCCCATCACGCGCGCGGAGCGGGAAGATGTGCCCCGGGCGGACGAGGTCGTCGGCGCCCTTGCTGGAGTCGATCGCGACCTGAACGGTGCGTGAACGATCGTGCGCGGAGATGCCGGTGGCGATCCCCTCGCGGGCCTCGATCGAGACCGTGAAGGCGGTCCCGAAGGGCGTCTCGTTGCGTTCGGTCATCGGCTGCAGGCCGAGCTCGTCGCAGCGCTGCTCGGTCAGACAGAGGCAGATCAGCCCGCGACCGTGCGTGGCCATGAAGTTGATCGCCTCCGGAGTCGCGAACTGGGCCGCGATCGTCAGATCGCCCTCGTTCTCGCGGTCGGCAGCGTCGACGACGACCACGAACTTGCCTTCGCGGATGTCCTCGATCGCCTCCTCGACGGTCGCGAAAGGCGTCTGCTTTTCTAGCTCGGTTGCCATCCGCTGGATCGTACCGCGGGTCAGCCGAGTGACTCCCAGACGAGTTCCGCGACCTCGAGTCTGATCTGGCGGTCGCGACCCTCGCCGCTCAGGACGGCGACGGCGTCGTTGAGGCGCGCATATCGCTCGTCTCCGGTCGAGTGGAATGCCGTGCCGACGACCTCTCGCCCGTAGTCTCGGGCGCGGCCGTAGCCGCGGTAGTCGAAGGCGATCCTCGCGCCGTCGTCCGTCTCGATCACGCCTTGGAAGTTGGGCAGATAGACGTCATCGGGCCGCAGTCGCGGGTGATTGAGGCCCCGGAAGCGACCGCTCACGAAACCTTCGCAGCGGCCTTCGGCCAGGAAGACGCCGCCGACGTCAGGGCCACCGATGTCGTAATGCTCCGGGTAGGAAAACTCGACGCGGTAGAGCGGCTCGAGCCTCACCGTGCGGCGAGGCGCTCGACGTACTTGGCGAGGACGTCGACCTCGAGATTGACGCTGTCGCCCGGCTTCAGCGAGCCGAGCGTCGTCGCCTCGAGCGTGTGCCGAACCAACGCAACTTCGAAGGCGTCCTCGCTCAGCGCAGCGATCGTCAGCGAGACGCCGTCGACGGTGATCGAGCCCTTCTCGACGCAGTAGCGGAGCACGTCGGGTGGCGCCTCGATCGCGACCCGGCGGCTGTCGCCCTCGGGCTCGATCGAGCGGACGCGGCCGACGCCGTCGACGTGGCCCTGAACGTAATGGCCGCCGAGCGGGTCGCCCGCTCGAAGCGCGGTCTCGAGATTGACCTCGGCTCCGAAGGGCTTGGCGCGCCGGAGCGTCTCCGGCATCACGTCGAACGCGAGCGAGCCGTTGGTGCGCTCGGCCACCGTCAGGCAGACGCCGTCGACGGCGACTGAGTCTCCGACGGTCGGGTCGAGCGAGCTCTCGACCACGAGCCGGCCGCGGTCGAACGATGCGACCTTTGCGCGCTCGCGAACGATGCCGGTGAACATGGTCGAAAGCCTACGCCAGTGATGAGCGGCTGCGGCCACCAGCAACGGCGCAGAATCGTCACAGGCGCGCGCCAGACACGTGCGGTTTTCGGCGATACGCTCACCGCGGGTGGCGGGTGGACCTGCCACCACCCGGGGTGGGGAAGCGCGCGTGATCCTTTTAAGCGCTGCGCGTTTTGACGCTGCGCGGACTCAGTCCGCCACCGCGATGGCTTCGAGTGCCTCGCGGGCGATCATCTCGAGGGCCGGACGATCGGTGTTCACGTCGAGCTCGTTCTGGAGCTCGAGCACGGCTTCCGCCTGGGTGGGCGTCAGGTCGACCAGATCGATGGCCTCGAGCTCGCGGCGGAGCTCATCGTCAGAGCTGTGATGGGCCAGCCAGCGGGAGATCGCGGTCACGATTCGATCTGCCACTCGGATGCTCTCCAGGCTCGTTGACATAGGCCGTCAGCAGAATGTCCTGTCCGACCCGACGCGTATCGAAACGGCGCAACTCCACCGGCTCGTCCAGCTCCCCAAGCAGCGTCGGCCCGAAGCCCGCGAGCTTCGGCGCTACGAAGACGAGCAGCTTGTCGATCAGGCCCGCTTCCATGAACGCGGTCGCGAGCGTCGGTCCGCCTTCCAGTAGGAGCGACTGCACTCCTTCCTCGGCAAGGCGGCCGAGCTCTTCCTCAAGCGGGCCCGAGAACAGCTCCAGATCCACACCCTCGGGCAACGGCCCGCTACCGAAGAAGCGTCAGCCGTCCGTCAAGCGTCATCGCAGCCTTGTAGGTGACGAAGGGCCGGCGCTTCGTCACCCAGGTCAGCCAGGCCTCGTTCTGCTGCCGCGCCCGGAAGCCGAGCTCGCCGTCGGCAAGCTCCGCCTCGACGCCGGCCTCTCGAAGCCGTTCGAGGCCGCCTGCGGCGTCGCGGCTTGGATCGAGCGCTCCCACCACGACCTTCGCCACGCCCGCGTCGATCACCGCTTGGGCGCAGGGTGGCGTGGCACCCACATGTGCACACGGCTCGAGCGTGACGTAGAGCGTCGCCCCGCAGGCACGATTGCCCGCGGCCGCGATCGCGTTGACCTCGGCGTGCGGCTCGCCCTTGCGCTGATGCCAGCCCTCGCCGACGACCTCGCCGTCGCGCACGAGTACCGCCCCGACGACCGGATTCGGTTGCGTCCTGCCGCGCCCGCGCTCGG
>WNGH01004187.1_pt1 | contig 19542 bp, 15 predicted proteins | sample 5400631 | NCBI WGS metagenome assembly WNGH01 (sample SAMN13153373, study PRJNA577476) | soil metagenome | isolation source: 115 cm soil or saprolite under Garry oak tree replicate 1 | place: USA:California | collected 2016-06-15
CCGGCACCACGGTGGCCGCGGTGACCGTCATCCTCGGAACGCCGAGGGCGATGATCGTCGCCGCCGTACAGTTCAGCATGGCCGCGGACGCCGGGTCGGCGAGGCTCAGGAGTGCAACGAAGGCGATCGAGCAGGTGCTCCTCGCTCCGACTCGGACGATGCTCATGTGGCCTCCTCGTGTTTCGGGAGCGCAGGCGGCTAGTCCCGGTCCTCGTGATCGTCGTCCTGGCTGAAGTCGAGCCAGGTGCCGGCCAACGGCCGCTGTTTGACTCCGCGCTTCGAATAGTCGCAGACGCCCTGAGGGAAGATCGAGCGCAGCCGGCTCTTCTCCGCCGGCGTGAAGTCCACGGCGTAGCTCTTGAAGTCGATCGGACTGAGGCGGCACTTCAGAATATCGCCCTCGAGCGGCCCGCCAGCAGCGATCCGAACCGTCGCGTAGATCGGGAACAAGCCGTTACACACGCTGGGGCCCTGGAGCGTGAAGGGCTCCTCGTGCTTCGTGCCGTCGCCCTCCCAGCAGGTGTCCTTCAGCGTAGCGGGCTTGTTACGGATCACTTTGACCGCGTACGAATCATCCGACGTATCGGCAAGGATCTTCTCGAGCCACTCGTTGTGAGCGAGGAGCGCCATCCGCGCCAGATTCGGCAGGGCCGACCCCGTCCGCGCGGCCAACCAGTTCACCTCGTTGGCCGTCGTTCCATTGGCCTTGTTGAGACGCGCGAGGAACATGAAGGTGCGGATCCTGGTGTGGATGTCCGCGATGTCGTCCGTGTAGTTCCGCGTGTCGATGATCGGCAGGGTCAGGTTCTGGCCCGAGGTGACGACCCTCCCCGTCCGGTACGCAATCTCGATAGCCTCGAGGTTGCCTTCGGTCCGCGATGGCACGGGGTTGCCGTCGACGTCCAGGCCTCCGATTTTCTCGTTGAGGTCGAGGAATTCGGTCTTCGAGATGTCGCCGGCATTCAGCGCCTTGAGACCGTACTGGATACCGACGTTGTCGTAAGCCTGGCGCGCAAAGCCCGTCTTCTTATCGATGCCGAAGACATTGACAAGCCCGTCAAAGAAATCGGCACGGATGCCGATCGGGTTGTTGACGGGATCGTAGCGGACGTTGACCGGCACCACGGCATCGAAGCGCGTCGAGGGGTTCATCAATCCGTCGGCGAACCCGCCCCAACCATTCTGGCAAACCGTGTGACCGGTGGCCGGGTTGACCGCATAGCCATCGACCTTCGCGCGCCGGCTGCCCGGCCAGTCCGCAGGGTTCGCGATGTGGTCGAAGTAGTTGTCGAGAATCTTGCAATCGACGACGTCGGGAAGGATTGAGGCAACATCCGGATACGAGATGCCCGGGGTGAGGGCATCGAGGAGGCCAGGATAGTTGTGAGCGATCAGGTGCTGCTGGATGGAGCCTCCCGAACCGCCGGAGCCGATCGTGAACTTGGGAATGCCGTACTGCTCGATGAAGCGTTCCTTGATCATCATCAACGTCTCGGCGGAGACGACGTCGTCGCAACCGTTACCGAGTGTGTTGCGCGTCCCGAAGGCGACGGCGAAGCCGAGGCTGAGCGGGTCGTGCGACAACGCGGAGGTGACCACGTTGCGTCCGGACCGGTAGGCGGGGCCGCAGCCGCCCCCGAACGGGAAGCTGAGTTTGCCGTTCCACCCGGGGCCCGGCTTCTTCCCGCCGGCCGACCACGGGTTGGAGATCGGCGCCGTCGGGTCGTCGATGATGGCGATCCGGTAGATCGACTGGTCGATCGTGCCGGACTCGACCCGCACGATGTAGTTGACGGTGCGCCCGTCGATGGTCGTTGTCTGCGCGAGGTCGGCGGGGAACGGCGGGGTCAGTGAGATCAGAGGCTTGAAGGTGTTTGCCGTCGACCGGTAGAACCAGTCATAACGGACCGCCACGGTACAGTGCGCGTCCGACGAGGGACCAAGACCTGACGTGTCGGTCTCGCAGATCCACGGAACCTGGTGCGGGCCCGAGAAGATCGGGCCGTAGATCGGGAAGTTCCGGATCTCCACCCGGGCGTTGAGGGACCGCTTGGCGCCCCGGGTGACGGCGGTGAGGACGTTTGGCCCGTCCGTCAGGCCGGTCACGAGCCCGATCAGCGCGTGGTGCGCCGCGTCGGGCATGACCACGCCGGTCACGTCGGTCCCGTTCCGGAACACCCTGACCTCGTTGAGCGCGCTGTCCGCCGGAACGTCAACGCGGACGAGGACGTCCCCTCCGCTCACACGATCCGGAGCCGTGGAGAGCGTCGTGATCTCGAGCCGGGAGTGCGGACGCGCGCGATCGTCGTCGGCGTCCGCAGGCGTGAAGGCGCAGGCGAGCACGATGGCAGCAAGGGTGGTCGAGAGCGCGGCACGCAATCCCATAGCGGCCTCCAAGCGAGTGTGAGCCCTGTGAAGGGAATACCGTGTGGTCGCAGGAAGTACCACCGCCGCATTTCGCCAATGTGATCGAGTTGTTACGAATTGTTGCCGCGGTGGCCTCGGGCCTCTTGATTTCAGCCGCCATCTTTGGCAGCCTGCGGCCGCCGATGGAGACCGCCGCCGCTCTCGATCAGAGCTCTCTGCTGCAGGCCGGCCTCGATCACATCGACCAGGGCATCACCGTGTTCGACCGGGATCTCGAGCTCGTGGGATGGAACCGGCGCTTCATCGAACTCCTCGATTTTCCTCCAGCGCTGGTTCGGGTGGGCGCCCGCTTCGAGGATTTCGTCCGTTACAACGCCGAACGCGGGGAGTACGGGCCCGGACCGGTCGAACACCTCGTCGCCGAGAGGGTCCGGGCCGCTCAAACCTTCGTCCGCCATTACTTCGAGCGCACGCGGCCCAACGGGCAGATCGTGGCCGTGCAGGCCACGCCGCTGGCGAGCGGCGGCTTCGTCACCGTCTACACCGACATCACCGACCGGCGCCGGGCGGAAAGCGTCATCCGCCAGCACAGCGACGAGCTCGAAGTGCGGGTCAGCCAGAGGACGGCGGAGCTCCGCGCGGTGAACGAGGAGCTGAGAAAGACCGAAGAGCGGCTGCGGCTCATCACCGATGCGATCCCGGCCTCCATCGCCTACATCGATCAGAGCATGACGGTGACCTTCGCGAATCGGAGGTACGCCGAGCTCTTCGGGCGCACCTCGGACCAGGTCGTCGGCAGGTCGATCAAGGAAATACTCGGCCCCAGGCTGTTCAGCCGGCTACGTGCCTATCTCGCGCCGGCATTCGCCGGGCGGAGCGCTGCCTTCGACTACACTCACACGTCCGGCGACGGCGAGGTCCTGATCACCCAGAACGTGCTCATTCCAGAGGTCGCCGAAGACGCTCAGGTCCTGGGCATCTTCGTGCTCTGCCTCGACATCACGGCCGCAAAGAAGGCGGAGGGCGCCTTGCGCGAGGCCCAGAAAATGACCGCGATCGGTCAGCTCGCGGGGGGGCTGGCCCACGACTTCAACAACCTGTTGACCGTGGTGGTGGGAAACCTGCGCTCCCTGAAGAATGAGGTCGACGCGAACCTGGCCGAGGAGTACATCGAGCCGGCGATCCGGGCGGGCGATCGTGGCGTCGACATCACGCGCCGGCTGCTGGCGTTCGCGCGTCGTCAGCCGCTCGAGGCCATCGCGGTGAATGTCGCGCACATCGTCACGAGGACTGCCGACCTGCTACGGGGGTCACTGCCCAGTACCATCGCCATCACGTGCAGCGTCGAGGCGAGCCCATGGTCCGCGATGTCGGACCCCAATCAGCTGGAGAGCGCGCTGGTGAACCTGGCGCTCAACGCCCGGGACGCCATGCCCAGGGGCGGCACCCTGACCATGGGCGTGGCGAACCAGACATTCCCGGCCGGGGCTCTGTTCGGCGACCATCCGGTCACCGGCGAGTTCGTCAACATCGGCGTGACCGACACCGGCACCGGGATCGATCCGGCGACACTGTCCCGGGCGTTCGAGCCGTTCTTCACGACGAAGCCGTTCGGCATCGGCAGCGGCCTCGGTCTCAGCATGGTGTATGGCTTCGTCAAGCAATCCGGCGGACATATTCGGATCGTCAGCGAAGTCGGCAAGGGCACGTGCGTCTCTTTCCTCTTGCCGCGCGCCCACCGTATTCCACAGGTCGACACGCCGGCGCAGGAGCGACCGCGCTCCCGCGGCCGGGGGGAGCTCGTGCTCCTCGTCGAGGACAATGACGACGTGCGGCTGGTCATTCGCCGGGACCTTCTCGAGCTGGGGTATAACGTGATCGAGGCCAGGGACGGAGTCGAGGCCGATGGCCTGCTGAAGACCGTCCCCGACATCAAGGTGCTGGTGTCCGACGTCATCATGCCCGGCGGACTCACGGGCCCGGCCCTTGCCGCGCGGGCACGAGAGGAGCGGCCCGAGATCAGGATCGTCCTCATCACCGGATACGTCGATGGTGAGGACGGACAGGCGCCCCGGCCCGAGAACGTGGAGCTCCTGCGCAAGCCGCTCGAGAAGGAACAGCTCGCGCGGGCCATCGATCGATGGTGACGAGCCGCGTCGAGACGCGAGCGAAAGAGCTCGTCTTCGTCCTCGAAGACGAGGCTGATGTCGCGCGGATCATCTGCGGCACCCTCAAACAATTCGACTTCGAGACCGAACACTTCAGCCACGGGCACGAGATCCTGCGGCGCATCACGCGCAAGATGCCGGCGATCTGCCTCGTGGACCTCGGCCTGCCGGATCTCGACGGCCTGGAGGTCCTGCGCCAGCTGCAGGAAAGCGGCACCGCCACCATCGTGCTGACGGGCCGGGGCGATGTCACCGATCGCGTGCTCGGCCTCGAGCTCGGGGCCGACGACTACATCGTCAAGCCGTTCGCGCCGAGGGAGCTGGTGGCCAGGATCAGCTGTGTCCTCCGACGGCTGCAGAAGAGCACGTCCATCGGCTCCCATAACGTCGCGCATTTCTCGGGCTGGACGTTCGACGTGGACGCCCACCGCTTGATCTCTCCCGAGGGCGAGCACGTCAGTCTGAGCCGGGCCGAGACCCAGCTCCTGGAGCTGTTCGCCCGCGCTCCCAACCGCGTGCTCACGCGAGCTTACATCCTCGACGTGACCGGAGGGGCGCCCACGTTCGACCGGACCATCGACGTCAGGGTTTCGCGCCTGCGGCAGAAGCTCGAGTCTGATCCGCAGAATCCGCGGATCCTGAGAACCGTCTATGGCTCCGGGTATCTCTTCACGAGTACCGTTCGGTGGACCAAGGCGCACTGACCTGAGATCACCCTGCCGGGACTCCCGCGCTAGCGGGAGACGCGGTAGCGCTTGAGCGCGTCGGGATCGACCCTCGCGCCGAGGCCGGGCGCATCGGTGAGGCAGAGCACACCGCGGTCGAGCTTCACCGGTTCGGCCACCACGTCGCCGGCCATCTTCAGCGGACCGACGGCCTCGCAGCCCGGCACGACCGCGGCGCTCGTCGCGGCCACGGCGGCCTCGGCGAGCGTCGAGAGCGTGAGGCCGAAGCCGTGGCCGACGACGACCCGAAGACCGGCGGCCGCCGCGCACTCGATCATCTGCCGCGTGCGCGTGAGTCCGCCCTGCTTCATCACCTTCACCTTCACGATGTCCGCGGCCTCGAAGCGGATGATGTCGATGAGCGAGGCCGGCCCCGTCACGCTCTCGTCGGCCATGAGCGGAATGCCGATCGCCCGCCGAATCTCGGCCAGACCGGCGATGTCGGTCCGCGCAATCGGCTGCTCGACGAGCGTCAGCGCGTATGGCTCGAGTCGCCGGATGAGCGGCACTGCCTCGACGCGGGTGAGGCTCTCGTTGAAATCCACGCGCAGCGCCAAGCGGTCTCCGACGGCCGCGCGGACGGCCGCGACCCGCGCGATACCCTCGTCGCCGGCGCCCGAGATCTTGATCTTCGCGGTCGTGAACCCGCGACGCAGCCACTCGCCGGCCTCGGTCGCGGCCTGCGCGGGCGGCACCGTCCCGATCCACGCGTTCAGCGTCACCTCCCGCGTCAGCGCGCCGCCGAGGAGCGAGTGGACCGGCACGTCGAGCGCGCGCCCCTTCACGTCGAGAAGCGCCATCTCGATCGCGGCTTTCGCCTCGAAGCCGTCGGCCACCTCGCCGTCCATGAGCTCGAGCGCGCGATGGAGATTGAAGGGATCAGCGCCCACGAGCCCCGGCGCGAGCCGCGCGACGACGTCGTGGACGTCGACGGCCGACACGAGCGAATAGCCGGGAGTCGGATCGACGTTCCCCCAGCCCTCGACGCCGGCATCGGTCGTGACACGGACGAGCAGGCTGCGCTGCAGGGCGGTGGTTCCGTGCACGCCGTGGACGGGTGTCGCGAGGGGGACGTCCACGAGGACGGGCTCGGTCGCGAGGATGCGCATCATGTTCTCATCAGGCGTCGGGCGTCCCGAGCCAGAACGGTGTGGTCTTCCCGATCGATTCCAGGTACGCGCGCCGCTCCGCCGCGCGGCGTGGATACCACGCCGACAGGTAATCGGCGTCCAGCATGTGGCGGCGCGTCTGGGTACCGAAGAAGCCGGCGAGCTCGACGAGGGTGATGAAGCCCTCCGCGGCGCGCGTCTGGAACGCCGGCCAGCGGCGGGCGTGCTCTTCCGACCGGAAGAGGTTCATGCCGGTTCAGAGGAACTGCGGCTTGCCCCGCGACGCGCCGAAGCCATAATTCAGATGACCGACGACCTCGGGCGGGTCGAGCCAGACGATCCGGCCGTCGCGCATCTCGACCGTCACGGGGTCGCCGCAGTCGAGGCAGGGCGCGTCGATCCGCACCGTCTCGCCCGGAAAGAGCCAGGTGACGGAGGTCGCCTCGAAGCCGCACTGCGCGAACCATCGCTGCTCGCCGCGCGCGCTGATCCGATACTGCGTCGGCAGATTGTTCAGCGGCGGGAACGATGCGATGTAATCCGTCTCGGGATGGAGCCACCCGATCGGATAGGCCTGCATCACGTCGTGGAGCGTGCGGCGGCCCTCTTCGGTTGACAGCCCGAGAGCGCGCGCGAGCTCGGCATAGTGTGGCGCGCGGCCCGTCTCGACGAGCCCTCGCATGATGCGCTGGAACATCCGGTCCATAAGGCGCGGCTCGGCCATCCGACAGGTTTATAGCACGCCCGCGTCGTCCGTCGGCGGCCGGGTACAATCATTCCTCGGTGAGAGCCATGTCCACCCGCGCACGCCTGCGTCCGTGAGCGCCGCCCTCGAGCTCGAGCCCGTCCCCTGCCCGCTCTGTGGCGGCCGCGACGTGACCACGCTGGGCTGGCTGCACGACGTCGCGCTCGGCGTGCCCGGCCGCTTTCCGCTCGCGCGCTGCCGCGGCTGCGGGCTGCTGCAGCAGAATCCGCGCGTGCGCGAGGACCAGCTGGACCGCGCGTACCCCGACAACTACCCGCCGCACACGCGCGACGCCGAGATGCCGCGCATGCTGCGACACGCGGGGCCGGCCGTGCGCTGGGCGCTCGCGACCTGGCTCGGCTACCAGCACCTGGCGACCTCCCACACCGGCGCGACCGCCCGAGGGTGGGCGCGGCTGCACCGGCGCAAGATCCGCGAGAACTTCCCGCCGTGGATCGGCCAGGGGCGCCTGCTCGACGTCGGCTGCGCCAACGGACGATTCTTGCACCAGATGAAAATGGTGGGCTGGCGCGTGGCCGGCGTCGAGATCGATCCGGTGGCGGCGGCCAAGGCGAAGGCGGTGACGCCCGACGTGTTCGTCGGCGATCCGGTGGAGGCGCCGTTCGCCACCGGCGCCTTCGACGTCGTCACCTCGTTCCACGTCGTCGAGCACCTGCCGCGGCCGCTGGCCGCGCTCGCGCGCATGATCGGCTGGCTCGCGCCGGGCGGGCTCCTGATCGTGGAGGTGCCCAACGCCGGCGGCGCCGGCGGCCGGCTGTTCGGCCGCTACTGGATCGGGCTCGACTTCCCGCGCCACCTCGTGCACTTCACGCCGGCGACGATGACGGCGATGGTGGAGCGCGCCGGCGGCCGCGTGGTGGCGGCCTCGCATCGCACGAAGCCTCGCTATCTCACGCGGAGCCTGCGGCACTGGCTGCGCGAGCAGCCGGGCGCGCGCCACCGTCTGACGCTGGCCGCGCTCGACAGCCGACTGGGCCGCGGCGCCGCCAAGCTCACGCTCGAGCTGCTCATGCCGATCAACCGCCCGCTCGGCCTCGGCGAGGTCGTGCGGTACTTCATCCGTCGCGCCTGAGGCTCACACAGGGAGGCGAACATCATGGCCGACCGCGCCGCCACATCCGGAACGAAGGACGAGCTGCTCAACCAGGCCGCGCGCGACTACAAGGCGTTCCAGGAGACGCTGACCGGCCTGAACGAGGCGCAGATGACCGAGGTGTGGCTCGGCACGTGGTCCGTCAAGGACATCGTCGCCCACATCTCGGGCTGGCACCGCGAGATGGGTCCGGCGCTCGAGCGCCTCGCGCGCGGCGAGAAGCCCGTGCCCGCCGGCGTGTCCTACGACGACGTCGACGCCTGGAACGCGAAGTTCGCGGCCGCGAAGAAGGGCACGTCGGTGGCCGACGTGCTGCTGGAGTTCGACAACTCGCACGAGTACTTCATGCACGCGGCGGCCGGCGTGCCCACCGAGCGATTCCAACCCGGCAAGACCGCGTGGAAGCTCGTGGACGGCAACAGCGCCCACCACTACCGCGAGCACGCCCAGCAGATCCGCGCCTGGCGGAAGTCTCGCGGGGTGTGACAGGTTCCTAGCGGCCGCCGTTCACGCCGGCGAATTTCACCCGGCACTTGAGCCCGGCGGGCAGCTTCAGATCGGGGTTCGGCAGCGCGAGCCGCACGCCGAACGTGCCGCTCGCGGCGTCGATCACGCGGTCGACGACGGTGACCCTGGCGCCCCACGTTCCGCCCACCGGCGCCTCCGGATACACCTCGGCCGTCTGGCCAACTCTGATGCGGCCGAACATCGCGACGGGCACGATCATCTCGACGCGGAGCGGATCGGTCTGGGCCAGTCGGACAATGGGTGCCTGCTTGGTGAACTCGCCGCTGGTCAACAGCCGCTCGACGACGACGCCGTTGATCGGGCTCCGGATGGTCTTGAGCTCGAGGACCGCCTTGGCGCGCTCGAGCTCGGCCTTCGCCAATCGCTTCTCTTCGGTGGCATCGAGTAATTCGTACTCGGCGAGATACTTGGCCGTCTCCGCTTCGTCCATGTCCTTGATCGCGACGAGGTCCTTCTTGAACATCTCGAGCGTCCGGACGTAGCGGCGATCGCCGAACTCCACCCGGGTCTGGCCCGACTTCATGGCCGACTCCTTGTCCGCCTTCACCTGGGCCAGGAGCACGGCCGCGCGCTCGACGCTCGACTCCATGGTGGCGACGATCTGTCCGGTTTTGACCAGGTCGCCGCGATCGACGTGCACCTTGTCCAGCACCCCTTCGAGCGGAGCACTCACTGCGACGGTGGCCTCGGGGTAGATGAGGCACTCGAGGCTCTGCGGCGGCTGGCCTCGCACCACGGCCGGCGCCAGCAGCAGACTGATCAGGACACTCGCTGGGAGACGACGCTTGAGCCTCACGCGACCACCTCCTTCACTCGCCACGGCCCGAAAAGGCCAGGGCGTTTTCCATGTGGTCGTCATATCGGAGCAGGTCCCGGCGCATCCGCGAGTACAGACGCTCCGCCGTCTTCTGGGCGAGCCGGACCCGGAGGGGTTTGGCCCCGAGCCAGTGTGCCCACATGGCGTGGCGGACGACTTCGTCCTCCAGGGACGCGAACGCCTCGTGCGTCCCGGGATCCCCCTGCCGACCGCACCGGCCGGACAGCTGCCGGTCGATCCGACCCGCCTCGTGGAACTCGGTCGCGATCACGTGGAGCCCGCCGAGGTTGACGACGCCCTCCGCCAGCCGGATGTCGGTGCCGCGGCCGGCCATGTTGGTCGCGACGGTGATCCGGCCGCGCTCGCCCGCCTTCGCCACGATCTCGGCCTCGTCGCTGTCCTGCCGCGCGTTGAGCACCACGTGCGGAAGATGGACCCGATTGAGGAGCAGGCTCAGGTGCTCGGAGGCGCCGACCGACCGGGTGCCCACCAGGATCGGCCGGCCCTGGACGTGGACCTCGGCGATGCGGCGGACGATCGCCGCCCACTTCTCGTCCTCCGTCGCACAGACATGCGGCTCGAGGGCCCGTCTGTTCAGCGGACGGTTGGTCGGCACCCGAACGACGGGCATCCGGTACACCGCCCAGAGCTCGCCGGCCACTTCCTTGGCGGTGCCGGTCATGCCGGCCAGGCGGAGGTAGCGGCGGAAGAAGCGCTGGTAGCTGATGCGGGCCAGCGGGTCGCGGCGGTTGGTCAGCTCGCAGTGCTCCTTCACCTCGACCAGCTGGTGCAGGCCCTGCTCCCAGGCGCGGTCGGCCATGATCCGGCCGGTGAACTCGTCGATGATCTGCACGCGGCCGTCGCGGACCAGGTAGTGCTTGTCGCGCTCCATCTGGTAGAGCGCGGTGAGCCCCTGGCGGATCACCTCCTCGCGGCGGTGCCGGCCCGTCCACAGCCCGCCGTGCGGCGTCGCCAGCTCCGCGATCCGCTCGCGGCCCGCGGTCGTCAGCTCGATCGGGCGGTCGGGGCGGCTCAGCGCGAAGTCGCGAGGCGCCGTCAGCGCGGTGGCGATCTCGAGCGTCGTCTCGTAGAGCTTCCGCTCCGGCGCGTCGTCCCCTGCTCCCGAGATGATGAGCGGGGTGCGCGCCTCGTCGACCAGGACGCTGTCGGCCTCGTCGACGATCGCGTAGACCAGGCCCCGCAGCAACAGCCGCCGCACCCGCGCGTCCGACCCCCCGAGCCGCTCGAGCTGCAGCTGCAGCCGCGACGGATGCCCGCGCAGGGTAATCCGGTCGCGCAGGTAGTCGAAGGCGATCTCCTTGTTGGTCACATAGGTGATGTCGCAGGCGTAGGCGGTCCGGCGCTCGTCGGGGGCCAGGCCGTGGACGACCAGCCCGACGCGCAGCCCCAGCGCGCGGTAGATGGGGCCCATCCACTCGGCGTCGCGCTTGGCGAGGTAATCGTTGACGGTCACGATGTGCACCGGCCAACCGGCCAGCGCGGCCGCCGAGGCGGCGAGCGTCGCCGTCAACGTCTTGCCCTCGCCCGTCTCCATCTCGGCGACCGCGCCGTCCAGCAGGACGGCGCCGCCGATCATCTGGACGTCGTAGTGCCGCTGCCCGATGGTCCGGTCGGCCGCCTCGCGCACCAGGGCGAAGACGCGCGTGATCAGCTCCCCGCGGAACCCCTCGCGGCGCAGGCGCTCGCCCAGCTCGGAGGCCGAGCGCCGGAGCATCGCGTCGGTGACGCCGTCCAGCGCGCGGCTGCAATCGGCGATCTCGGCGACGAGCCGGCCCCACTGCGGGGCGCGTCGGCGGTGGCGCACGGCCACGCCGCGCGCCCGGTGGACGGCGCGCTCGATCCACCCGTCCCGCTCCGACTCGCGCTCGGCGTACGCGGACGAGATCGGCGGCAGCAGCGCGCTGCCGCCGGACGCCTGGCGCCGCATCGACGGGCGCCACGGCTTCGCCGAGGCGCCCGGAGCATGGGGGGTTTGGGGGGCCATCTCGGGGCTCCCCATCTCGCTAGACATCGAAGCGGGCGAGGAAGAGCTGGCGCAGCTCGAGGTACCACTGGTTGGCCAGCGGCGTCCACCCATGATCGAAGCGGACGTAGACGCGGCCGCCGACGTCCACCAGGCCCGTGGCCGAGGGCACGTCGAGGTCGAGCTGAAACACCTTGCCGAGCGCGGTCACGCCCTGCGGGTCGCGCGGATCGGTCACGATGTTGCCGCCCCCGGCGCTGCCGAGCGCGGGCGACGGCAGCTGCTCGCGCGCGCCCGGCACCTCGCGCGTGAGCATGGCGGGTCGGGGATCGTCCAGCCGCTCGGCCAGCCGCACCTCGATCCCGTGGCGCCGGTGACGGACGAGGTCGATGTTGGCCTGGCCCACGACCGCTCGCACGGTCACGCGCTGCAGATCGAGCACGTACGCCAGCAGGTCGCCCTTCTTCACGAAGCGGCCGGGCAGGCTCTCGGGCTGCGGGATGATGAAGGTGCCCTCGGTGTTCGCGCGCAGGATGAGCCCCGCCAGCCGCTGGCGGACGCGCGCCAGCTCCTCCACCGAGTAGCGCAGCTCCTCCTCCACGATCTGCATGCGCACGGTGTCGTTCGGCCGCTCGGCGTCGTATCGGGCGCGCAGCTCGCGCACCCGCGCCTCGGCCACGGCCTCGCGCGAGGCGAGCTCCTGGTTGCCGAGGACGACGAGCGCGTCGCCGGGTTTCACACGCACGCCCGGACGCGCGGCCAGCCGTTCGATGAAGCCCTCGGTGTCGGGCCGCACCAGCGCCTCCTCGGGCACCCAGACGACGCCCTCTGCGCGCGTGCGATGCGGCATCGGGATGATCGCGAGCAGGAGCACCACGGCCACGGCGACGCCCGACGTCACGAGGACCGCGCGGGTGCGCGTTCGGCGCAGCCGCGGGCTGTGCGCCAGGTAGCGCACGCCCTTCATGAGCGGCACGACCACCCACATGCTCAGCGTCAGCAGCAGCAGGCCAACCGCGACGTAGAAGACGCGGTCGAGCAGGAAGAACGCGATCGCGACGACGACGAGGATCCGGTACAGGAACGAGCCGACCCCGTACAGCACGAACCAGACCCGCTCGCCCGGTGTCGCCTGCGGCGGCTCGGCGTCGAGCACCCCGAACAGGTACCGCTCGGCGGCCCAGCCGAGCCACGTCCGTGAGCGCGTGTAGAGGTTCGGGATCTCGAGCAGATCGACCAGCATGTAGTAGCCGTCGTAGCGCAGCAGCGGGTTGCCGTTGAAGAGCACGGTCGAGATGCCGGCGAGGATGATCGCGTAGTGCGCGAGCGAGCGGGCGACGCCCGGCTGGGCGCCCAGCCACACATAGAGCGCCACCGAGGCGATGACGAGCTCCACCATCATGCCGGCGCCGCCGACGACGAAGCGCCGCCACTTGCTGCCGAAGGCCGTCGCCGACGACGCGTCGACGTACGGGATCGGCGTGAAGACGAGGAGCATCACGCCCATGTCGTGGACCTCGCCCCCGTACGCCTTGATGGCCGCGGCGTGGCCGAGCTCGTGCAGGGCCTTGATGATCGGGAAGAGCAGGAACAGCGCCAGCGCGTTCTCGGGCGTGGTGACGCGGTCGATGAAGTTCTCGGTGAGCGCCTCCCAGTGCACGGCCATGAGGACGAGGGCGGGGACCACGATGGCCAGCCACGGCACCAGACCGAGCGGCGCGAACAGCGGCCGGAACCACGGCAGCAGCCGCCGCAGCAGCGGCTCGGGATCGAGGACGTGGAAGCGCCAGGAGAGCGGGCTCAGCCACTGGCTCATCAGCTGCCGCCGCGACATCTGCTGGCCGCGCCGCAGCAGCTCGGCCGTGTCGGGCGGCACCTCGCACTGCAGCACGTCGGCGGAGTGCAGCTGGCTCAGCAATAAAATCAGCTCGTCCTGGGTCGGCGCGTCGTCGCCGAGCTGCGCGACCGCGAGGTCCCAGAGATCCTGCACGGTGCGGCGGCCGTCCATGAGGCCGATGAGCGCGTAGCTCGCGGGGTGGAAGCGATAGACGCGGTTGCTGGCGACGTCGCGCAGGACGTACCACGTCTGGCCGCGATACTGATGGCGCGCGATGAGGGCGTTCGTCCGGATGCGCGGCGTGAGCGTCGCGACCCGGTACCATGCGGCGCTGAAGATTGGCCTTGGCATTACACGAGGGGCGCCACGGCTCCGCCGGGGGCCCTCCATGCCGGGGCGCAGGCGCTCGATCTGGCGATCGAGCTTGGCCTCGACGCGGAAGAAGTTGTGGCCTTCCTTCGCGGTCGAGACCGGCGTGACCTTCTCGACGACGAACGCCATCGGCTCGGACGGGCTGCCCGTGAGCAGCAGCCTCCCGCCCTGCCCGACCTTCACGTACGTGACGTCGCGCTCGTTCACCTGCAGGACCACCCGGTAGGCGTCGAGCGGCGCGAGCTCGAAGAGCACCTGGCCGCGCTCGACGGGGGCGGCCAGCGACTGGCTGAGGTCGCCGGTCACGATGATGCCGCGGAACGGCGCGGTGAGCCGCGTGTGCGCGAGCTGGTAGTCGATCAGCGAGACCTCGCTCTTGGCCTGATCGATCTGGGCGGTCAGGATCACGACCGCGGCCCAGTTGCGGTTGGCCATCGCCTGGTGGTATTGCCGCACGAGCTGCTCCTGCTGGCTGAGCCACTTGAGCCGGTTGAGCCGCAGCTCGCGGTCGTCGAGGGTGGCCATGAGCGCGCCCTGCCCGACGATGTCGCCGGCGCGGGCGGGTGCCTGCGCGACGTAGCCGGCGAACGGCGCCGTCAGCGCCTGGCGGATCACCGGCTCCAGGGTGGCGGCGGACGCGACACGGAAGTCGCCCCGCACCGTGGCGAGGAGCACCACGGCGATCGCCGCCATCGCCAGCGCGATCTTGAGCTTGAGGTGGCTGGGACCGACGACGCGCCGGACCAGGTCGCGCGCAGAGTCCGCGATCTTGGCGCCGAGCCACCGGTCGTCGCGCCGGCCGCGCTCGAGGATCGGTCCCGCCAGCGCGGCGAGGACCTCGATCAGCTCGAGCGTCACCGCGTCGAACGGCTGGTCGGCGGGCCGCTCCACCGTCAGCGCGCCGAGCACACGGCCGCCCTCCACGAGCGATGCCGTGCACACGGCGCCGCCGGCGCCGTGCTGGCGGGACAGCTCGGCGTGCGCGCGCGCCACCTGCGGTCGCCAGTCGACGGGCTGCGGCCACACCACGACGGCGCGCTGGTCCATCGCCTCGTCCATCGCCTGCTCGACCGCGCGCACCAGGTTGCTGTTGCCGGAGAACTTCGCGCTGTGCGACACCGCGACCACGCGCGCGTGGCCGCCGTGCCCGAAGCCGAGCGTCACGCGCTCCGCGCCCAGCCGCGTCGCCACCGCGGTGACGAAGGCGGTGGCGGAAGCCCTGAAGCGCTCGTGCCCGAAGCCGGCGGCCACGAGGTCGAGCACGGTCTGCAGCCGGTCGCGCACGACGGCGGCACGCGAGGTGTCGCGGCGCAGCCGCGAGATCTCGAGCCAGGCCACGCCCCACTTGAGGTGGCGAACGATCGCCTCGGCCTCGCGGTCGGTGCGCGCCGGCACGTCGACGGCCACCACGCCCTGCAGCTCGCCCTCGGCCTCGAGCGGCAGCGCGACGTCGTAGCGTACGCGCGGCGGCGCCGTGGGCTCGGTCTCGCTCTGCGGCTGCGGGACCGGCACGATCACGGCGCGGCGCTGCTGCAGCGCGCGCTCGGCGACCTGGCCGAGGTGCGGGCGCGCGCGGCGGCCGTCGGGCCAGAGCGCGGCGGGCACGAAGCGGCCGGGCTCGGGTCCCTTGAGGACGAGGACGCCGCTGGTGACGCCCGGGATCATGCGGCACTGCAGCGTCAGCCAGGTGCGGGCGAACGCCTCGGGGCCGGTGGCCTCGTCGAACTGGCGCCAGAGCAGGTCGTCGGGATCGGGGGGAGCGTCGGTGCGGCGGTCGGTGCGAATCGAGATGTCGTCCCTCAAATCGAGATGTCATCCATCAATGGATTGACCCGGCACTCAGCGCGTGATGCAGTCGGCCCCACCCGGCCGCGGGTGCGTTCGCTGTTCGCTCGAACGCTGCGCGCCGGCCATTCTCGTCGAGCGCCTCACCCGATGGCAAGGGAAATCTGTGGGACGCGTGGCGGCTGAGTCGGCCCTCAGGCGTCTCCGGTGGCGGGGCGGTCCACCCTGTCCTTGAGGGCAGCCGCGACGCCGTCGGCCAGCTCGCTCGGCGTGAACGGCTTGAGCACGATGGTCTGCACGCCCGCCGCGTTCGCCTGCTTCATCACCTCGCGCGTGCCGTGGGCCGTGATCATGAGCACGCGCAGGCCGGGCCGCAGCCCCCACGCGCGCCGCACGAAGTCGAGGCCGTTCAACTCCGGCATCTTGTAGTCGACGACCACGAGGTTGGCCGGGCTCTCGCCCAGCTTCGCCAGCGCCTCGTCCGCACGGGTGTAACCGTGCACGGTGTGGCCCTTGGCCTGGAGCACCTGCACGCACATCCGCACGATGGCGGGCTCGTCGTCGACGACGATGATCGTCATGCGCTGGCGCGGCGCCGCTCGTCGGCGCGCAGCTTGTACTCCACCGAGTCGACCAGGGCCAGCCAGGAGGCCTCGATGATGTTGTCGGCCACGCCCACGGTGCCCCACGTCTCCTGCGCGTCGCCGGAGGTGATCAGCACGCGCGTCTTGGCCGCCGTGCCCTTCGACTCGTCGAGGATGCGCACCTTGTAGTCGAGCAGGCGCATCTCCTTGAGGTTCGGATAGAACTCCTCGAGCGCCTTGCGGAGCGCGTGGTCGAGGGCGTTGACGGGGCCGTTGCCCGCCGCCGCCGTGTGCTCGAGCATGCCCTTCACGCGCACGCGCACCGTAGCCTCGGCCACCGGCCCGCCGTCGCCGCTCTGCTCCTCGACGATCACCCGGTAGGCGTCGAGCTCGAAGTACGCACGGTACCGGCCGAGCGCGCGCTCCATCAGGAGCTCGAACGAGGCCTCCGCGCCCTCGAACTGGAAGCCCTCGTCCTCGAGCTGCTTGAGCCGGTCGAGGATGCGCCGCGAGTCGGGTGTGTCGCGGTCGAGATCGATGCCGTACTCGCGCGCCTTCCAGAGGATGTTCGACTTGCCCGCGAGCTCGGAGACGAGGACGCGGCGGTGATTGCCGACGGCGCCGGGGTCGACGTGCTCGTACGTCTCGGGATGCTTGACCACCGCGGAGACGTGCATGCCGCCCTTGTGCGCGAACGCAGAGTCGCCGACGTAGGGCTGCGCGTCCCACGGCTTGCGGTTCGCCAGCTCCGACACGAACCGCGAGGCGTCGCGCAGCTCCTTCAGCTTGCTCGCGGGAACGCAGTCGAGCCCCATCTTCAGCACGAGGGTCGGGATGATCGAGATGAGGTTGGCGTTCCCGCAGCGCTCGCCGTAACCGTTGATCGTCCCCTGCACCTGCGACACGCCCTCGCTCACCGCGGCCAGCGAGTTGGCCACCGCGCACTCGGCATCGTTGTGGACGTGAATGCCGAGCGGCGTCTTCACGTGCCTGGTGACCTCGCGCAGGATCGCGGTGAGCTCGTGCGGCAGCGTTCCCCCGTTGGTGTCGCAGAGCACGAGCCAGTGCGCGCCCGCGGTCTCGGCCGCGCGCAGCGTCGCCAGCGCGTACTCGCGGTTGGCGCGGAAGCCGTCGAAAAAGTGCTCGGCGTCGAAGATCACCTCGTCCATCCTCGGACGCAGGTACGCGATGGTGTCCTCGATCATCGCGAGGTTCTCGTCCAGCGTGGTGTCGAGGGCGGCCGCCACGTGGAAGTCCCACGACTTGCCGACGATCGTCGCCACCGGCGCGCCCGCTTCCACAAGGGCCTGCATGTTGGCGTCGTTCGCGGCCGCGCCCCCGGCCCGGCGGGTCATGCTGAAGGCGGCGAGCTTGGCGTGCTTGAGGTTGACGTCCTGCATGCGGCGGAAGAACCGGAGGTCCTTGGGGTTACTGCCCGGCCAGCCACCCTCTATATAGTGGATGCCGAGCGCGTCCAGCCTGGAGGTGAGCCGGACCTTGTCCTCCATGGAAAAGGAGACGCCCTCGCCCTGGGTCCCGTCGCGCAAGGTTGTGTCGTAAATCTTGATGAGACGGCGCAAATTTCGCTCCCCTCGCGGCCCGAGCATGATGCGCTCCCCCCGCGCCGGGTGTCAAGCCTGCGGGGTCGGCGAGCCTCCATGACCCGGGGTCTTGGACACGGCCGAGGGGGCTCGGGTGGCGAAGCTGACGCCCCAGTCGGGGTCCGATCGGCCATCGATGAACAAGCGCCAGACAAAGCGTCGGCCATGAGCCAGCGGCATCGGGCCGATGTTGATGACGACCGGCATGTCGATGGGGCTGCCCGCGAGCACCCCGGCGGGGCGGCCCACCTCGAAGTCGGCGGGGATCTCGAGGGCGATCGGGTCCTCGTTCGGCGCCGCCACGCGGACGGGACGCCCGTCATCGTCGAGCAATCTCAAGACCAGCGTGTGGCGCTTGTTGGTCTCGTCCCACGGGACCTCGACCTTGAGGGCGATGGCATAGGGCGTCGGCTCCGGGCCCATCACCGACCACCCGCCGCCCATGATGTAGAGCTTGCCGTTCACCGCCTGCGCCGCATCGGCCAGCATCATGGTAACTTTCATCGCGCGAGCGATGATCGCGGCAGGGCGCCGCGGGTGTCAAGGTCGGCGGCACCGCCGCTGCAAGAGGTGCAAGTCATGAAACCATTGGCCATTGTCGGCATCCTCCTGATCGTGCTCGGCGTCGTCGCCCTCGCGTCCCAGGGCATCACCTACACCACGCTGGAGAAGGTCGTGGATCTGGGCCCGCTGAAGGTGGAGAAGAAAGAGGAGAAGACGATCCCGCTGCCGCCGGTCCTCGGCGCCATCGCGCTGGTCGGCGGCATCGTGCTGCTGATCGCGAGCTCGCGCGGACGCGGCTAGTTGAACGTGGGGGCTGGCGCCCCTCAATGACGGGCGAGTCTCGCTTCCAGGCGCGCCTTCACCGCGGGCCACTCGTCGTCGAGAATCGAGTAGTAGACCGTGTCGCGCTGGTAGCCCTTCACCCGCATGTGCCGGCGCAGCACGCCCTCGCGCGCGGCGCCCAGCCGCGCGATCGCCTCCTGCGAGCGGACGTTGCGCCCGTCCGTCTTGAGGGCCACGCGCACGCAGCCGAGCGTCTCGAAGCAGTGCCGCAGGAAGAGATACTTGGACTCCGTGTTGGCGGGCGTACGCCAGTAGTCGCGCCGAGGAACGTCGCGCCGATCTCCACCTGGCGGTCCGCGGGCCGCACGTCGAGCAGCCGCGTCGAGCCGATGGCGCGGCCCGTCGCGTTCCACACCTGCGCGTAGACGATCGACTGGCCGCGCGCCATCGCCTCCTTCGCCTCACGCACGAGGGCCAGCGTCTCGGCGAGCGACGTCGGTGGCTCCCACGCGAGGTAACGGCACACTATGCACTACACGACGCCGGCGGCGCGCAGACGCTTGACCTCCGCTGGACGCAGGCCGAGCACGCGCGTGAGGACGGCGTCGGTGTCGCCACCGAGCACGGGCGCGGCGCTCTTCGCCTTGCCCGGCGTGCCGTGCAGCCGGATCGGCACGCCCATCATCCGCACCGCGCCCGCCTTCGCATGCGGGAGCGTCACCACCATGCCGCGCGCTTTCAGGTGATCGCTCTCGCACACCTCCGGCACCGTGCGGATCCGCCCCGCCGGCACCCCGACGGCCTCCAGGCGCTTGAGCCACTCCTCGGCGGGCCGCGCCCCGAGGATCTGGTTGAGCAGCGGCACCAGCGTCGCGCGGTGCTCGACGCGCGACGCCTCGCTGGCGTAGCGCGCGTCCTTCGCGAGGTCGGGGCGCTCGAGCGCGACGCAGCAACGCTCCCACAGCGAGTTGTTGGCGACGCCGAGCACGAGATACGCGTCGGAGGCCTTGAAAACCTCGT
>WNGH01004921.1_pt1 | contig 19542 bp, 15 predicted proteins | sample 5400631 | NCBI WGS metagenome assembly WNGH01 (sample SAMN13153373, study PRJNA577476) | soil metagenome | isolation source: 115 cm soil or saprolite under Garry oak tree replicate 1 | place: USA:California | collected 2016-06-15
CGCGGTCGCGCCGCCCAGCCACAGGCCCGAGGTGTTCGCCTCGTCGCAGACGATCGCGGCCTCGGGCAGCAGCGCGCCGATGACCGCTGCCGCCGCCTGCGCGGTGAGGTCGCCGTCGGGTAGTTCCGGGCGCTCGGGCTGCTGCGGCGCCGGCTTGGCGTCCGGCGCAACACGATCGGCGAGCGCCGCGAGCGCGCCCGGCACGTCATCGGCGGCCTCGGCCAGCACGTGGACCTGGCAGCCCTCGGGCACGAGCGAGCTCGGACGGCCGGGGTAGGCGAAGAAGGAGACCGGCGGCCGTGCCCCGGCCAGGACGAGATGCCGGGTCCCGGCGAGCTGCACCCCCGCGAACTCGGCCAGGTAGGCCAGCCGGTCGACGTGCGGCATGCCCGCACCCCGCTCGTGCCTGGCCGGGAAGGTCTCGCTGAGCAGCCGGACAGATTCCCCGGCCAGCCGGCTCGCTGCCTCCAGGCCAGGCCGCCGCACTCCCGCACCGCCGAGCAGGATGACGCATGGCTCGCCGCCGCGCAGCACCGACGCGGCGGCGCTGACCGCATCCTCCGACGCCGGCGCCGGCGCCCGGACGGCGGCGGGCGCAGCAGGCTCGGCGCCCTCGGACCACGACACATCGGCAGGCAGGATGAGCGTGGCGACCCGGCCCGGCGGGGCCATCGCGGCGGCGACCGCATCGGCAGCGTCCGCGCCCACATCGGCGGCGCGCACCGCCCGCCTGACCCAGCCCGCCACCGCGCCGGCCATGGCCTCGATGTCCGACTCGAGCGGCGCGTCGTAGCGCTTGTGGTAGCTCGCGTGGTCCCCGACCACGGCCAGCAACGGCGTGCGCGCCCGCCGAGCGTTGTGCAGGTTCGCCAGCCCGTTCGCCAGGCCAGGGCCGAGATGCAGCAGCGCGCCGGCGGGCCGGCCGGCCATCCGGCCGTAGCCGTCGGCCGCCCCTGTCGCGACCCCCTCGAACAGGCACAGCACGCCGCGCAGTTCGGGGACCGTGTCCAGGGCCGCCACGAAGTGCATCTCCGACGTACCGGGGTTGGCGAAGCACACGCTCACACCGCTGTCGGCCAGCGTGCGGAGCAGAGCCTGCGCGCCGTTCATGCCGTGCCTCCATATGGTCTGTCGGCGGGGCAGCATGGCCGGCGGGAAGACGGCCACGGCCGGCGGGAGGACGGCCACTGCCGCTGGGCTATGCCTGACCCTATTAGGCATGCCCGGCTTGGGCCATTCGCGATCGCGCTGGCCCGCGTCGTTCACCCGGCCGCGGCGGGCCTCGCGCGCTGTTGCCCGGCGCTGCCGACTTTGGTTTACTTTCGCGAATGTCCCCCCCGTGCGGTCGTGGCCGGTGAAAGCAAGGCTGCGGGCCGTGCGCCCGCTCGGCGAGTCGGGCCTCGCGATACCGCCGATCGCGCTCGGCTGCGGCAACTTCGGCGGGATTGGCTCGGCGCCGGAGTTCTTCGGCCAGGGCCTCACGCAGGATCAGGCACTGGCGCTGATGGACGCGGCCTGGGACCTGGGCATCACCCATTTCGACACCGCCGACGCCTACGGCGGCGGCCGCAGCGAGCAGGCGATCGGCCGGTGGATCCGCTCGCGCGGGGTCAGGCCGCAGCTCACGACCAAGACCTTCAACCCCATGCGGGCCGGCGGCGACCGTGGCCTGAAACCGGACCGGATCGCCCGCCAGCTGCAGGCCAGCCTCGACCGGCTCGGCGTCGACCAGGTCGACCTGTACCTCGCGCACGACTTCGACCCCGACGTGCCGGTCGCCGAGGCCATCGGCGCGTTCGGGGCCGCAGTCGCCGGCGGGACGATCGGCGGCTACGGGGTGAGCAACTTCGATGCCGCGCAACTCGCGGACGCGCTCGTCGCGGGCGGCCCGCTGGCCATCCAGAACGGCCGCTCGCTGCTCGACCGCCGCGACGAGCGCGACGTCCTCCCGCTGTGCGCGCGGCGGGGGATCGCCTACCTGGCGTTCAGCCCCCTGGCGGGCGGCTGGCTGACCGGCAAGTACCGCCGCGGCGAGCCGTTTCCGGCCGGCTCGCGGATGACGCAGCGCCCCGAGCCGTACCAGCGGTTCGTGGCGGACCGGACGTTCGCCGCCCTCGGTCGGCTTGAGGAGATGGCCGCGCGCCGCGGTACGTCCATGGCGGGCATCGCCATTGGCTGGCTGCTCGCGGACGAACGGGTGACCCAGGTCGTGATCGGCCCCGGGCGCCCAGGGCACCTGGCCCCGGTCCGCGAGGCGCTCGGGCAGCCCGTCACGGACTCAGAACGCGCCGAGATCGAAGGGATATTCGCGTGATCGAGCTCGCCATGATCGAAGCGGCCAGGGAGCGGATCGTCGGCGCCGCGATCAGGACGCCGCTGGTCCGCCTGCAGATGCAGGACGCTCCGGCCGAGATCTACCTCAAGCTGGAGAACCTGCAGCCGATCAACTCGTTCAAGATCCGCGGCGCGGTGAACGCGGTCATGCTCGCCTCCGCGAGCGAGCGCGCCGATGGCCTGGTCACCGCGAGCGCCGGGAACATGGCCCAGGGAGTCGCCTGGGCCGCGCGCGCGCTCGGCATCCCGGCGACGATCGTCGTGCCGGACACCGCGCCGCAGGCCAAGGTGGCGGCGATCGAGCGGCTCGGCGGCCGGGTGCTGAAGCGGCCCTACGACAACTGGTGGAACGTCCTCGTCACCAGCCAGGTCGACGGCGTCGACGGCATGTTCGTGCACCCGGTGCAGGATCCCGCGGTGATGGCCGGCAACGGCACGATCGGCCTGGAGATCCTGGAGGACCTGCCCGACCCCGACGCGGTGGTCATTCCCTACGGCGGCGGCGGGCTGACCGCCGGCATCGCCAGCGCCATCAAGGCGCTGCGCCCGCAGACGTCGATCATCACCGCCGAGCCGGCGACCGGGGCCGCGCTGGCGGCCGCACTCGCCGCCGGCCACCCGGTCGACGCCGACTACAGCGCCTCATTCGTCGACGGTGCAGGCAGCCGCCGCGTGCTCGACTCCATGTGGCCGCTTGTCGTGCCGCTCGTCGACCGGGCGCTGGCGGTCCCGGTCGACAAGGTCGCCGCCGCGGTGCGGGCACTCGCCGAACGCGCCCGCGTGATCGCGGAGGGTGCGGGCGCCCTCGCCGCGGCCGCGGCGCTGTCCGGCCGGGCAGGCGGCGGGAAGGTCGTCTGCGTGGTCTCCGGCGGCAACATCAACCTCGGCAAGCTGGCCGAGATCCTGCAAGGTGCCGCCCCGCAGGCCCTCGTTGACCTTTCGAGCTTCTCGACCTAATTTTCTCTTAATGGGTAATTCGACCGCCGACCTCGGGTCGGCTCACAGTGCACCTGGCGCCGGCCCCGCACCGGCGCCTTCGCCTGCTATCGCCGCCGCGCGAGCGCGCTTCAGCTCCCTGCGCGACGGCTTCGTCTTCCTGGACGCGCCTGGCGGCACCCAGACCCCCGACGAGGTCGCCGCCGCCGTCGCCGAGGTGTACCGCACGTCGAGCGGCAACACGGGCGCGCCCTATGCCACCAGCCGCCGGCTCGAGGCGCTCGTCGACAAGGCCCGCGCCGCGTCCGCGAGGTTCCTCGGCTGCACCTTCGAGGAAGTCATCTTCGGCGCCAACATGACCTCGCTCAACTTCACGTTGTCCCGCACGCTCGGACGCCAGCTGGTGCCGGGCGACGAGATCGTGGTGACCAGGCTCGACCACGACGCGAACGTGGCGCCGTGGCTGGACCTGGCCGCCGACAGGGGGCTGCGGGTGCTGCACGCGGACGTGCGCGCCGACACCAGCCTGGACCTCGCCGACCTGGAAAGCCATCTCGGCGCGCGGACCAAGGTGGTGGCGTTCCCGTGGGCGGCGAACTCGACGGGCACGATCGTGGACGCCCGCGCGATCTGCGACCTCGCGCACCAGAGGGGTGCGCTGGCATGGGTGGATGCCGTCCAGTACGCCGCGCACGAGCCGATGGACGTGCAGGCGATCGGCGCGGACATCGTGACCTGCTCGGCCTACAAGTTCTGCGGTCCCCATATCGGCATCGCGTTCGGCCGACGGGACCTGCTCGAGTCCTGGAAGCCGTACAAGGCCAGGCCGGTCTCGTTCGAGCCTGTGGGGCACAGATTCGAGACAGGCACGCTGCCCTACGAGCTGCTCGGCGGCCTGCTCGCGACCTATGCCTACCTGGACAGCCTGGGCGGGATGGCGGAGCTGGCGGCGTGGGAACGCCAGCTCGGCGAGCGGATGCTGGCCGGGATCCCGGCCGGGACCCGGCTCTACGGCCCGCCGACCATGGCGGGCCGGGTCCCGACCTTCCTCATCAACTTCCCCGGCATCCCGTCCGTGCGGCTGAGCGAGGAGCTGGCCGACCTCGGCTTCGGCGTGTGGAGTCACGGCAGCTACTACGCGCTCGGCCTGCACGAGCGGATCGGCTGGGGCGAAGCGCTGCGGATCGGCATCGCGCACTACAACACCGTCAACGAGATGGACCGGTTCAACGAGGCGCTCGCCAAGCTCGTGTCCGGGCACAGTTCGGGCGCCTCCGCCGACGCGGATGAGCGGTCATGAGCGAGGCGCTGGGTATCGTCGTCCGCGCAGCCGGTATCCCGGCCGACCGCACGGCCGCGGGCGCCAGCGTGCGGACGCTCCTCGATACCGGTTCCGACGAGCCTGGCCTGATCCGCCGGCTGGTGGACCTGCCGCCGAGCACTCGTTTTTGCGGCACGGCGGGCAGGGCCGGCGAGCTGTGGTTCGTGCTCGACGGATCCGGCCAGCTGGACATGGCGGGTCGGCCGGGTATGCCGCTCAGCAGGGACCGCGGAGTGCTGCTGCCGCCGGGCGCGGCCTACGAGGTGCGCGCTGGCCGGGAGGCCGACCTGCGGCTTGACGTCGTATCGCTTCCGGCCGCGACCCGTCACACCTCGGCCGCCGCAGGACAGGGTCAGGCCGCGCGTCTGCCGCTGAGCCGTGACCTGGCCGACTGCGAGGTCGAGGCGGCGGGTAACCGGCAGTTCCGCGTCCTGTTCGGCCCGGGCCGTGACTGCGCCGCGGCTACGCAGTTCGTGGGCGAGATCCCGCCGGGGCGGGCACCCGACCACAGCCACCCGTACGACGAGGTGGTGCTGATCCTGCAGGGCCGGGGGCTCGCGCACGTCGGCGGCGCCGAGCATCCGGTGGCCGCGGGGACCTGCGCGCATCTGCCGCCCGGGCTGGTGCACTGCCTGGAGAACACCGGGCGCGGGACGATGCGCGTGCTCGGGGTATTCCACCCCGCCGACAGCCCGGCCGCCAAGCTGGAGGACGGCCATCCAGACTAGGGCAACGGCTCCTTGGTCCGATGCGGGGTCCGTGACGGTCTCGGCGAGGGGGTGGGCGTCGGCGTGTCCGTCGGCGTGGGCGTGACGGTCGGCGAGGGCGTCGGACTCGGCGTCGGGCTCGGCGAGAGCTTGTGCTTCTTCGGCGGCGGCTTGAAAATCAGCGGCAGCCTGAAGTACGGGTAGGACGGCGGGTAGACAAACGCCCTGGCCCGCAGGCGCAACCGCAGGAACGTCAGCTGCCAGGTCGCGCCGGGAGCGTTGTCGCCGAACATCTGGCCGGGCGCGCTGAGCAGCCCGTCCACCTCCCGGTAGTTGGCCCTGGAGTAGATCATGGCCCCGCTGCCGGTGGGGGAGGCCGGATTGAAGACCGACACGTAACCGGCCAGGCGCGGCGTATAGCCGGCGAAGGCCGCGTAGTAGCCGCCGTTCGCCGTGCCGGTCTTGGCCGCCGCCGGGATCCCGATCCCCCGGTTGGACGCGGTGCCGCCGCCGCCGAGCACGCCCTGCAGCACGTAGTTGGCCGCGTCCGCGACGCTCGCGGCCATCACCCGGTGGCAGTGGGCCCGCTCGACCGGCAGCGCCTTGCCGCCGGCGCCGGAGATCGCCCGGATCGCGATCGGCCTGCAGTAGACGCCGCGCGCGGCCAGCGTCGCGTATGCCGCGGCCATGTTCATCGGGGAGACGTAGACCGACCCGAGCGTGAACGACGGATAGTTGTCGGCGGACAGGTCGCCGTGGCGCACGTGCCGGTCGCGGCGCAGCAGCGACGAGCCGTCGGCGCGGGTCATCCCCATGCTGGCGGCCGTCCTGACCACGTCGCACAGCCCGACACGCTGCTCGAGCGTGGCGTAGAACGCGTTGATCGAGGCGGTGGTCCCTTGGTAGATCGTGTAGGTCTTCGCGCCCTGCGGTCCCTCGGCGTTGATCACCTTAAAGGGCGGGACATAGCCGCCGTGGCAGTTGTAGTAAGGGCCGACCGTCGTCGGGGAGGTGACCTTGAGGTGATAGCCGAAAGGCAGGCCCTGCTTGAGCGCGGTCACCAGGGTGAAGATCTTCGACGACGAGCCGGTCTGGACGCCGGCGCTCGCTCCGTAGCGCGTGTTCACCGCGTAGTCGACCGTGGTGTGGCCGAGCCCGTTGCCGAACCGCCGGTCGATCGCGATGGCCCTGATGTAGCCCTTGCCCGGCTGGATCAGTACCTCGGTGTCGGCGTTGTGGCCGGGGTTGTAGTAGCCAGACTCTGCCGGCACGACGAAGTTGACCGCGTGCTCGGCGGCCGCCTGGTCCTGGGTGCCCATGGTCGTGTAGATCTTCATGCCGCCGGTGTCGTTGAGCGCTGCCCAGGCCTTGGCGTAGAACGGGTCGCGCCGCATGACGGCCAGCACGTAGTCGCAGAAGAACGCCGCCTTCCTGGCGGCCGGGCTGATGCAGCCCGTCTGCAGCGGGACGGGCGACACGTGCAGCCGGAGCGGCCGCTGGGCGGCCCGCGCTGCCGCCGCCTTGGTGATGTAGCCAAGCTGTGCCATCCGGGTCAGCACGAGGTTGCGCCGGGTCAGCGAGGCGACCGGGTGCTGCAGCGGGTCGTAGGCCACCGGGTTCCTGACCAGGCCGGCCAGCATCGCGGCCTGCTCATCTCGTGCATGATGTCGGCGGCGATCCGCAGTTCGCGCACCTTCCTGGCCACGGTCTCGGCCGAGCACGCCGCGACCTGCGCCGGGCTGGTCGCCGACAGCACGCACGCGTTCTTGACATACTGCTGGGCGATGTCCGAGCCGCCCTGCGTGCCGGCGCCGGAGATCGTCGTGCCCAGCGCCCGGATCGTGCCGCGGAAGTCGAGGGCGCCGTGCTGGTAGTACCTGGAGTCCTCGATCGCGACAATGGCGTCGCGCATCACCGGCGCGATCTGCTGATACGTCACCGGCACCCGGTAGATGCCGCGCGGGTAGTAGTAGGCGATCAGGTGACCGTGCCCGTCAAGCAGCTCGGAGCGAGCAGGCAGCCGTCCGAACCCGGCAACGGCTATATGGCTGAAGGTCCTGGCCGCGTTCCTGGCCGCGATTCCGGCCGGTGCGAGCATGGGGAGCGCCGCGGCCGCCGAGAGCAGGCCCGCGCCCATGCCGATGGCCGCGAGCAAGGCGAGCGTTCTGAATTTGCCGTGCTGGCCCTTCATGCGCACGAAATCAGGGTATGCGTCGCGCCAAGATTTAGATATGCCGCAAAAACAGCAAAACAATACCGATAACGAGCTCGCCGTGGCTGATGCGCGGCCCTTGGCCGGCCCCAAGGCCAGTGCTCAGCCGCCAGTATTGGACGGCCAGTGCCCGGTGGCGAGGTTGGCGCGGCGCCCTCAGCCGAGAGCCTTGGCGATGATCGCCCGCGCGTCCTCCTGGATCGCGGCGAGGTGGCCGGGGCCGTGGAACGACTCCGCGTACAGCTTGTAGACGTCCTCGGTGCCCGAGGGCCGCGCGGCGAACCAGCCGGAGGCGGTCATGACCTTGAGCCCGCCGATCTGGGCGCCATTGCCAGGCGCGGTGGTCAGCGTCGCGGTGATCGGCTCGCCGGCCAACTCCGCGGCGGTAACCTGCGCCGGGGAGAGCGCCGCCAGCGCCGCCTTCTGCTCCTTGGTGGCCGCCGTGTCGATGCGCGCATAGGCGGGCGCTCCGTAGCGGGCGGTGAGATCGGTGTACAACTCGGTCGGCGAGCGGTCGGTTACGGCCACGATCTCGGATGCGAGCAGGGCCAGGATGATCCCGTCCTTGTCCGTCGTCCACGGCGTCCCGTCGCGCTGCAGGAACGAGGCGCCGGCGCTCTCCTCGCCGCCGAATCCGACCGTGCCGTCCAGCAGTCCGGGCACGAACCACTTGAACCCCACCGGCACCTCCAGCAGATGCCGGTGCAGGCCGTCGGCCACCCGGTCGATCATCGACGAACTCACCAGGGTCTTGCCGACCGCCGCGGCGGCCGGCCAGCCATCGCGGTGCCGGTACAGGTAGTCGATGGCGACGGCGAGGTAGTGGTTGGGGTTCATCAGCCCGCCGTCGGGGGTCACGATGCCGTGCCGGTCGGCGTCGGTGTCGTTCCCGGTCGCGATCGTGAACTCGTGCTGCCGGGCGATCAGGCTCGCCATCGCGGACGGCGAGGAGCAGTCCATCCTGATCTTGCCGTCCCAGTCCAACGTCATGAACCGGAACGTCGGGTCCACTTCCGGGTTCAGGACGGCCAGGTCCAGGCCGTAGCGCTCACCGATCTCGCCCCAGTAGCGGACGCTCGCGCCCCCGAGCGGGTCGGCGCCGATCCGGACCCCGGCGGCCCTGACCGGCTCCAGGTCGACCACCTGGCGAAGAGCCGACACGTAGGCGCCGAGGAAGTCGAACGTCCCGGTCGTATCCGCGCCCCTCGCCCGTGCGAACGGGATCCGGCGCACACCGGCCAGGCCCTCAGCGAGCAGCGAGTTCGCTCGGTCGCCGATCTTGCTGGTGATGTCGGTCCCGGCCGGGCCGCCGTCGGGCGGGTTGTACTTGTAACCGCCGTCTGACGGCGGGTTGTGCGACGGCGTGACCACGATCCCGTCGGCGCGCGACCGCTGCCCCGACGAGTTGTGCGCGAGGATCGCCCTGGACACCGCGGGCGTCGGAGTGTAGCCGCCGCGCGCGTCGAGCAGCACGCGCACGCCGTTGGCCGCCAGCACCTCCAGCGCGCTAACCTGAGCGGGCTCGGAGAGCGCGTGCGTGTCGGCGCCCAGGTAGAGCGGCCCGTCGATGCCCTCGCTGACCCGGTACTCGCAGATGGCCTGGGTGGCGGCCAGGATGTGGTCTTCGTTGAACGTCACGGTCAGCGCGGACCCGCGGTGGCCGGACGTGCCGAACGACACCCGCTGGGCGGCATCGCCTGGGTCGGGGTGCAGCGCATAGTAGGCGGTGACGAGCTTGGGGACGTCCACCAGGTCCCCGGGAGCAGCCGGCTGCCCGGCACGCGGACTGACCATGTCCTCATCCTGGCACGCGGGCCGCACCGGCGGCCTGCGGGGCCAGGGTGGTCCGGCCGCCCCGCGCGGCATGACCGGTAACACCGGGCGGTCCTGCTCCGTCATACCGATGAGAGATCATGGTCAACATGCAAGGGAGGCAACCGTGGCAGTGCAGGTAACCGCCATCATGCTGGGCGTCGAGGACCTGGGCAGGTCGCGGATGTTCTACGCGGACGGCCTGGGCTGCGCCATCGACAAGGACTATCCCAGCTTCGTGTCGTTCAGCCTGGGCGGCGGATCGTCGTCGCTCGCACTCTACGAGCGCGAGGCCGCCGCCAGGGACGCCGGGGTCTCCGCCGATGGGTCAGGATTCCGCGGCGTCTCATTCCACTTCATCGTCGACTCGGTCAGGGAAGTGGATGACGTGCTGACCAGTGCGGCGGCGGCCGGCGGCGAGATCGTGAAGGCAGCCGCCGCGTCGCAGTGGGGCGGCTACTTCGGGTATTTCAGCGATCCTGATGGCTACCTGTGGAAGGTGGCGACCCCGGCGTAAACGCCAGTCGGCTCAGCCCGGCCGGCGGTGCTGAGCCGCCGGTCACGGGGCAGGCTTGACGCATGTCGTCAGCGCCCGGCGGCGGTAGGCGGCGGAAGCCGCCTCCGTCCCTGATGCCGCCTCCGTCCCCTGATAAAGATGACCAGCCCGGTGGTGCGGCGGCTTGCCGGACGACGGTGGTTCCCAGCCTGGGCTCAGCTCACGCACCGCGGCAGGCGAAGCGGCAAGGAGTTCGTGATACCGGTCGCGGTGCTGGTCACCCCCATGACCTTCGTAATCGGGCTGCCCTGGGGCCCGCCGACCAGCTGGGTGCAGAACGTGCTGGCCGCGCGGGGATGCACGATCCGCTGGAAGGGCGTCGAGTACCGGGCGACCGAGAGGTCGGCCACTTCCCCCGGGCTGGAGTCAATTTGGTGACCGATTCGCGACCTATGTGGTGAACTAAATCCGGGTATGTGCGGGTCGGCCAAGCCCGCGGGGCGGGGATAGCGGGTCCCGATTCGGGTAGTGGCGGCAATGCCATGGCACGGCTGTCCGGACTGCGGCAAGCAGCCCGCGAGCCAGCGCCGCCCGGCAGGCGGCAGCCGGTGGTCGGCCGGTTGGCCAGGATGGACGTCCGTCGTCGGTGGGAATGCGATACCCGATCCTGCTCGGCTGGCTCACCGCCGTCGCGCTGGCAGTGCTCAGCCTTCCCTCGCTGTCGGCCTCGGGAGGCGTCGGCGACCTGTTGCCCACCGGGTCAAGGGCGCTCCGCGCCGAGGCCGACGCCACGACGCTGTTCCGGGTGCCGCTGATCCTGTACTTCCGTCCGCGGGCGTCGATGGCCGCGCAAGCGGATGGCGGGGAGGCGTACGCCCGGCGGTACGCCAGCGCCCCGCTGGACCGGTTTGCCGGCGTGACAGGCCCGATCCGGCCCGGTACGAGCAGGGCGAGATCATCCGGCGCTACCTGCCCTGGGTGGAAGCCGCCGCGGTGCTGGCGATCTTCGTGATCGTGCGCTGGCATTTCCGTTCGTCCGGGGCGCCGCTGGCGACGCTGCTATGCGCCGACGCGAGCTACCTTCTCGCGGTCCACCTGGTGGCCTGGGCCGCCCATCGGATGGGTGAGAGCGTTCCGCCTGACCTGGAACGGTGCTGGTCGTGCTGCTGCTCGGCGTGACCACCGACTACTGCGTCGCGAGCTGGCAGTCGCCACGGCGCTCGGGGTGATCATCGATGCCTTCGTGGTGCGGTCGCTGCTGGTTCCGGCGCTGGCGGTGCTGTTCGCCGCGGGCAGACGGCCTGGCGGCTACCCGACCCCTTGCCGCTCTGTTCGGAATACCACGGCCGCGGGCGCGCGATCCCAGAGCGGGCCGTCCATACCGCGAACTTCGGCGCGACGGCCGAGGCGGCCATGGCGGCCACGCGGGCGCGTCGTCGGCCTGGCCTGCGGGGCAACACGGCCGCCCGGACGCTGGACTTGCCCTCCGCGGCGCTAATACCGTTAACGTGCAGGAATTTGCGCCTAGCTAAGGGGTTGACCCCAAGTGACCGAATCCAGTCATGCGACGGCCGCCGTCATCCAGGCCGAGGTACGTGAGGGTATCTACGGGGCAAAGGTAGCCGCGGTCGAGCCGGGCGGAGCGGAGTTCATCCCGCTTGGCGACCGGCATGGCCAGCCGTACCAGCAGTTCTGGACCTGGGTGTCGCCGAACATGGAGTTCGCGACCATCTTCGTGGGCATCATCGGCGTCTGGTACTTCGGTCAGACGTTCTGGACGGCGACCCTGGCGGTCGTGCTCGGCACCGCGCTCGGCTCACTGTCGATGGGCGCTCTCGCCGCCCGCGGGCCGCTGTTCGGCGTGCCTCAGATGGTGCTGTCCAGGATCGGGTTCGGATTCCTCGGCAATGTCCTGCCTGCGGGCATCAACGCGGTCGTGGCCGGCATTGGCTGGTTCGCGGTCAACAGCGTCAGCGGCGCCTTCGCCCTGAACGCGCTGCTCGGCTGGAACACCAAGGCGTGCCTGGTCATCATCGTGGTCCTGCAGGTCGTCGTCGCCTTCTTCGGGCACAACCTGGTGCACGTGTTCGAGCGCGCGGCGTTCCCGTTCCTGGTGGTTGTGTTCGCCATCGCGTCCGTCGTGATCGTCTCCAAGGCGAACCCGGGCGCGTCCGCGAACGTCGGATTCCCCGGCGGGTTCGGCGGCTGGCTGGTCACCTTCGGGGCGGCCTTCGGCTACGCGGCGGGCTGGAACCCGTTCGCCAGCGACTACACCCGCTACCTGCCGCCGGACACCAACCGGCGGGCCACGGGCATGTGGGCAGGACTTGGCGTGTTGGCCTCGTGCATCCTCCTCGAGGTCGTCGGCGCGGCCGCGGCCACGATCACGAGCAGCAAGGCGTTCGCCGACAACCCGACAGCAGGCTTCACCAGCCACCTGGCGACCCCGCTCGCCGACGTCACGCTGCTCGCGATCGCGCTCGGAGCGATCTGCGCCAACGCGCTCAACGTGTACTCGGGCTCGATGTCGTTCCTCGCGCTGGGGATCAGGCTCCCGCTGTCCCTGCGGCGTGCCATCGTGGCGCTCGTGTTCGGGGTCGCGGGCTTCCTGGTCGCGCTGTCCGGACTGCACGACGCCGGCGTCAAGTACACCGACTTCCTGCTGGTGATCTCGTACTGGATCGGGCCGTGGCTCGGCGTGTTCTTCGCCGACCAGTTCCTGCGCCGCGGCAAGCGGGTCGGCGGGCTCCTCTTCGACCGCAAGCACAACCCGTGGGCCGGTTTCGCGGCGATGGCCATCGCCACGGCGGTCTCGATCTACTTGTTCGCTAACCAGGTCAAGTACGTCGGCGTGGTGCCCAAGCACTGGGCGAGCTTTGGCGACCTCGCCTTCGAGGCCGGCTTCATCCTGGCCGCGCTGCTGTACGCGCTGTTCTTCAAGCTGCAGGGCGAGGCCAGCGTCGAGGAGACGCTGCACATCCCCGGGGAGGTCACGTCCGCAGGAACGTGACCTGCTCCTCGGTGCCGTCCCAGACCACCGTGTGCCGGGCGGGCGTGGACCGCGCGACCACCTTGCCCGCCCGCATTACCAGCGTGCGCGGCGCCACCAGGCGGAGCGCGTCCGCCTCGCTCGGCGCGCCGAAGACCACCAGGTCGGCCGGCCCGCCGGGGCGCAGGCCGTAGTCGGGCACGCCGAGCGCGGCGGCGGGGCTGACCGTGATCATCTCGATCAGCCGCCGCAGCTCGGCGTCGCCCGACATCTGCCCGAGGTGCACGAGCACGAACGCGGCCTGGAGCGGGTCGCCGTACCCGAGCGGATACCACGGGTCCATCACCGAGTCGTGGCCGATGCAGACGTTGACCCCGGCTTCGAGCAGCTGCTTCACCCTGGTGTGGCCCCGCCTGATCGGCCCGGTGTCGAACCGGCCCTGAAGGACGGAGTTGTCCAGCGGGTTCGTCACCATGTGCAGCCCGGCCCTGGCGATGTTGGCGATCAGCCGGTGGGCGTAGGCGTTGTTGTAGGAGTGCATCGCCGTGGTGTGACTGGCCGTGACCCGCCCCGACATCCCCCGCCTGATCGTCTCGGCGGCCATGACCTCGACGAAGCGTGACTGGTCGTCGTCGGTCTCGTCGCAGTGGATGTCGACGCGCAGGCCGTGCTCGTCGGCCAGCGCCATCGCGAACCTGACCGACTCCACGCCGTCCTCGCGGGTCAGCTCGTAGTGCGGGATGCCGCCGACGACGTCGGCTCCGATCTCGACGGCCTTGCGCATCAGGTCACGCCCGCCGTCGAAGCCGAGGATGCCCTGCTGCGGGAACGCGACGAGTTGCAGGTCGATCAGGCCGGCGACCTCCGCGCGCAGGTCGACCAGTGCGCGCAGCGCGCGCAGCTGCGGATCGCACACGTCGACGTGGCTGCGGACGTGCTGGACGCCGCAGGCAAGCTGCCAGCGCAGGATCTGGCGGACCCTCGACTGGACGTCCTCGTAGCTCAGGTCGGCGGCCCGCTCGGCCCACACGGCGATGCCCTCGAACAGCGAGCCTGAGACGTTCGGCCGCGGCTGGCCGACGGTCAGCACCGCGTCCAGGTGAATGTGGGGTTCGACCAGCGGGGGCGTGGTCAGGCTGCCGCCCAGGTCGATGGTCTCGGCGGCGGTCGTGCCGGCGTCGACGGCGACGATCCTGCCGCGATCGACGCCGAGGTCGGTGAGCGTGTCGTGTCCTGCCACGCGGGCATTGCGCAGGAGCAGATCGATCATCTGGCTATCCGCTCACTTATCCGGGCTGACCCAGATGTCTCGCTCGTGCATCAGGTCGATCTGCCTGGCGATCACCTCGCGCCGGTAGTCGTCGTGCGTGTAGGGCGCCCTGTCCAGGTACAGGTTCTTCGGGTAGATCGGCCGCTCGTAGATGAGCTGGTACTGCTCGGTGGTCAGGTCCTTGATCCAGTTGTCCCACTGGGCGTTGGCGCGGAACCTGCGCAGCGCCTCGATGTCGATGGTGCCGGCCACCCAGGATGACCCGCCGCTGTAGTCGTGCCGGCCGACGATCTGGCCGCGGTAGTCGATGACCGCCGACCCGCCGCCGAAGGTGTCGATCGGGACGTCGGATTCGGTGTGCAGGTAGTAGGTGCCGACATTGCAGGCGACCAGGTACAGGTTGTTGTCGAGCGCGCGCGCCCGGTTCTGGACCTCGAAGAGCCCGTTGCCCACGTGCGGGTGCGGGTACGGGCCGCGGTAGAGCACCTCGGCGCCGTTCATGGCCATGCCGCGCGCGTTCTCCGGGTACGAGCCCTCGTTGGCCATCAGGAACCCGAGCCGGCCGATCTGGGTGTCCGCGACCGGGTAGAACGCGTCCAGGGTCCGGCCGTACAGCTCGATCCACTTGTCCCAGACGTTGTGCGGCGTCACCGAGTGCTCCACCGGGAGCAGCGGCACCACCTTGTGGTGGCGCAGGATGACCTCGCCTTCCGGGCTGAGCACGAAGCCGACGTTGAAGAAGCGGCCGGGGAACTCCGGGTGCTTTGCCTTCGCCTGCGCCATCAGGTAGACATTCCACTGCCTCGCCAGCGCGCCGAGGTAGTCGGTCTCCGGGCCTGGGATGTCGATCGCGCACTGGGCAGCGAACTCCTCGTGGTCCAGGTCGAGCACCTCGTCGTTGAACCCCTGCAGCGCGCCCTCGGGAACCGCGATCAGCCGCACCGGCAGGTCCAGGCTGGACAGCCAGGACGCGGCCTTGATCAGGTGCGAGAGGTGCTCGAGGTTCACGGCGATCTCGTCACGGTGCCGGATGCCGCGCATGGTAGGAACCAGGCCGAGGGCCTGATAGGGCTCGATCATCGCTCATCCCTTCGACCAGCTAGGCGCTCCCCGCGTTCCGGCGCTATCCCTTGTTGTACCTGCCGGCCGGGCGCGCTGTCTGTACTTCGCCGCACCGGTTTGGGGCCGATCCGGCTGAGGCAGAAGATCACCATTGGCGCGTGTGCGCACGGTTGCCATCGCGCGGTCAACGCCGCGATACTGAGCGGACCGCGACCCGGCCCTCGGCCACGCGCGTCACGCATCGGAAGACGGGAAGTCAGATGAGCATCCTAGGCACCAGGGTCGTCAGGACCGAGGACCCGCGGCTGCTGACCGCCGGCGGCACGTACGTTGACGACCTGCGCGTTCCCGAGCTGGCGCAGGCGGCCCGTGTCACGTTCGTGCGCAGCCCGATCGCGCACGCGGAGATCGCCGGCATGGATGTCACGGCCGCGAGGCAGGCACCGGGAGTGGTCGCCGTGCTGACCGCGGCGGACATGGACGACCTCCCGCCGCCGCCCGACAGCGGGCTGACCGGCACCGAGGGCCTGCCGCTGCCGCTGGGCGGTCAGTGGTCCGAGCCGCTGCTCGCGGCGGACCGGGTCCGCTTCGTCGGCGAGCCGGTCGCGATCGTGATCACCGACGACCGCTACGCCGGCGAGGACGCCGCCGAGCTGGTCAGCGTGGACTACAACCAGCTTCCGGCGGTCGTGGGCGTCGACGGAGCGCTGGCCGCCGAGTCGCTGCTGTTCCCGCCGGCCGGGTCGAACGTCGCGGTGAGCACGGGGGCGCCCGCCGACAGCGCGGCCTTCGACGGCTGCCAGGTCGTCGTCGAGGAGACGATCGTGAACCAGCGGCTCGCGCCGGTGCCGCTGGAAGGGCGGGCCACTGCCGCCCGTTGGGCGGACGGCAAGCTGACCGTCTGGGTGAGCACCCAGAACGCGCAGATCGCGCGGTTCATCCTGGCCGGCGCGATGGGACTTGATCCCGCGAGCATCCGCGTGGTCGCTCCCGACGTGGGCGGCGGTTTCGGCGCCAAGGTCGGCATCGACAGGGACGCGCTCATCGTGGCCTGGGCCGCCAAGCACACCGGCCGCGCGCTGCGGTGGGCGGAGACACGCAGCGAGAACATGCTAGCCATGACGCACGGGCGTGCTCAGCGTCATGGGGTCAAGATCGGCGGCACCAGGGACGGGCGGATCCTGGCCTACCGGCTCGAGATCGTGCAGGACACGGGTGCCTACTCGCGGATGGGCGGCTTCCTGCCGTTCCTGACCAGCCTGATGGCGGCAGGTCCTTACGACATCGGCCACGTCGAAACCGCCTATCAGGTCGTGGTCACCAACGCCACGCCGATCTCCGCTTACCGCGGTGCCGGGCGGCCGGAGGCGACGGCCGCGATCGAGCGGGCGGTCGACCTGTTCGCGGCCGAGATCGGCATGGACCCGGCGCAGGTCAGGCGGATCAACCTGGTCCCGGCCGACAAGTTCCCGTTCACCTCGCCGTGCGGCGCCACCTACGACACCGGCGACTACGTCGGGGCGCTCGACAAGGTGCTGGCCGGCGGCGGCTATGCGGAACTGCGAGCCGAGCAGGCCCGCCGCCGCGAGCGCGGCGATGTGCTCCAGCTCGGCATCGGCGTCGCGAGCTACGTGGAGATCACGGCAGCCGACGCCGACGGCGGCGAGACCGCGCGGCTCGTCGTGCACGATGACGGCACCGCCACCGTCTATACCGGCAGCTCCGCGCACGGCCAGGGCCACCACACGGCGTGGGCGATGCTGGTCGAGGCGGAGCTGGGCATCGAGATGGCGAAGGTGACGGTGATCCACGGAGACACCGACCTGATCCCGGCCGGGGTAGGCACCTATGCGTCGCGCTCGCTGCAGCTCGGCGGCGTCGCCGTCCAGAAGGCCGCCGTGGAGGTCAAGGACCAGGCCCGGCGGGTGGCGGCGGAGATGCTCGAGGCGAGCGATGCCGACCTCGAGCTGGACGTCGACCGCGGCGTCTGGCAGGTCCGCGGCGACCCGGCGGCCAGCAGGACCTGGGCGCAGGTGGCGGCGCACGCGGGTGGCGCCGGCCTGGCGGCGGACGTGAACTACACCGACGGCAAGCCGACCTTCCCGTTCGGCACCCACCTCGCGGTCACGGAGGTGGATACCGAGACCGGCAAGGCCAGGCTGATCCGGCACGTGACCGTCGACGACGCCGGCACCGTGCTGAACCCGGTGCTGGCCGAAGGCCAGCGGCACGGCGGCATCGCCCAGGGAGTGGCGCAGGCACTGCTGGAGGAGGTGGTGTACGACACCGACGGCAACCCCATCACCGGGACGCTCGTCGACTACGCGATCATCACCGCGGCGGAGCTGCCCAGTTTCGAGCTGCTGACCAGCGAGACGCCCGCGACGATCAACCCGCTCGGCGCCAAGGGCATCGGCGAGGCCGGGACCATCGGAGCGACGCCCGCCACGCAGAACTCGGTCATCGACGCCGTCAGCCATCTCGGCATCCGCCACATCGACATGCCGCTTACCCCGGCCAGGGTCTGGGCCGCGATCAGCGAAGCGAGGGAGAGCCGGTGAAGGTCACGGTGACGGTGAACGGCAGCGAGGTCGCTGCCGAGGTGGCGGACCGGACGCTGCTCGTGCATTTCCTGCGGGACGTGGCCGGGCTGACCGCGACCAACGTCGGGTGCGACACCAGTTCCTGCGGTGCGTGCACGGTCCTGCTAGACGGCCGCTCGGTGAAGTCGTGCACCGTGCTCGCCGCCCAGGCCGACGGGCGCGCGGTGACGACCGTCGAGGGGCTAAGCGGCGGCGCGGACGAGCTGCACCCGGTGCAGCGCGCGTTCCGCGCCGAGCACGGGCTGCAGTGCGGTTTCTGCACGCCCGGCATGGTCATGGCGAGCGTGTCCCTGCTCGCCGAGAACCCTTCTCCCACCGAGGACGAGGTCAGATCGGCCCTCGAGGGGAACCTGTGCCGGTGCACCGGCTATCACAACATCGTCCGGGCGGTTCTTGCCGCAGCCAGCGAGAGGCGGCCCCGTTGATTCCCGCACCCTTCACCTACCGCCGCGCCTCGTCGGTGGACGAGGCCGTGGACCTGGCGGCCCAGGCCGGCGAGGACGCGAAGTTCCTGGCCGGCGGCCATTCGCTGATGCCGCTGATGAAGCTGCGCCTCGCGGTGCCTGAGACCGTGGTGGACATCGGCAGGATCGGCGAGCTCAGCCAGATCGGCGAGGGCCATGGCCACTTCACGATAGGCGCCCTCGCCACCCACGACCTCCTCGCGCGGTCGGGCGTGCTCGCTGCCGGGCTGCCGTTGCTCGCCAACGCGGCCGGGCAGATCGGCGATCCGCAAGTCAGGCACTGCGGCACGATCGGCGGCTCGCTGGCGCACGCCGATCCCGCTGCCGACCTGCCCGCGGTGATAATGGCGCTCGACGCGACCCTGGTCGCCCGCGGGCCGTCAGGCACCCGCGAGATCGCCGCTGGAGACTTCTTCCTCGGCCTGTTCGAGACCGCCCTGCAGCCCGGCGAGCTGCTGACCGAGATCCGCATCCCGAAACCGAAGTCGGCCGGCTGGTCGTTCCAGAAGTTCACCAAGCGCGCGATCGACTGGGCGATCGTCGGCGTGGCGGTGCAGGGACCGAACGTGGCGCTGGTCAACATGGGCTCTACGCCGATCAGGGCGAGCGGGGTGGAGCAAGCCCTCGCGTCGGGCTCTGGCCCGAGAGAGGCCGCCGCCCGTGCTGCCGAGGGGACGAGCCCGGCCGATGACCTCAACGGCCCGCGCCAGTACCGCGAGCACCTGGCCCGCGTCCTTGTGGCGCGCGCGCTGGAGGAGTCGAGCGCCCGGACCTGACTATCGCAGTGGGTGAAGGTCCCCCGCAGAGCCGGGGGACCTTCATTGCGCGCTGGGCCTACCTAGGCGTCGGCCTAGTGCCTGACCCAGATTCCGGTGTCCTTGCCAAAGTTGAATACAGTCGGGGCATTGACCTGCACCTTGCCGGCCGAGGTGCCGTCTGAGGTCTCGACCACCTGGGCGGACTTGAGCAGTGAGACGTGCGTGCCGTTCAGCTGGGTGACCTTGGTATTAGTCAGCACTGCCAGACGGTAGTCTGCCGCCGGATCGATGAACGCGCTCCCCGGCGTGCCCGCCGGGAAGACGGCGAACTCCGCGCCGACCCTGACCGCTCTGAAAAGCGCGCCAGGATCGCTGAACCGGGCCGCGAAGTCTGCGCCCGACGTGTTGTCCCGCGCGTTGTAGAACAGGAACCCGGTGCTGGCGTTGTAGAAGGCCGACAGGGTGACGCTGTCACCGGCGTTCATCACCGGCGAGTTGCCGTTCGAGTAGAAGATGCAGCCGGCCGACGTGCAGTTGCCAGGCTGCAGGTCAACCGCAGCCGCGTTCCACTGGCTGCC
>WNGH01003404.1_pt1 | contig 19538 bp, 19 predicted proteins | sample 5400631 | NCBI WGS metagenome assembly WNGH01 (sample SAMN13153373, study PRJNA577476) | soil metagenome | isolation source: 115 cm soil or saprolite under Garry oak tree replicate 1 | place: USA:California | collected 2016-06-15
AGGGCCCGAGACCGACCGGCTGCTTCTTGAAGCCTTCGTTGCCCACCTGCTCGACGTACTTCTTGGGCACGACCCAGCTCGCTCCGGTGGCGAGCGTTCCATAGAAGGCCATGAAGTCGGGAAACGGCTCGTGGAGGTGAAAGCGCACGCGGTACGGCCCGACGATCTCGACCTCGCGGACTTTCTCCTTGAGGACCCGGGCGCTCTTCGACCGGTAGAAGCTGAACTTCACGTCCTCGGCGGTGAACGGATCGCCGTTGTGGAACTTCAGGCCCTCCCGGAGCTTGAACTCGTAGACGCGCTGATCGCTGCTGACGGTCCAGGACTCGGCCAGGCTCGGCGTCATGATGTTGCCGGGCATCGGCTTCACCAGTCCATCGTGCAGGGCGTAGAGGACCCAGAACGGCGTGATGAAGCCGGCGACCTCGCCGGGATCGAACCACAGGGGTGCGAGCGTCACGTAGAGCGCCCAGCGCATCTCGCCTTCAGGCTTGGCCGCTTGGGCTGGCTTGGGCTGAGCCGTCGCGTCGAGGAAGCCCGCGACGAGGAGGACACACGCGAGCGCGATGGCGGCGAGCGCGAACCCTGACCGTAGGCGTCGATCACTGGGCATGGCCCTTCCTTCGAAGCTCGGGGATGACGTATTTGCCGAACATCTCGATCGAGGACATCGCCGCTTCGTGCGACACCGTCTCGGTGGCCATCAGGAACTGCAGCTCGTCGACGCCGGCCTCCTCGTGGATGGCGATGGCGCGCAGGCAGCTCTCCGGATCGCCGGCGACGAGGACGCCGCGCTCGACCAGCGTGTCGGCGTCGATCTGGTTCCAGAGTGCCGACGCGATCTGCCCCGAGCCGCCCGAGAGATCGACCTCGGGCGCGCCCTCCGCGCCCTCCGTCTTGAGGTAGCGCGAGAAGTTCGCCCGCAGGTGATCCGGCACGCCGCCCCAGGAGGCGACGAGCTGCTCGTAGAGGTGCGTCTGGTCCTTCAGATAGGGACGATCCGGGCCGAAGAACGTCCGCAGTGATTTCGCGGCCAGGTCGCGCGCCGCCCGGTTGTCCCGGTCACAGACGGCCATGGTCGCGCTCAGCCACTGGTCGTTGACGAACTTCCCCACGGGCTTCGTGTGGCGCACGCGCTCCTTGTACTGCTTGATGTGCGGAGCGAGATAGGTCGGCGCCGCGACGCTCAGCGCCATCACGCCGATGCCCAGCTCGGCGGCGAGCTGATAGGTCGCCGGCTGCTGCGCGGCCACCCAGATCGGCGGGTGCGGTTTCTGATAGGGCTTGGGACGCACCTCGCGCGGCGGAATCTTCCAGTAGCGGCCTTCCGCCGAGAACAGGCCGTCTTCCCAGATCTTCGGGATCATCCGCAGCGATTCTTCCCACATGGCGCGCGTCTCGCGCGGATCGATCCCCATCCCGATCAGCTCGTATGGCGCCGACCGGCCCGTCCCGAACTCGACGCGTCCCCCCGAGAGGTGATCGACCATCGCCACGCGCTCGGCCACGCGCACGGGATGGTGGTAGGGCAGGATCACGACGCCGAAGCCGAGCCGGATGCGCTTGGTCATTCGGCTCAGCGCCCCGAACATCACCTCCGGGCACGGCGAACCCGAGAACGTCGTGAGGAAATGGTGCTCGACGAACCACACCGTGTCGAAGCCCATCTCGTCGGCGAGCACGCACTGCGCGAGTGTCTCTTCGACGACCGCCTGGTCGTCGACTTGCGGCCGCTGCATCTCGAAGGCAAGGCTCAGTCTCATGGATGGGTCCCGTGGAATGGCAGCTTCACCGCTTCGCCCGTTCGCGTGGAGTGCTCGATGGCGAGCGTGACCTCGAGCGTCAGACGGCCCTCGCGCGCGGTCGTGTGGGGACACGGCCGCCCGGTCAGGAGGTGATCGAGCCAGGAGCGCGTCTCGTTGGCGATCGGGCCCCAGTAGTCGCCCATCGCCCAGTCGCCCGACGAGTTGCTCTGCATGAAGAGCATCTTGGCGGCGTGGCCCGGCACGTAGGCGTGCGGGACGCCCTGGTCGGTGAAGAGCACGCTGTCCTTGTTGTCCATGTCGAGCAGGATCACGCCCTCCGTGCCCAGCACCTCGAAGCGCGCGCTCTGGCCGTAGGTCGGGTACTGGGCCGGCAGAACGTAGCACACGCCGAGGTTCACGACGGCGCCGTCCTCGAAGGTCAGGATCGTCCACGTCACGTCCTGCGCCTCGTAGCCCAGCTCCCTGAAGATCTTCGACTGGCCCCGGGCGACGACTTCGACCGGCCGGTTGCCCTCGAGGAACCAGCAGGCCATGTCGACGTAGTACGTCAGGACGTCGGTGATCGGCGTCGCGTGCGGAGAGCGCTTGAGGATCTCGAACATCTGGGCCCGGCTGTTGTAGACGCGCGCGGTGGCGCCGAGGATCTGGCCGAGCCGGCCCTCGCGGATCTGTTCCTTGGCGAGCATCCAGCGCCGGTCGTGACGTCGCGAATACCCGACCCGGATGTCCACGCCCTTTCGATCCGCGGCGGCCACGACGCGATCGGCGTCGTCGAGGCTGAGGGCGAGCGGCTTCTCGACCAGGATCGGCTTCCCGAGGTCGATCGCCTGGAGCAGCGGCTCGGCGTGCTCGTGCTCGCTCGTCGAGACGATGACCGCGTCCACCTCGGGGTGAGCGATCACGTCGAGGTTGTTGCCGGACGCGAGCTGGGCGCCGACGGCCCTGCCGAGCGTGCCGGCCCGCTCGGGATCCTTGTCGGAGACGGCGAGGAAGCGCACCGAGGGGTGGCGGGCGGCCATGTGGGCGCGGAGGGTCCCGATCCGGCCGGAGCCGACGACCGCGACGCCGATCTGCCTGGGTTGGGTCATGCCCGGGAGGATACGCTAGTCCGGCCACGAGGAGGCACGCACATGAGCGACGATCGTAGCGCACGAGCGCAGCGGATCCTCGATCAGTGGAGCGTGCGCGACGACTGGCGCCCGCTGTGACGGCGCTCGACTTCTCGGGCTACCTCTCAGAGCTCTCCGCGATCTGGAGCCCGACGAGACGAGCAATCAGCACCGTCAGGTACAGCTGTCCGGTCGCCGCCTCGATCACCGACAGCGTGCGCACCGGTGGAGTGAGCGGCACGATGTCCCCGGCGCTGAGGGTCGTCAGCGTTCCCAGGCTGTAGTAGATCAGCGCGTGAAGCCTTCCGGGCTCGACGGCCTCGTCGAGGCCTCCGAACGAGGCCGGTCTCCTCAACTCGATGATCGCGAAACCGTGCCCCCAGGCGTAGCCGATGAGAAAATAGATGCAGATTGCTCCCAGCACCGTGTCGGTGACGACTCTCCGAGTCCTGAAGACGACGCCGAGAAGCGAGACGATCACGAAGCCCAGGAACAAGACCGTCAGGAGAAGCCACGCGAGCACGATGGTGTCGTCCCCGGTCACGAGAGCGGCCCATCCCAGTCCCACGGCCGCCAGGGCGCCGGCCGCAGCCGCGATGAGCTGCCCTCGTTGGCGCCGCACCGAGACGACGGCTGCGATGAGGACCGCAGAAAAGAGCGCCTGGTCGATCACCGCTCTCGGCCCGGTGTCCAGGAGCGGACCGACGAGGAGCGCGCCGACGACGGCGATCAGCAGCGACAGGAAGGCGCCGGGCATAGCCACGATGTCACTCGGCGCTCGTTTCTCCTATGCCGCCTTCGTCGGCAATGGGACCTTGGGCCTACGCGGTCCCGGACCGTCGGACCACACGCAGCCTTACGATCGCGGTGTGATCACGAATCGGAATCGGGCTTCCGGCCGATCGTATCGGGCAAAGGCCTCCCGGATGTCCCGGCCGGTGAGCTGCTGATATTGAGCAGGGGCCTCGAGCAGCTCGTCGAGGCTGACGCCGCGGTAGTCGAGGGTCGACAGACGACTCTTCCAGAAGTCCGGCGTCTTCAACATCTCGTCGAGGAGGTTCGTCATCTGCTTTTTGGCTACGGCGAGCTCGTCGGGCGTCGGCCCGTGCTTGGCGAAGACGGCGTACATCTCCTCGACCGCCGCCGCCAGCGCCGCTGCCTTCCCGGGGTCGGTCGGAGCGATCGCCGCGAACGATCCGAACCCTGGATAGACGAGGGCCGGCTCGGAAGAGGAGCCGATGCTGTAGACGAGCTGCTTGTCCTCGCGGAGGATCTTCGTCATCCGAGTGCTGAGCACGCGCGCGGCCAGGTTGAGAAGACGCCCATCGCGCACGTCGCGGAGGTCGGCGCCGAAGAAGCCGGCCAGGACGGCGCCCTGGGGCGTGAGCGTATCGACCGATTTCCCGACGCTGATCGGCCCCTGCGGTCGGGGGATCTCTCGGAGCGCCGAGAGTGTCTTGTCGCCGATGCGTGGTCGCGCGGGCAGCGCGCCGAGGTACTGCCTCGCGTGGCTGCCTCAAGGTCCACGTCGCCGACGACGGCAACCTCGGTCGGGGCCTCCGTGATGAGGTGCCGGAGCCAGGCTTGCGCGGCCGGGCGGGTGATTGCGCGGACCTGCTCGGCGGTCAACGACTTCGGCCGCACTTCACCCGGCGGGTAGATGGCCGCCGCGCGTGTGTCCTCCAGCACCTGCATCGGCTGAGTCTTTCGCTGGCTGATCCGTTGCGCCTCCACGTCTTTCCACTGCTCGAGCGCCGGCGCCTCGATGACGGGATCGGTCAGGAGGAGATAGGCGAGCTGGAGCCCGCGCTCGAGCTCGGCGGGGTCTCCGGATACGGTGAGCGTCACGGTGTCCCCGCTCATCCCGCTGCGCACGCGCACCTTCGCCCCCGTCATCAGGTCGCGGATCTGGGTGCTGGACAACGTGCTCGTCGCGGGACGCTCCCACGCGCGCAGCGCCGCCTCGGTGATTCCGCGGTTTGCCGCCGTCTCCTGGATCTGCCCCCCGGCCAGCGTGATCGCGATGCTCGCTTCATTCTTCCGCTGATCCATCGGCCGGTGGTGGACGCGAACGCCGTTGTCGAGCCACATCGACGTCACGCCGCTCGCGGCGTGCGGGACGCTCTCCACCACGACGCCTTCCCTGGGCCGAGCGGCCAGCAGCGTTGCCGCCCGCGCCACGTTGGCAGGCTTGCCGGGCTCGACGGCGACGGCTGCCCGGCCGAGCGCCAGGAAGTCGGCCTCGCCCGGCACGTCGTCGCTCGCGGGAAGCTCGGCGATGAAGATCGCGCGGCGCGGATCGAAGGCGGCGGCGAAGGCGTCCGAGACCTCGCGGGCCGTGATGTCGGGAAGCAGCCGTTTCATCAGCGCGAGCGTCTGAGCTGCTGACATCAGGGAGCCCTGTCGGGTGACATCCTCATTGATCTGGCGCAGCACCTCGCGCGCCGGGCGCGTCGCCTCCCGCCGCACCGCCTCCTCCGCCCCGGCGACGAGTGCCACGCGTGCGTCCTGCAGCTCGCGCTCGCCGAAGCCGTGGAGACGGGCGCGCTGGAGATGGGTCCCGAGGTCCTTCAGCATGCCGCGCGACGTTCCCGGCCGACCCGATGTCTCGACGGTAATCATTCGCATGGTGCCCGGCCACTCCTCCACCGACGCCTTCGCCTCGAGGAAGGAGGCGTTGCCCGCCGCGAGCTCCGCGCTCACACGGCGGTTGAACGCCCACGTGCCGATGGTCTCGACCAGGTCGCGCCGCTTCTGGGCGACCGTGGTTACCGGGCCGCGCGGTGCCTCGAGGCGCACGATCGAAACCTCGGCCGACGTCAGCTCGGGGTCGGTCACGACGATGGCCCGTGGCCCCGCGGAGGTTTTGACCCCGGCGTCGCGGGGTGTCGGCCGCGGGACGGCGCGGCCGCCGCCGAACTGCTGCTGGATGACCTCGGCGACCATGGCAGGATCCGTGTCGCCCACCACGATGACCGTCATGTTGCTCGGCACGTACCACCGTGAGTAGTAGTCCTGAAAGTCCGGGCGCGTCACCGACGTGATCGTCTGCTCGACGCCGATGGGGAGCCGACGGCCGAGCGTCGACTCGGGGGCCAGCCGTTCGTAGACCTGGTCCTGCACCCGCTGCTGGGCGCTCGCGCGTGCTCGCTTCTCCTCGAGGATGATCTGTCGTTCGCCGTCGATCTCGGTGGCACCCAGACTCATGCGCATGGCCACGTCCGACATGAACAGCAGTCCCTTCTCGACGACGTCGCGTCCCCCGCCGGGTAGCGTGAGCTGATACGTGGTCTGATCGAAGCTCGTGAAGGCGTTCTGGTCGCGCCCGAAGGCGAGGCCGAGCGACTGGAAGAAGGGCACGACCGAGCCGGGCGCGAAGTTGGCGGACCCGTTGAACGCCATGTGCTCGAGATAATGGGCAAGGCCTCGCGTCGAGTCGGTCTCGTTGAGTGAGCCGGAGGCGACGTGGAGCCAGATGCTCACGCGGCCCTCGGGATTGCGATGCGGGCGGATGATGTAGGTGAGCCCGTTGGGCAGCGTGCTCATCATGAGAGCGGGGTCGGTCGGCAGCTTCTCGTCGGCGAGCGAAGTGGCGCCGACCAGGCCCAGCGGAAGCAACACCACCAGCATCGACCGGATCAGAAATGTCCGCACACGCATCCTCCTGAGTCTCCGGTCCTGCCTCGGGGCGAGAGCCCGTCCGCAAACGATAGGCTCTCGCCCGAGGAGGTTAGGCCTTGACGATGCTCTTGGCGACCCGCTTGTCGCCCATCTCGACATACGTGACCATGATCTGGTCACCCGGCTTGAACTGGGCCAGCGTGGCGACAGCGCTCTCCTCCACGCTGAAGGTGATCTGCACAGGCTTCTTGTCGACGATGTGTTTCACGGTCACGGTCTTGGCGGCGTGGTCGACCGCGACCAGCTCGCCGGCGAGGCTCTTCGACGCGGCCGCCGGCGTGATGGCCGGCGAAGTCGCGGACTTGCCGCTCTGAGCGAAGGCCGGCCCGGCCACGGCGGGGATCGCCACCGCGGCAACCAACAGGCACTTGAACGTCCTCATGTCTCCTCCTCCTGAAACGTGTGTTCCGTCGAGAGCAGATCGAGACCGCGTCCCGACTCTCTCGTTTGCAGGAAGCTACACGCCGAGTGTGAGAGACACGTGAGACGGGCATGAAAGTTCTCTCATCCGGGGCCGCCGATGCGCCGGGTGTACAGCTCAACGATCGATGAGTAGACTCGCGCGCAGAGGAGCCAGGGCCGCCTTGCTGTCGCATCCGGACTACGATCGCCTGCTGATGGGCTCGCCGCTGCGGCGGCCCGGGGTGTGTGTCGCAATCGGCGTGGCGCTCCTCGCCGTGCTGTCCATCGCGGCGAGCCTCCAGCTCGGTTTGATCAGAGCCATGCGGCCGGACATCGCGAGCGTCTTCTTCCGCGCACTGTGTCTCTCGAGCCTGCTCGCGACTGTGCCGATCGCGATGCTCTGGTTCCTCGACCGACGCGAGCGCGAGACGCCGTGGCTGTTCGCGGTGACGTTCTTCTGGGGAGCATGCATCGCCACGGGACTGGCGTTACCGTTCAACACCGCGTTCGCCAGGATTGTCGACGCGTGGGTCACGCAGAACCCGATGATCGAGCAGGTACTCGGCCCCGATGCCGGCTCGATGCTCGCCGCCCCGATTTCCGCGCCGATCGTCGAGGAGCTCACCAAGGCCCTGGGGGTGCTCGCGGTCTTCTGGCTGCTGCGCGCCGAGTTCGACAACATGCGCGACGGCTTCGTCTACGGCGCGCTCGTGGGTCTCGGCTTCACGTGGTTCGAGGCGCCGCTCTACGTGGCCCAGGGCTACGCCGAGTTCGGCGTTGCGCCGTGGGGCATGCAACTCGGCTGGCGGTACGCGCTGTTCGGGTTCAGCGGGCACGCGATGTTCACCGGGATCTTCGGTGCCCTGCTCGGGGTGGTGTTCCAGACCCGCCGGCGGTGGCTGCGCATCCTCGCGCCGATCGTCGGCCTCGCGCTCGCCCTCGGGGCACACTTCTGGAACAACGCGCTGCCGCTCCTCTTCGCTCTCGCCGGTGCCGCCGCGGGCGAGCCGCCGCCCTCGGGACACGAGCCGCCGCCCGACGTGGGCTTTCTCCGCGCCTTCGTGAGTGGCAGCCTCACCGAGCTCACGACCTTCGCTCCGTTCGTCGTGATCATGACGCTCGCCCTGTGGCGCAGTGGGGTGTGGGAACGGCGGGTGATCCGCGAGGAGCTGGCCGAGGAGGTCGGCCGAACCGTGAGCCCTGAGGAGTACGATCAGGTCGTCCGCGACCGTGCGTTGCGCACGCGCCGCATCGCCCGAATGCACCGCCGCGAATCGGCGGCGCTGGTGAACGCGCAACACGAGCTGGCGTTCCGCAAGCGACGGGTCCGCGACGAAGGCGAGGACCCCGAGCACGATCGGCTCGTCGCCGGCTGGCGCGAGGAGATCCGGCGGCTGCGCGCGGTGGTGTAATCGGCGTCAGTGCCTGTATCGACTTCTGAGGCAGGTAACTTCCGCGCCGAAGAACACGATCATCGACGCGTAGTACACCCACACCGTCACGACGACCAGCGAACCGGCGGCGCCGTAGGTGGATCCGATGCTGGCGCGGCCGAGGTAGAGGCCGATGATGGATTTGCCGAGCGTGAACAGCACCGACGTCGTCACCGCGCCGAACCACACGTCGCGCCAGGCAACCGAGGTGGCGGGCAGGACCTTGAACATCAGCGCGAAGAGCAGCGTGATGACGACCACCGACAGCACGGCGTCGAGGGCGTGGAACACACCCGGAGCGTAGCCGAGCGCTCCGCGGGCCGAGTCGCTGACGGCCGACAGCGCCGCGTTGACGAGGAGCGACACGAGCAGCAGGAACCCGATGCCGAGGACCATGGCCAGCGACAGCAGCCGTTCCTTGACGAAGACCCGCACCGCGCTCTCGTGCGAGCTGACGTCGACCTTCCAGATCCGGTTCAGGGCGTCCTGGAGCTGCATGAACACAGTGGTGGCGCCCAGGAGCAACAGGACCGAGCCGATCACCACCGAGAGCGCGTCCTTCTCCCGGTCGTTCGCGTTCCGCAGCACCGTCCGAACCACCGCGGCCCCCTCATCGCCGACGAGGGCGCGGATCTCCGTGACGACCCGGCCTTCCACATCCGGGCGCTCGAAGACCAGGCCGGCCACGGCGACCACGATCAACACCAGGGGCGCGACGGAGAGCAGCGTGTAATAGGACAGAGCCGCAGCCAGCTCCATCGGGCGATTTGACCAGTACTCGCGGACGATCTTCTGCAGCGTGGACACGCGAAGCCAGCGACCGCTCGGCCGGCTCACCCAACCTCGGCCCGGATCTTCGTGTGGAGCGCGCCGAGCGCGTCGATCATGGCGCCGACGGAGCGGGCGCCCGCCTGGAAGATCGCGGTCGCGTTGAGGGCAGCGCCCTGGAAGCCCATCGCGCGCAGCTCGGCCACGCGGGCGGCGACGCGGTCGTGCTCGGCGTAGAAGCGCTTGCCCTCGGGATCTTTCGGGGGCGTCGCGACCATGCTCTGCAGGCCGATCGCATCGGGATCACGGTGGGCCGCCTCGGCGTGGCGACGGATCGAGGCGACGGCTCGGCGCGTGGTCTCGGCGTCGGGCATCCCGCCGGCGAGCCAGCCATCGCCCAGTCTCCCCACGCGTCGATAGGCGGCCTCGGAGCGGCCACCGATCCAGATCGGCAGACGCCGGCCCTGCGGCGGCTTCGGCTCCATGCCCATGGCCACGAGGCGGTAGTGCTTCTCCGAGACATCGACCTGCGCATCGCCCCAGCATGCGCGCAGCACCGCGATGGCCTCGTCCATCCGCGCTCCGCGCGTGTGGAAGTCCTCGCCGAGCGCCTCGTACTCGGATTCCTGCCAGCCGACGCCGACGCCGAGCCGCACGCGGCCGCCCGACAGCGTGTCGAGCGTGCTCACCTGCTTGGCCACCAGGGTCGGCTGACGCTGGGGCAGCACGAGCACCTCGGTGCCGAGCGTCACGCGTGACGTGACGGCCGCGATGTACGAGAGCGTCATGAGCGCTTCCAGGATCGGCATGCCGGCCGGGTAAGGGCCGGGCGCGCGGCCTTCGATCGGAAAGCCCATCACGACGTGGTCGAACATGTCGATGTGGTCGTAACCGATCTGCTCGATGGCCCGGGCCAGGCGGGCCACGGCCTCCTGGCCCTCGCGATACGACACGCTGGGGAACTCGACCGAGAGCTTCATCGCAGCGGGAGGATATCATCACACCTGGAACGAGGCGGGAATGCGCATCCTGGTCGTCGAGGACGAGCGGAAGGTCGCGAGCTTCATCCGGCAGGGCCTCGAGGAGGAAGGTCACACCGTCGAGGTCGCCGCCGACGGCGCCGCCGCGCTCGACCTCATGGTCGCGGGCCCACCCCACGATCTGGTCGTCCTCGATCTCATGCTGCCCAAGCGCGACGGTTTCGAGGTGCTCCGGCAGGCGCGGAGCAAGCACGTGGAGACGCCCGTCCTCGTCCTGACCGCGCGCGATGGCGTGTCCGACAAGGTCATGGGCCTTGATCTCGGCGCCGACGACTACCTGACCAAGCCGTTCGCGTTCGACGAGTTCCTGGCCCGGGTGCGCGCGCTGCTCCGGCGGCGGAGCGGCTCGCGGGCGCCGGTGCTCCGCCTGGCCGACCTGACGCTCGATCCCTCGACGCGCGAGGTGACCCGGGGCCAGCGCAAGGTGGCGCTGACCGCGCGCGAGTACGCGCTGCTCGAGTACTTCATGCGCAACGTCGGCCGCGTGCTGACGCGGCCGATGATCGCCGAGCACGTCTGGGGCCTCGACTTCGATCCGGAGAGCAACATCATCGACGTCTACGTGGGCTACCTGCGGCGGAAGATCGATGGCGAGGGCGATCACCGCCTGCTCCACACCATGCGCGGCGCCGGCTACGTGATGCGGATGGACGCCGCGTGAGGCTCGGGTTGCCGCCGCTCGCGATCAGGACCCGGCTGACGCTCTGGTACACGAGCGTGCTGTTCGCGATCCTCGTGGTGATCAGCGTGCTCTCGTACTCCGCGCTGGCCTGGAGTCTCCGTCAGGACCTGGACGCGTCGCTCCTGACGGTGGCGCGCGTGGTGCGCGACACCGGCCCCGCCGGCGCCGGCCCCGACCTCGCCTCGGAGGCGCTGCGCGAGCTGCTCGGCCCCGACTTCTACGACAAGTTCGTCCAGCTCTTCGACCCCCAGGGCAATCTCGGATTCCGCTCGATGCCGCGCGCCCTCGGCACGTTGCCGCTCTCCCCGGAAGCGCGCGACAACGCGCGCCGGGGCCTGCCCACCTTCGAGACGGTCGAGCTGCCGGACAAGAAGCGGGTGCGGGTAGTGACGCTGCCGCTCATCGAGGGAGGGCGCGTCGCTCAGCTCATCCAGGCCGGCTTGCCGCTCGAGCGCATGGACCACACACTCTGGCGCTACGCACAGACGCTGCTCGTGCTGGTGCCGCTCGGACTCCTCCTCGCCGCCGCCGGCGGGTTTGCCATCGCCCGCGTCGCGCTCCGCCCGGTGGACGAGATGACGCGGACGGCCCGGCGCATCACGGCCGAGGACCTCTCTCAGCGGATCCCCGTGCGCGGCACCGCCGACGAGCTGGACCGGCTGGCGGAGACACTCAACGGCATGCTCGTCCGGCTCGAGAGCACGGTGGTCCAGCTTCGCCGCTTCACGGCCGACGCCGCCCACGAGCTGCGCACGCCGCTCACCGTGCTCAAGGGGGGCATCGAGGTCGCGCTGCGCGCCGAGCGTTCGGGGGACGAATACCGGTCCGTGCTCGCCTCCAGCCTGGAAGAGGTCGAGCGCGTGAGCCGCCTCGCCGAGGACCTGCTCCTGCTCTCGCGCCTCACGGCCGGCGTGGAGGGAGAACGGACGCGCGTCGATCTCGAGCCGATCGTCCTCGAGGTGTTCGACCTGGGCAGCCGGCTCGCGCGGGAGACTGGCGTCTCGCTCCGGCTGGCCGGCGCGGAGCCGGCGGCCGTCATCGGCAATCCGCGCTCGCTCTGGCGGGCGCTGATGAATCTCGTGGAGAATGCCGTGAAGTACACGCCGGCCGGCGGCAAGGTCGAGCTGACGCTCACGCGCCGCGACGGCCGCGCGGAGCTCTCCGTGCAGGACACCGGCCCGGGGATCGACCCTGCGCAGCTCGAGCGGATCTTCCAGCCGTTCGTCCGGCTCGACGACGCGCGGGCCCGCGTTCAGGGCGGCGCGGGTCTCGGACTCGCCATCGCCCGGTCGATCGTCGTCGCCCACGACGGGGTTCTGGACGTCGAGAGCACGCCCGGCGCCGGCTCTCGCTTCATCATCCGTCTCCCGCTCGCTCCCGAGCCGACCTGACCCGCCCGCCGGTTCCAGGCCCGTTCTTAAGAAGATTCTCATGTCCATCTCACTGCGCTCTCATGCTGGCCCGCTATCTTCCCGTGCAGACGATCGCACGTCGTACATCGACGTCGACATCGAGGAGGAGCATGGCATGAGCAGATTCTTCCGGAATCATCGAGGGAAACTGGCGATTACTGCCCTCGTCGCCCTGGCGCTGGCCACCGGCGTCGGGCTCGGTCCGCATCTCGGCTTCACCGCGAGCGCACGCACGCCGTTGTGGAGCGAGCGGACGGTGGACGTGGCGGCAGCGCCGGCGGTGGGGCCCAACTGGGTGGAGCTGGTCAGCAAGCTCAAGCCGGCGGTGGTGAACGTCAGCACGAAGCGGATGGAGGCCCGGCCTCACATGAGGAGCCCGTTCGGATCGGGTGATCCGTTCGATCAGTTCTTCAGGGAGTTCGGCGATCAGCCGCGGCGCAGCGTGCGCAGCATGGGGTCGGGATTCGTCATCAACGCCAACGGCCACATCCTCACCAACAACCACGTGGTCGACGGCACGACGGAGATCATGGTCAAGCTCTCCGACGGGCGGGAGCTGAGCGCGAAAGTGGTCGGGCGCGATCCCAAGACCGATCTCGCGCTGCTGAAGGTCGACGCCACCGGGCTTCCCACCATCGCGCTCGGAGACTCGTCGGAGCTGAAGGTGGGCGAGCCGGTCATGGCGATCGGCAACCCTTTTGGGCTCGAGCAGACGGTGACCACGGGCATCGTGAGCGCCACGGGCCGCGTGATCGGGCAGGGGCCGTACGACGATTTCGTCCAGACCGACGCGTCGATCAATCCCGGTAACAGCGGCGGGCCGCTCATCAACGCGCGCGGCCAGGCCATCGGCATCAACGCGGCGATCTTCAGCCAGACGGGTGGCTCGGTCGGCATCGGCTTCGCCATCCCGAGCAATCTGGCGAAGACGGTGGTGACGCAGCTCGCCGACACCGGCCACGTGTCGCGAGGCTGGCTGGGTGTGTCGATCCAATCGCTCACGCCCGAGCTCGCCAAGGGCTTCGGCCTGACCGAGACGATGGGAGCGCTCGTCGGGAGCGTCACCGATGACTCCCCGGCCATGAAGGCGGGGATCAAGGCCGGCGACATCATCACGGAGTTCGACGGCCACAAGCTGGCCCGCTCGGAGGCGCTGCCGCGGCTCGTGGCGGAGACTCCAGCCGGTCGCGAGGTGCCGGTGACCGTGCTGCGCGACGGCAAGACCATGAAGCTCACCGCGAAGGTGGCGAAGCTCGACGAGCCCGACCAGAAGGTCGCGAGCGATGCAAGCGAGAAGGGCAAGCTCGGCGTGGCCGTCGAGCCGGTGACACCGGCCGTGGCCCGAGAGCTCGGTCTCAAGGATACCCGGGGCGTGGTGGTGAGGCGCGTCGAGGACGGCGGCCGTGCCGCCAACGCCGGCATCCGCTCGGGCGACGTGATCCTCGAGGTCGATCGTCAGCCGGTCAAGGACGTGGCCGCGCTGAAGCGGATCGTCGACAAGCACCCGAACGGCACGCCGCTCCTCCTCCTGCTGCAGCGGGAAGACGGCACGATGTACGTGGCGGTGTAAGGGCGGCACGTCAAGCGCCATGCGGCCTCGCCTGCTGAACGCGGGCGAGGCCGCGGTCTTTCATACGGTCCAGCGAATCAGCGCCTCGGCCAATCCTGTCGGGTTCTCCATCTGAAGCGCGTAGTCGCCCTCGACGTCGATCACCGAGGCGTTCTTCCAAAAGCCGGCCACGCGCTTGGCTTCCTCGAGCGTGAGCTCCGAGCTGTGACTTCCGCGGAGGATCGCCACCGGGCACGTCGTTCGCACGGCATACTTTTTGAGATCGTCGGCCATGTGAGCGAGGCCCAGCGCCACGCGAACCTTGTCGTACTTCACGGCCCAGCCGGTGCCGGCCTGAGCCAGGTTGTGCTCGGCGCGATGGCGGAGCGCCTCCTCACGATCGCGAGGCCGCAGCTTGCGCAGATACGCGAGGGCCGCGTCCTTCGAGGCGAACTCGGTCTCGGACTCCAGCATCCGCTGCGACGCCGCCAGCACGCCGAGCACGGCCTCGCGCGTCGGATAGAAGTTGCTCAGGTGCGGCCCGCCCACCAGCGCGAGCCCCAGGGTCCGCTCCGGATGCACGGCCGCGAACACGATGCCGACGCGCCCGCCCAGCGACTGGCCCGCGAGGATCGCCTTGTCCACGCCGACCGAGGTGAGGAACAGCCGCAGGTCGTCGGCGTACTCCTCAGCGGAATAATCGCCGTCGGGCCGGCCGCTCGAGCCGTGTCCGCGCTGATCGATCGCATAGATGTGAAACCGCGAGCCGAGATGATTGGCCGTCGCCTCCCACATGCGTCCATAGCCGGAGGAGGGATGGAGGAAGATCAGCGCGGGCTTCGATCCGGGCCACTCGTAGTAGTGGACCTTGAGGCCGTTCGACAGGATCACGTCCTTCTCGTCCATGGCTTCCTCCTTTTCGTCGAGTGACGGCGCGTCGAACATTATAGGATCTTCGCGATCACCGGATTTTCGTGGTCAGCACATGAGGAGGGCGAGATGGCGACTGTCACGGTTCACGGTGACGCTGCGGGATTCAAGCAAGAGATCACCGCCGGTGCTCATGAAATCAGCGCCGACGAACCGATTGCCGACGGCGGGACCGACGCGGGTCCGTCGCCCTACGATCTGCTGCTGGCGGCGCTCGGTGCGTGAACGTCGATGACGATCGCGCTGTATGCGCGACGCAAGCAGTGGCCGCTCCGGGCCGTCGACGTCACGCTCAGTCACTCGAAGATCCACGCGGTCGACTGCGCCGAGTGCGAGACGAAGGAGGGCAAGCTCGATCGGATCGAGACCGCGATCACGCTGACCGGGCCGCTCAGCCCCGAGCAGCGCGAGCAGCTTCTCGTCATCGCGCAGAAGTGCCCCGTGCACCGGACCCTGACGTCGGAGATCAACATCCGGACCCGGCTCGTCTGAATCAGGTCGTCTCCTTTCGCCGGCCGTGGCGGTCGCGGGCCGTCACCGAGGGCGTTGCGCCGAGAAAAAGATGGCGCGCAGCGGGCAGCGCAGAGGGTGATCGCCGAACGCGGCCGCGACGTTCCTGGCCACCGTGGCCTCGATGTCGGCGAGGGCGGCGGCTCGCCGCTGCATGATCGCGACATACACGGGATTGCCCTCGATCAATCCGGTCGCGGCATCCGCCGCGGAAGGGCTCGTCCCCGTCTTGTGAAGCCGCTCCCAGCGAACGTCCACGAAGCCGGCGCCCTCCAGGAGGCGGCTGACCACCGCCGGGTCGTGAAGGCTGAAGGGAATGGTGTAGAACTGCGGCGGATCGGACGGGAAGAACGTGGCGATCGTCTCGTGAGTGATGCGGGGGACGGGATTGTCCTCCAGGCGATCCCACACGCTGACGAGGAAGCGGCCGCCGGGCTCGAGCACGCGAAATGCTTCGCGCACGCCCGCCGCCTTGTCCGGAAAGAACATCAGACCGAACTGACACACGACCGTGTCGAACGAGCGATCGTCGAAGGGCAGCTTGGTGGCGTCGGCGACCTGCCACTCGAGGCGCCTGGCTCCGCGTAGCTTCGCCCCCGCGTAGGCGAGCATCGGTTCGTTCAGGTCGGAGGCCACGAGGGTGCCGTGGCCGGCCAGGCGGGCCACCAGGCGCTCGGTCACGATGCCGGTCCCGCACGCCGTCTCCAGGACACGCACGCCGGGCCGGACGTCCAGGCGCGCCGCCATCGCATCGGCGTAGTCGTGGAAGAGGAGGGGACCGAGGTACCGATCGTAGTTCTCCGGAATCGACCCGACGAACGCCGTGTCGGGATCAGCCACGCCTGTTCTCCTGTCACGCTCGCCGTGCGCGCTCGATCTCGTCCGGCGTGTAGCGGAAGGCCCGGAAGACCCAGTTGTTCAGCCCAGGGCGCCCGGGCTCCTGAAAGAAGTAGGGGTTGACGTACTCCCAGACGACCTCGCCATCTCGCGTCACTTCGAAGATCCGGCCGTCGCAGCCCTCGCAGATCAGCGTGTTGCCGTTCGGCAGGCGCTGGGCGCCGGAGATGTAGGGACTGAAGAAGTCGAAGAGCGACTGGTCGTGGTACTCCCACACGATCGCGCTGGTCCGCGGATCGACCTCGATCACGCGCGAGTACGGCGCCGGATGATCGCGGCGGTGCGGGCCGTTGTCGAAGATGAGGAGATTCCCGTTGGGTAATGGCCGGGGATCGTGCTGCTGGGCCAGGGGCGGGCCACCGAGCTTCCAGGGGATGGCGCCGGTGCGACGATCGACGATGGCCACGGTCGAGATGTTGCGGAAGCTGACCACGAGATTACCGTCGGGCCACTCCGCGACGGTGTTGCCGTGCGTCCACTCCTCGCGATGGTCCTGGAGCGTGATGATCTCCGTCGCGAAGTCGAGATGCTCCCAGCTCCGCCACTCCCAGACGATCTCGCCGCGCGTCGTGATCTCGATCAGGTAGTCCGCGTAGATCGTGCCCCGGACCTCGGTCCCAGGAAGTCCGCCCTTCACGCGGGCGTGGAGCTCCGGTGGGAGAGGGCGCAGGCAGAGCAGGACGACGTTGCCGTTCCGAAGCTTGCGAGCGTCGTGGTGATGGTCCGGATGCTTGATCTCCCAGACGGTCTTGCCGTTCCAGTCGACCTCGAGGGCGGCGCCCGCCTTGAAGCGCGCCCACGCTTCGAAGCGCCCGAGGTCCTCCATCACCTTGCCGGAGTAGAAGAGATGGCCGTTGTCGAGGAGATAGCCGTAGAGGCCCGGGCGATACGGCATGCGCCACGTGTGGACGACGTCGCCGTGCATGGCGACCAGGTACACGGTGCCGTCGCCGAACATCGGCGTGAAGAGCGTGTAGCCGGCGAAGGCGCGCCCCGGATCGTGGGCGATGAGGCCGGTGCGGGTGCGGCGTACGCGCTGCTGATCGACGGTGGCCATCGGCGTCAGCTCGCGGCCTTGGGTCGGTTGCGCTTGACGGCTTCGGGATTGGTCGAGTCGGCGCCCATGTAGATGCCCTTCTCCCACGTGCGCTTGAGCGGATCGCGCACGTGGAGCCGCATGCGCCCGACGCCGTGGATCTCGAAGTCCACGACCTCGCCGTCCTGCAGCGGGCCGAGGCCTTCGTGGTTGGTGCCACACGCGATGACGTCGCCCGAGTGGAGCGTCATGATCGTGGTGGCGAACTCGACCAGCTCGGGCACGAGGTGCTCCATGTCGTCGGTGTTGTAGTTGTGGCGGAGCTGGCCGTCCACCCAGAACTGCACGTGGACGTCGTTGGGGTCCGCGATCTCGTCGATCGTCGCGATGCACGGCCCGATGGGCGCGAACGTGTCGAACGACTTGCCGAGCCAGCTTCCGGTCTTCCACGTCCGCCGCCCCTCGCCGCGCGCCGACACGTCGATCATGCCGGTGTAGCCGAAGACCGCGCTGCGCCAGTTGTCGCGCTTGACCATCTTGGCCGGGCCCTTGATGACGAGCGCCAGCTCGGCCTCGTGCATGAAGATCCAGGGCTCGGTGTGCTCGGGCAGCGCGATCGTGTCGCCGGGGCCGATGACCGCGTCGGGATTCTTGAGGAACATGTTCAGCGCCCTCGGCTCCATGGCGCCGTGCTCCCAGTAGTTCGCGATGCACGCCAGGATCTTTCCAGGCCGGGGCAACGGGGCGCGCAGCCTGACCGCTGACAGCGGCATGGCGTCTCCGTCGCGGGCGCACCGCTCCAGCGCCGGACGCAAGGCGTCGAAGGCGTCGATGATGCCTTGCATCGTGAGCTGCGGCGTGTGGCGCGACGGCACGACGTCGGCGATGCTGACCACGCCGCGCTCGGTGAGCACGCCGGGCACGACGTCGCTTGCCGCCGGCTTCTGGAAGAGTACGAGCTTCATGCTGTCCTCCCGAAACTCACGGATGGCCGGCCGCAGCCTAGCACCAGTCCGGCCGTTCGGACACGCCTCACGACCACCGGCGCGCCAGCGACGGGCATCGGGTAGAGTAAGGGACCGAAAGGGACCACGAGCATGTCCGACCGAAAATATCGACAGCAAGGATATCGGAACCAGGGGGGTGAGCCGAAGCAGCCGTCGCCGCCGCCGCCTCCGTCCGACGCTCCGAGAGGTGGTGGGATGCTGGCCAAGCACACCGTCTCCCGGTGTGGCGCGTGCGGCGCCGTCCTGCCGATCGCCACGGCGTCGCTCGAGCAGTGCCCGAACTGCCGCGTCCCGATCCACGCGTGCCGCCAGTGCACGCACTTCGACACCGGCCGGCGCTTCGAGTGTGCGGAGCCCATTCAGGAGCGCGTGGCCGACAAGAACGCGCGGAACGAGTGCGCCTCGTTCTCGCTCCGCGTGACGGTCGAGCGCGATGCCTCGCCCGACTCGACACGCCCCGGCGACATCCGCCGCGGCTTCGACAACCTCTTCAAGAAGTAATCGCTCAGACCTTCGAAGGAGGACGCCATGGCCCTCGATCCCCAGGCGCGCGCAGTCCTCGAGCTCATCATCAAGTCCGGGCGGCCGCCGTATCACCAGCTCTCTCCGAAGGAAGCCCGCCAGCTCTTCCGCGAGACGCGGCCCGCGTCCACGCCCGTGCCGCCCGAGATCGGCGTCGTGCGCAACGTGCTGGCCGAGGGACGCCACGCGGCGGTGCCGCTGCGCGTCTACCGTCCGGCCGGCGTGGCGGCGACGACCCTGCTGCCGGGGCTCGTCTACTTCCACGGTGGCGGCTGGGTCATCGGCGATCTCGACACCCACGACGTGCTCTGTCGCCAGCTCACGGCCGAGGCCGGGATCACGGTCGCGTCGGTGGATTATCGTCTCGCGCCCGAGCACAAGTTCCCCGCGGCCGTCGACGATGCCTGGGAAGCCACGCGCTGGGTGGCCTCGGCCGCCGACCTGCTCGGGATCGACGCCCGCCGGCTGGCGGTCGGCGGCGATAGCGCCGGCGGTAACCTGGCGGCGGTGGTCGCGCTCCTGGCTCGCGATGCCGGCGCACCGGCGATCGCCTTCCAGGCGCTGCTCGATCCCGTCACCGATCTGAGCGCTGAGTCGCGCTCGTACAACGACTTTGCCGACGGCTACATGCTGACGCGCGACAGCATGCGCTGGTTCGCCGCCCAGTACCTCGCGGGGAAAGATGAGGCGATGGACTGGCGCGCCTCACCGCTGCGCGCGGCCACGCTCAGTGGCCTGCCGCCCGCGCTGATCGTCACGGCGGGCTTCGATCCGCTGAGGGACGAGGGCGAGGC
>WNGH01007921.1_pt1 | contig 19538 bp, 20 predicted proteins | sample 5400631 | NCBI WGS metagenome assembly WNGH01 (sample SAMN13153373, study PRJNA577476) | soil metagenome | isolation source: 115 cm soil or saprolite under Garry oak tree replicate 1 | place: USA:California | collected 2016-06-15
CGAACGAAATCTGAAGCTGGCCTACCAGTACCGCAAGAACATGATTCCCGGCGAGCCGTTCCCGGATGCCCGCGGAGACGATTCGTTCCAGGTCCTCCTGCGCAACAAAGAGTTCCGCGCGTTCGTAGAAGCGCTTTACGCACCGTCTCCGTAATCGTTCTTTCCCTGCGAGGTCCGGAAATTCCAGCCTGAGGCAGCCGCAGGGCTCCGTTTCTGCTAGACTTCGCAGCATTCCCCCTGCGGAGGTTTTCATGCCGCTCCATCGCCGTGAATTCCTGCAGCGCGCCGCTGCCGCTTCCGTATTGCTGGGTCTGCCGCTGGCCCGCGCCGAAAAACTTCTCGCGCAGGATGCCCCGGCGCTGCCGCCCGCCGGACTCTACAGCGCGGATCCCGAGCACTACTGGGCGCTGCTGCGGCGCCAGTGGCTGCTGGCGGCGGACCGCATCAACCTGAACTGCGGCTCGCTGGGCTGCACTCCGCTGCCCGTGCTGCGCGCGATGGTGGACCACATTTTGTCGGCCGAAGAGTTCCGCGAAGCGCCCTATCCCTGGTTCGGCTACGAGGAAAACACGCGCGTCCGCGAATTGCGCGACGCCCTGGCCGCGTTTCTCCACTGCCAGCGCGACGAGCTCGCCATCGTGCGCAACGCCACCGAGGCCAACAACGTGGTTTGCAACGGCCTGGATTTTCAGGCCGGCGACGAAGTGCTTCTGACCGACCAGGAGCATCCCGGCGGGCGCTGCTGCTGGGAGCAGCGGGCGGCGCGGCATGGCCTCAAGCTCAACTACGTCACGCTGCCGAAACCTCCGGCGTCCACTGCCCAAATCGTCGAGTTGTTTGCGCGCGCGCTCACTCCGCGGACCAAGCTCATTTTCTTCAGCCACATCACCACGGTCACCGGCGTGATTCTTCCGGCAAAGCAAATCTGCGCGATGGCCCGCGCCAGGGGCGTGCTGACCCAGGTGGACGGCGCGCACGCCATCGGGCAAATTCCGCTCGACCTGCGCGACCTGGGCTGCGATTTCTACGGCACCAGCCCGCATAAATGGGTCATGGCGCCGAAGGGTACGGGAACGCTCTACGTTCGCGAAGAATTCCTCGAGCGGCTCTGGGTGAACATCGCCACGACCAACTGGCGCGACTTCACGCTCAAGGCCTATCGCTTCTCGACCTTCGGCACTTCCAACCTCTCCGTGATGGTTGGGCTTAAGGCCGCGCTCGATTTCTTCGAGCAAATCGGCGCGGAGCGGATTTATGCGCGGCAACACCAGCTTGCCACTCTGGTGCGCGATCGCATGGCCGCGCATTCGCAGGTGAAGGTGGTCAACGCCAGCGCCGATCCCAAAAATCACGAATTCTTCGGCGCGCTGGTAAGCTTTGAACCGGTTCCCGCGGTCCCCGCCGGCGCGACGACAGGAGGGCTGAAAAAGATCGCCGATGAGTGCGCCGCCAGGAATATTCGCATCGCCGGCGGCGCGGAGCGCATCCGCATCGCCACCAATATCTTTACTCTCCCGACGGAGCTGAACGCGTTTTTCGACGCCGCTGAGGCGGGGCTGAGGGGTTAGGCACTGTCCCAACATGCGAGATCGAAATCGTCGGAGACACATTCAAGACACGCTAAGCAAGGGCCGGGGGACGCCGGAGTCTGAAAAAGTGCAAAAGTAGCTTGGCGCCCAAGAACGAGCGCCAACATTCCGCTCGCTGCCTTATAATAGCTGGATGCCGACGAGCCGGAGGAGCACGCCGTTACATGGGACAACCGTGCTGTGCGTGCGGCGCGACAATAGGGTCGTGATGGTTGCCGACGGCCAGGTGACCATGGGCGACCACGTGATGAAGCACACGGCGAAAAAAATCCGGCGCCTGTTCGACGACAAGGTGCTGGCGGGATTTGCCGGTTCCACCGCCGACGCCATGTCCCTCTTCGAGCGCTTCGAGAGCAAGCTGCAGGAGCATCACGGAAACCTTCAGCGCGCCGCCGTGGAACTGGCCAAGGATTGGCGCAAGGACCGCGCGCTACGGCATCTCGAAGCCCTGCTGGTGGTCGCCGACAACAAGGGCACGTTTGTGCTTTCCGGGAATGGCGACGTGATCGAGCCCGACGACGGGCTCTGCGCCATTGGTTCCGGCGGGTCCTTTGCGCTTTCGGCGGCGCGCGCTCTCGCCAAGCACACCAAGCTCCCGGCCAAAGAAATCGCGCAGGAAGCCATGCGCATCGCCAGCGAGATTTGCATTTTCACGAACGCGAATTTTACGATGGAAGAATTGTAGGGACGCAACAGCAGCGCCGCGGCGCACAGCGAACCGTTTGACGGCGCGGACGCCCGGAAGGGGCGCTCAAATCATGGCCAGCAAATCCGAAAAAGAGATCCTTCTCATCAACGGCGGCAACGCCGCGCCTGCGCCGGGCGAGCCGGAGCCGCTGCCTTCGTTTGACGAGCTGACCCCCCGGCAAATCGTCGCGGAGCTCGACAAATACATCGTGGGGCAGGCGGCCGCCAAGCGCGCCGTGGCGGTCGCACTGCGCAACCGCGTTCGCCGCCAAAAGCTTTCCCCGGAGCTTGCCGAAGACGTTTTGCCGAAAAACATTTTGATGATTGGGCCCACGGGCGTCGGAAAAACGGAAATTGCGCGGCGCTTGGCGCGTCTGGCCGGCTGCCCGTTCGTCAAGGTGGAAGCCTCGAAATACACGGAGGTCGGGTACGTCGGCCGCGACGTCGAGTCCATGGTGCGCGACCTCATCGAGACGGCCATTGACATGGTGCGCGAAGAGAAGCTCGACGAGGTGGCCGAGCGCGCCGAGCAGTCCGCCGAAGAGCGCGTGCTGGACCTGTTGCTGCCGCCCGCCCCCGCGGCGCCGCGCGATCCGGCGAATCCCGCTGCGGAGTCCGCCAACCGCGAACACGAAAACCGCACCCGCGAAAAACTCCGCGCGCAGCTTCGCGAAGGCAAGCTCGACCAGCGCATGGTGGAAGTGGAAGTCCGCGAGCGCGCCATGCCTTCGTTCGAAATCATCTCCAACCAGGGCGTCGAGGAGATGGACGTCAATATCAAGGACATGCTCTCGGGGTTTTTCGGCCAGCAGAAGAAGAAGCGCAAGATGACCGTGGCGGAGGCCCTCGATTACCTGATCCAGGAAGAAGAAAACCGGCTGATTGATATGGACCAGGTGACGCGCATCGCCGTCGAGCGCGCCGAGCAGATGGGAATTATTTTTATCGACGAGATCGACAAGATCGCCGGGCGCGAATCGGGCCACGGCCCGGACGTTTCCCGCGAAGGAGTGCAGCGCGACATCCTGCCGATCGTTGAGGGAACAACGGTGAACACGCGCTACGGCATGATCCGCACCGACCACATTCTGTTCATCGCCGCCGGCGCGTTTCACATCACCAAGCCGTCGGATCTGATCCCCGAGCTGCAGGGCCGCCTGCCCATCCGCGTCGAGCTGCAATCCCTCGGCGAAGCGGATTTCATCCGCATTCTCACCGAGCCCAAGAACGCCCTCATCAAGCAATACACCGCTCTGCTGGAGACCGAGGGCGTCAAGCTCAGCTTCGCGGAGGACGCCATCGCCGCGCTGGCGCGGTTTGCCACCACGGTGAACGAGCACACCGAAAATATCGGCGCGCGGCGGCTGCACACCATCCTCGAAAAAGTGCTGGACGAAATTTCCTTTGAGGCGCCGGAGCTGAAGAAAAAGACGGTGAAGATTGATGCCGCCTACGTCGGCAAACAGCTCGCCGACATTGTCAAGAACCAGGACCTGAGCCGCTACATCCTCTGAGGTCATCCGAAACTCGAAAATGGAAACTCGAAAAGCGGATTTCCGTTTTGCGCCGCGCCCTGCGGATTCGCGATGGCTGAAGTTCGGTTTCGGAGTCTCCCTGCTGGGGTTTGCGCTGGCCGCCGGCTGCGCGGCGCCGGGGGAGCCGCAAGCCCGCAGGCCCCCCGTGCCGACAGCCGTCACCGACCTGGCTGCGCGGCAGGCTGGCAGTGGCGTCGCGCTGACATTCACTCTTCCCCGGAACACCATCGAAGGGGAACCGCTCTCGGAGCCGCCCGCCATCGAAATCTATCGCGGGTTTGCGGCGGCTGGAGCGCCGGGGAAGGCAGCAGATTCGCGGCTGGTCTTCACCATCCCCTCCGGCGTTGTGGACAACTATCTCACCGATGGCCACATCGAGTTTGTGGACCCGATTCCTGCGGAGGAGCTGGCCGGCCATGCGGGCCAGCAAGCGGTCTATCTGGTGCGGACGCGCGCGGCCAGGAAGCGGGCTTCCGCCGATTCGAATGCCGCCGCGCTGCGCGTGTATCCCGCGCCTGCGGCGGTCACGGACGCGCACGCCGGCGTCACGGAAACCGCCATCGAGCTGTCGTGGTCGGTGCCGGCGCAAACGCCGCAGTCCGCATCCATTGTGGGCTACCGCGTATATCGCGCGGAAGTGGACCCGGCCTCGCTGCCCGATGCCGCGAAGGATGCTTCCCAGGCAAAGCTCAAGACGCCGCTGACGCTGCTTGCGCCCGCCTCCGCCGCTTCTTACCGGGATACGCAATTTGAATTTGGCAAGGCCTATCTTTACTCGATTCGCAGCGTTACGTCTGCGGAGCCGGCCACGGTCGAGTCCGCAGATTCAAACCCTGTGCTGGTCGAGGCGCGCGACGTTTTTCCCCCGGCGCCGCCGCAAGGCTTGGTCGCCGTGCTCGTGCCCGCCACTCCGGAAACCCCCGCGTACATCGAGCTTTCCTGGGATATCAGCCTGGAGACCGACTGGGCCGGTTACAACGTCTATCGCAGCGATACACAGGGTACCCGGGGCGAACGTCTGACGCCGCAGTTGTTGCTGGCCCCCACATTCCGTGATATCTCCGTTATATCGGGGCGGCGTTACTTCTACCAGGTGACCGCTGTGGACAAAGCCGGCAATGAGAGCCCCCCGAGCGCCGCGGTCGCAGCCGGCCTGCCGCAACCGTCGCCGTAGCGGCGGGTTTGCAAATTCGAGGCGATCTCGAACCGGACACGAAGATGATTCGCCCCTCCCATCTTCCGGGATATGAGTCGCTGCACTTCTTGCGCACGGATTGGCTGCGCACGGGAGTTTATACCGGCATCTGCTGCTCATTCGTTTTGATTGCCTGGCTGGTGGTTGCCAATCGCATGCCGGGGCTCCAGCAGTTTGCCATGGAACGCAACATTGCCGCCGCCGCCGCGGTTACACTGCTGATGATCATCCCGGCGCTGCGTTTCGCGCGGAAGCCTTTGCGTATGCTCTTCGCGGGAATCACCGGTTGGGGACTGTTCAGCGTGGTATATGGGCTCATGGAGATTTTTTTCCACCGCCTGGCGACGCGCATGGGCGCCTTCCACGTATTCATGCTGGGCGCGGTGGTGTATGCCATCGTCGCGGCGCTTACCTGGATCGCTTCGCTGCTCCTCACCACGCGGGAACACCCGTTGCAGGCTTCGCGCCGCCGGACAAACTAAGTCTCATCCAGGTTTCTATGAAGATTTGCCGCTTCCAGCCGTTGCACATTCCTATCGAACAGGTCCGCCGAAGGGGAGAAGAGTTGCCATCCGATTCCGTCGAGCCCTCCTGGGGAGTCGTCGCCGGCGAAAACATCCGCGAAGTTTCCGGGAGCCTCACCGGCGAATGGAAACTTTCCGGCCGCACCTGGCCGCTGGCCGAGGTGCAGTTGGTCGCGCCCATCGAGCCGGGCAAGATTGTCTGCGTCGGACGCAATTATCGGGAGCACGCCGCCGAGCTCGGCAATCCCGTTCCCACTGAGCCGCTGATTTTTCTGAAGCCGCCTTCGTCGGTCATCGGCCCGGGCGAACCCATTGTCCTCCCCGCCATCTCCGAGCGGGTGGACCACGAAGGAGAACTCGCCGTGGTGATCGGACGGCAGTGCGCGCACTTGGGTGAGGCTGACGACGTGCGGCCGTTCATTTTCGGCTACACCTGCCTGAACGATGTCACCGCGCGCGACCTCCAGCGTAAGGACGGGCAGTTTGCGCGCGCGAAGGGCTTCGACACCTTCTGCCCGATGGGGCCCGTGATTGAGACCGAACTCGATCTCGCCGGCGTCTCCGTGGAGACCTTTGTCAACGGCCAGCGCCGCCAGGCCGGACGCACGTCGCAAATGATATTTCCCGTGGACCATCTGATCCGCTGGGTCTCCCGGATGATGACGCTGGTTCCCGGCGACGTCATTGCCACGGGATCGCCCGCGGGTGTCGGCCCGCTCCGGGCCGGCGATGTTGTGGAGGTCGCTGTCGGCGGCGTCGGGACTCTGCGTAACCCCGTGATGGCGGCATCTCTCTGAGTTCCCTGCCGGCGCGCTCTTTCCGGTAGAATAGGTCTGGCAGAAGAGGGGGTACTTCCATGAAAATCTTCCTCGATACCGCGAATCTGGACGAAATCCGCCAGGCCGCTTTGCTCGGCGTGCTGGACGGCGTCACCACCAACCCCACGCTCGTCGCCAAAGAGAAGAAGTCCTTTCACGAGCACATCCTCGACATCTGCGAAATTTTCGAAAACGCCGGCGTCAAGGATGCCGTTGTCAACGCCGAGGTGGTGTCCACCAATACGGAAGGGATGCTGCGCGAAGGCCGCGAACTGGCCACCTGGCATCGTTATATTCATGTGAAAGCTCCCACCACTCCCGATGGCATCCGCACCTGCAGCATTCTTTCGCGCGAAGGCATCCGCATGAACATGACGCTGGTGTTTTCGGCGACGCAGGCGCTGCTGGTCGCCAAGGCGGGCGCCACGTTCGTCAGCCCGTTCCTCGGACGCCTGGACGACATTTCGCAGGACGGCATGACGGTGCTGCGCGAAATCCTCGAAATCTACCGCGCCTACAACTTCAAGACACAGGTGCTCGCCGCCAGCCTCCGCGGCCCCATGCACGTGCTCGAGGCGGCGCGCCTCGGCGCGCACATCGGCACCATGCCTTACAAGGTGTTTGAGCAGCTCTTCAAGCACCCCCTTACCGACAAGGGTCTCGAAGGATTCCTGAAAGACTGGGCAACGGCGCGCGAATCGCTGGGGGACATCCTCGGGACGCCCGTGGTGCAGAAGGCTGGCCGTTGACCCTCGCAGCAGCCGATTGGCGGACCGTCCTGCCGGCGGGCGCGGTAGTCCTGGCGGCGCTCGCCGCGATTGTTTACTGGATTGCGCGGCGGCCCGCCGATCCCGACGAGATCGAACGCAAGCGCCGCGCCTATCTGAATCAAGTGGGGCGCATCTGCGAGGGCCAGGTTGTGGAGATCGTCGAGCGCAACGACTCCCCGGCCGAGACCTCTGCCGCGCGCGCCAGGTCGCGCAAACAGATTTCTCCGAAAAGCGGGCGCAGCCGCAAGCTGGTCTGTTATACCTACCTGATTTCCGGCGTCACTTACGAAACCGCGCAGGACATCACCGGACTCGAACAGCACATTCATCTCCAGCGCGTCGCTGCCGGCCAGCCCGCCAGCATCAAGTACGACCCATCCAATCCCACCAACTCGATCCTCATCGCCGACGATTGGTCCGGCTTGCGCTAAACGGCGTCCGGGTGTCATCCTCGAAAGAAGCAAGCGCCGCGCCCATTCCGAATTTTCCCGGCATGCGCTATCCTTGCCCCGGCGTTGTACCGGGGGGGAGCGCGCGAATCACGCGGGGGATTCATCTGGCCTCTCGTCGCGAGTTAGAGCCATGCACATCAAGAAAATCGGCGCCGGAATTCTGACGGCCTTGCTGAGCATCGCGATGACCCTCGCGGCCATGTATGTGCTTGTGCGCGCGACGCTGTTGGTCACGCAAATCCCCGGCACGCTGGCGCGGGCGATTGCCGTCGCCGCCGAGCTCGTGCTGGGCGTGATATTCCTTGTCGGAACCACGTGGCTCACCACGCATCTCGCGGTGCGGATTTTTGGCGGCGGCGCGGGCCGCGCGCTCCCCCCGCGTTAGCGGAATGGTAGGACAGGCCGGGAAGCCCGTCCTCGTGCAACATCTTAGAAAGGCAACGGAATGGCCGCTGACCCCAAGAAGGCTGAAGCGAAGCATCCCGGCGCGCTCGATGAGCTGCGCCGCCGCTCTGCCGAGGCCGAAGCCGGCGGCGGTCCGGAGCGCCGCGAGCGCGAGCACAAAGCCGGAAAGCTCACCGCGCGCGAGCGCATCCACCTGCTCCTCGACGAAGGCAGCTTCGAAGAGCTCGACGAGTTCGTCACCCACCGCTGCGTGGACTTCGGCATGGAGGCCCAGCGGCCTTCCGGCGACGGTTTCGTCACCGGGTTCGGCCGCATCGAGGGCCGGCTCGTGTACGTCTTTGCCCAGGACTTCACCGTCTTCGGCGGCTCGCTTTCCGAATCCAACGCCTTGAAAATTTGCAAAATCATGGACCTGGCGATGCGCAATGGAGCGCCGGTGATCGGCCTGAATGATTCCGGCGGCGCGCGCATTCAGGAAGGCGTGATGTCGCTCGCGGGCTATGCGGACATCTTCTTGCGGAACACCCTGGCGAGCGGCGTCATCCCGCAAATCAGCGCCGTCATGGGGGCTTGCGCCGGCGGCGCGGTCTATTCCCCGGCCATCACCGACTTCATCTTCATGACCCGCGAGACCTCCTACATGTTTGTCACCGGCCCGGACGTCATCAAGACCGTCACGCACGAGGAAGTCTCCAAGCAGGAGCTCGGCGGCGCCATGACCCACAACGCCACCAGCGGCGTCGCTCATTTTGTGACCCGCGACGACGCCGATTGCCTCGCCATGATCCGCGAGCTGATGAGCTTTCTTCCCTCCAACAATCTCGACGATCCCCCGCGCCGTCCGTCAAACGACCCGCCCGACCGCGCCGACGCCGCGCTCGATTCGCTTGTCCCCGAAGACCCCATGAAGCCCTACGACATCAAGGACGCCATTCACGCCGTGGCGGACGACAACTATTTCTTCGAAGTCCACGAACACTTCGCCAAAAACATTGTCGTGGGATTTGCGCGCCTCGACGGCCGCCCCGTGGGCATCGTGGCCAACCAGCCCGCCGTGCTCGCCGGATGTCTGGACATCAACGCTTCGGTGAAGGGCGCGCGCTTCGTCCGCTTCTGCGATGCGTTCAATATTCCGCTCGTCACCTTTGAAGATGTGCCCGGGTTTCTTCCCGGCACGCAGCAGGAGTTCGGCGGGATCATCAAGCACGGCGCCAAGCTGCTCTTCGCCTTCGCCGAAGCCACCGTGCCGAAAATTACGGTCATCACCCGCAAGGCCTACGGCGGCGCGTACTGCGTCATGGCCAGCAAACACATCCGCACCGACGCCAACTTTGCCTGGCCCACCGCGGAAATCGCCGTGATGGGCCCGGAAGGCGCCGTCAACATCGTCTACAAGCGCGAACTCGACAAGGCGCCCGAGAGCGAGCGCGAAAAACTCCGCCAGGAAAAAATTGCCGAGTTCCGCGAGCGTTTCGCCAATCCTTATGTCGCTGCCGAACGCGGCTACATTGACGCCGTCATCGCCCCTTCGCAGACCCGCGCGAAAATCATCGCCTCCCTGCGCGCCCTTGAAAACAAAAGCGACACCAAATCATCGCCTCCCTGCGCGCCCTTGAAAACAAAAGCGACACCAACCCCCGCAAAAAACACGGTAACATCCCGCTGTAACAGCCGATCTTACTTTTGCCTGCTTCGGGAAATCAGGTGGTCGAGCGAGAACGGGCCCGCACCCGTGGTGGCCAGCAGCAGCGAGGCCAACCCCAGCACCAGCGGCAACTCGTATTCCCGCACGGCATAAATCCCTTCGTTGAAGTTGTATTTCCACATCGCCGCGCACATGTCTAGCACCAGAAGCAGCGCCGCCACAGGCGTAATCGCCCCCAGCGCCAGAAGCACGCCTCCGAGCAACTCGATGCCGCCGGCGATATAGACGAAGTACGACGGCAGCCCGAGGTTTTGGAAGGCCGCGACAAACTTCGCCGTGCCCCCGAAAAGTTTCGGGTAGCCGTGATAAATAAAAACCAGTGCCAGGCCGCAGCGCAACAACAGCAGCGCCAGCGGCCGCAGCTTTTCCAGAAATCTCATGTGCCTCCCCGCTCCCGGAAGCGTCTGCGCCACCCCAGCGCACCGCGTGATTCTAGCAGACCCCAACCTTCCGGTTCGTGTGTCATTTCGAGCTTTTGCCCTGAGCTAAGCGAGGGGGAGCGACGTGATACCTTTTGCTTTTCGCGCCCACATGCTTCTTCCCACCCAGAGATTCTTTCGTCGCTTCAGGGTAAGAGCTAGCCATCCGGTGCTTTCCCTACTCTGCTTTCGAGAATTGTACTCCTGCCCATTGCAGTATTCCCGGGATTGTAGGGTCGTTCCACGTGTACTAAATCTGCGCATCAGGTGAGCGCCAGATGGGTCTGCCGACCGGTCGAATGGAAAAACGGAGTGCAAGGGCAGTGGCCGTAGAGCTCTCCCGCCCAGACCTGTCGTACGCTCCGGAAACAACCTTCACCGAAAACGTCAGTCTGTATGGCGTCCGCGTCGTGAGCAAGCAGCGCTGGCGGGCAGGAGACCGCCTGCTGGTCAAATCTCTTGAGGGTGACTTCCGGTCGCAGGCGCAGGTAATGTACTGTCAACGCTTGCCAAACAATGCCCTTGCTGTTGGGCTGGAACTGTTCACGCACGCGGAGGAGTGGGGAAGCCCCTCTAATTCCATGGCAGCACGGGAGCAAAAGCATGGGGGCAAAAAGCCCCGGGCAAGAGCATGGGGGCAAAAACCCGTTTGGAGTTGGCGCTCGAAGTTGCCAGCCTGAATCGCCCGCTTCCCATGGGCGCGGGACCCATTGACCCAGCGAAGCGTTATGACATTACGATGCCAGCAGGCTTGCCTCATTCGTGAGACTTGCCTGACACCCGAATTGCGGGCATCTCCACAAGCGAAAGCTTCTCTTCTGCGGCTTAACCTCAGCCAGGTACATGGGCAATCCATGATGAGGACAAGCGACTTCAAGCGTCGAATCTCGCTCGATCTCTCTTCCATCCTGAGTGACGAAGTATCCGATCGGGCTGGTATAGCCGATGAGGCAACCGGGCTCCGGGCAGGCGTAGGCAAGCGTCTGCGCCGGGTAAATATCACTCCTTAAGACCCTCAGGAGAATTTGAACGAGGCTCATCTCCACGTGGTGCTCATAGCAAAGCGGCTGAAGATCCGTGCTGGTCTTCACGACAGCCACACCCGACGCCATAATCCACCCCCTTTGCCGGGCCGCCACGCAGACACGCCTACCCTTTTCCTGTCGTGCCCTGAAACGAATTAGATCCCCTCTGAGTGACTCCCCAAATCGATAGCCTTTCATACTAGTATGTAAGTCGTCTGTCAAGAAGCATTTACGCTTCGGCGCTATCTTATGAAAAGTACTTTTAGATGTAAAGCGAATAATCACGCTCCCTCCCCAGTCGGTTCTAAAGAGATTCGGTCGTTCCGAAAAAGACCCCGCAGTTCACACTTCTCCCGCCAGTCCGCAACCTTTTGCTTCGACATTCATCAAAGTACTGAACCCTTCGCGATGCGCTTTCGTGCGCTGTCCATAAGTGCCGGAAGGGACAAGGAGAATCAGATGAACAGATTGGAAGGCAAAGTGGCAGTGGTGACGGGCGGAAACAGCGGAATCGGCCTGGCGGCCGCAAAGAGGCTTCACGAAGAAGGCGCGCGCGTGGCCATCGCGGGGCGGGAATCCAAAACGCTGGAACAGGCAGTGAAGTCCATCGGAAATGGCGTGGTTGCTGTCCAGGCTGACGTTGCCCAACTGGCCGATATTGACAGGCTTTATACAACCGTAGTGCAGAAGCTCGGCCGTATCGACGTGCTGTTTGTGAATGCCGGCGTGGCCAAGTTCGCTCCGCTGATGGAAACGTCGGAGAAAACTTACGACGAGATCTTCGATATTGACGCCAAAGGCGCGTACTTCACGATTCAGAAGGCCATTCCCCACCTCAACGACGGAGCTTCCATCATTCTGAACACTTCCGTGGCGGACAAGAAAGGCAGGCCGGGGACAAGCGCCTACAGTGCGGCCAAGGCTGCGCTGCGATCCCTGGCGCGCACCGCGGCCGCCGAGCTTGCGGACCGCGGAATTCGTGTGAACGCGGTTAGCCCCGGCCCCATCCTGACACCCATCTTCGAACGTATGGGACTGCCGAAGGAGGCCGTAGAGGAACGCCTGGGTGAAATTGTCGCTGCCGTGCCCCTGAAAAGAGCGGGCCGGCCGGAAGAAGTGGCGAGCGTAGTTGCCTTCCTGGCGTCCTCCGACGCCTCGTACATTACCGGTGAAGAGATCAACGTGGATGGAGGAATGGGGCAGATCTGAGTCTCTCCGCGCCCTCGAAAACAAGCGCGACTCCACCCCCCGCAAAAAGCACGCCAACCTCCCGCTCTAACAGATTCTGTCATTCCGAGATCAGGGGCGCCAAGCCGCCAACGCTGGACGCCACAGCCTCATCGTCGGGCCGCTGGCTAGGCGCACTCCTGGCGTTTTGACAAATCCACCACGCAATTCAAGAGCCCGCCCCACCCGCCTTTTGCAGCGACGGCTTCTCTGGGCGATTTGCTATGATCTGGAAAGCACGAGGACGAACACGCGCGCCTAGAAAGGCAGTATTCCCATGTCGAGTCCAGCCATCACTGCGGCAAGCGATAACGCGGGGCGTCTCTTTGCGGTTATCAAGAGCATTCGTGAGTTCGATAAGCTGGAATTGGCCGGCATTCTCTCTAGCGTCACTGCCTTGAGCCCGACGCCTCGCGAGAGTTGCTTCCTCGCGACGTACTACCGAACTGCGGGAATCGTTGATTCGCTTTTGCGCTTGGATAACGCGACGCATTTTCAGGCCGGTGCGATGCTCGCGCGGTCACTTTTTGAGTTGGCCGTAGACATAAAGCTCGTCGACAAGATCCCCAAAGGTTGGATGAAAATGGTTTTCTTTGTGGAAGTGGAGAAGCTCCGGTGCGCCCGGCAAATGATCGCGTTTGCGAAGGCCAACCCCGACCGTGCAACTGACGTGTTATCGCAGACCGAATTTGTAGCGAAGAACGAGATGCGCATAGAGCAGAACCGGAGAACGCTTTGGCCGCCCAAGAGTCCGAACTCCAAGAGCCTTCCAGATTTGAAGCATTGGTCCGAACTTACTCTTGCTAAGCGTACAGAGCTCCTCGGCGAGCCGTTCGACGCAACGTATAAATTCCAGTACCCGCGCGTGAGTTGGTACGTCCACTCCGGCCTAACAGGTGTCGTAAACTTGCCCGCCGAATTTTTCCCCACCGTCCACGGCCACGCGCTAGCTATGGCTTTTACTTGCTATTCGCAAATTTTGGAGAGCGTCATCCACGAGATGAAGATAGATATCGCGCACGACAAAATACACAAGGCTTTGAGACTCGCGACGCTACTTCCTTTTTCGAAAAGTCCCGAGCAAGAGGCCGCCCTCTGCCGCGAGTTGCTTGGATGACGGTCTTTACGCCAACTAGGCCGACGGTCTCTCATCTCTATAAATACAAAAGCGCGGAGAATCTTGAGTGGCTTAAACCCCTCATCCTCAGCCATGAGATTTATATTCCAAGCGTTGCGCAGCTCAACGACCCCATCGATTGCAAGCCGAAGATCGTCCCGATGTCGGATGAAGAAATGGTGGCCTTCCTTCGCAACGACTTCATCAGACGAAATCCGGTTCTGGCACTTGATCTTTTGCAGCAACATGAGCAGAAGATTCGCAGCAGCATTCAGAAGCTCGGTTTAGAGTGGTTCAACTCCGAACTGTCGAAAATCTTGAATACTCACATGGAGAAATACCGCGTATATTCGCTAACCAAAAGGTTCGACAATTTTGGGCTTTGGGCCAAATACGCGGCTGACCACACTGGTTATTGTCTGGAGTTTGTGAACGAAGGCCCGTGGTTTGATAACGCATGCGAGGTTTTTTACGGCGAATATCAACCCTTCAACTTAAATGACCCGGAAAATCGCAATGCGTTGTTCCTCGTGTGCAAGCGACCGGATTGGAGCAACGAAGAGGAAGTTCGGCTGATTCTTCCCAGTGGCAAAGGGAGCACGGTGAAGATCGACCCGCGGTGGCTGACGCGAATTATTCTCGGGATGAAGATGTCAGCAGAGAACGAAGCAAGGATTCGTGGGTGGGCCACAGAGCGGGAGCCTAGACTTACAGTCGTCCGTGCATATTTAGACGAACTGTATCAGCAGATCCGCCTCGAATAGCACGCCTGGTGCCGCACCCTACGGTTTTCGGAACTCGGGGACAGACGGAACGTTTTCTGATATTTGTTTGACAAGACTCGTTTGGCTCATAATGACTGGAGATTTTCAGAGTAACGGAAACTTCCCGTCCGTCCCCACTCCGTTAAGTCTACTCGGTCGAAGGAGCCGACGCCGTCATCTAATCAGCGCCCGAGACCGCGTCATTCGCGAGAGCGGCCTACGGGCTCGAAGCAGACTTGGCATGGCAGGTCTGGCGGAACGGCAAATGCGCCGCAGTTGCTGCAGCCTTCGATGTAACCCTCTCCGTACTCCCACATCACAAGCTTTTCGGCGACCTTGAACCACGCGTCGTGCTCGCGCCATCCGATTTCCTCAAAAATATCTTGCTCGATCGGGGGACTCTGGCGAAAAAACTTCGTTGTATCGAGCCCCGTCCTACGCCGAATGACGTGCAGTAGCGACAGCAACGCTACTGCGGTGTCTGTCGCGCTTAGCATCTCAGGTGCCGGCATATGCATAAGCGTGTTGCGTTGTTTGGCCAACGGAGTCAGGACTTCTTCGATGACGTACTTTTCGGTTTCGGTCAAGCGCGGATGGCCCTTCAGCAGCTGCCGTGCCCTGTCGAGTGAAGGATAGCGGCCCGCCGGATTATCAGGGTGTTTTGGATCAAAAACGCACAGCAACAGGTTGCAATACACCTCCGCCGCATGAGCGACGCTGAGGATCACCCACTTGCGGTGGTGGAACGGCTCGTTCTCTTCACTAGCAGCGCTGAAGTGCTCGAGCGAATGAGTAATGGAGTCTGCGCAATTACGCCACAGGCCCTTTTTCCGTTCGAGGCCCGACTCATACAGCGATTTCATTAGGACAGCATATCTCGCTTTGGCCCTCTATACGACACCAGGCGGGTGGCCCATCCTTGCCGATTTTGCAAGGGTGGGGTCTTTCTCTTGTCCCTTTTCTAATCTCTGTTTTCTAGTTGGCGGCTGGCCTTGCCTTTCCATTTATCGATACCACTCCCAATACGATCGCCCGCGCGCACATCGCCATTACCGATGCCACGTCGAACTGTGCCGCACGAGCTGCGCCGCCAAGCGGGTGCCCCATACGCCGGATTAGCGTATGGGGTAGGGCTGGGTCCGGCATGCCCCTTTCCAAACTCTTCATTCTCAACAACTTATATAAATTCCTTGACTTTTAAGTTTAAGTATGGTAACATGCGCAACTGAGAATCGAACGTGACTTCGCTGACGAACGCGCTCTTGCTGCCGATGGGCAGGCCGTTCTGCGTGGCGAGTCGTTTTTCCGGTCAACTCCTTTCGAATCACACTCTTATCAAAAAACGCGCCTGCAAACCGTTTAGAATCACACTCTTGCAAAACAAAGGACTTAAAACCGCTTAGAATCATACTCTTACAAAAAACATAGGGGGAGGGGGCACCCAGTCGTTGTTCCTCAGTCAAACCTCCAACATCTGACCCTCCGACCTCCGGAAAGCCCGCCATGACCCGCAAACGCAACACTGACAACGATTGCCTGCACACGACCGCCGCCGGACGCCGCTGCCGCATGCTCCGCGCCTGGAACCACAAATCGCTCTGTGCCCACCACGCCCGCCTGCAACAGCGTGAAACAGAAGACCTTGCCGACGATCTCCTCACCGGCGTCGAAGACTTCCGCTCCGCCGCCTCAGTCAATCACATCCTCGGCAAGGTCTTCGAGCTCACCGCACGCGACCGCATCAAGCCGCGCAAGGCCGCCCTTCTGGCCTATCTCGGCCAGTTGCTCCTCAACAGTCTTCCCGCCGTGCGTCTGGAACTCTCCTACGCCCACGCGCTGCCCAGTCTGCATAAGGCCATTAACAATTTGTACCGCAAGGCCCGGCACCGCGCCGCCCTAGAGGATTTCGAGCGCCAAATCTCTGAGCGAGACGGCCCGGTAAAACCATTCGCCGAAGTCCCCGAGTTCGATCCGGCCGAGCAGCCGATTGAGCCGCTGAAAATCTCGTCGTGCTAGAATCGCGCGCGGGCTCCGGGCCATAGGTGCCCGGCTATAAAAATGTTCAAGAAAATTCTCATCGCCAATCGCGGCGAGATTGCCGTGCGCATCCTGCGCGCCTGCCGCGAACTGGACATTGCCGCCGTCGCGGTGTTCAGCGAGGCCGACCGCGCGGCCCTGCACGTTCGTCTGGCCGGCGAAGCCTATCCGATTGGCCCGGCGCCTTCGCGCGAGAGTTATCTTCGCATCGACAAGCTGATGGATGTGGCGCGGCGCTCCGGCTGCGACGCGCTCCATCCCGGATACGGATTCCTTGCCGAAAACCCGGCGCTGCCGCGCGCCTGCATTGCAGCGGGGATCACCTTCATCGGGCCGACGGCCGATGCCATGGAAGCTTTGGGCTCAAAGACCGCGGCGCGCCAACTTGCCAAGCGCTGCGATGTGCCGACGGTTCCCGGTGCGTTCGATCCCCTCGAGCGCCTGGAAGACGCGCGGCAACTTGCGCGCGAAATCGGTTACCCCGTGCTCTTGAAAGCCGTCGCGGGCGGCGGCGGCAAAGGGATGCGCCTCGTGGCGCGCGAGGCGGAACTTGCCGCTTCGTGGCGCGACGCCGGTTCGGAAGCGCTCAACGCTTTCGGCGATTCCCGCCTGTACCTTGAGAAATATCTCGAGCGGCCGCGGCACATCGAGATTCAAATCCTGGCGGACACCCACGGCCGCGTCGTCTCGCTCGGCGAACGGGAGTGTTCGGTGCAGCGCCGCCATCAAAAGGTCATCGAGGAGTCCCCTTCGCCGGCCGTTACGCCGGAGTTGCGCCGGGCCATGGGCGAAGCGGCGGTGCGCCTCGCGCGGGCCGGCGGCTACACCAACGCCGGAACCGTGGAATTTCTTGTGGACGATGCGCGCAATTTTTATTTTCTCGAGGTCAACGCGCGCCTCCAGGTCGAGCACCCTGTCACCGAACTGGTCACCGGCCTCGATCTCGTCAAATTGCAAATCGCCATCGCCGCCGGACACCGCCTGCCCTTCGCGTGGGAGTCCATCGCGCCCCGCGGCCACGCCATCGAGTGCCGGCTCTACGCCGAAGACCCCGAGAACAACTTTTTTCCTTCGCCCGGAAAGATCCTCACGCGCCGCACGCCCAGCGGCCCGGGGATTCGCCTCGACGACGGCGTCTATGCCGGCTGGACCGTGCCCGCCGATTACGATCCGCTTCTGGGAAAACTGATTGCCTGGGGCAATAGCCGCGAGGAAGCCGTTGCGCGGTTGCGCCGCGCGCTCGAAGAGTACGGCGTCAGCGGCATCAAGACGAACACTTCATTGTTCCGCTCCATTCTGGCGGACCCGGAATTTGTGCTCGGCAAAATTCACACGCGCTGGCTCGATGAACGTCTCCAGTTACCCGCCGGCGCTATCCCGCAAGACGGCGATCTCTCCGGCGCCAGTGGTGCCGCCGCCCTCGCCGCGGCGTTGTGGCACGTGCAACATAACGGCGCGTCTTCTCTGGAAAAGCCCTCCGGAGCCGAAGAGAGCGTATCGCGATGGAAGCTCCACGGCCGCGGCGAGCAATTGAATCGCACGCCGCGCCGCTCGCGCGAATAACACGCCCATGAAACTGGAGATAAAAATTGCCGGCCGGACGCGCATCGTTGGGCTGGAGCGCCGCGATGCGGCATGGCGCGCTCAGCTGGACGGCCGCGCTGTGGAAGTCGCCCCCGTTGAGGTTTCACCGGGAACCTATTCCATCCTTCTCGATGGGCGCTCGTATGAACTCACGGTTCATGCTGTTCCGGAGTCCGGGACTCTGCGCGTGCAATCCGGGACGCAAGAATTTTCCGCGGAGGTGCTGGACCCCCGCGCGTGGCGCAGCCGCCGGCACGGCCTGCTGGAAGCCGAAGGCCGCCAGCAGATTCTCTCGCCGATGCCGGGCAAAGTCGTGCGCGTGCTGGTGCAGCCGGGAGAAACGGTGGAAGCAGGCCAGGGCCTGCTGGTGATCGAAGCCATGAAAATGCAAAATGAAATCCGTTCGCCGAAGAGCGGAATTGTCGAGCGCCTGCTCGCCGCCGAAGGCCAAGCCGTCAATGCCGGCGAAGTTCTCGCCGTTGTGGCTTGAATTTATTTTGCGGGCGGCTTTGCGGAGGCGGGAATTTTCGCGGCGTCGGGCAATTTGCCGTTGGCTTCCAGGACTTGCCGCGCGAGGTAATTCGTCACGCGCGCTTCGTCGCGGGCGATGGAAAGATACGCGGCGCGGAGGAGCTGTTCCTTGCGGTTCTTCAGAGTGTCGCGAACGGTCTGCTGGACCTGCGGATCGGAAAGGTCCCGCTGCCCGGCCGATTCGCGCGCGATGAGCTTCAGGATTGTGTATTTGTCCTTTTGCGCGATGACCGGACTGATTTGCCCGGGCTTCAGCGCGAGCACGGCCTTCTTCAAAGCGGGATCGGCTTTATTGAGCGCCGACTCCGGAACGTAGCCGAGATCACCGCCATTGGTCGAGGTGCTGGGATCCTCGGAATAATCCGTTGCGACCTGGGCGAAGTCGGCGCCGCCGTTCAGACGGTCCATTAACATCGCCAGCTTGCGCTTGGCCTCGGCTTCGCTGGTGGCGTCGTCGTTCTTGCGGTTGCGGATCTGCTGATCTTTGAACGGCGTCACGACGATCTGGGCGATGCGGAATTGCGGCTCCGCGACGTTGAACTGCGCGCGGTTCTGATTGTAGAAATCGGTGACGTCCTGATCGGTGATGGAAATCTTCGCCACCACTTCGCGGTTGAGCAGCTTTTGAATGGAGAGCTGGCGCTTGAGGTCGCCTTTCAGATCGAGCACGGTGACGCCGCGGTCTCTCAATTGCCGCTGGAATTCCTCCTCCGTGAACGGGCTCTTGAACTCCGTGAACTTGTCCTCGACTTCTCCGTCGCTGGCTTCGAGGTTGAGCTTCTTGGCGCGTTCGAGCAGGATCTCGTTGCTGATGAGTTCTTCGAGGATGTTCAGCTTGACCGAGAGCGCTTCTTCCTGCGAGGGCTCCTGGCCTTCCGGGTTGACGCGCGTGCGGTAGTATTTATCCACTTCGTCGCGCTTGATTTCCTTGCCGTTCACCATCGCCCACACGTCGGGCGCAGGAGCCGCTTCGTGACCGCACGCCAAGCCGCCCATTGCCGCGACGACAGCGGCGGCCAGGAGCAAACGATTCCACGGAACGCTTTTCACCGGGGAGCCGGATTCGGAGTGGGGTCGCAATGCGGCGCTCAGGCGGCTTTCCTCACACGGCCGGCGCGAATGCAGGCCGTGCAGACACGCACTTGTTTGCGCAC
>WNGH01004442.1_pt1 | contig 19529 bp, 13 predicted proteins | sample 5400631 | NCBI WGS metagenome assembly WNGH01 (sample SAMN13153373, study PRJNA577476) | soil metagenome | isolation source: 115 cm soil or saprolite under Garry oak tree replicate 1 | place: USA:California | collected 2016-06-15
AGCAATTTGGTCATCACTCCGTCCCGCCAGACGAAACCGTGCTGAACAACACAGCTGGGGCTACAATTCGGAGCGAATGGATCTGGAATATCGGTTTCTGCGATGCCAACAACAGTGCCCGACTTGGTCAGGTCGCGCTGAGTGAAGGGGATCAGGCTGAGCGGACCGCCGAAGGTACCGAGATCCACCAGCTTGTAACGAGCATGTGCCTTCGGCGGGTCTGGAGCTTGCTGACCGGCTGCATGTGTTACCAAGCCGAGGGTGAAAAGAGTCAAAGTGGCCAAGCACGAGAGGATTTTGAGTTGCATGGGCAATCTCCTGGCCGTCTTTTTCGTTCGATTCAGTGGTCAAAGGCAATGGCACGATGCTGATTTTTGTATGACAATCTCCTCCCACCAGCTAAATCCTTCATTTCGTGCGCGTCAACGGTGGGCCGCCCTCCATGGTAGAATCTTGCCGAATTGAGGCACTTCGATGTACGTTCCAGGCGGGTCAAGACGCCAGGTTTACTTCGGCGAGTTCCAACTCGATCTCGACACCGCAGAGCTCCGAAACAATGGCAACAAAAGCAGCCTTGTGGGCCAGCCGCTGCAGATCCTGACGGAACTGCTGGAACGCCCAGGGGAACTGGTCACCCGACAAGAACTAAAAAAGAAGCTGTGGCCTGACGACACGTTCGTAGATTTTGATCAAAGCTTGAATAAAGCCGTGAACCGCCTCCGAGAGGCCCTGAAGGACTCGGCGGAACATCCCCGCTTTATCGAAACGTTGCCTCGGCGAGGTTACCGCTTCATTGGTTCCCTTAACACTCCCGTCGGAATCGTCCTCGAAACAAGAAAAGAACAGTCGGCTCAGGCGGCCGGCCGCGAACCGACCGCGCGAAGTCGGCTGTTTAAGGGCAGGGCTATGCGAGTTCTCGCCATGGTGGCGGCAGTTCTTGGTCTTTCTGCGCTGCTGCTTGTACTCGGCCATCGTTTTGCCCCGCCTGCGATGCCCCGGGTGACTGGTTCCACGCGACTTACGAACGACGGCAGGCGAAAATTCGCCCTAGTCACTGACGGAGTGCGGCTCTATTTTTCCGAGGGCGGGACGATCGTCCAATCGTCGGTCGACGGTGGGCAGGAGATAGAAATCCGCACCGGACTTAGTGACGTGGACCTTTACGATATTTCGCCGCACGGATCGGCGCTTTTGGTAGGCGCCGGCGTTCAGGGTTCGCCAACCGTGGAACGGCCGGTGTGGATCGTGTCACTGCCTGCGGGCACGCCGATTCAAGTGGGCAATATCAAGGCGCTGTGGGCGAGCTGGGCACCGGACGGCGAGCACCTTGCATACACCACCAATAACGGCGTGTACGCGGCAAAAAAGGATGGAACCGAAATTCGCAAGCTGGCAAACGTTCCGGGCACACCCTGGAAGCTGCAATACTCTCCAGATGGCAGCCGGATTCGCTTTGATGCCCCCGACACAACGCGGAATCTGGCATCGATCTGGGAAATCACGGCGGACGGCAAGAATATTCGCTTGCTTTTTCCGGAATTGAACAAGCCACTACACACGGGCGCCTGGAGCGCCGACGGGAAGTATTTCTTTTTCAATTCGCACGAACCGGAGAAGGATCGCGACGAAGATATTTGGGTCTCGTCCGAGCTGGGAGCCGGGGCGAGCGGAAACGCACTTGTGCGACTCACGCAGGACCCGATCGTTTTCGGCTACCCTGTGCCCAGCCCCGACGGCAAAAAACTGTTTGCGCTCGGAACTCAGAGCCGCGCCGAGTTGGTGCGACATGACAGAGACTCCAACAAAATGGTGCCTTATCTTTCCGGTATATCGGCGTCCGAGGCTGGAATCTCCCGCGATGGACAGTGGGTGGCATACGTCTCGTATCCCGAACTCACATTGTGGCGATCCAAGGTGGACGGAACTCAACGGCTGCAGCTTACATTTCCACCGCTACAAGTCGTTACGCCCCGGTGGTCGCCAGATGGATCTCGCATTGCGTTCACTGACGTAAGGCCCGGGAAGACCTGGAAGGTTTACGTCATTTCGTCGTCAGGCGGTGCGCCGCAGGAGATAATCCCGGGCGATACGCGCCCGGAAATTGATCCCTCGTGGTGTCCGGATGGAAATTCCATCGTGTTTGGAGGGTCGGTCGGAGACGCCAAGAGGAGTATTCGGCGCGTCGACCTCAAAACTCACGCGGTCTCGACACTAACAGGGTCGGAAGCACTGTTGAGCCCTCAACTATCGCCCGACGGTCGGTACGTTTCTGCGCTCCCGACAGATGCTTCGAAGCTTATGCTGTATGACTTCAAAACCGGGCAATGGCAACAAAAGGGCGGCGGCATCTTTCAATTCAACACTTGGTCGCCAGACGGAACGAGAATCTACCTGCTCGATATCAGCGGAGTCTCTCAGATTGTCCGGTTCGACGTTGCTGGCAAGAACTTTGAGGCGGTTGTCAGCTTGAAAGATGTCGAACAAGGAGCCAGGGACTGGGTAGGATTGGATGAAGCTGAAAATCCTATGCTCGTGCTCGACAAGAGTATTACCGACGTTTACCGATTAGATTTGCGAATTCCCTGAAGCTCGCCCGCGACAACAAATGGATTCATCGCCCCGAATTTGACCACTCCCCTGCGGGCTCTTGCACTCGTCACGGTGACGGTCAAGACGAGGGAATCGAGCACGGCGAGCAAACTGACACTACATTGTGCAGTTGAGCCCGTTCCGCTCCTCGACTATATTACTGTAGATAAATAATACTAAATTATAATGGCGGAGAGGGGGGGGATTCGAACCCCCGTTAGGGTGTTTAGTTTGAATGCATAGGTCGAAGGAGGAGCGCTTGGTGTACAAAAGCTGAACTCAGCGACCCCGCTGATTCAGAGACACCAAGGAGGCTCCCCATGGAGACTATGTATTACATCGGACTGGATGTGCACAAGAGGGCCATCAGCTACTGCGTGAAGGACGTGAGTGGCCGCGTTTACGCGGAAGGTTCTGTTCCCGCCACACGCTTTGATTTGGATCGCTGGATGAAAACACTGCCGCAGCCGTGGACCGCGGCGATGGAAGCCACGGTTTTTACCGGGTGGATCTACGATCATTTGCAGCCACATGCCGCGGCGCTAAAGGTAGCGCATCCGTTGATGCTGCGGGCCATTGCGGCAGCGAAAAAGAAGAATGATCGCATTGACGCGAAGAAGATTTGCGACTGTCTGCGCTGTGATTTTCTGCCGGAGTGCTACATGGCCTCGACGGCGATACGCGAACGGCGGCGCACGCTGCGGTATCGCAACCTGCTGGTTCGGCAGATGGTGCAGATGAAGAACAAGATCGCCATGCTGCTGATGGAAGCGGGAGTGAGCTACAACAAGCAAAAGCTGCACAAGGCCGGCTACTTCCGCGAACTGCTGGCGACGAACCCCGATATCAATGAGGGACTATGTTCGCTGCTACGAGTGTGTCGCGAGACGGTGGTGCGCCTGCAGAGAACCGAGAGCGCGCTGGTGCGATCGCTGGAGCGTGATTCGTTGCTGATGGATCGCGTGGAGCGGTTGATGACCATTCCTGCCGTAGGGCCGATCACGGCGTTGACCTGGGCGCTGGAAGTCGGGGATGTGCAGCGTTTTTCCTCGATCAAGAAAGCCATCAGCTATTGCGGGTTGTGTAGCGCAGAGAAGAGTTCCGGGAATACGGTGCAACGCACGCCGCTCTCAAAACAGCGCAACAAACATTTACAGACGACGCTGATCGAGGCAGCAAAGATGGCCCCGCGAAACAGCCCGGAGCTGGCCATGCTCTATGACAAGGAAAAGCGGAAGGGCCATGCCAATCGCGCAACGCTGGCGGTGGCGCGGAAGTTGGTGGCCTACCTCGTGGCGGTCGACCGTGGGCAGCGGAATTTTCAGGTGGTGGAGACGAGTAACTGCATCGCTGCGTAGAGCGTGGCGGTGAAGCAAGGAGGATTTCTTCGACGCGTAGCCTGCCAGGTCTTGCCGTTAATGCGACTGGGCGAAGGAGCGCAAGCTCTGGATGCTCCCGTTGATTAGTTTCGACCCTGGCAGGAAAACACAAACTCAATCTTCTGGGCAGCTGGAAGGGCTGCGCCAGCAAATGGAAGTCTGGTTCTTCTATCAAGAAGGAACCACGGCTGAGAGGCCAACACACGCGGCGAAGAACCAGAAAGAATTTACACCCGCGCTCCTCCGAAGCGCGTCAGGAGAGCTTTTGCCTCTTGACAAAGACCTATCATGGAAGTCCCTAAAACGGTTTAGCAAATCGCCGCCCTTTCGCGGTTTGGGCACGGTTGGCAGCTTATTGGGATAAATTGGGATAACGCATTTTACAGCGAATCGAACACCGAAAACAGACTTCGTACGTACCTAAGACTCCCGTCGGGCGGATCGTGAAGGGCCATCGCATAATTTCCGTATTGCGCTAGTGCTTAATCGGACGCGCGTTTTGGCAAGGCAGTTAAGACCATCCGGGAATGACCTGGCATGCCAGCATCAGAGCCGCAAAAGATAGGAGGCGTCCATTTGCGGCCCCGAGCAATTTTGGCAATTGGGTTGTGCGCCCTCAGCATTATCCGAGCGAGGGCAGACACGTCATCGCAAATTGCTCTCGCTCATGTCGCGATAGTCAACGTTCGTGACGGTTCCACAAAACCCGATTTGACAGTTTTGATCGCGGGCCAGGCTCGAATCAAACCCGCAACAGCCGTCTGTCCCATTTTTCGCCATCGCCCGCGTGAACACCCACCTTACAGGGCGGTCAAGAACGCGACCAAATCTGATTCTTCTTGTGGCGTTAGAACTAGTCCGAAGCGGTTCTCATAAAACCGCACGGCATCCGACAGGGTCTGAGCCGAACCATTGTGGAAGTACGGCGCTCGGGCGGAGAGACCTCGCAGGATCGGCCCCTTGATCTTGCCAATGTGATCGAATACGCCATCGATTAAACCCTGTCCAAGATCCGTTGTAGTCTTGCAGGAGTTCGCCGGCAGGCCTGTGGCGGGATCCTTTTTGCACACCGTGAGGGTCGGCAAGTAGCTCACATCCAGGCCGCCCAAATTGACCGATGAATTCGAAGGGTCGGGTTCACTGGTCCCGATATCTAAGGGGGTTGGGAAGGAATGGTTGCCGACGTTCGAGGTGTCGTGGCAGGTACCGCAGGTTCCTTCGAGTGAAGGAACGCCGCCGGCGACAAGGCCGCCAGCCGACAAGTCATCGTTGATCCCGGCAACACCCGTGATGATGATCGGCTTCGAATTGAAAATGGCCTGCCCGCGCGCAACGGCGGCTCGCGGATCTGCGGAAGGAAGTGAAGCCCATGCGTTGAAGGTGTCGAAGATTGCGGAGGTGAACTGTCCATCGCCCGGTGTGACCAGTCCCCCAGGCTGCTCGAACTGCGGAAGTAGAAAATGGACGCTGGAGTTCATACTGATGAAGAACGGCTGACTGGCGAGAGGTGTGGGTCCACCCTTTGCGGCCTGGGCGTCTAATCGACCAACTCCGCGGCCAATCGCTTGCGCCGTGAACAGTGACATCTCAAAGTCCACGATCTGCTTCTGCTCTGCTGCGGTTGGCCGTGTTCCGTCTCCCTGTGCGTGGCCTGTGGTAGCGTCGACCGACTGGCGGGCCAGATCATCCAGAAGAGAAGTGGGATAGTTCGAATGCAGGATCTTGGTTGTGCCGGTTGCCGGCGACGATTCCCGTCCGTCAAACATGACCGCGCTCAAGAAACGGAGGTTGGTGGCGGGCAACGGGCGGCGGTACACGGAGATGACATCGTCCTCGTTGCAGCCGTATGGATTGTTCACCCGAACCACCTGGTAGTCTGCATTCGGCAGAACAGCAAGCGCGATACGGATCAACCCACGTGTCCGCAATAGACTGTACGCTGCAGACCTTCCCTCCCCCGTGGAAACATCCATACCGTGATCGCAGTTCGAGCCGTCGACTGTCCGGAAAATCGGATCGAGACCCTTGGTTTGTACGAACCGCCGCTGCACATTTTCGGCTGAAACTGACATGCCGTCGCTGGGCTGGTGGCAAGTCGCACACGAACGCCCATTCGTTCCCATACTTTGGAAAAAGGGTCCCGTCAGATCGATCCCACCATTGATCGCACTATAGGTTTGCGATGCGCCGCCCGGATTCGGAAAAAAGACTCCGTTCGGAATAAAGGACAATTGCTGCCCCCGCACCACCGCAATAGCCATCAGGATGGCGGCAGGCACAAGAACAGCGCAGAGGATGCCGCGCCTATACTGACACGTCAATCGTAATGCCTTAGAAGAAATTTCAGAAAAGCTAAAGGTAACGCAGAACTGCCGGGCCGGGAAAATGCGCATGGAAACACCCCTTTTCAAAGCTCCTATTCCTACTCCAGCTTCGCTCCAATCGATGGTTTTCTAGTCCTCAATGAGTCTCTCAATTCACGATGTCGTTCTGGTTTGCGTAAAGTCTGCATAGATATTCGTCGTTGGCCTGCCTATTCGCAGAAGTCAACACCAGATTGTATTGCCCGGTGACACTGACATTCTGGGTCGCCGTGTCGTAGGAGGGGCAGGCTCCCGCCTCCGCACCCCGCGAATGCAGCCGCAAGGCTCATCAGTACAGCAGCTTTAAGCGCTGGTCTTTGACTCAGTCGCTGCATGGACTTTCTCCTCAGCTATTTTTTCGAATCGTCGACTTGCCCGAGTCCATCGACATTGGCTCGAAGGGGCTCGGGGCGCAATGGTTGGCCCAGTAGTCGTGCCTGCTTCCCGACTCGTCTCGTGCCCCAAAGTGCGGGTCGCCGATCGGACGGAAATAGTTTTTGAAGACCCAATTTGCGACGCGGAGACCCTGCGCCCGGGAGACGCGGTCCGTGTTTCGATAGTGAATGCCGACGTACACGCGCGCATTGATGACTTCGTTCTCAGCTTGCGAAAAGCGAGTGAAGTAGCGAGTTTTCTGAAGAGCCTTTGGGTTCGTGGTGGTCATTTGAAAATTCAGCTCATCGCTGCCGAAGAAAAGCCGCAGCACGTGGGAAATCGCGCCACTCGTGGAGGCATGACCAGAGGGGTACTCGGGGAAATTCGGTGTGTTAATCAGGGGCTGCCAATCAGGATCGACTTCGGTGTCGGGATTGCCATCCTGGTCGCCCAGCCGGATAGCCGTGATCGGGCGCCAAAAGTTGTAAAAGTATTTGCTTTCCCAGCACGCGATCTGAGCATCGGCGAGCGCGGCCTCAGCCAGCGCATACATGCGAGCCGAGTCTCCGACGTCATTCAAGTAGTTGAGTGAAATGTACCGCAGCGTGTTTTGCCACAATACCGGACCGCTGTCAGCCCAGAAGTATCCAATCTCAGTTTGCGCTGGCGTACGTGTAGTGCTGATCAGCGAACCAACTGTTTTTACTTCGTTGTAGTCTGTAGTCCAGGTTTCGCTAGTTAGCTCGGGTGGCGGATCAACACGGAATTGTGAGTTGCTGTTCATGGTGAATGGCTTAACAACCGCAACCCAGGGAGTAAGGCCTGGCGCGAATGAAGGCGGTGGTCCCGGCAGCAGCGACGGTGTAGGCCTCCATTGGCCAATTGCAGTGCTGCCGAGGAAGGGCGGAGGGTTAAGAGGAAATCGCCCGTCGTTCAAGCGCAGCGTCAGGATATCAACCGCGGCGTGCGCCCCTACGGCCACCCCCGGATCGAGTGGATCAATGCCGTTCGCGGTCAAGTAGTTTTTATAGTCTGTATCGAGGGTCGCGCTTTGTGCAGGGAACAATGCGGTCAATACGTCATGTCCGGCCTTGGCTGCCGCCGCACTCAGGGAGCCGTCCGCGCCGGGCACCAAGGCGTGATACCGTTCGTAGCGGCCGTCGATAGACTCAACGGCATCGTAGATCGCCAAATGCACGATGGCAAAATCTAGAGCGGCAACTGGCGGCGGGGCACCGGCGGTTTTGACTGCTTTCTCGGTGATCTCGTTCCAGGCTGTGATTGGGTCGTCCGCTTTGGCATTCGTCACAAAAACGGCTGCCAGGGCCGCGAAAACGAACCCACATAGAATGATCTTCTTCATGATAGTTCCTTTCTCGTGAGGCGATTCTTACCGCAGGTGCGCACCTTCGCCGATGGTCGCCGTTGCTTCAAATACTCCGACCGTGAATTTCTTATATCCGGCTAATCTGTTGATTTGTGATGGGTTGGCCCTCTCGGCTAACTTGTGCTGCAATGCTTGGACAAGGTGATTTTTTGCGGTAACGTAGGTTTCCTCAATCCACCATGCAAGCCCCGCGTGCGCCCGCCGAGATTTTTCGCTTCGGGATATTTCATCTCGACCTCAAAGCCGGGGAACTGCGTAAAGCAGGAGTGAAGGTTAAGTTGCAGGACCAGCCGTTTCGAGTGCTTGCAACGCTGGTTGACCGCGCCGGTCAGGTGGTCACGAGAGAGGAGTTACGGCAGAACGTTTGGCCGACGGATGTTTATGTAGCCTTTGACCAAGGCCTCAATAACGCCATCAAAAAAGTGCGCGATGCCCTGGGAGATTCAGCGGATAATCCCCGATTCGTCGAGACCGTCGCAAGGCACGGTTATCGCTTTCTTGCGCCGGTTAGTCTTGTGCAAGCCGCTTCTGCCACGCTGCCGTCGGGGTTTACTTTTTCCAAGATTCGCAGTACTGCGTTGATCGGCTTAGCCGTCATTTTCATGCTCGTGCCTTTGGCATATTGGGCATGGCACCGACCTCCCGTACCTGCCCGGCCATCTTCTGAAAAAGCGATCCTAGCGGTTCTGCCCTTTGACAACCTGAGTCGTGATCCAGACCAAGAGTTCTTTAGCGACGGCTTGACGGAGGAAATGATCGCCCAGCTCGGCAGGTTGAGTCCGGAGCGGCTGAGTGTCGTTGCCCGAGGCTCAGTGGCGAAGTACAAAGGTAGCAGTGCCGCCGTAGACCAAATCGGAAAGGAGCTGCACGCTGACTATCTTGTCCAAGGAAGCATTCGACGCGCAACCGATCGCGTGCGCATCACCGTTCAGTTGATTCAAGTCAGGGACCAGACCGATCTCTGGGCTGAAAGCTACGATCGCGAATTGAAGGACATACTTGCCTTGCAAGATTCCGTCGTGCGAAGCATTGCTAACCAAATCCGTATTACTCTGACGCCCGAACAGCAAAGGCGGCTGGCAAGTCCGCGTCAATTAGAGCCTGCGGCGTATGAGGCTTATCTTAAAGGTCGCTACTATTGGAACAAGCGGACTGCCGACGGGATGCAAAAAGCTTCCATTTACTTCCAACAGGCGATCGACAGAGATCCAGCGTACGGCGCAGCCTACTCGGGATTGGCGGATTGCAATAGCGGACTCACATGGCACGGCTTCAACCCTCCGGCGGAGGCGCTTCCAAAGGCCAACGCAGCGGCCCTCAAGGCCATTGAAATTGATTCACTGTCCGCCGAAGCTCACGCCTCGCTGGCTCTGGTTCTTAACCACCAGTCGGATTGGGCCGGAGCGGAGAGGGAGTTCAAGCGCGCGCTGCAGCTAGACCCTCACTACGCGAACGCCCACCATTGGTATGGAGACTATCTGTCGATAAGAGGGCGCCACGACGAGGCGCTACTCGAAGCCAGACAAGCATTGGAACTCGAACCGCTCAACCTCATGATTGGCACCTGGGTGGGGTTACGTTACTACTTGGCGCGGGAATATGACCGCGCAATTGAACAAGCCCGGAATACGGTGGACTTGGATCCAAATTTCGCAGCCGCCCATCTCGTGCTAGGTGAAAGCTACGTACAAATAGGGCAGTACGAGCAGGGCCTCGCTGAGCTGCAGAAAGCAGCGAGCCTTTCCGGGAATAGCCCGCTTTATTTGGCTCAGGTGGGAGTCGCTCATGCGGTGGCGGGGAGAAAGACTAAGGCATTTCGGATTATTGGTCAGTTACAAAGTATTTCTGACAAGCGATATGTATCCCCGTACGGGTTGGCACAAATTTATGCCGCACTGGACGACAATAATCAAACCTTTAAATGGCTTCAGACCGCGTATGATGATCATGCTGTGTGGATGTCATATCTCGCCGTAGATCCCCTATTTGATCGCTTTCACTCGGATCAGCGCTTCCAGGAGCTGGTGCGGCGTCTCGCCCTGCTCCCATAACCCTTCCCAACTGCATCCACATTCTGATAAGTTCAAGATCAGGCGTATACGAGAGGGTGACCGGGTGCTGCATTGACAAGGTTCCCGAGTGACGGGCAAACCTTCCGTTATGGCCTTTAGAGGGAAGAGTTGCTGAGTTATACGCCCGCAGTGTAATCGCATCGAACGCGAACCGCAAAAGAAAACTCAGTGCCGGGAAGGGTCGTAGGGCACGAACTCTGGGACGTCTTCGGACCGCCTTTGCGGGAATAACGAGCCAACGCCGGACAAGGCAAACAGGTCGGCAGCGCTCAATGACGTTGTCCCGATGGCAGGCGGTCAGTTCTTCGGGTGAGTGTCCCCTCTGAACCATTTTTCCAGCGCGGTGAGCGCATCAACTTCAGTGAGTCCCGGGACCTCCTCCGCCATGATAAGCCCCGGAATGAGAAGTAGCGCAAGAAGTCTTCAGTTCGCTCACGGCTGCATAAATTTCATCAGTTGAGCGGTCGAAAGGCGTGTCTGAGGTCATACTTCGCGACGTTGCGTCCAAGGACCACCCCCGCGACGCTTGAGAAGTGGTAATGCAAGCCTCCCCAGAAGCGTGCATAGATAATCTCGTTGCGAAGATCGTTCGCCATTTCGAAGCGCCTTACGGCGTTCAGGTTCCCAGCCAGTCCGGTGGCGTCAAAGCCATGGATGTCGAGGTTGAACCGCTGTGTGCCGAGGAAGCTGCTTAAGACCTCGGCCATCGCCGATGTGATCGCGCCATGCGCAGCCGGGTATTCCGGATGGTTCGGTGTCACCAAAAGCGGCCGCCAGCCCAACTGTTCGGCTGTCGCTGGGTTGCCGTCATCGAATCCCGGGACAGGACCGAGGCCGTCCGCCATGACTGCCGTCGGATCGATAGCGGTGACTGGCCGCCAGAATAAATAATGATACTTCGCGAACAGGCACGAGATGAGCGCATCGGCGCCGACTGTGTTGACCATCGCTGTCAGCCGCGCCGTCTGGAGCAACCCAAGGCCTCGCCGGTCCGCGATGTCGCGTACAACCCGATTGTATTGTCGGACCACATTCGCCGACCAAAATCTTGCGATCGCCGTCTGCTCGCTTGTCCGCGCGCTACCGCTCGCCTCACCGTACAACTTGATCTGGTTGAACGCCTCCACCCACTCGCTGCTCTGAAGCGACGGCGGCGGATCGGGGAGGAACTGATCGGCATTCAGCAGGATAAAAGGCCGCACATCCCCCAACCATGGAGTTTGTGGTGCCGCAAATGCAGACGGGGTCAGGCGCCACACGCCCGGGCCAGACGGCAGCGTCGAGAACGAGGAAGTCACGCCAATTGGCGTAAGACGTCCATCGTCGGTTCGCAAACTGATGATGTTTGTTGCGGCGGCCAGACCGGCAGCGAGGCCGCCAGTTTTTGGTGCGCCATCAGGAATTAACGCGAGTGCCTCCGTATAGAACGAGTTCAGCGTCGCTGCCTGCCCGGGAAAATAGTAAACGAGCGTTCGGTATGCGGCCTCGACCGCCGCCGCGTCCGTCGATGCTCCGGAATCTGCTGCAATGGCCGAGCCGTACGGCTCATATCCACCTTCAGTTGACACCACTGCGTCGTACACTGCCGCCGACACGTAGGCCATATAGACAAAGCCCTCGGCCTGGAACGCGCCTGAGCCGACCACTGTGTTCTCGGCAATCGTGTTCCACTGCTGGACGGTGTTTCCCGGCGGCAGTGTTGCAGCAGCGTTTGACGTTGCGCACGTCATAATCAGAATTGCGAGCGTAATTGAAAGAGTTGGAACGGTCGTTCTGCAGTGGATTCCAGCGAACTCAATGAGCGAGTTCTCAAACTTGCACATCTCTGTCCCTCCTTTTGGAATAAACGTTTAGTCATAAGCCGAGTGAATGAGCGTCTCAACCTGCTCCGCGTCACGGAAACGCGAATGCCTGTGTTCTTTGTCGGCATGCAGAGAGCGAGATCAGAGAGAAGGTATCGGCGAGAGCGAGCCGGTAGCGAATATGCATGTTGCACTCACATGCCGCCGTGCGCCTTGGCGCTGAAAACAGCGGCTTAGATGGGGCGAATATAGGAATGTATTGCCGCCTCGACAAGTTCTAAAATCGGACTGGATCCGAAGCGATTCTTTTCGGTGGATGGTTGATCTCGCTATGCTAAGCAGCGGTTCTTCTGCGTTCCCGGTACGCCCGTGCAACGTCCGCTAAAGGGCTCCACATAAACCATCGAGGGAAGGCTCGAACCAAAGCCGATGGTCCTTCCAGGACGATCTCCCCGCTACGCACGGCGGCATCATAGTCAAGAAAACCTGCCCAGACGCGGTAAAGCACGGACACGTCCGCTCTCACAATCAGATCTGACCTCAAACCCGGAGCCTTCAAAGTCGATGAGACATCGTGGGGCACCAGAACGAGCCACACCCTCCGCCCTTTTCGGCCAGTGAGGTCGAACTGCACCACAGTACGTTCGCGTGGGAGTTCACGATGGTCGACGCGCTGATGCATCTTCCACAGGAACAGCGCGGGATCTAATTCCTCGCGGTTCGGATCGACGAATACCCATTTAATCGCCCACGTACCTAGGTACTTGATCACGTCCGCCAGATCGCTCCCCGCTTCGGTGAGAATGTACTCCGTGACGTTCGGCCGCGCGCCTGTGCGCCGTTCGATGACTCCGTTGTCCTCGAGATGCCGGAGACGCGCAACAAGCAGTGATCGCGAGATGCGGGGCAGACCCCGCCGAAGTTCGTTGAAATGGCGGCTGCCGAACAGTAGCTCGCGCACGATCAGTGGTGTCCAACGGTCCGCAAGAATTTCGCATGCGCGAGCGACAGGACAGTATTGGTGATACTTGAACACGCGCGAATCCTCCTCCATTGTCCCGGCATTCATCTAGTCCAAAAATCGGACCAGCCTCATTTTACAGTAATCTCCGAGCCCCTGATGCCATGGTTTTGCGGACCGCTGGACAGGCAAAGATTTGAATCGGGATAAATTGGGATAAAGGTTTTGGCCAAACAGAAATTGGACAGCCTATTTAAATTCAGTGCTACGTTCAGTTTAGTGCGGAGGAGGTGGGATTCGAACCCACGAAACCCTTTCGGGTTTAGCGATTTTCAAGGCGGGTGATTGCGCCCTGGCTCGCTGGTAAGTTGCTGAAAACTAAAGACGCCGTTCGGCTCCCTCTGGACGGTTTGGGCACAGTTGGCAGCTTATTGGGATAAATTGGGATAAACCCATTTACAGCGAATCAAACACCGAAGATCCATCGCATAATTCCGTATTGCCGACAAGTCGGGCGTTGAACGTCTTCAGTCAAGACTGAGGCATTGTTGGCGGGCATCCGCGGCTTAACTTCCCGATTTCCATTGTTAGTAGACACCCTACACAATTGTAGTAGAATGCCTACACAATGCATCGCGAGCCGCCATCCCGTGTAGAGCTGCTGCAAGGCACGCTCGACCTCCTCATCCTCCGCACGTTGCTTGCGGGACCCGCGCACGGCCACGCTATCGCCAAACACATTCAGCGCACCTCGGAAGAGATGCTCCACGGTCTCCATCGGCTTGAGGCCAAGGGATGGATCGCAGCCTCTTGGAAGCTGTCCGACAAAGGCAAGCGCGCCAGGTATTACCAACTCACGCGTCTCGGGCGGAAACAACTCGCCAGTGAACAGTGGAAATGGCGAGCGTTCTCGCGCGCCGTGGGATTGATCTTGGACCCGGCTGATGAGGAGGGACAATGAGGTCTTTCTTTCGCAGGTTAGGTTGGTTGGCACGGCGCAGTCGCAAGGAAGCTGAGCTACGCGAGGAACTCCAGTTTCATCTGGAGGAAGAAGCGGAACAGCATCAAGGAGAAGGGTTGGCTGAAGAACAAGCCCGATGGGCGGCGCGAAGTGAGCTGGGTAACCTCACGCTGGTGCAAGAAGATACTCGCGCCATGTGGGGATGGACAATTCTGGAGCAATTTGGCCAAGACTTGCGCTACGCCTTCCGAACCATGAACGCCAACCGCCTTTTTACTCTCCTTGCGGTTTTATCGCTGGCACTCGGAATCGGGGCCAACTCGGCGATCTATAGCTTCATGGACGCGATCCTGATTCGGTCCCTGCCGCTTGGCGATCCGCAATCGCTGGTCGTGCTGAACTGGCGCGCGAAAACGACACATGGCGATTTTGTCATGCAAGGGATGAGCGGCGACACCTACGACGACCCGAAGGCAGGCACGGAAGCTGGCATTTTCCCCTACCCGGCCTTTGAGCTGCTCCAAAAAAGTGATTCCGTCTTCTCAAGCGTATTCGCGTTTCAATATTCGTTTGCAAGCAACCTGAATGTAACGATCAAGGGTGAAGCCGATCTTGAGTCCGGCGTTTTTGTTTCCGGCGAGTATTTTTCGGGACTCGCAGTGCCGGCGGTTTCGGGACGGATCATTCTTCCCGACGATGATCGGACCGGCGCCCCCGCGGTGGCGGTCGTGAGCTACGCTTTGAGTCAGGCGCGGTTCGGCGGCCCTGCGAATGCGATTGGTCAGTCAATGATCATCGATAGTGTGCCATTCACGGTGATTGGAGTGACGCCGCCGGGATTTTTCGGTACCGATCCACAGCAAAGCCCTTCGCTTTATCTGCCATTCAGGACGAATCTGGCACTCGCGGCAGCGAATCCATTTGGGCTTCGACCCGCGGACTACATGGCTGAGAACTTTTACTGGGTGCAAATGATGGCGCGTTTGCGTCCGGGCGTCAGCGCGGCACAAGCGCAAGCCGCACTTTCTCCGGCGTTTCAGCAGTGGGTGACGAGCACAGCGACCAGCGATCAGCAGAGAGCAAATCTTCCGCAACTCTTGGTAAAAGAGGCGGCAAGCGGGCTGGAGACGTTGCGCCGGGAGTATTCGCAACCGTTGTACGTGCTGATGACGATGGTCGGACTCATTTTGTTGCTGGCGTGCGCCAATGTCGCCAATCTGTTGTTGGCACGCTCCGCGGCGCGAAGACGAGAAATTGCACTGCGATTGAGCATCGGCGCCAGCCGGTGGCGCATCATCCGGCAACTCATGACTGAAAGTGTTTTGCTGGCGTCTTTGAGTGGTGTTTGTGGAGTGCTGTGCGCCATATGGGGAATTCGCTTTCTCACTCTCCTGCTGGCCAACGGCCGGAACAACTTCACGCTGCGAGCGGAACTAAATTGGCATGTGCTCGCGGCGACGGCAGGGCTTTCTCTGCTGACGGGCCTGATATTCGGGCTCGCGCCGGCACTGCAGGCCACCCGAGTGGACGTTCTGCCTTCGTTGAAGGAAACGTACGGAGTGCAGGACGCAGCACGACGCGGGCTTCGGCGACTTAACCTCGCGCAAGTGCTGGTGGCAAGCCAGATTGCGATCTCCATGCTGATGCTTGTGGCGGCGGGGCTCTTTGTCAGAACGCTTTCGAATCTGGAATCGATCCGATTGGGATTCAATCGCGAAAACGTCTTGTTATTTCAGCTGAATGCGCTGAAGGCCGGGCACAAGGAACCAGATCTCTCCGCGTTTTATGCAGACCTACGCCGGCAGTTTGGAGAGATTCCAGGCGTCAGTGCGGCGACACTGTCGGAAGGTTCAATGGTCGGTGGAGAAACCGGACTTCCTCTCACGGTGGGAGGCACGCCAGTAACTCCAGGGACGCGTATTTGGAATGTGGGACCAAACTTCTTTCACACGATGCAGATTCCGGTGCTGGCAGGGCGTGATTTCGACGAACACGACCAGCCTGGCACGCCATTCGTTGTTGTGGTAAACGAGACGTTTGCCAAAGACAATTTTCCCGGCCGGAATCCGCTAGGTCAGCGCGTCGTTCTACTGGAAGCAGGCGAAAACCCGCGCGTTGCGCGAGATATGGAGATTGTCGGCGTGAGTCGCGATGCGCGCTATGGAAGTCTGACTAGAGACATTCCACCCGTGGCGTACATCATTTTTAACCAGGGTTATCCCCAGTTGGATCAAGCGGAATATGCGTTGCGCACGATCGGGGACCCGCTTTCCTACGCCAGCACAGTTCGCGAAATCGTACGTCGCGCCGATGCGACGGTTCCGGTAACGGAAATCAAAACACAGGTGACGGACATCGATCAGACGATCAGTCAACAGATCGCATTCGCGAAGTTGTGCGTCGGGTTTGCGATTCTGGCGTTGACGATCACATGCATCGGCCTGTACGGAACCGTTTCCTACAACGTCGCGCGCCGAACCGGAGAGATCGGAATCCGGATGGCGCTCGGAGCGCATTCCGGCGAGGTCATTCGAATGGTCTTGAACGAAATTTCGCTGCTGGCGGCGGCAGGATTGGCCGCCGGCATGGTCGTTGCGTTAGCGGCGTCCAAATTTGTCGAGTCGTTCCTATACGGAATCAAGCGTAACGATCCAGCCTCTCTGCTGGCCGCTGCGGCAATTCTGTTCGGCGCCGCGTTCTTGGGTGCCTACGCGCCTGCGTACCGAGCATCACGCATCGATCCTATGGTAGCACTACGGCACGAGTGACTTGCATCGACTTCCGACAGCGCATCGCTGGCCGCAATGGCGAGCGTCGAAGATCGCTCGAAAAAGCGTAGTGAGAAACAGCTCCTGCCTTGTCGCCACGCCTTTTTCATCGTTCCGGTCGGATAACGGGCTAACCTTCCATAATCCGGTAAGGTAAGGGTTGCCGACCACTCGTCCAAAATCTCGTCTTCCGCTTCTCACGATGCTGTAACTGGTGTCCCCGGCGAGCACAGTCACTGGTCGTACCGCCGCAATCGAGGAGAGCACTCTAAGAGTTCTCATCGATCTATTGGTCGCATTCGGCGATCAGCCGACTATAAACTTCGCGGGCGTGGTCATAGGCTGCTTTCGCCTCGGAGAGTTCCGCCTTTGAAATCTTCGGAGCCTTCTGCGTCCAGCATTGGTCGACGCCCGCGAGACACCATTGGGCACTCTGACGCGACGCGCGAATGGGTTTTCCGTCTACGAGAACGAAGACGGGATTGGTGTGCGATGAGCCCAGGATGCGCACCGCCAGCCAGCTGCTCCGCTCGATGGTCACATCAAAGTCTATGGACTGGACGGCTCCGTCCGCCACAACATTCTTACGAGCCACCGGCTTTCCATTGACGACAAGCTCCACGGGCACCTCGCGAGTGTTTTCGATGCGCGCCCGTTCGATGTGCCAGTATGGCGTTTGATCTATAGCGCGGTCATGGATGCTTCCAGCTGAGTTCGAGGCATTGCCGTTGTTTAGACTGCTCATCCAGAACTGCTGCCCACGATCAGACGGAATCGTGTCGGCGTTCAGCGGGCTCGGATCCAGATACGCCGCAACTTTCACGCTTGCATGAACCATCCCTTTTTCCTTCAGCTTCACCTCGCTAGCCGCCGTTCCCACTTCAACCCCGTTCACGCTGAAATCCATCAAGTGGCTTCGGCCGTCCGAAACATAACTGCGCCCAGCACGCAGAGCTTCCAGCCACGCGCCGTAACTCAGTGCCGCGTCAACTTTGGCATAAACGCGCCCTTGCCCGACGCGTGCATCGGTAATGCACGGGAAATCAGTCTCACCTGAAACTCGCGTCCGGAATCCAACGTTCAGCGTGTGATACCAGATGTTGAGCTCCGAGGGATAAGGCGTATCCATCGTGGAAATGAAATCCACCGCGCCAGGATATGTCACGTCCACGATGTACTCGTTGGCGCCAATCGAGTCGAACCCGGGAACTTCGTAGTTCGGAATTTCCTTCGACTTCACCTCCAGTCCCCACCCTGAGTGGGCAAAACCCGCCAATGCACCTTGAGATTTGGCCCAGCGCAGAATCGGCAAATCCCATGTCGGCCACTGGTCGATTCGCACACAATGCGGATAATCCTGATCCGTCAGGCCGAGCAACACCAGATGCCCCGCATGGCTTGACGGAAATCCCGAAACTTCCAGGTCGTAGTGCATCAACTCGTTTGGCTTGGAAAGAGGGTGATCTTTGCCGCTGAAAAATTTCTTTTGGTAGTAGTAGCACGGTCCCCACGTCAGCACAGCGCCCACATTCAATTTCTCGCCCTGAATCTGCCGCACCATGTCTTCCGGCTGCACCCCTTCCGTCGGATTCTGATAATGAGAGCAGCCCGCTGCATGTACGTGATGGTCTCCCGAGTACCAATGGTATTTCGGCGGATCGATCCAACGCTTCATCGCGAACGAAACTTCATTCGCGCTGGCAGCCTCGACCTCGATCTTCTTCGTTTGGGGCTGATACTCGGGACCCATCGAAGCAGTGACTGTGTACGAACCGGCGGGCACGAGGACTGTGGCACCGTTTTCCCGATAGACTTGCGGCTGAAAAAACAGGTCCGGCGCCAGACGCTTCGCGGGATTTGGATAGAGTCGGCCCAGACCGTCGCGTATCGTAAACGCGGCCACCGTCGGCGCGCCGTTTTCATCGCGAACTACCAACCGCAGCATCTGCGCAGGAAGGGCGTTGAACACCACCGTCATCTCATTGCGGAACCCAATATCTTGCGTGCCCTGCCCCACGTTGAATCCAATCGCTGCGGAACGCTGCCCTCGATCTCGGCTATAGATTGTCAAAATCCGGTATTCCAGCGGCAAACCGGAAAGCCGCGGCGACATCGGATCCCTGTCGTAGAGTTCCAGCTCCATCCATCTATCTCGCGTATCCGCCCGCAAGATGGTCTTGGGCGGCTCCGGACTCCCATCGGACTGCACAAAAATCGGAGCAGCGTTTGGGCTTTCCGCCACGAGCCGCGAAGTCACTCCCGCCTTGTTCAACACCTTCACTAGAAAAATCCGCGTCCCGCCTTCGACCAACTCCGCTTTCGCCGCTCCCGCCTGCACCTTGACGCGGCTCTCTGGATTGATGTCTACGATCGCTAGCGTGTAATTGTCGAGGATCTGCTCCAGATGTCGAACCGCGGCAGCTTCGTCGGGATCAGCGATGGCCAGGTTAATCGCCTCGTGATCCTTCTGAGTCAGAGGCTGGCCAAGATAGGCAAGCGTGGTCTCCACTTGGCGCACCTGCTGCGCGAAGGGTTGAAGGGAACTCCTCATCTGCGCGGCCTTGGAAATGTCGGTCGGCCCTTGAAGTACCATAAAAATGGAGAGAGTTATGATTCCGGGCACGCATGCCGTCGTCACAGAGCGCACGGGTTTCATGGCCAGGCTGCCTCCGGCTGGGGTTATTTTGCAGGCCACGGCGGCGTGAGGGCAAGCAAATCAGATGTTTCCCAAAGCCCGCTACCATTCCACGACGAGTGACGGGCAATCTCTGACGTAATCCGGTAAGGGAAGGGTTGCCGACCAACTGGACGGAATTGAGTCAATCACATCCATCCTTTGGTTTGTTCAACTTGCGCCGCCTCCACCAAAGTT
>WNGH01006421.1_pt1 | contig 19523 bp, 18 predicted proteins | sample 5400631 | NCBI WGS metagenome assembly WNGH01 (sample SAMN13153373, study PRJNA577476) | soil metagenome | isolation source: 115 cm soil or saprolite under Garry oak tree replicate 1 | place: USA:California | collected 2016-06-15
TGCCAACACGTTGATCGGAATACCCCAACGTCCCAGGCTAAAGGGGCTCTTCTCGCGCGGCCAGCCTTTGAAGCGAGCATTCAATGAGGCAATGTTGTTCATGAAGTAGGACAGGTAGATCATGCCCGTTGCGCCGGTAACAATGACACCAATTGCAGTGCTAATCAGGAAAGGAAGCGCGGAAAGTACAGCGACGGCAATGCCTGCCCACATGGGTGTGTGGAAAGTTGGGTTAACTTTTCCCCATACCCAGCCAAAGGGGAGCCGGCCATCGCGTCCCATCGAAAACATCAGGCGAATGGTTGCCGACTGGATGGCCAGCATGCAGACACAGACGGCTATGAGCACGACGAAGAGATACACATTGCCCCAGAATGGTCCAAGCGCATCTTGAATGATGGTAGGCAGTGCTTGCAGGAAGTTCGTCCCTTGCGCAATACCTTCAATCTTGGGATAGTTCTTGATAGAAAGAAGCGTACCACCCAGGAAAAGCAGGCCCGCTATAAACGAGAGACCGATAGACCAGAGGACGCCTCGTGGAGCATTGCGCTGTGGATCTCTCGTCTCCTCACCAAGGGTACCAGCAGTATCAAAGCCATAAATGACAAAGAGAGACATGAACAGCGCAGCCAGGAAGGCGCCTGTATAACTGACACCGAAACCTGGTGTCCACTCACTACCAGGTGACTGTAGAGAGGTATGCGGACCTGTGAAGAGGAAGCTGATGGGCTGATGATTGTTGAACACCAGCAGGATGAGCGCGAAGCCAAACATACCGATAATCTCAGCCACAACGCCAATATTATTGATGATGGATACAAGTCGCACTCCAGCAATGTTAATGAGTGTGCCGATAATAATCGCGACCAGGGCAATGAAGACGCCATTGGGTATTCCAAGAATAGTTGCCGGTATGCTGGGGAAAATGGAAAGTAAGGGGACTTGAATGGTATATGCTACTGCAGTTACGGTGAGAACCCCAGCGAAGAAATAAATCCACCCGGTAAACCAGCCGAGAGTATAACCGGACAGACGTTTGCTCCACTGGTAAATGGAACCCGCAATAGGAAAATGTGAGGCGAGTTCAGCAAAGTTCAAAGCGACCAGGAATTGTCCAGCAGCGACGATAGGCCATGTCCAGAAAAATGCCGGACCGCCTGCCGCCAGGCCGAGATAAAAGAGAGAAAAAGTGCCAGTTGAGACGGAGATGTAGGAGAAAGCTACTGCGAAATTGGAGAGGAATCCCAGCGTTCGCCGCAATTCCTGCCTGTAGCCAAACTTTTGCAGTAATGCTTCGTCCCGCTGATCCTGCGATAAATTGGGTTGTGCCATTGAGAAACGCCTCCTTTGTCGTAGATGATACCAACGCTCAGAAACGTAAAAACGGCTCTACCCACCTCTTGAAAAGTAGATAATGAGGCGAGTACGAGAAGAAAGGGGATGCCGGCAATTCTAGATTACGACATTCGAAACAGAAATTGCTGAATTAGCAAATATTCGTAATATTCCTGCCTGAGTAATCCGAATCTACAACTGTTAATACTACATAGTAGAGTTTTTTATATATATTTGCTATGTGCAAAACATCCATATTATGGCTTGGAGATATGTACCTGTTAGATCAGGCCTAGCCAAGTCTTGTGCCTTTGCATCATGGTATAACATTTAGTAGCGGAATCCGTGTAACAAGTGGGGCCTGGACAACCCATCCCATTATAGCTAACTTTTCGTGTACACTCCTCGCCGCAGGCGTCTCGCCCATTCTTGTGTTGGTTGGGGGCTTTGCAGCCGCAGGCTGCAAAGCCCCCAACCAACACAAACTCTAGCGAACTGCCGCAGGCAGTGAGGGCTCAAGAAAAGAGGACATATAAGTAGTTTCCATTACAGAATAAGAGAGTAAGTGAAAGGAAAATTCCCAAATGAAAATAAGTGCTCGTAACCAATTGAGAGCCACAGTGAAGGCAGTCAAACCGGGCGCCGTTATGGCCGAGGTAGTAGTTGAGCTAGCAGATGGTCAAGAGGTAGTTGCAGCAATTACGCTTGGTTCGGCCCAGGAATTGAATTTGAAGGTGGGAGATGACGTGATAGCTATTATCAAGTCCACCGACGTGATGATACTATCTCAGGCGGATTAAACTGTATCTTGAATCTGGGTTTGTGTCCCGTCTCCCAAATTGTAGCGGTTATGCCGAAAAATTCTATAAGATCCCGCTTTGTCTTGTAATCAGGTTCATACGCAGGATCGTTTAATTTCTCGCGCATAACTGCGCATCTTTGATGCATCTTTTCTAGTTTTCTTTGTACCGCATCCCATTGTTGATGTATTTTTTCATCGTCTAAAAGTTCACTATTGAGTTGATTTACCAGTTTTTCTATCTCTTTTAGACGATTTGTAAGTACACCTTCTGTATTACGATCCAACGAACGTTCTCTAATCATCCTTAAAAGATCGGCTTGTAAATCTTTGCGCTCGGCCTCAAGGCTTGCAATCTCCTTGTTAATCTGCTTTCTTCTGCTTGCAGTTGGGTCTTTTGATCTCCTCTCTGCTATTGCTGCGTCTACAATGGAAGGATCGCGTATGATTTCAACAGCTTTTTGCCACGCTGCATCGTCAACCGTTTTGGCATTCATAGCAGAGCAACCTATGCATTTGCGCGAAGCACCGTTCATATGTGCTGTACATCGGTAGTAGATATATTCGTATTTACTACCCTGCCTCGCTATTCTTGCCGATACATTTCTACCACAATTTCCGCATTTGGCGAAACCAGCACGCAATAACGTTAGCTCCCCTTGCTTATTATTACGAGTCGAAAATCTCTGATTGCGTTGTAAGTTCCTCATTATTTCCTCCTGTATCTCTTCACTAACTATAGCAGGAACGGGTACTATGATATGTTCCTCTGGCGGGGTCTTGATACGTTGCGGTGATTTCTTACCAGGGACTCTGGAGGTATGGTGCCCATTTACCACCATTTTCCCTATGTAGGTTGGATTCCTTAACATCTTGCTCACTACGGGTATTTGCCATACAACTTTTTCAGCCTGTACGCCTCTTGATTTATACTTTCTGCCTATGCTAATAGATGGTGCAGGTATCCCGATGTGATTCAATCTTTTACAAATTTGCCGTATACCGATACGGCGTTTAGCACATCTGAATATGAAGACTACAACCCGTACCTCTGTCCATTCAACCCCCTTGCTGTCTACCCATACCACATCGTAATTTGGCTCAAGTGATTCTCTCTTCCCCCTGGAGTCACAGGTAAATTTGTATCCATATGTACGAATACCATTACCAACTACTTTAGGGGGTACTTTTTTCTCTGAATCACCTAATGCTTTGTGTCTGATCGCGTTTTTCGATCTTCGTACAAAGTCGTTTACTTCTTCCTCTGCCTTGTAACCTTTCAGGAGGCGCATTAACTGACCTTCTAAGCTATCGTCGTCTGAATGGTCGCTAGGCTCTGTAGTAAGGATATGAATCCCTAGCTCTCGTAACTGACCTCTGAAGATTTCGCGGCTCACTCCTTTACGTCCTAACCCACGATCTAGGACATCTAAGCAGAGTAAATCAAACTCCTGGCGTTCTGCCATACGAAGTATGTCGTCCAGTGCTGCGCGATACCTGTATTCTAAGCCTGTATACGTATCATGAATAACATGTCTCTCTTCGTCCAGAATTAACCCTAATGGCTCTATTAGCTTCTCGCGTATAACCCTTTCCTGTGCCTCGTGGCTCTGTCCTGGCGTTGAAACACGGGTAAGCAATAAAGCGCGTAACCCTCTGTACTGTTCGTATGCGGGTTGTGGTGGTAAATTGTTGTTTGTCGTCATGTTGTTGAGTCCTTTCTTTTTGTCCTGTAGCAATGCATTAGCAAGGGCATTGCTACAGGGCCATGTAAAACTATTGCTGCTGTTCTCGTTGGGCCTTCTTTGCTGCTTTACCGTACTTCATGCGTTTAATCATGTTCTGCCGTTGTATTTGTGCTTTGCAAGCGTTGCCGCGCTACGCTGAGGTTGCCTGGGCGGTCCCCCCTCATTTGACCTGTCAGACAGGGCACCACTGCAAACCAGGTTTCTTGAATACTTCCGCTCGCCTGAGTCGAAGTTTGCTTTATCCAGCATCCGTTTTAAAACCTCCGCCGTCCCAAGAATCGCTGTTATGACAGATTCCGGGTAGTTCTCGGTCTCAAGGATCACCCTCGTTATCGTCGTCCGGGCTCTTAGTCTGCTGGGCGGACTCCTCATAAATGGCCGCGATGGCTTCCAGGAGCGTCCGTGCCGCTGCGTGGTAGAGGTGCGCCCTTTGGGCACCGGTCATTGGCGCTGATGTCTTCTCAATATCGAGAATAGGGAGGATCTGGCCATCCTGGATGAGGGCGATGCAATTGAGCTGTCTCAGGATGACAGCCGCCTCGTCGGAAAGCGTGATGAGCGCCGCCTCGCCCGGCCCCTCTGCCGGTTGACAAGCACGCAGGACATCCGCGATCTCAGCATCGAGCCGGCTGGTAAATTCTCCGTCCTGGTACTGCCTGGCGATGTCGGAGTGGTGAAACTCCGGCGGCAAGGCCGGGACAACGACCTGGTCGAGGATGTGCGGCTGTTCCTGTGGCTGGTTGATGTCTTGCTGCATACTGATTCCTCCAAGTGTTCTTAATTATCTACCTCGCTACGGACGCAGTTTGCCCGCGTGCCAGGTCTGCAGTTCGTGCTGGAGCGCGGCGGTGTAGCCCGCAACATCGTTGTTGTCGGAACCCGGTGCATAGACAGGAATCGTTTGCCCGATGGTCAAACAGGGATGGCCGACCAGAGGGACCGTCACGCCTCCGTAGATATAGCCGTACAGAATGAGGCGATACCAGTGGTCGAAGCCGTCGACCCAGCTCTCCATCTGGGCGTATCCCCCCTGAGCCTGGTCGACACAGGGCCGATCAGCGATGCACCTCTCGTTCCCCAGCGACAGGGTTTTGTGCGCCTCCCCGGTGGTGCCGAAGAGGCTTTCGTGCATGAAGAAGGCTAACGCATAGGCCGGGTCGATGCCGTACTTTACGCCCAGGCTGTAGAGTTGCTGCCCCAGGTCGGCCGCCGGGGAATGATAGCTGGCCAGTACCTGGTTGATGAAGCTGGCGGACAGCGTGGGCTTGCCGATGAAGCTCAGTGGTCCGGGCTTGAGGACGGCGCTAAAGCCAGCCCACCACTTCATGAACTGGGTGCGCGACAGGCTCGTTCTGTCCCAGCGCGACGAATCGGCCAGCTTCACCGAGGTGCTATCTCCGCCGGTGATCACGACGAGGTGGCCGCCATCGTAGCGAGCCGGAGGCCAGCTCACAATGACCGGCGTGCCCGTATTGGCGAGAGCGATCACCTGGTCGTAGGAGCGCGCGTAACCCCAATCTGTGGTGAAGCCGAACAGCGCGGCGGTGCGCTGGATGCCCTGGTCATCGACCAGCCCAAGCGGAGGCGTTATGGCCTTCGCTGCCACTTCCTGCTGCAAAATATCGGTGATGCGGTAGTGATAGCCGTAGGCATTGATCACTTCCGTGATGGCCGCGGTGGAGCAGGCGCTGTACGCCCACAGAGCGCATTCGTCCTGGCCGGCGTACTGCCCGCAATCGAGTTGATTGATGCGCTTCAGCGCGAGCGAGGCATTTCCGCTCGACGAGACCACCGGCACGCTTGTTGTCGCGGTCGGGGTAGGAGTCGTATGGGTTGCCGGAGTAGCGGTCGTCTGGACTGCCTGTTGAACGGATAGCGCTGTCAACGAAGCGTCGTAGCTCATGCCTGAGAGGCGCGTGAACAAGACGATCAAGGCCAGCAGGAACACGGCAGGCAGCGCGAGGAAGGAGAATATCCTCCCTCTGCGCGTTTGCCCCCCTCGCCCAGATCGCCGTTGCGCGAATCGGGCCGTTCCCTGTTCCAGGTCGATGCTACTCGTACTCACTACCTTCTCGCTTTCTTTCTCTTTTCAATCGCTTGAACGCGATGCAGGCTAGGGCAACCTGCGTTAAGACACACATGCAGCTCTCTTCGTCTTCGTCAATCAACTGCCTGGCGTGTTCCCTCGCGTCTTTTTACTGTCTCTTCTCGCGTCTTTTTGCCGTCTCTTCTTGCGTCCTACGCTCTGCTGTGCCGCTCACATAAACTGCTCGGCGGCTTGCAGGAGCGCGGCTCGCCGTGTTTGCTCCTCTGCACTAAGTTCCTGGTCTTGCGTCGGCGAGTTTGATGAGAGCGGTATCGGTTGGCCAGCTGCGGCCTCAGCGATAGCGGCCGCGAACGGATTGGGACGGCCATTGATGGCGTCCGCCCAGTCGGCCATGATCACCCGTGTGGCCTTGCCCAGAGTGAGGCCACGATTGTTCGCCCATTGGAGGAGGGTCAGATGCATCTCTGACTCCTCGTCCAGCACAAATTGGACCTTTTTTTGTCCCGGTTTGAGTGTCGGCATACTCCCTACCTCCTCCGCTCCCACATCGTGGGTTTGAGGATGGTCTGCTGCCCCACCAGCTCTTGCATGTAGGCCGCGTTCAGGTACTCGGCCTCAGGAGGCAAGTACAGGTCGTGCAGCACCCCGTTCTCCAGCTCGCTGTCACCCGGGATGCCGTCCCGAAGCGGCCCGTAGAAGATGTAGCCCCCACCGCCGTAAATCGTGGCGGTATCCAGGTTGCTCCCGATCTCCGCGCCCTCCCTGTTGAGCGCTGCACGCACGAACTTTGCCAGGGCGCGAGCCATGGTGATGACCTTGCGGGTGATGATCTCGCGCTGGGTGTCGCCATCAAGATAGCCGTCGACGGTCCCCTTCGGCACCTTGAGGCGTGGCAGCCGTATCCCGGCGGTGTACGCCTTCAGCAGGACTCGCACCTCTTCGATCTCCAGGACGCGCCCGTAATTGGTGTTGATCTCGGCAATGATGTTCTCGATCACCTGCCGCACGCCGTAGGTGCGCCCTTCAGAATCGCGGGAGACGAGCTTGAAGCCGCTCGCGAAGATGATCTCGGTCGTGCGGTCTCCTACGTCGATGCTGACGTTGTTGCCGGTCGGGCTGCCATAGCGCGTAATGGCGGCGAAGCCCTCCGGGACCACGGTTCCCACGCGCAGGTCGATCTCGTGGTAGACCTCGTTGAGGTAGCAGTAATAGAGGCCGTCGAGGTTGGCGATGGCGCGCTCGCTCCGTTCTTTGGTGAGAGCTCTGACCGGTTGCATGTAGATGGTGGTGATGCCGCTGCCCATGTCGAGTGAGGCCTCCCACCAGGTGGCCCACCCGATCCAGGTGGCGGTGAGATCGATCTTTTGCCCAGTCAGATCAACGATGTTTGCTGATGTCATGGTGCTCATGAGAAGGTATTCCTTTCTTTAATGGGAGAGGGAAGTAACTCTACCCATACGCTCCCCCTGTTCTACCTGCAGGCTTCGTTCAGGTCGGTTTTCGCCGGGATTGGGTGTGTTTTGTGTCGGTCTCTCCCGTCCTCCACCCTATGGGTAGAGGCGGGTTCCCTGAGCCTGGTTGGCGAGCACGCGCGAGTGCGCTCACTCTCCTGCGCTGGTTGCGGCAGCTGTTGAAGGAGCTGCCGTGTATAGCAATCACCGCATATCGTCCAGCCACTCCCGGCAATGGCTTCTCGAACGAGTTCAATGACAATGTCAATCTCGTCATCGCTGATATATGGGTAGCTCTCTTGTGGCGAGTTTGCCTGGGGATCGCTAGAGGCGGCGATGAATGCCCAGCACACGCCAGCAATGACGAGGCCGATGGACAGGCCGAAGAGGAACAGCGCGCAGCCGATCGCGACTGAGAAAGTTGTTCCGTTAGTGAGTGGCGCGTTCCACATGCGGTGTCCTCCTCGTGCGATAGCCGCTTATTGGTCTACAAATGGGCCGACCTTGAAACCTGGCTGCTGATTCAGCAAGAGGAAGGTAGCCGAAGGTCGTTGGTAGAAATGGCCGATATCAGGATCACCTTGCAAGTGAACCAGGATATTGGGTGCTGGTCCGTTCCCAGCCATAGAGAGTGTGGTCACGATGTCGTCAAGGTTGCCCCAGCTGTGGAAGGTGGTCTGCGCCGACATCACGTAGGTCACCACCTTGGTGAAGTCGCCGCCGGGAGCCACCTGGATGACGATCGTGCCATGCGCGTTCATCGCCACGAACCAGGTCGGATGGCCTGGCGCGTCATGATCGCCGACCACTGCCTCCAGGTAGGAGGTCGGCGTCGGGCCGTAGCTAAAGCGGTTGGAGACCCCCACCCAGGCTGAGTACAGCCAGCCGGCAGGAGCGTTACGCCGCCGTGGAGATGTCTGCGCTGGCGAGGTCTGGGAAGATCATCCGCGTCCTGCTGCACGCGCGACCTACTGCTTCCAGTATTCTTCCCGATGGGGAGTGGGACAGGTCCGTCCTGATTTTGCTTCCGACTCGCGCGCTGTGCGACGGGGCCCCCCATTTCTTGAACTCGCTCTGTTGCATCAGAGCCAGGAATACCGGTCTTTCTGCGGTCAACTATTGCTTTCATCGTTTTTTCCTTTCCATTGCATTAGTCCCCCCTCGGGCGATCTGTTCAAGCATCGCTCGTTCTCGCAGAGAAAGCAGAGCATCAGCCTCAGAGGCGGAACACTGGTCGTCCCCTTCCTGCCCGGCAGGAAGACGAGCCTCAGCCAGACTTGCGGCGAGCAAGGCGGCGCGGCGAAGACGGGCGAGGCGTGTACGTCTCGCGGCCTGAGCAAGCAGGACATCGCCCGTCACCAGGCACTCTCCCAGGACTACTCTGTGCATCTTCGCCAGTAGCTCTTCCCCGGAGATGTAGCCATCTTCATACGCAGTCGCTCCGCGCAAGCTGCTGCACCATGTCGAGCGGGTCAGCCGTTGTCAGGCCGCCGTCCAACAGGACGATATCGGGACGGTGTTCCCTGGCCAGCGCAAGCACATCTTCTAGATGAGCGGCCTCTCCAACAAGCTGACAATCGTCCTGCCGCTCTAGCAAAGAGCGCAGGCCCACCCGGAACAGCGGGCACTCATGGACGATCAGAACGTAAATCGTTTTGCTGGACACAGTAACTGGATTCTCGACCCGATTTGACAGATCTGCCAACGCGACTGCCATTGGTCAACTCCTCCTTTTGCCTTCTCAATCCGTGAGGCGGACTGGCGCTAATGGACACCGTGGCTCTGTAGAGCCATAGCCACGACACCGAGAATGATCATCAGGCGCACGAGGAAGCACAGGAGTTCGGCACGGTCAAAGCCGGACTGACGTGTTGAAGTAGGGGTTGAAGGTGCAGCTTGTGCGCGTGGGTGTGCAAATACAAACATGGTTGTTTCGGCCTCCTTAAAAGGTGGTGATTCAACGAAGTTGCGATAAACACGGGTACAGAACGTCGTATTTCACCACCCGCAAAGGAGTGTAGCAGAGGTAAATGGGAGTATCATGGTGGTTTTCTACCAATTAAATAATCATTATCGCAGTTGATGATAGGTAGAAATATCAGAATAATTTATCAAAGATTTAGGAGTATGAAAGCATGAGCCACCTTTTTGTTTTAACAGAAGGTGGCTCATGCAGCTTATGATTTCAATTGGGATATTCTCTAACTGTTCCCTCCATAGTAATGGGCCTCCAATTGGTAGAAAAACATCATAATTTCGTTACTTGATCATGTTATACTCCTCAGAGATAGCGAGAAAAATCTCTTTGTCTGGCCTGAAGGGCCAGACAAGACCTCGTCACTGGGAGAGTTTGAAACCTTATAGATCTGGCTAATGTATATGCAGAAAGCAACAGGGCCTATACATCTTACCGTTTTTGTATCTGTTCTCAACGATCTGTTATACTACGTGAGAGTGCTATAAGGAGCTTCCGCAAAAAAAGATACTGCGTGTGGTGCCCTCAGAATCGTTCTGCACACGTAAGGAGGTTTAAAATGACAGTACTCGTTGGAGCAGAATCACGAATGATAGAAATTTATCTGCCGAAAGTATTCCCAACAATGAGTGAACCTGATAAGCTCACCGTTGAGCAGTGGTACGTTCGGGAAAATGACATTGTTCAGCCAGGGGATTTCCTTCTGGAAATCGAAGCGCCTGTAGGGCTGATCGACATTCCTACCCCTCCAGAGGTCACGGCACCACACCGGGTTGTGTCCATCAATAAGCTCCAAGGGGCAACTATTCGGCTAGGGGATCTGCTTATCGTATTAGAGCCGACGGTAACATACTCGGAGTAGCAGTGATACACATGAAAGAGAGGAACCCTCTCAGATGGGGATGGTTCCTCTCTTTCAACTGAGTCCGTACAGGCGCTACTTACTCGGGGCTTCGCCGCCGTCGTCATCATCTTCCAATCCGCCCTCCTCGTCATCCTTTTCCGACGCTATGAGCAGCGGCAACGGGCGTGAGGTTTTCCACCAGTCACGATCGAACATGGTTCGCGTTTCCTCCATTTCTTAACAACTGTAGTACCAATCATCTCTGTACCCGCTACATTGAAGCATACACAATTGCGAACGTTTTTTCAATCCTCTGCGCAGGCTATTCATCGCTTAATTGAGCTGCAAGGCTCTCCAAGCTGGTTGTCAGTGCTATTTTCTGGTGCGGTACGGCAGCTTCCAGAATGTTTAATTCTTTGAGATCGGCCATTTGCTCCAATGCGAAACATCCGGCCATCAGGTGCTCAAAGCTGGTACCTCTCTGTAATTCCTGCGTGACAGCGAGATAGCCCGCCAGATAATGCGCGTCTTTGGTAGAACAGAGCCGTTCAACTGTTAAATCGGGCACCCCGCGAAAGGTACGTATGCAGCGATCCTGAGCCATCTGTTTTGCATCCGCCAGCGCTACGGCGCTTGCTTTTCCTGCAAGTATCCCTCTGATGAAAAAGACCTTCTCTAAGAAAGCATATAACCGTGTGAATGTGAAGGGCTTGGTGACGATTCCATAGGCAAGACCGGTTGCAAGTGTCCCTAACCACATTTTAGAGGGATCTTTAGCAGGTTCGATCTGCTCGACTGACTTCCTTGGCCGACGTTCCACTTCCGTCTCGTACCAGATCGCCAGGCCTTCGTCTGTCGACATCGAATGCTGGGTGCCAGACGAGAGCAAAGCCAGCACAGATTTTTTGCCCGCGCTTGAGCGAAACACATGCGCTTCTATTTCGTGAGCCAGAAGCTGGAGTACCTTCGCGATAGTCAATGGCTTTGCTGGTAGGTAGACGGTCTGCAAATCAAGCTCAACGCGTGCGTGACTTGTCGTTGCATCAAGCGCGACCTTCCACTCATCAAATTGATACTGCTCAAACACACGCTCAAATAAGCGCTTCACTGCCGGTGTCTGGACCTTTTTCCAGATCATTTGGTCTGGCTCAGCCGCATGTTGGCCTTCTCCGTCTTTTGCAACATATGTTGGAGAGAGTGCGTGCCACTGCTGTATCTGCGTGTAAAGCTCTACGCTTAGTTCATGCGTCTCAGCGCACTCCATACCACGCTTTAGCATCTGGACGAGCTGCTGTAATGTGATCTCCATCTCTCTACGACTTGGTTCTGGGTAGAGCTGCCTCACGTACTGCTGGTAAGCCGCATTATCCTGCGTATAGGTCGCTTTGGCGAGAGACAGGTCGTATATATGTTCATCGATCGCTCCTATATAGAACCGGCGAACGAGGGCATTTGGTTCTTGCGCAAGAATATCATTTTTAAGCTTCTGGAGCCCGGCCAGGCGTTCGTTGATCCCCTCGATAAGAATGAGCGGGTAAGTAAAATGCGGTTCCCGACTTTCAGCGAAAGCTGCTGTGATTTCTCGATCCCTTGAGAGCGTGAGGAGAGCGTCTCTCCTCTCACGAGCGCCTTCCTCAGGTTGCCCCTGCACCGCGTCCCATTCGCGCTGCTCTTCGTCGGTAAACGTTCCTGCCGCTGCGAACCAGCCAATGCTGTCATATGAAACCAGGTCGTGATAGCGGTCAAACCAGCGCCAGTCCAGTTTCCTTTCTGGGTTCTGCTGGTATTGTGTCTCAATTGACGTTAACCGGTCCCTGACAATAGGCTTGTAAGTTTCTCTCAATCCAGTTAAGCGCGGGTACGCATTTTGATACAGGTGATATGCCTCCTCTAACCGACCCAGGAGATAGAGGATATGTGCATGCTCTACTTCAAGCATGGCAACTTCTTTCTCCGGGACCTTGTGACCTGCCTGGATGAATGCGCGAATACTTTCGAGGTTCTCTACACTCTCAACCAGTGCGAGCCGGAAAGATCCGAGTTCGCAGAGGACCTGGGCATGTTCGCTGATGGAAACGGCCAGCGACGTTCTGCTGACGGTATACCCTGCTTTCTTGAGCGCGATGCAGTCTTCCAGGGCACACCTTGCCTGCTCGAGATCGCCTAGCTCGCGCTGGTAATAGGCGGAGTCGTTCAGATAGCGCGCCAGGAGAAAGTTTCTCTTGCTGCGGAGGACGTGAGAAGCAGTATAGCGCTCCTCTTGTAGTATGGCTATACACCGTCGATAGAGGGCCAGACATTCTGTTTTGAGGGAGGTGGCTTGCTCAGTCGATATCCCTCCTGGAGAGGCGCTCCATCTTCCCAATAAATAGGCGCGATTGGCGAGAAGAGCAACGGAGGTAATGCTATCGGCGATGGAATCGGAAGGATGAAGCAAGCCCACAAGCGCGGCGTCCGCCTGGTGAAACACCTGCTGAGCCTCTTCGAAGCGACCGAGATCGGCGAGGCGTCGGATCAAATGATGCACCAAATGCACCTTACCCGCAGGCGACAGGTCTATCTCCCCGTGCATCATCTGTTCAAATGCGCGCTGGTAAGCCTCTGCACGTTCTTCCTCCCGCACCTTTTCCCCTCGAAATCGTGCGAGGTGGTAACGGAGGATCTGCCCTCCCAGCTCGGTCCCCAGCCCGGAGCGGTGCCAGTCGAACGATTGCATCACTTCAGACGCCATGCGGGCCAGGCGAGGTCCGTGTCCAAGGGTAAAGCTCAACCACCCGTGCTCTACCAGTAACTCCGCGGCCTTCAGAAGCTGGTGATATTTGAGATAGAAGATTGCTAGCTCAGAGATGAGCATGGCTTGTTCTGGTACGCTTTGTTCCTGATCGAACTGGAAGTCCCCGGCGTGCAGCCACGTCTCATAAAGTTGTTGTACTTTTTGCTCGATCTCCTCTCTCCGGTGTTGCGTAATGAGCGTGTGGAGTTCTGCCTCGCGAACGATGGGGAGCATGCCCACGCGATCGGAGACAAAGATATCGCGGTCGACCAGCGAGCATCGCACTAGCTCATCAAGTGCCAATTCTGCCTGCGAATTGATGGTATCCAGCAAGGGGAAAGGCAATGGCAAAGGCGATGCGGAGAGAACCTCTAAGAGCTGCACCGCTTGATGTGAGAGCTTATTGGAAATGACCTGCTGCAACACCTTGCGGGCCTGGATGTCGGTTTTTGTATCGAACACCGTCTCCTCCGAGAGGAGCTTCTCGATGAATACCTGGTGGCCACTTTTCTGGTTTTGGCGCGAGGAGAGCGCGCCGTTACTGCGCCAGGCGTAGACAAATCCGGGCCGACTAAGACTGGCCGCGCGCAGTTCGATCATCTGTGGGTTTCCTCCAAACCTTCCGCTTGCCTGGCGCAGCAGGTCTTCGGGAACGTCTTCAAAGCCCATGCGTTGCCATATGACTACGCCTGCGTCCACAGTGAGGCGCGGCATCTCAGTTTCCGCAATATACGTGTGATCTCGTCCGGGCCATCCAGGCCACTCTCGTGTGGTAAGGTAAATCGTCCCGCCATGGTCATTTTTGACGAATTCGCTCAGGAACTGTAGCCAGTGTGCAGACACATCCCTATCACGTTCGAGTATCACCTGTGCATCGTCAAGGAGCAGGATGACTCGCATTCCTTGCTGCCTGGCGGCAATGATTTCATTGAGAACCTGTTCGATCCGCTCATCAGCTGAACGAGCCTTCTGAGCTTCGTCCGATTGTGGGATACCGAGATCTGTAAGCAGCTGGGCCAAGAATGTATCGAGGTGGTCGTCCGGTGTCATGTCTTCGGCTGGTGAAAAGCTGAAAAGCAATGGCAAGCAGTGATCTCTGTCGATAAGGTTCTTGAGGAGCAGGTTGATGGCGCTCGTTTTACCAGCACCGGACACCGCTTGGATCGTCACTAATTTCTTGGCCGGTTTCATCTCCAGGTAGGAGAGCATTTCTTCGATCCAGGCATCGCGCTCGAGCAGATGGCTGACGTCTATTCTCGACGCGCGAGCGACAGCACGCTGAAGACCTGGGAGAATCGGAGATTGCGCCGAATTTGAACCTATTGCTTGCCTGAGAACGTGTAACGAATGCTCAGAGCCATCGATTTTAGCGATTCCATCGGCGAGTTGCTGCCACTGTTCAGCAGAAATCCGTTCGATACGCCGCTTTTTAGCCGCAAGTTTTTTGCGAGCAAGGACAACGTACAGCTCTCTTTCGGCTTGGGAGAACTTGATTCCGCAGCCTTCTGTCAACGCATGGTAAAGCGGAAGAAGCTCGGCAAATGCGGGATAGCGTCTGCCGCGCTCCAAGTTCCCGTACATTTTATTATCAATTACCGGGACATTCCGCATACTGAAGTATGGGGGTAATGATTCCGCAACCTCGTCCTGCGTTAAGTGGACACTCTCGCGAACGCTGGCCAGCAGGGTTCCGAAGCTACTATATGCGGCCATTTCCTCTGGCAAGCCCGTTACTGCCTGTAAGTGAGATTCTTTTAGATGCGCAGATTTGATTGGCGTGTATTGTGAAGGTTGCATTACCATACTGACGACACGCATCCTCAAGCTTGTTAAGGATTGAGGGCGCTCCTCCCTTCAGATAGAGGCACTCTGTAAATGCACGAACAGTCGTTTTCACTATAGCATACATCATGAGGGAGACTTTTGCTCATCGAAAAGCGGTCGAAAAGCATTTGGTAGTCCAATTGGAAGTCATATCTTTCAAATGACGGCTATTCTGATAGAAAAATATCAGAATAATTCACGGGCTTCTGCTAAACTACTCACAGACAGTAAAGCACTGGGGCCGGACGTGATCAACATCACGAAAGCTCATTCCAAAAAAAGGGAGGGAAGGATGCATTTCACTATGACACTCCTCTCTTTTCGTGCTACAAATCAATATAAAAAGAAGAGGAGAAACGTGTCCATGCATATGGGAACAGAAAATCCTGATGAAGGGGAAGGTGAAGATTAAGGCACGGATTAGGCGAAGTCAACGTAGATTGCGCTATCAGACTGGCGAAGGCGCATATAGGCTACTGAGATTGAACTGCCATCTCTCTCAAGTGGAAGGAGAGCTAGTTGCAGTGGCTGGAGCCGACTTCTAATTATTATGAAATGAGAGGGGTAGGCTCCGCGCACATGGCTGCGCATGTTGGAACAGCATGCGCAGCTTGCGGATCAGCCGCTGATCGGGCACCATATAGCTAACCATCTGTAAATAATGACGTAAAAGAATAGATGTTATGAAAAAGCAAATCAAACTTCTTTTGGGTTAGGTGAATGCCCCTCCTGGTCTACACGATAGGTACACTGCGGATGCTCCTGGTTCTCTGAATGGCCTCTCAACTGCTATCCAGTCCTTGCTGGTCTACCCAATAGGTGCCAAGGGTACTCCTTGAGACGACTCTAGCGGAATATGCGTAATGATGTTGGTAAGCAGGTAGACACATAAAATGGCCCGCAGAGCCTAAATTGATGACCGATGGGAATGCTTAGATTGTGAATTGTACCTCTCTGCTGTTGTTCTTTAAAACTATATCTTTTATCGTAACATGCATTGACACCCTCGCCAAGTTACAGCATAATGAGACTCATATAGAGGAGCTTCGGTCTGGAGTAGCTCAATGCTTCGATAGCCAGGCAGACGCATTCGAATGCTCAGTTGAGAAGAGAGAGGGGAATATAATGATTATGGATCTATCCCATTTTGGACGCCTGCAGCTTGGCCTCCTTCCTTCCCATGCAACCAAGAAAAGCTTATTAAGTGGCGCTGGAATCGACTCAATCATCAACTCGATACAGATCAACCTCAGTTAGATCTCATCGTGCAATATATAGACAAGCACTTTTGGAGAGAAGAAGCGTCGATCTAGCTCAAATCCTGCAACTGCCGGAGCGCTATGTACAGGATCAAGAGATCATTATTCAGGCTGTCTTGCGCTGGTTCCGTCTCCACACAAACTGGTTACTGATCTACGATAACATCGACGACCTTTCTATTGTCGAGCCATTTCTCCCCAAAGCGGGATCAGGGCACCTCTTATTCACGACTCGGACACATGATCTCAGGGGATCTGCCCAGCGCTGGGATGTCCAAATAATGCCGCCAGATGTCGGAGCACTGCTCCTCTTACGTCGAGCCGGTATACTTCCCCTGAATGCCACATTAGATATGGCCACTCCAGAAGATCTAACTATCGCACGTGCCATATCAGAGGAACTGGGCGGACTGCCTCTCGCGTTCGAGAAGATCAGTCAAGTCAATTCCGTAGCTGCGCAATTATTGGAGTTCTGTGCCTTTCTAGCTCCTGATCCCATCCCAGAAGAGCTTCTGATCGCTGGAGCTTCTCACCTTGGAGCCGCGCTTGCCTCAGTAGTTACTAACCCTGTACAGCTAGATCAGGTCTGCAAAGAGCTATTGAGATATTCTCTGCTTCAGCACGATGCTGACGCACGCACCCTCAGAATTCACCGCTTGGTTCAGGTGATGCTCCAAGACAATTTGCCTACTGAAAGCAGCATGCGCTGGAAGCAGAGGGCAGTGCTGGCAATGAATGCAACCAGCCCGCATGTGCAGGATTTTGGGCAATGGGAAGCTTATGAACGCTGGCTACCCCATGCTCTGGTGTGCGCGAGTTGGACTGAACAGGAAGATATGACTTTTCCAGAAGCAGCTCATTTGCTCAATGAAGCAGGGTGCTATTTAGAGAACCGAGCACGATATGGGGAGGCGGAGCCGTTGTTGATGCGTGCCCTGGCCATCTATGAACAGCAGTTGGGAGCCGATCACCCTAACACAGTTCAGACCTTGAATAATCTGGCGATGCTTCATCACAAGCAGGACAAAGATGGTGGGGCAGCGCCATTTTTGATTAGTTATACCCATGAAGATTTGCCATGGGCGAAGTGGATCGCGCAGCAATTGGAAAAGGCAGGCTATAGCACGATCCTCCCCGATAGGGATTTCCTGCCAGGGAGCAATCTCGCGTTGGAGATGGATAGCGCGACAAAACGAGCTGTGCGAACGATAGCCGTATTGTCTGCCGATTACCTCGCTTCAAAGTTTACCCCCTCAGAATGGGCAGCGGCGTTCCGGCGTGATCCGCGGGGAGAACAGGGTCTGCTTCTTCTGGTGCGGGTGAAGCCGTGCGACATACAAGGATTATTGAGGCAACTGATCTACATTGACCTGGTGGACAAAGACGAATAGAAAGCGCGGGAGGTGTTGCTGGCAGGAGTGCAGCGCATTCCACGAACGCTGAAACAGACTCCCTTTCCGTCAGATGCTGCTCCCGAACACGTCCCTTTTCCCGGTACCCAACCAACTCCCAGCCGCACACGCATAGAGCCGGCGCGCTTTGGCGCACCCTTTCCTGAGGTCTGGAATGTCCCTCGTCGTCATATCGTCTATTATACGGGTCGGGACAATCTGCTTCAGCAGCTCTTTCAGCGTTTTTCAGTGAAGAGTGCAGCAGGGGCATCGATTCCTCAAGCACTTGTTGGCCTGGGAGGCATCGGGAAGACACAAACGGCTGCCGAGTATGCCTATCGCTACCGCGGGGCATACCAGGCTGTGCTCTGGGTGAGAGCCCAGACAAAAGAGAGCCTTGCTGAGGATTTCAAGGCTTGCGCTCTTCTGCTCAACTTGCATGCTCAAGAGAGCCTCATCGAGACCATACAGCAGTGGTTCAGGTATCAGACAGACTGGCTGCTCATCCTCGACAATGCGGATGACTTCGACTTAATCGCTCCTTTTCTTCCCCAAGCGCCGCGTGGGCATATCCTCTTGACGACACGTACCAGAGCACTAAGCAATGTAGCGCAACCGCTTGTATTAGGGCCACTAGAACCAGAAGATGGCGCACTCTGTATTCTGCGCCGAGCAGGGGTTGTAGCCTGGAACGGACAGCTGAGCGATGCTTCACCACCCAGTGCCAATGCTGCTCGAGCGCTTGCTCAATTGATGAATGGTCTTCCTCTGGCATTGGAACAGGCTGGAGCGTATATCGACGAGACAGGGAGCAGCACAAGTAGATATCTAGCTCTCTACCAACAATACCGCTCTGTGCTCCAGGATGTACGGTTTGGAGCGGTTCCCGACTATGCCGAGTCGGTTGCCTCTGCTTGGCGGATTTCTATGAGTTTGGTTGAGCGAGAAAATCCTGCCGCTGCTGAACTCTTACGATGGTATGCCTTTCTGGCGCCGGATGCGATTCCATCGGAGATTGTTATAGATGATGCAGCTACTCTTGGCCCAGTTCTAGAATCGCTTGCGGCCGATCCATTGGCGCTTGATAACGCTATTAGGCTCTTGTGCAGACATTCATTGATCCACCGAGAAGTTGATCATGAAACAGACACATCAAGACTCTTCATCCATCCCATCGTGCAAGGAATTATTAAAGACCACATGGACCAGCCAACGCAGCGTCTCTGGGCAACAAGAGCCGCGCGCATAGTAGATTACGATCCCCTCATGCACGGGAGAAAAGCTCAGATTGAAGTGAGAAGAGGGAACGTAATGATCGTGGGAGCAGAGGGCGAGCTGGTCTTGCGCGTAACAAACGGCACGGTAGCACCGATGGAGGAGATAGACATCGAACTCACTCGCTCGGCTGAATACGATCATCTCACTCCCCATAGAGTAACCATCCCTTCGCTTCCGCCTCAAGGCTCGACAGAAGTGCGTTTTCGGTTATGTATGAAAGTAGCCGGGCGGGTAAGCATCAACTATCTCGTTAATGGAGAAATGAGAGACCCCCCGATCTCCGTGTATACCTCCAGAGACAATCCCTACATTTATGGCAATCCTATAGACGAGGGAGAATTTTTTGGCAGGCAGGAAGAACTCGAGGCGATCGTACAGGCAATGACCAAGCCTGTTAAGCAAGATATCCTGGTGGTCGGGGAGCGTCGCACTGGGAAGACCAGCCTGCTGTACCAGGTTGGGAAGAAACCTCGCCAATGATCTGTCCGATAGAGTTGGAGTATCATTGTCACTTCTTTACCCCCCAAGCTCTCCGATTTGAACAGACGTTTGATTGCTTTTCCCCAGGGAATTCGTCGTGAAACAGGCTGAGAATGCAAGCTGGCCCATGCGGGCCGGAGACGTTTCTCTTCAGACCTTGATCGCAGTCAAGAGTCGAGCTTGGGTGAGGGCAGGATCACAGAGGTCGCCGGAGTCCTCCAGACACCACCACTCACCAAGGACGGCCTGAACCAATCCCCACCCGCGCACGCGGGCACGATCCACCTGCAGCTCTTCGGCTAATTGGTCCACGCGGCGG
>WNGH01010491.1_pt1 | contig 19523 bp, 19 predicted proteins | sample 5400631 | NCBI WGS metagenome assembly WNGH01 (sample SAMN13153373, study PRJNA577476) | soil metagenome | isolation source: 115 cm soil or saprolite under Garry oak tree replicate 1 | place: USA:California | collected 2016-06-15
CGCCCCCGCCAGCGTAACTGGGATATGCGTAGGCTAGGAAACCGTCGGGCGCACTCCAGAAGCCGCCTTCGACTTCCTTAAAATCTGCGAGCACGAGCTGAAGAATCAGCGTTAGCTCGCGGCGATGTTCGTCGGTCGCGAATGAACTGGGGGTTTGCGGAAAGCTAGCCTCGTAAGCGTTGAACCGCTGCGCCGTGAGGCTCGCCGCGCTTTCCACCTGCGTCTGCACGTGACCGATCTGCGCACCGACCCCCAACCGAAAGATCGACATCAACAAGAACGCAAGCGCGACGCAGATGACCACGATGAGCAGCCAGAGGCCAAGAAGCGACGCGCGGAGAGATGAAGTCACGCTTGCACTTTAATGGCTCTCATGTGGAATCCAACCGCCGCGCGAATCGCCCCATGTGAGCATGAAGCCGAAGCTCCGCCCACGTTGTGGCAGCTACCGATGCACAGAACGTGCACGCCAGGGCAGATTTTCTTCGATGCCTTCAATCAACTCCGCCAAGCTGATCGGCTTGGCCAGGTACGGATGTCCCTCAATCCACAAACCGGACTTTGTCTCTGCTTTGGTGACCAGAGCCGTCAGAAAGACAACCGGAACCCTACGCAACCCTGGATCAGATTGAATTCGAGCAGCGACTTCACCTCCGTCCGTTTGCGGTATCGCAATATCCAGCAGGATTAAATCAGGCTTAAACCTCTGCGCTGTTTGGTGAGCTTTGGCCGCGTCGTTTTCTTCGCACACAAAATAGTCTCGCGCCTTTTCCAATGCCAGCTTGGCCGAACGGGTGAAAGCATGGTCGTCATCGATAATTAAGATGCGCACTCTCTCTTTGACCGTTTCAGGGGTCTGAGGAAAAAAGTCTGCCTCGACTACCTTGTTCATAATACCCCTTCGTACGCCTCTCCTGATTTTTGACCGCCAAAATATCAGCTCGGTTACAATTTTTTGATGGAGTCTGCAATCGACTAGCCGAGCGCGCCAAATGCGAGCCCGAGCCCGTAAGTCACAACGGCCACGATGATGCCGATCCAGGTCATTTCCAGACCCGATGCCCACCAGGAGCGGATCGTGATCAGCGATTTTAATGCGCCGACTAGAAAGTGCGCGACCAAACTGATGCTGAATGAAGTAATCACCGCTGGAATTCCGCCCAAGAAAAAGAAAGGGATAATTGGGACGAACGCACCAATCGCAGTCGAAATGCCCGCCGAGGACGCAGCAGTCCATTGATTCGGGAAACGGTGCTCGGAGAGTCCGAGCTCACTTTGTGCCATCGCCTGCACGAACTGCTCCGGCTGCTGGGCGAGGCGCTCCGCCATTCTTTGTGATTCTTCGGGCGTGAATCCCTGCAATTGGTAGAAGAGCGACATCTCTTCGATTTCTTCCTCCGGATTTTCCTCCACTTCCGCGCGCTCACGGGAAATCTCCGCTTCGTAAACCTCCGCTTCGCTCTTTGCAGCGAGATAGGCACCTGCGCCCATCGAGAGCGTGGAAGCAAGCATCCCCGCGAGGCCGGAAATAAGAATGTAATGTTGCTGGTTGTTTGTCGCGCCGGCCACACCTGAAACAATTCCGAACACCGCGCCCAACCCATCGTTTGCTCCGTAGATGGCGTCGGCCACCCAACTGCCGCCGCGCCCGTGCCAGCGTTCGCGCTTTAGAATCTTGTCGAGTGCAGTACGGGGGCTGACCGGTGGCGCCATGGCGCTCAACGCGCGGGCATGCGCTTTTTCCTCGAGCGCGCTCTTCCGCAAAAATTCCTGCACATCCTCTTCGCCAGCCAAGGTGCGCTCGGCTTGATCGTGAAATTCCGCCTCGTGCCGTTCTTCGGCGGCTTCCATGCGGCGAATGGCAATCTCCGCGCCTGCGATCTTGTTCCACCAACGATTTAGCCGGCGCCCAAGCGTGTCTTTTAGAACAGGCGGCTCTGCGCCGAGGTCAATCAGTTTTTTCTCCCAACGCTGCGCATGGCGCTCCTCGGCGTCCGCCATGCGCAAGAGAACGCCTTTGCGTTTCTCGTCCCGTTCGCGCTCGGCCAGATCGCGATACACTTCCGCCGTTTCGACTTCCGCCCGCCAGTTGCGCTTGACCACTTCGATCGTTTGTCGTGGATCTTTCCGGTCATCCGATGGATTTTGGCTTTTCATGGTCACTAATCGGCTGGCTCTATTGCGGCGCTAATTGGTGGTTCCGCTCTTTCTCTTAGTTGCTGCGCAGTAATGACCAACGCAACAGACCCGATGATGAGCCCAGCCGCCACTAATGTTCGCATCCTCAAAGTTTCTCCAGCAAACGCGGCGCCCAACAGCACTGCCACAATTGGATTCACATAAGCATACGTAGCGACTTTTGCCGGATCACAATGTCGTAGTAGCCAAATGTAAGCGGTGTATCCGACCACGGCTCCGATAATCACTAAATAGGCAAATGATGCCAGCGATAAGATCGACATTGAACTTGGATGCAAGCGTCGCGTTTCGCCCGTCACAACGCCGGCGAGCAAGAGAAGCAATCCGCCGCAGATCATTTGTTGGGCAGCGGTGAGAAATGGCGAGGCTGCGTGTTTTGCTTTGCGTGAATAGAGCGAGCCAGCCGACCAGATAAACGACGAGAAAAGCAAGATCGACATCCCAATCGCAGGATGGCGTCCGCCACTTGACGAGAAGCGGAGCGCGGGTCCGAGCAAGGTGCCGACCCCGAGAAAACCACCCACGAGACCCAGCCAGACAACTGGAATTGGCCGTCGCGCCATTCCGGTCGCCCACGCCAGCAGCACAATGTAAATGGGAACGATCGCCACGATCAACGCCGCCAATCCCGAATCGATATACTGCTCTGAGATTGTCACCCCGCCATTGCCTGCGAGCAGCAAACAGGCACCGATGATCAACGACGTGCGCCAGTTCGCCCAAGTCGATTTACCGATGCCTTGCGACCACGCGATCGCGGACATGATCAGACCCGCAGCCACGAATCGCGCGCCCGCCATCAGAAACGGTGGAATTGTTTCAATGGCGAACCGAATTCCGAGAAAAGTCGAACCCCAGATCAGATAGAGCGCAGCAAACGCGATGACGACTAAACTTCTTTTCGGCGCAGCCATGGAGCAATGACAATCTGCCATTCGCGCGAGCCAGCAAACAGGGGTCGTTAAATCGTTGGAGCGTTGAAGCGCGGTATCCGTCGTGTCGAAATGTTGCACCCGGAATAAGTACAGAGGCGTTTGCGTCAAACGCCTGATTAACGGGTTCGGTGCTCGCCGCGACGAGCACCGCTACAACACGCAATGCGTGTTTCTACGCACCACGCCTGAAAAGCAATCGATACAAAAGTAACAAGATCATCGCCCCGACCACGGACATAATCCAACCGGCGACATAATTCTCGCCTACAAAAAGACGACCGATCCACGTTCCTACGAACGCGCCGGCGATGCCAAGCAAAATCGTGACGATGCAACCACCGGGATCTTTTCCCGGCATCAACAGTTTCGCGATGGCACCGATGACAAGGCCGATGACCAAAACCCAAATGATAGAGTGTGCGCTGAAGTCCATATTCGACGAGTTTTATCGGATCGACTCATCCAGGACAAGAGAATTGGTTTGAACCGGATTTTTCGGAACGCTGTCGGCAGGCAGGAACGGCGCGCTGCGCTGTCCACGGCGGCCGGCGGTCGCGCCCTACCACAGGTTAAAATTCAATCACTTGCGCGGCGTGGATATCTTCGCTGGCGCGAATTTCACTCATCAACCGGTCGCTGGGCGCACTGTCCAGATTTAAAACTGTAAGCGCAGTGCCGCCAGCTTGATTTCGGCTGAGCGACATGGTCGCGATGTTGACGCCGTGATCACCGAGCAATGTGCCGATCCGTCCGACCATTCCCGGGCGATCGGTATTTTCTAAAACGAGGACGACCCCCTGCGGGCGCGCCTCGACGGGACGGCTGTAAATGCTGACAATGCGCGGTGTCGCCCCAAAAAATGCGCCGCCTACTGATACGGTTTTTCCTTCTCCTGCGGCGGACAACTCAAGCATATCAGTGTAATCGCCGGGCGCGCTTAATCGCGATTCGGTAAGTTTCAGACCGAGGCTTTTGGCAAATGCCGGAGCGTTTACCTCGTTCACGTCGGTTCCACCGGCGATCTGCAAAAATCCTTTCAGGATGGAGCGCGTGATCGCGGTTGTGTCCACGTCGTTTACTTTCCCGCTGTAGTTGATGTTTAGCGTATCGACGCGTTTCGGCGCAATTTGCGAGAGGAACCGGCCCAGCTTCTCGCCGAAACGCAGGTGCGGCCCGATGACCGCAAGCGTTTTCGCGTCGAGGCTCGGCATGTTAACTGCGTTACGGATGGTGCCTTCGAGCAGCAGCGCGCGAATCGATTGCGCAATCTCGATGCCAACGCTCTCCTGCGCCTCAGCCGTGGACGCGCCCAAATGGGGAGTGAGGATAAGATTGGGCGCGGTACGCAATGGCGAATCAGCCGGCAACGGCTCAGTTTCGAAAACGTCGAGCGCCGCGGCTGCAACACACCGATCTTCTAACGCTTTGATGAGCGCGGCTTCATCGATCAGACCGCCGCGCGCGCAGTTCACAATGCGCACGCCTCGTTTTGTTTTCTGCAAACGCGCTGCATTAAGGATATGTCGCGTTTCAGGGGTGAGCGGTGTGTGCAACGAGATGAAATCCGCGTGCGTGAGCAAATCGTCGAGTTCGTCCACAAGTTCGACCTGTAAACTTCGCGCGCGCGTCGCCGAGAGGTACGGATCGTAGGCAATCACGCGCATCCCGAAAGCAATGGCACGCCGACTCAGTTCACTTCCGATCCGGCCCATCCCGACGACGCCAAGCATCTTGTTGTAGAGCTCGACGCCTTCGAGATTTTTGCGGTCCCATTTACCGCCGCGCACGATTGCATCGGCTTGCGGAATTTTCCGCGCGACGCAAAGCAGCAGGGAAAATGCATGTTCGGCGGTCGAAACGGTGTTGCCGCCCGGCGCGTTGAGCACAACAACACCGCGTCGCGTCGCAGCTTCGACATCGACATTATCAACACCGACGCCGGCACGGCCAATCACGCGCAACTTGGAGCCGGCATTCAAGACATCAGCGGTAACTTTCGTCTGACTACGGACAACCAGCGCGCTGAATTGCGGGATGAGATCGACAAGTTCGGGCTCGCTCAGGCCGGTTTTGATGGTGACCTCCAGCGCGTGGTCGCGCGAAAGCTCATCGATTCCGCGTTGGGAAACTGAATCTGCGATGAGTACCTTTGGCGTCATCAGCCGAAGATCAGAAGTTGAATCGAGTCGGGCAAATGTTGGGCGACGCTGGTGACCACGCTGCCGCGAAGCAGCTTCGCCAGTGCCGTACGTTGCGTAGCCCCAATGAGGAGAAAATCTACTCCCATGGTCGCGGAAAGATCGACAATCGTTGCCGCCGCGTCCGGGCTTACAGCGTAGAGTGGCACGACAGAAATTTCCCGCTCAGCGCCAAGTTTGAGCATCAAGGACATGATCGCGTTCGCTTCCGGATCATCCTGCCAGCGTGCACGACCAAGCCTTGTTCCGCCGGCAGTGTAGTAGACAGCGACTTCCTTCACGTAGAGCACACATAAGGTCGCCTCACGCAACTGAGCTTCGTCAAGGGCAAAGCTGAGGACGGGCGTGATGCCGCGCGCAGCGACCATAATTTTTTGTGCATCAGACAAACGAGATTGCATGGTGGCGGGTAGTTCTGGCGTGACCATCGCTGCCACCTGCCGGTGCAGCATTACCGTAGTTAGCCCCTGGCGCTTCAATGTATATGCGCGCAAGGCCAAGCCACCGATCAAGACGGCAAGGACAAATTGCAGCGCGTCAAGCTTCGTATGAGCCAGTGTCAATTCGACAAACAGAAGAATCGCGAAAGTGATGCCAAAGAGAAGACGGTCGTACCAGGTGAATCCGACGCTGCGATTTGCTGCGCATGAGCCAACATTCACCGTGATTGCTCCGACCACTCCAATGGCGTAAAGGCCGGCGAGCGCAGTAAAGTTTGCCACGAAGAGCAACACCACCGCGGGCAGCCCAATTGAGATGATCAACGGGTATATTGGCACCCCGTGGCGATTCAGCCGTTTGAATTGCCGCGGCATTTCCCGATCGCGGGCCATCATGTAGAACAAGCCGATCATGGCGACGATGGCGGTGTTGGCCGCGCTCAACAGCAGCAGAAAAAAAACGATTCCGACAATCCACCCGAACACATTACCGACCGCCGCTGAGAACGTCGCAGTCGCGAATTGTTCTCCTATAAAACGCAGCATGTCTTCACTGCGCTGCTGGAGCACTGCGGCTATGTCGCTACGGGCCGTGAGGTGAAGCGTTTTGCCAAGCACTTGCGGCAACGAGAGCATGGCCCAGCCGAGCAGCGCGGTTCCGAAAACAACTTCGATTGCTACCGGCGCGATCGCCTTGAGCGATTCGCGTGCAACGCTCGGGTGCTCCATTGTCGATCCGGGATCGAGCTTCATTACGCCGGTCAGGTTGGCAATCGATTCCGCACCGGAGAGCGCAAGAATCACGCTGACGAATTGCACCCAAACTGTGGTTAGACTCTCATGCCTCGGTTCGAGAAAACGCGTGGTGAAATGCGGCACACTGATCGCAATCATTGTGATCACAACGAGCGCGGTTGGGATCGCTAAAGCGACAGCAAAGGTGCCAGAATGTTTCGGACCGAAATAATTAATCGCTCCCATGATCAGCAGCACACCAATGGTCGTCAGCGCGATGTGATCGCGGAGCAACTTGATCGAAGTAATGTGCTCGGCGCCCGATGTGATGTAGCTCAAGGCCGACCAACCGCTAAGCGCAGCGGTGACCGTTAAATCGGCCACAAGTAATAGCGCACCAACAACCGCAAGGGCCCGGCCCTGTGAGCGCGCTGCTGAGTACACACCACCGCCATCGGGAAAATGGCGGCAGATCACCATGTAGTTGATACCGACGAGACCCGTGACGGCGCAGACTGCGAGGATAATCGGCAATGACGAAAAACCTGCCGCCAGGAATGCAAGCCCGATCACATACGCCTTGCTCGTGCCCCAGTCGCCATAGAGCAGAGCCGCCGCGCGTTTCCAATCGACGTTGCGCGGCCGATGCACCGCGCCGCTTTCCGTGACAATCAAGTCAGCCATTGCTGTTGAACTGAGTGTCTCGTGCATACCAGGTGTGACAAGCTCTTTCTAGCGTCAGCGGTGATCCGCATGTACATGCCACATTCTTCCCGCCATCCTTCATTGGCACGACGCCGACGCGACGACTTCGATCTCGGCAGTCTGCGGAAACATATCCAGGGGGGTGACCGAATTGATGGTGAATTTCCCCCGTAGTTCTTTTAGATCGCGGGCCAACGTCGCCGGATTGCACGAAACATAAATCAGTGTAGCCGGCGCAAGATCGCCAATTGCGTTGCGAACAGCCAAGCTTAGACCGACCGCCGGAGGATCAATAATGAGTATCGTTCGCTCACGCTCCTCGAGCTCAATGCTGGCCAACTCAAGATCCATATCGCCAGCGATGTAAGTTTCTTTTGCGGTCGCCTCTTGCTTCGCGGCGTCAATAGCGAATTTGTCCCAATCGATTCCGATTATGCGCTCAAACTTGTCGAGCAACGCCTTGGCAAAAAATCCGGCGCCACAATAGGCGTCGATGAGGAGCTTCTGATTTGCGGGGACAAGATCGACGATCAGGTCGCACAACGCATTTGCGACCGCTTCGTTCGTTTGGGAGAAAACGCGCGCCCCGGACGAAGCGCGCAGCGTGTAATGCCCATCGCGCACGTGTGGTTGCTCGCGTAACTCGGTCAGCGCTCGATTGACTTCGTCTCGCGAAATGGGACAACGCTCGATGTCGATCAAACGATGCGAATCGCGACGGAAAAAACCGATCACGCCATCTTGCGCGTGGACAGTGATGCGATTGCGATATCCATACTGCTCGAGCGACGCGATGATTGGCCGCATCGGAACGTCTCTGAATTTGCCGATGCGCTGCAAAGCATCGCGCACCTGGCGCCACTTAATCGCAAGTTGATGTTCGTAGTTGATGTGTTGATACGTGCATCCGCCGCAACGGCCAAAGTATGGGCACTCCGGTGTAACGCGATGCGGCGAGCTTTCCTTAACACCTACTAGTTCCGCCTCGGCGAACTTCTTTTTTTCTCGCACGATTTCAGCCGAAACGGTCTCGTCCTCGATCGTAAACGGAATGAAGATCGCCTTCCCGTTTTCCCGCGCGACACCCTTCCCACCAAAAGCGATGTCTTCGATTTTAAGATCGACGATGCGCAAAGAAGTATGCTCGCGCTGCAAATCGCCTACGCTACTTAACTCGAAACAGGTTCCGCTGCGATTGCGCGCTCCATCGCCGCTTCGAGTTTCTCGAGCTTCACCGGTTTGATCAAATGCTCGGAAAACCCTGCCTTCAGACTTTTTTCGATGTCCCCGTAGTTGCCAAATCCGCTGATGGCAATACCTGGCATTTTGGAAATGGCGTGCAACTGCATCATTAGTTCCATGCCGCTTCCGTCTGGCAGCGCAATATCGCTGATCAGAAGATCGAAACGATTGCGCACCGCGGCCTCCATCGCAGAGCGCACATTGTGGGTCGCTGCCACCAGGTGTCCGCGCCGGACAAGCAGTTTTTCCAGAGCAGCGCATGTGTCTTGGTGATCGTCCACCAGCAAAATTCGCAGAGCACGAGCTTCAATAGGAACGCTCGCCACGGCGAGCGTACCGCCATGGGCCTGCGCGAGCGATTTGGAAATTGCCAATCCCAGACCAAGTCCACCAAAACGCCGCTGGAATGACCGGTCGCCCTGCTCGAACGGATCAAAAATTCGTTCCAAGATTTCGGGTTCGATACCAATGCCTGTGTCCCCCACAATGATTGTCAAAACTTGCGGCGAAGGATTTGAGGATGAAATCGTGATTTCACCATTTTCGTTTGTGAACTTGATCGCGTTCTTCAGCAGGTTCCAAATGATTTGCTGAAACTTCGTGACGTCCGCCGTCACATGGTGAGCGCCCGCCCGCAAGTTGAGATAAACCCGGAGTCTTCTGGCGTTCGCTTCCATCCTACAGATTTCGGCCACGTTCGAAATCGCTTGATGCGCATCAATTTGATCGAACTTCAGTTGCAATTTGTCTTTCGCGATTCGGGTCAGATCCAGCAGATCGTCAATGAGCTGACTTTCCAACTCCACATTGCGACGAATCATCGCCAGCGAGGCTTTGGAATCTTCAGATTGGGACGGAACAGATTCCAGGACATCCAACGCGGCAATCACCGGCGTTAGTGGCGTGCGAAGTTCATGCGAAAGCATCGCCAGAAAATTGTCTTTTGTCCGATTCGCCGCTTCGACAACCGCTTTCTGTTGCTCGATAGCCGCCTCAGCGCGCCTCCCCTCCGCCATGCCCGCGGCAAGCGCAAGGGCCGTAATGACCAGCACGGCCGTAAAAGTTTGCGCGATAAGAAGCGACTGGTTTTCCGTGGCCATGACAAATGGCCCGAAACCGCGCAGCGTACCCCAAATCGCGATGGCCGAGAGAACGAAAATTCCCGTCGCCGTTTCGCGTTGCGTAAAGCGGAACGCCATCCAGATCACGATCGGTCCGCAAATGAATGAGATCGGATAATTTCTTGCGGTAATCGGGAACCATCCACCGAAGACCGCTTCACCGAGCATGAGCAGCACCAGGAGAAGGAGACCGACTTCAAGATGTCTCTTCGGATTCAAGCGCCACCTCGGTCCGATACTCCAGAGGATCAGTAACGGAGCCACCACCAGAGCGCCCGTTGCGTCGCCAAGCCACCAAGTCAACCAGATCGCGCGGTAATTCGCCCAGTCCGCCAAACCACCCACCGCCAGACTGGTCACACCGAAAGTTGGGCTAACCGCCGTGCTCACCATCACCGCGAGGGCGAATTTGAAAACGTCTTGCGCGCGATCGAAGATGCGAGTGCCGCCGGCAAACTGATTCACCAGCCAGGCGCCGCAAACCGCTTCCAGCGTATTGCCCGTGGCGATGCAAAGCGAAGTCCCGATGTTGCCCGCCGTCGTGACATTCACCAGAAATGCGCCCAGAAAAATCGCGGGCCACGTGCGATAACCGAACACGACTAGCGCGGCCAGCGCGATTCCCGCAGGCGGCCACACCGGGGAAGCGCTCGGGTGCACAAACGCAAGCTGTAAACTCAGCTTGCCGACGATGAAGTAGATAACCGTTAAAATGCCGATGGCCGGCAACGTGGAAAAACGTCGCGAATGCATCGCTCGACCGCCTCAGCGTGTCGCCCCTATCTGTACGTCGCCGCTGAGCGCGGTCAACTGTGAATCGCGCGCGCGTCGGCGCACGCATCCGCCAATCATTTATCTGCTGGGCCACGTTCCATTTCGCGACTACTTTTCGGCGAGAAACTGAATCTGTTCGCCTCCTAAATAGCCATACTCCCGAGAGTAATAACAGAGTGCCGAGACACTGGAAAAGCCAACCTCGGTCATTTGTTGGAGCATTCCCAGCCGAAATGCTGGAAGCATAGGGATCCTTTGGAATTTTTCGGATGGCCGTGATATTCAGGCGGGAGCAGATGCTCTATTGTCCCATCCGCGCGTATTCTGGCGCGAATCCGATTGTGTGTCGCTCTAGTATCGAACGGAACGGAAAACAACATTTTGCCGGCAGGCTTTAGAATGCGGGCGCACTCCGCAAATGCCCGGTAGTAATCAGGAATGTGCTCTAGAACCTCAAAGCTCAGAATGACGTCGAAGCTTTTGTCATCAAACGAAAGATTGGTCAGGTCCTCATTTCGAATACCCGCGGGATTATTTTGTCCATTTCGGAGCGCACCCTCGAGGTATTCGCTTCCCTCTACAAACGGAAAACATTTTCGCAAATGGCGATAAAGCGGAGACCATTGTTCGGTCGCGTAAATGAAGGACCGTCTTGTTGGGTGGACGATCTCCATGAGCAAATGAATGCTCGCCCGCCTTCGATTATTCAGCTGACAAAGCGCACAGACCAGGTGTTCCCGCCAGTTAACCTGCAGATGACCGTCCATGCGATAAGCGAAATCCCACGAGCTCATAAATTCGGTCCACTGCTGACAGACAAAACAGAATCCTGGCGTTTTAAACTGCGGCTCGGGGTGAAGCGAGCTCGCGTTCCCATTGTCGTCGGGCAGCCACTGCTGCATTCGTTTGGACGGGGTAGCTTTGAAAATCAATCTGATTTGCAAATCGCTCGATAAGTAGCGGCGGTGGCGGACGGCGCCGAATCTTGACCACCGAGCCTACGCCGGGCGACGCCCGATAATTCCCAGCGATTAGATCGCGAACGATGTTGATGAGTCGCACACCCGCGGGCACCTTCGAGTCTTTCGAACATGCTGCGCATCGACACTGCGGTCAACGGGCAACGTAGCTGCTCAAATCATCCGAATACCACGCAAACTTCGATGAAAGCGAACCCTAGTTGGGATCTTGGTTGTAATCGCGTACGTAAGGATATTTCGATTCGTTGCCGACCTCGGGAGGAAATTCTGCAAAGCCGGCGTGGATATACGGAATGTCTGGCGGCAGGATGGGATAATAGCTTCCGCGCAAAAACGATGGGAACGGCCACGTTAGAATTTCCATCAGACCTGCAACGTGTCGCGCGGCTGAGCGCCTGATGCCGCGGGCCAGGCCGTAGCTAAACGCAGCGGAATTGCCCTCCTCTTTGTTGAGCTGTTGAATGTTCACCGGAATTTCCGTCGGCGCGAAGAGAAGATTCGCGAGGCCACGGCCGAATTTGCGCGTCGGCCCATAATCATTCATCGGCGGATCCTGAATGTCGCCGAACGAGCTTGCGACAAATCCGAGCACTAACGCGATGACCGTTAGGGTTTTCATATGCTGGTTCATTGTTACCAGATTCCCTATGTCTGATGCAACATTTTATTTTCGATCGTCAACCGCTGCGCGGTTCTGCGTCCTCAGGATCGAAATTACAACCGTAATCGCAAGAATGAGTAGGACTACGCCGAGGGAGATCGAAGTCGGCACCGGAAAATACTTGGCCACGATCATTTTGAGCCCAACGAAAGCGAGCACGAAGCCGAGGCCCGTTCTCAGGTAAACAAAGCGATTCATCAAGCGCGCCACCACGAAATAGAGCGATCGCAGGCCCATGATAGCGCAGATGTTTGAAGTATAAACGATGAACGGGTCCTGGGTGATCGCAAACACTGCCGGGATGGAATCGACCGCGAAAACCAGGTCCATCACATCGATGACGATCAACGCCACACCGAGTGGTGTGAGCATCCAGCGGTTATTCACGCGCGCTCTGAAATCTTCGCCGTAAAATTCCGGGGTGATGGGAATCCAATTCCTGCAAAAACGCATCACTAGGCTCTTCCCGAAATCTGGTTCGCCGGCCTTTCCAAAAAGCATTCGAATGGCGGTCACCACTAGGAAGATTCCAAAGATGTAAAGAATGAAATGAAACCGCGACACCAAAGTCACGCCGAGCAAGATCATGATGCCGCGCATGATAAGGGCGCCCACGATTCCCCATACTAGAGCGCGATGCTGCGCCATCGGCGGTACCTTGAAATAAGCGAAGATGATCACGAAAACGAAGATGTTATCGACGCTCAACGAGTATTCGATCACGTAGCCGGTGAGAAATTCGAGGGCTTTGTCCGGCCCGCGCAGTTTCCACACTAGCAAATTGAAAAGGAGCGAGAGCACGATCCAGATGGCAGTGCGTTGGGTCGCCGCGCGCATGCTCAGTTCGCGTCCGCGGTGCTTGAATTGGGCGAGATCGATCGTCAGCGCGAGTCGTCGGCACAGCGCGTAGAATTTCATTTCGCATGCTGGACGGCAATGGAAATTGCGCGAGTTGCACAGACGACCTATAGGTGACCTGCGACGCATCCGTCGCGTAAAATGGACACCGAACTGCAAAAGCTTGTCGAATCCGGAAAGCTCACTTCTAAAGCCGCCGAGCAGCTGGAGAAGCTGAAGCCTGGCACGTTTTGTTTGCACAGGAGTTGGGGGTTCGGGCGCGTGGCCGAATGGAACCTGCTCCTTAATCAGATCGTGATCGATTTTACCGGTAAGAAATCTCATCCGATGCAGGTCCAGTATGCCGCGGAAAATCTTACGCCGCTCGGCTCCGAACATTTTCTCGCGCGCAAGGCGAGCGATTTGCCATCGATCAAGAAGCTTGCCGCGGAGGACCCGGTGGCCGTCGTGCGAAGCATCATTGAGAGCCTTGGCGACCAGGCGACCGCCGCCCAGATCGGTGAGTGGTTGATCGGCGATGTTTTTACCGGAGCGGAATGGAAACGCTGGTGGGAGTCCACAAAGAAATTACTCAAAGCGAGCGGCGCTTTTTCTGTTCCTGCGAAAAAGACGGAACCAATTCAAATGCGCGCCGAAGGTATATCTCACGCCGACGAGTTGATCGCGGCCTTTCACAAAGCGCGCCAGCCAAAAGAACAAATCATCGCAACCGAGCAGATCATAAAATTCAACCAGCAATTCAAAGAACCAGAAAAACAACTGCAGCCGATCATCGCCACCATCGAGAACATGGCCGCGCGAAACCAGAAGATGCATCCGCAGCTCGCTTTCGAGCTGATCATTGCGCGCGACGATCTGCTCGAGCGCGTCCCGCAACTGCATACAACGCACATCGGCCTGACAGTTTCGAAACTAATTAACGACGAAGAGAAGCGTTTACTGTCGATCTTGCCGAAATTAACAGCGGCAAAAGAAAAAAAAGTTTTGCAGGCGCTGCCGTCCGCGCTCGGTCAGCGCTGGACGGAGCGCGCCTTGCAATTGCTGCAAGGAAGTCACGGCCGCATGGTGGCGCAAATAGCGCGCATCTTGGGCGAGACGGGACAGCAGGGCGAACTTCGCTTGGTGCTCGAACACAGTATTCGCGAGCACTCCGCCACCAGTGAAATGCTGGCGTGGCTGTGCACCGAACGGGAAGGCTGGAGCGAGTTGATCACGCCGGAATTGCTCGGCGCGATTCTCGCGGCGCTGGAACGCGAACAACACGGCGCTCCCGGCCGCGCTAGCAAGTTGCACCGCGCATTTGTCGAAGATCGACAATTGCTGGGCCAAATGCTTGCGAACACCGACATTGGGATCGCTCGCGACGCCGTGCGGCGTCTGCAACTCAGCCCGCTGTTTGACGAGCTAACAAAACGCTCGCTGCTGGCACGTATCATTAGAATTCATCCGGAACTGGAAACCATGATCACCCGAGCGCAACCAGAGGAAAAGGCAGCTCCGTTGATCGTTTCATGGAGCAGCCTCGAAAAACGCAAAGCTGAATACGAAGAGCTCGTGAAGGTAAAGATTCCGGAGAACAGCAAGGAGATCGCTCTCGCAAGATCGTATGGCGACCTGAGCGAGAATTTTGAATTTAAAGCGGCCAAGCAAATGCAAAGCGTGCTGATGCGCCGGAAAGCGGACCTAGAACAGATGCTGCACAACGCGCGGGGAACGTCGTTTAAAAATGTCGATATATCGCGCGTCTCGATCGGCACAATCATTAGGCTGCGCAATGTGGAGACGAACAACGAAGAAAGCTACACCATTCTCGGCGCCTGGGACGGCGATCCTGAGCAACACATCATCTCGTATCAAACTGCCATCGGTCAGGCGCTGCTCGGGCATAGCGTTGGCGAAACGATTTCTCTCAATACGGAGCACGGCGTCGCTCAATTTACAATCGTTTCGATCGAGCCTGCGCCACCTGACGGGACTGCCCCCGCTCGGACTCTTCCCGCGGAGTCTGGCGTCGAGGCAGCAATCGCTGAATAGATCTTGTAGCCAGCGCCATCTGGGCGGCGAGGGGCAGATCTGCTGCCATCACCAGGGTTGCGTTTCTCAGAGCAGAACGGCTACGTCAGCAATTCATAGGAGAGGACACTCAGACAATAAATGGCGGCAGTTTCCACTCGCAGGATAATCGGACCAAGCGTGATGGGCTGGCACCCGTGACGGCGAGCGAGCGCGAGTTCCGCAGGCGTGAAATCGCCTTCCGGGCCGATCAGCATCAACACACGGAGGGGACGCTCCGGGTGTTCGCTTGAATAGTCCGCGAGGATTTGTTTTAAATGTTGCGCATCGGGCTGAAGCGAACCGACCAATCGAAGGTCGAATGACTCCTCCGCCGCAGCGGAAAACCATTCTGCGAGTTTCCTCGGCACATGCACGCGCGGCAGCCAGTTTTGTCCGCATTGCTTGGCTGCCTCGATGGCGATCTGCTGCCATTTGGTCTGTTTTTGTGCCACAGTTTCCGAATCGACCTGAACGATGGTGCGATCGGAGATGATGGGCGCAATCTCGGCAGCGCCAATTTCCACCGCCTTCTGAACGATCAACTCCATGTTTTTCCCTTTTGGAATCGCTTGCCCAAGAACGATTTGGCAGCGGAGCGGTGGAGTGTCTGCCTCGTGCAATTTTCGTAATCGAATCTCGTCGCCGTTGAGATCGACAACCTCTGCCGTCATCTCCCGTCCGCGTCCGTTGAAAAGAACGAGTTTCTCGCCGCGATTCATGCGCAGGACGTCGCGCGCGTGATGCGCTTCTGCTCCCGCCAACGTGGGCGCATCGGGATTCCACTGCTCAGGAGCAACGTAAAATCGGTGCATCAGCAGAGGTGCTTATAGGACTCAGTGATCGAGGGAAGAAGCAATGCGAATTCCTTATTCGTAATTCGAGGCGATGTCCGAGTTTAACATGAGGACCCCGGCTAGCGATTTACCTATTGGCGGCTCGACGCCGCGCTGTCGCAGCGCCTCGATCACGCTCTCGGTTGGAATGTTCCCAACGAGCGCGTCCTGGGCGAATGGACACCCGCCGAGGCCGCCCACGGCCGAATCGAAACGGCGGCAGCCTGCATCGTACGCTGCGAGCACCTTGGCGGAAGCGCCGCCTCGCGTCCCGTGCAGGTGCACGCCGATGTCGTCGTCACTGTATTCGTCTATCACCGATTGCACCACGCGGGCGATCAGATCGGGCGCCGCCACACCAACAGTGTCTGCGAGCGAGATGGATGGGATCCCAAGGTCGACTATTACTTGGACAGCCTCGCGGACCTTGATCTCATCCCACGGATCGCCATACGGGTTTCCGAATGCCATCGAAATGTAAACGACCACGTCGAGTCCCGAATTGTCGGCTTTTCTTTTAATCGATTGCAAAATCCTGCGGGCTTCTTCCGGCGATTGGTTCTGGTTTTTATGCAGAAACGTCGCCGAGATGGAATAGGGATAACCGAGTGTGGTAACGGCTCGGGTTACAACGGCGCGCTCTGCGCCCTTCTCGTTCACCACGATCCCAATGATTTCGACATCGGACGGCCGATCGATTTGTTGCAGCACGTGCTCGCTGTCGGCCATTTGCGGCACGGCGTTTGGAGAGACAAAGCTGACAGCATCGATGTGCTTGAATCCCGCGGCGATCAACGCGCGCAGATAGCGTGCCTTCAGCTCCGTCGGGATTTGTTTCTTCAGGCCCTGCCAGGCGTCGCGCGGACACTCGATTAGTTTGATGGGATCATCCGACATCGTTGACCTAGCGGCAGAATCCAGGTTTCACCCAAAAACAGCCAACGAACGCGCCATCTGAATGCTGAAACCTGGGCTCCGAAAAACCTGAACCCTGTTGTCTAAGCAGGCGCGGCACTAGCTTCGATTCGTGTAATCAATGGCACACTGATGAGATGAACAGCTTCAGCATGTTCCAGAGCGACGACTAACACGCGCCCCACCGTGTGTTAACATGGCAAAATCCGGGTGTGGAATTTCGTATGCCTTTTGCTCGGCTGCGACGTGAACTTTAAACGGCACAAAAGGCATAGCACGCAATAACTTCTTAATCTGATCCGCGCTTACAGACTGATCTAACGTGAAAGCGGACATCAAAACAAGAATGACACGTCGAGGTTCAGAAAAGCCGCACCAAACCGCTCAACTCTAACATTCGAACTCGTTCACTTAAAAAATTCTTTCGCGCGCTCGAAGAAACTTTTCCGCAACGGCGTGTTATCGTCGCCGCAGAGCGCGGCGAATTCTTCCAGCTTGCGACGCTGTTCGGCATTCAGGCGCGATGGCACCTCAACAATCAGGCGGGCAAGCAAATCGCCGCGGCTGCGTCCATCGATATTTGAAATTCCCTTTCCGCGCAGTTTGAACATTTGCCCACTTTGCGTGCCGGCTGGCACTTTCAAATGCGCTTTGCCTTCCAAAGTCGGTATGTCCACTTCGCCTCCCAACGCTGCCACCGAAAACGGAATCGGCACCTCGCAATAAAGACTGTCTCCATCGCGCTGAAAGACTTTGTGCTCCTTAATGTGAATGACGACGTAAAGATCGCCAGGCGGGCCGCCGCGGATACCCGCCTCGCCATTGCTTGATGAGCGCAACCGCGAGCCTTCCCGGATCCCAGCTGGGATTTTCAACGTCACACAGCTCCGTTTTTCGACGCGCCCTTCTCCGCGGCATTGTGGGCACGGTTTCTCGATGATTTCGCCGGCACCGCGACAGCGCGGACAGGTCTGCGAAACCGGAAAGAAAGGTGACAGCGCGCGAGCCCGGTTCTGCGCCCGTTCCGTCGCACTTATCGCAGATGCCGAGCTTTTCGATCTCAATCTCCTTTTGAACGCCGAAAGCCGCTTCCTCGAGCGTGATCTCCATATCGTAACGCAAATCGGAGCCTCGATGTCGATCCTCTGTGCGCGTCCCGGCGCCGCCGAAAAACGTCTCGAAGATTCCGCCGCCAAATCCGCCGCCGAAAACTTCACGGAAAATATCGAACGGATCATGAAAGCCACCGCCGAAACCTATGCCACCCGGCGCAAACGCAGCGTGACCGAAGCGATCATAGGCGGCGCGCTTCTCGGGATCCATCAGAACATCGTAGGCCTCGCCGAGTTCTTTGAATTTTTCTTCGGCATGCGGGTCGTCAGGATTTTTATCAGGATGAAACTTCACGGCGAGCTTGCGGTAAGCGCGCTTGACTTCCTCGTCGGAGGCATTGCGCCCGATACCCAGCACTTCGTAGTAATCGCGTTTCTTCGTAGTAGCCATGTGGCTATATGCGTATGTGATTTATGGGACTGATGAGACTGAGAGGCAAGAAGCCTCCGTTATTTTCCTGGTCCGCTGGAAACGATCACGCGCGCTGGCCGCAGCAAGCGATCTTTGAAGCGATAACCACGCCGGGTCTGGCGGATGACTGTTTCCTCTGGGAACTCGCTCGGTTCGTGTGCAATCGCTTCGTGCAAGTTCGGATCAAATTTTTTTCCTTCCGCTTCGATCGGCTGCAAGCCGTTTTCGCTCAGTAAATCGTTAAGTTGTTTCAGGACGAGCGTCATTCCGGAATAAATCGGCGACTGGTCGCCTTCGCCCTTGGCCGCTTCGAGACCGAGCTCAAAATTGTCGATAATTGTCACCAGTCGCTCAAGCAACGCGCTGTTCGCGTATTTGACCGCTTCTTCCTTTTCGCGCGCGGCACGCTTTTTGTAATTCTCGAAATCGGCCTGACTGCGCAGCGCGAGATCGCGAAACCGGTCGAGATCGGCCTGCAAGCCGGCCATTGGATCTTCTGGCTCGTCAGCTTCCGCCCGAGGCACAGCGGCCCCGAGTCCAGCTGTCGATTTTTCCGAAGCCGGCCGTTCCGTCTCTTTGTTTTGCGCGCTACCAGAAATCTTTTTCATGTCTTACGGATGGCAATCAGAGTGATGTCGTCATTTTGCGGATGCGAACCGGCAAAGTTGCGCACGTCCTCGATGACTCTTTTTACAATCGCCGGCGCTCCGCCAGTCGCACTGGCGCGCACCGATTGAGCCATGCGGTCGACGCCAAATTCTTCGCCTTCGCCATTGAGCGCTTCCGTGACGCCATCGGTATAGAGGACGAGGCAGTCGTCGCGCTCCAAGGGGAGGGCAAAATCGCTCGTCAGTCTATCGAACACGTTTCCGCTGTCAATTCCAACTACCATTCCCGGCGACTTGACCGGTGTAACAGTTTGCGCCTGGCGTTTGTAAAGCAAGGGCGCATCGTGGCCGGCACGGGCAAGAGTGACGCCGCTGTGCTCGTGGTCCAGAATGAGGTAAGCCATGCTGATAAACATGTCCTCCTTGATGTCGGGATAAAGTTGCCGGTTCACCTTTCGCAAGACATCGGCCGGAGATGGATTCCGTGCAGCCTCGGCGCGCAAGACGCTGCGGCAAATCGCCATGATAAGGGAGGCGGGAACGCCTTTACCCGAAACGTCTGCGATCGCGACGCCGAGCCTTTCGTCATCGACATGAATGTAATCGAAATAATCGCCGCTCACTTGGCGGGCGGGCACATTAATGCCGCTGATCTGAAATCCGTTAATGGCCGGCGCTTCGGCTGGAAGCAAAATACGCTGAATGTCCCGTGCGATTTCGAGATCGTGGTCGAGCCGCTT
>WNGH01009065.1_pt1 | contig 19511 bp, 13 predicted proteins | sample 5400631 | NCBI WGS metagenome assembly WNGH01 (sample SAMN13153373, study PRJNA577476) | soil metagenome | isolation source: 115 cm soil or saprolite under Garry oak tree replicate 1 | place: USA:California | collected 2016-06-15
GGCTGGGCGCCCGACAAACTGCGTCGTAACCAGAAGGTCCTACAGATCGTGCGAGATATGCACGCGCAGGGTAAAATTGTTGCTACTATCTGCCATGGCGGCTGGGTTCCCATCTCGGCGGGTATCATGCGCGGGCGCAAGGCTACAGGCTCAACAGGCATCAAGGACGATATCATCAATGCAGGTGGCACCTGGGTCAACGAGGCGGCGTTCCGCGAAGGCAATATGGTGTGGGGCCGTGTCGTCGAAGATATTCCTGATTTTTGCCGCGAGCTGGTCGCAGCACTCGCAGGATGAGGAAAGACTATGTATCGCTTTCTTATTATCATTGAACAGGGGAAGCACAACTATAGCGCGTACGTTCCTGACTTACCTGGCTGCATAACAACCGGAGATACACAGGAAGAAGTCTTAAAGAACATGCAAGAGGCTATTGCCTTGCACTTGCGGGGCATGGTTGAGGATCACGAGCCGATTCCCACGCCGCTAACCACGGCTCAATATGTAGATGTCCCTTTTTCCAACCCGGCGGCATGAACCATAGAGGTTCAGGGGCTTGATATAAAACTTTCGCACATATCAGGGAAGACTGATCGGAGGGTCACATGAGTCGATTTCTCGATGTCCTGGCGCATCGTGTCTTGATCTACGATGGAGCCATGGGCACCAATATACAGCGCTACCAGCTCGACGCAGAAGACTACGGCGGCCAGGCTACCGAAGGCTGCAACGAATACCTGGTCCTTACCAGGCCCTCCGTCATCGAAGAAATCCACAGCGGCTTTATGGAAGTCGGCTGTGACGTGCTGGAAACCGATTCTTTCACCGGCAGCCGCCTCAAGCTCGACGAGTACGGCCTGGGCGCGCTCACCCATGAAGTCAATCTCACCGCGGCGCGCATTGCACGACGCATTGCCGACCGTTATAGCACACCCGAACAGCCGCGTTTCGTCGCAGGCTCCATCGGACCAACCGGCATGCTGCCATCGTCGGATGATCCACTGCTCAGCAATATCACCTACCAGCAGCTTGCTGAAATCTTCCACGAACAGGCCGCCGCGCTTCTGGAAGGCGGCGTCGATGTGTTGATCATCGAGACCAGCCAGGATATCCTGGAGGTACGAGCCGCCATTACAGGTATCCGCCGCGCTATGCAGCAGGCCGGTCGCAGCGTGCCCATCCAGGCGCAGGTTTCGCTCGATACCAGCGGGCGCATGCTGCTCGGCACCGACATTGCGGCCGTCATGACCACGCTTGCCGCGCTGCGCGTTGACATTATTGGCCTGAACTGCTCTACAGGGCCCGACTACATGCGCGAGCCGGTGCGCTTCCTATCAGAGAACTGCCCGCTGCCCATCTCGACTATTCCCAACGCGGGCATCCCACTCAATGTCAACGGGCTGGCCGTCTACCCGACAGAGCCGGAGGCGATGGCTGAGGCCCTGCGGGAGTTTATCACCGAATTCGGCGTCAATATCGTCGGCGGCTGCTGCGGTAACAGCCACGAGCACCTGCGCGCCATCGTCAAAGCCTGTCGCAACGCGCCGCGCCGCCCGCGCCCCATTGCCGGCAATAATTTCACGGGCAAAGACTGGACCAAAATCTCACTCCCAATCGTCTCCAGCGGCATTCGCGCCATGTCGCTGCAACAGGACCCACCGCCGCTGCTGGTTGGTGAACGGGTCAACAGCCAGGGCAGCCGCCTGGCAAAAAAGGCTCTGCTCAACGAAGACTACGATACATTGCTGGCTATCGCTCGCGAGCAGGTCGAAGGCAGCGCGCACGTCTTAGATGTGCAGGTAGCACTGACCGAGCGCACGGACGAGCCAGGGCAGATGGCAAAGACTATCAAGAAGCTGTCCATGGGTGTCGAAGCACCTCTCGTGATCGACTCGACCGAAGCGGATGTGATCAAAGCGGCCCTGGAAATGTACCCTGGACGGGCCATCATCAACTCGATCAATATGGAAACTGGCCGCCAGCGCATCGAGAACGTCATACCGATGGCCCTCGAGCACGGTTCAGCCGTAGTAGCTCTCACCATCGACGAGATCAGCATGGGCAAGACCACGGCGCGCAAGGTCGAGATCGCGCACAAAATCTATGATATCTGTGTCGACGAGTATGGCCTGGCGCCCAACGCGCTCATTTTTGACCCGCTCACATTTCCTATCACCACGGGACAGGAAGAACTACAAACAGCGGGCATCGAGACGTTGGAGGCCCTCAAACGTATCAAAGTAGAGCTGCCGGGTGTGTTTACTATCCTGGGCGTCAGCAACATCTCCTTTGGCTTGAAGCCACACGCACGCGCCGTCCTGAACAGCGTCTTTCTGTACCACGCGGTCAAGGCGGGACTCGATGCCGCCATCGTCAACCCGGTGCACATCACGCCCTATGCCGAGATAGATGCCGAACAACGTCAACTTGCCGAGGATCTGATATACAACCGGCCCGACGCGCTGCCGCACTATATCGCTTACTTTGAAGCGCACGGCCCACAAAGGGATGATACGAACACCAGGGTAGACCCTACCGAAGGAATGAACACAGCAGAACGCATCCACTGGCAGATCCTGCACCGGCGCAAAGAAGGCATCGAGGCCTTGATCGAGCAGGTTATCGACGAACGCGCCAACGAGCTCGATATTCCTCAGAGCCAGGCGGCGGTCAATGTGCTCAACACTATCCTCTTGCCCGCCATGAAAGACGTTGGCGACCGCTTTGGCGCGGGTGAACTCATCCTGCCCTTTGTGCTGCAATCCGCCGAGGTGATGAAACGTGCCGTCGCCTACCTGGAAGGCTACCTGGAGAAAACGGAAGGCTATACGAAGGGCAAAGTAGTGCTGGCGACAGTCTTCGGTGATGTGCATGACATTGGCAAAAACCTGGTCAATACCATCCTGAGCAACAACGGCTACACCGTCTACGATCTCGGCAAACAGGTCCCGCTCAATACCATTCTCGATAAGGCCATTGAAGTCAACGCAGATGCTATTGGCCTCTCTGCGCTGCTGGTCAGCACTTCCAAGCAAATGCCGCTGTGCGTCAAAGAACTGCACAAGCGGGGCCTGAAATTCCCGGTGATTGTCGGCGGCGCCGCCATCAACCGTTCCTATGGGCGGCGTATCCTTTTCGTCGATGAGCAGACTCCAGAGTCAATGCCACTAGCCTACGAATCCGGCGTCTTCTACGCTCGCGATGCCTTTGAAGGCCTGGAGATTATCGATCGCCTGACCAGTACTCCTGAACAGCGCTCCTCCTTTGTGCATCGCATCAAGGAAGAGGCCCTGCACGAGCGTTTGCGAAAAGCAAAGACGGGTGCGCAGGAAGCTGCCGCCGGAGAAGAACCTTTAGCGGTTCCATCTTCCAGTATACGATCCAGCATCTCCATCCCCACGCCGCCCTTCTGGGGACCGCGCATCCTGGAACGCATCGGCATCGAGGATGTTGCTGCCTGCATGGACCTCAATACACTTTACCGGCTGCACTGGGGTGGCAAAGCTCACGGCGCGGAATTTACCCGCCTGGTAGAGGGAGAGTTTCGCCCGCGCCTGGATCGCATGCTGCGCGAGGCTCGCCAGCAGCGTTACCTGCAGCCCAGGGTTATCTATGGCTATTTCCCCTGCCAGTCAAGCGGCAACGAGTTGATTGTCTACGACCCGCGCGACGCAGGTCAAAGCAGGCGCGAAGTGATGCGCTTCCGCTTCCCCAGGCAAAGAGAACGCGAACGCCTGTGCCTGGCCGACTACTTCGCCCCAGTCGAGGGCGACCGGATTGACGTTGTAGCCTTCCAGGTGGTCACGATGGGAGAGACGGCCAGCGAGGCGATACATCGACTCCAGCAGGCTGGCAACTACTCCGAGTCATACTTTGTGCATGGGCTGGCCGTCGAAATGGCCGAGGCGCTGGCGGAATATACGAACCGCGTCATTCGCCGTGAACTGGGATTGGAGGAGCAGCGTGGGCGCCGCTACAGCTGGGGCTACCAGGCTATTCCCGACCTGGAGGACCACGAGAAGGTTCTCCAGCTGCTCCCCGCCAGGGACAGCATCGGCGTCGATCTCACCGAGGCATACCAGTTCGTGCCTGAACAAACAACCGCCGCCATCGTTGTACATCATCCCCAGGCTGTCTACTTCGCCGTAAGAGCCGAAGGGGCAGTTGTTTAAAGCCAGATTGTTAAGCCGGAAGCTATTCTCAGATGATTTAGGCTCGGGCTTAGAGCCGGTGGTTTAGGCTCAGGCGGCGGATCATCATCCTCCGGACCTATTGCAAATTGATCCTCGTCAGGGTTTCCATCATCTGGACCTATGCCAAAGTACGTCGATACATATATCGCTTCCATGGTACCTGGCCTCCCTCCGAGACTCGTGCTCAGAATCTCTAATTTACATTATATACCCATATATCGATTTGCTCTCGAGTGAATTTTACCATTATTGTCTCTTTACAGTCAATATTTGCACTGGTTTTAAGTCAAGCTAGTTATAAATAATTTTTACATTGTAAAGCTATTCGATCTGAGCGAAGCCTGGCGACCCAAGGGTCGACCCTGTCAGGCCTATCCACCATGCAAAAAAGTGTCTATTCCAACGACGGAAAATGTGGTATACTACGCACAACACTTGCTACCAGACAAAGCTAAAGTTGGAGACGATCGTGAACTACCGAACGCACTATTGCACCTGTCCAGGCGTTCGCAGAGGAAACGCGCGTAGCTCAGCCCTCTGCGAACGGTTTGACGTGCCTGCTGCTAGAGAGTAGTAACGATCTTTCCCTGCACGTTCCCCGCCTGAGCTGCTGCCTCTCATATGAACCCAACATTCTACAATACCATCTAGAGGAGATACGCTCATGACAAGTGTTTCGGCCAAGCCGATTTACCTGTATAACTCATTGACGCGCAGCAAAGAGCTGTTTCAGCCACTCAACCCGCCGCGAGTGGGCATCTACACCTGCGGCCCAACCGTCTATAGAGACATCCACATCGGTAACTTCCGCACCTTCATGATGGCGGATTGGCTGCGCCGCATGCTCGAATACAACGGCTACGACGTTTTCGCGGTGCGCAACATCACCGACGTTGGGCACCTGCAAAACGAAGTCGAGGAGAGTGGCGAAGACCGCCTGGAAAATGAAGCTCGCCTCACCGGTCGCTCAGCTTATGAAATAGCCGCCTTCTACACACAGCGCTACCTGGACGACCAGGCAAAGTTGAACATCCTGCCCGCCCATCTTAATCCAAAGGCCACAGAGCATATTCCACAGATGCTGGCGATGACAGAGAAACTGCTTGAGCGCGGGCTGGCATACGTAGCCGATGGCAACGTCTACTACGATGTCAGTCGCTTCCCGCCTTATGGCATGCTTTCAGGCAATACCGTCGAGAATCTGCGCGCGGGGGGTCATGGTCGCCAGCAGATGGAGATCGCCGAGGATAAAGACGCGCCCGAGGACTTCGCCCTGTGGAAACGCGGGGATGCAAAGCGCCAGATGAACTGGCCCAGTCCCTGGGGCATAGGCTTCCCCGGCTGGCACATCGAGTGCTCCGCCATGTCCACGCAGTACCTTGGAGAACAATTCGATATCCATACCGGCGGCATCGACCTGAAGTTTCCACATCACGAAGATGAGATCGCGCAGAGCCAGGGTGTGAGCGGCAAACAGCCGGTGCAGGTGTGGATGCACGGCGAGTTCCTGGATTGGGGCAACCTCAAGATGTCCCGCTCAAAAGGCAACGTCGTTTTGCTGAGCACTCTAAAAGAATGGGGCTTCGACCCGATGGCTTTTCGCTACCTGCTGTTGACTGCGCACTATCGCACGAAGCTCAACTTCATCGAAGAGTCGATCACAGCGGCACAGAATGGCTTGAACAACCTGCGAGACGATCTCGCCTCGCTTCCTGTTGAACCAGCCGAGCAGGCGCTAACCTGGTCCGAGGCGGCACAACGCGTGCGTGATGCTTTCCATACTGCCATCAACGATGACCTGGAATTGCCCACTGCGTTGAGCATCACTCGCGAGGTTGTGCGCGACAACACGATTGCTCCAGCAGAGCGACGACGCCTGGTCCTCGACTTCGACCGCGTGTTAGGTTTACGCCTGGATACGGTTGAGGCAAAAACTCCTCGCACTCTAAGCGAGGAGGCGCTGGCCCTGGTTCGCGAGCGCGACGAGGCGCGAGCAGCCCGCGACTGGAAACGCTCCGACCAACTGCGCGACCAGCTCAAAGAGATGGGCTTTGAGGTACGCGATACGCCTAAGGGGACGGAACTGGTGTAAGACCGACCTATACGAAGGACTCAGTCGGCCTATGACGAAGGTCAGGCATGATTGAGTCCTTCTTTGATCACTATTTCACGAATATGCAATCAGCCAACCACATTTGACCCGGAAGCGTTTCTTTTTTTATAGCAGCACACATACCTCATCTGGTATACTACTACATACAGAGGCACAGCAGAGAGGCAATAATGGACTTTACCTGTTTAAACTGGATTGCGGAACAGCCACCGAAGGCCGATAAATCGGCCCCTACTGTATGGAGTACACACATCGTAACCCATACACCTACGGATACCCTAATTATTTTGTCAAAGTTCATTATCATGCTCTCTTTTCCCTGAAGCGAAATCCTACGAGGGCGCGATCTATCGCAGTTCTACGATAAATCGGGGACCTACGCCCATCTCAATGAAGGAGTAAATGGCATGGCATCCTGGTGGCAAAAAACGCTGGCGGCGGCGGCAAGCGTGGCCGGGCTGGCTGGAGGAGCATACTACATGCTCATGCGCAGGCCACTTCCCAGGACAAAGGGAACCCTGCACCTGCAAGGGCTACACGAGGCTGTCGAGATCATCAGCGACCGTTATGGCGTGCCCCATATTTTTGCTGGGAACGAGGATGACCTGTACTTCGCCCAGGGCTACACGCACGCGCGAGAGCGTCTCTGGCAAATGGAGCTCAACCGGCGCATTGGCTCAGGGAGGCTCAGCGAAATTTTCGGCGAGATCGCCCTGGAAACAGATCGCTTCTGCCGCCGCCTGGGTATGCACCGCGCCGCAGCGGCCGAGGTAGAGCGCCTGGCCGAGCACAGCAGGCGTATCCTGAGCGCTTATGCCGCTGGCGTGAACGCCTTTATTGAACACAACAGGTATAATTTACCCATCGAATTCACCCTGCTGCGTTTCAAACCGGGTCCATGGGAAGTGAAGGATAGTATCCAGTGGGCCAGGATGATGGGCTGGAACCTCGGCGGCAACTGGGAAAGCGAGATTGTGCGGGCAAACCTTGTCGCCAGGCTGGGTGCTGCGCGCGCAGCCAGGTTGGAGGCGGGCTATGATCCCCAACACCCGCTGATTATCCCACCGGGCGTCGAATACCAGGGCATCAATGCTGGCATGCTCGAGCAGTACACAGCACTCAAGCAACTGAGCGGATTCGGCTTGCTGGGCGCGAGCAATCTGGTACGAGTGTCACCTGGTAGCCGACGACATCGATGTTACCGGTGCCAGCTTCCCCAGCGCTCCTGGCATCGTCATCGGGCACAACCAGCATATTGCCTGGGGCATTACAAATGCTATCTCCGACGTTGAAGACCTGTACATCGAAAAATTCAATCCACAGGACCCCCACCAGTACGAGTACCAGGGCAAGTGGGAAGAAGCGCAGGTTGTTCGCGAAGAAATTAAAATAAAAGGCAAGAAGGTCCCATTCATCGAAGAGGTGCGCATCACCCGGCATGGGCCAATCCTGACCAGCATGTCAGGTACAACCAGCGGCGCCACAGCAGAGCAGAACGGCGCGAACGCCGGAACAGCCGAACTCCCCCTTGCACTGCGCTGGACCGGACTGGAGCAGGGCCGTATTATAGTGGCGGTACAAAAACTGAATCGCGCCAGCAACTGGGAAGAGTTCCGTGAGGCTCTGCGAGATTGGGATGTGCCACCACAGAATATGATCTATAGTGATAGAGAGGGCAACATCGGCTACATCATGGCTGGCGCAATCCCTATCCGTGCCAAAGGACAGGCGCTTCTCCCCTCTCCAGGATGGACGGGTGAGTACGAGTGGACAGGCTATATCCCCTTTGATGAGCTGCCACAGACCTACAACCCGGAACAGCATTTCATCGTCACCGCCAATAATCGCGTGGTGAACGACGATTACCCCTACTACATCACTCATGAATGGCTCAATGGCTACCGCGCGCAGCGCATCCGCGATCTCCTGACCAGTAAAGCGCCTGGCGAGAAGCTGGCGCTTTCGGACATGGCCCGCATCCAGGGCGATCAATACTCCCTGCCCGCCGTGGAGATCGTGCCGCATATGTTGAAGATTCAAACCGGCGCTGCCCTGGAGAAGGCCGCACAGGACATCCTGCGTACCTGGAACTATGTGCTTGCCCCCGGCAGTGCAGGCGCGGCCATCTATGCCATGTTCTTGCGCAAACTGGAGCCTATTGTCTTTGGCGCGCTCCTGGGAGAAGATGAAGCACTGCTCAGCAGCTACCTGGGCGTAGGGTCAACGCTGCTGTCGTTGACCAACGGCCACCTCAGCCGCAGCAGACCATTGCTCATTCGCTTAATGAATGCCCATGATGATACGTGGTTCGCCGGTTCAGCTATTTCAAATGGCTCTAAATCATGGGACGCGGCTATCTCTGCTGCTTTCCAGGCAGCCATCGAGGAACTGCGCACAAGATGCGGAGATGATACCTCGCGCTGGGAATACGGCGCGGTGCATACGATGACTTACAACCACGCTCTGGGGATGGTCAAGCCACTTAACAAAATATTCAATCGTGGACCATTTCCGCTAGGGGGCGATATCGATACCGTCAACATGGGCGCAGTGGCGCCCAACCAACCGGAGGTCGTGATCACTGTACCTTCATACCGCCAGATCGTGAACCTGGCCGACCTGAAAACCTCCCTTGCGGGACACTCGCCTGGGCAGTCCGGCCATCCTGCCAGCAAGCACTACGACGACTTCATCGAGCCCTGGCTGAGCGTCCAACACCATCCCATGCTCTTTGAACGCAGCATGATTGAGGAAAACGCGGAGGGTACGCTGCACCTGCTGCCTGGACGTGCTGGATAAATCCGCACTCTACACTTTGGGAAATTCTCACCTTTCCTTGATAATTCCTTTACATTTTCTTGCTACAATGCCCAAAAAAGCACGAATAGGGCAGATAGCATGAAAAACAGGATAGATACTGTTAAACAACAACCTCCGACCGTCCCTTTAGCTGCACAAAATACCATAGCAGCCAACCACGAGTTGCGCACAAAAAGCATCCTGGGATGGGCCGTGTTGCCATTGCGACTTTTCATTGGTATCACCTTTATCTACGCCGGCATCCAGAAGCTTACCGATCCACAATACTTCCACCCTTCAGCCGCGCGCTATATCGGCAATCAGATCGCGGCATTCGCCAGCGGGTCGCCTATGCATGGTTTCCTCGTCAACGTTGCAGGGCCTCATGCCATGCTTGTCGGAGCCCTCGTTGCCTACGGCGAACTGGCTATTGGCCTGGGCGCACTTTTCGGGCTACTCCTGCGACCGGCAGCGTTCTGCGGTATACTGCTCAACCTGGTATTTTTTCTTTCAGCAACCTGGCGCGTCTACCCATACTTTTACGGCTCCGACATCGTCTTCATCTTCTGCTGGATCACCCTCTTGATCGCTGGACCTTCCAGCAGCATACTCCCTTCGCTCGATACACTGCTGGCAGCGCGCTTGCTCAAATCTCTATCGATCCAGCAACGCGCATGGGTCGCTCCCCTACTACATTTCATCCTTGGCACTGGAGAAACGTCCCACGATACATCGGGATACCTGCCCCCCAGGCAGGGTGCCTACAACGCACCTGCGGCCGCAAATAATCCCCAGAACAAGCAGATCCCTACAAATGTGCGCCGGAATTACCGGGCGCAGGCAGCACTTAAAAAACAGAGCAGGCGCAGCTTCCTGTGGGGAGTCGTCAGCGGTGGCGCAGGCATGTTGGGACTGGTGTGGCTGAGCAGCCTCTTTCATACTGCTCCACAAACTCCGAATAGCCCTGCCAGTAACGCCGTTGCAACTGCTCCGCAGGCAACGGATACGGCCACAGCAGCTACCCCGCAAACACCTGGAGTGATTGCCCAGGTGAGCCAGGTCCCGGCAAACAGCGCAGCCGATTTTACTCTCCCGTCGAACAGCGATCCTGGTGTGCTGGTACACCTGGACAATGGTAAATTCGTCGCGTACGATGCAGCCTGTACCCACGCGGGCTGCCCGGTATCATACGATTCCGGCAGCAAACTTTTGCTCTGCCCCTGCCACGGGGCCGCTTTTGATCCCGCCAAAGACGCAGCCGTCGTCCAGGGTCCGGCCCAAACACCCCTCACCAGCGTCCCTATTCACGTGGATAACGCGAGCGGCGCCATCTCTCTCAGTAATTGACGCTGTTTGTAGGCAATCAATCAAACGGGAGCGGGCAACGTAGGGGCCGGTTCACCGCGCCCAGCGCCGATTTATCGGCCCTCTTCCTCGTCGATTACCACCGCCGATACAACTTGTCCTTGCTCCAACGCACCGGATTCTCGAGAATATATTTGGGAAGGTTGTCCCAGGCTTTCTGGGAAGAGTTCCAGTTGCACCGGAACAAGGAGTGGTAGCAGTGGAAAGCGGTCTTGCAAACAATCTCAGCCCTCTCACTTTCTCAGCTTTCAATCAATCGGTGGGGGAGTTTCCACTTCATCGCCGAGCGGGCAGAACGAAGGGGGTCTAAAGCCACTTTATGGAAGAGGTAAAGCTCGTTGCGCAGCCTGTGGGCAGGGGCGCATCAAGACACCGCACCACTTGTGAGCGCCAGTTCGGCCAGCACAGGATAATGATCGCTGGGATAGAGCGGAGGGGCCGCATCCTGCAGGATAGCACAAGCGTGGACGGTGAAGGAGGATACCCCATTCTTAGTCAGAATCCAGTCCACACGCCATGCTGGTTCGTAATGAACTCCTTCAAACCCATGATAGGTCAGTGCAGCTGGTGTATCAAGATGACCAGCGGCAAGATAGGTATCAACGAAGCCGTGATCCAGAAGGAAGCGATAGCTGGCATGCGTCAAGGCCGTTTCCTCATCGCATGGAGCAGAGAGCACATTGGCGTGACAATTAAAATCACCAGTCAGCAGCACCGGGAGATGGTCCAGGTGAAAGGCAGCAAGCTGCAGAAGGATCAAAGGACAGCTCTGGAGCCGGGCTTGTGCGCTTTCAGAATCCAGATGCACATTCAGGTGACAGAACTCTTCGCCCGTCTTAGGGCAACGGAACCGTGCCCAAGTAGCAGCACGAACGTAGGTGCTTTCCCAGCTACGAGACCACTGCTCAGGCGTCGGACTCAGCCAGAAGCCGCCGCTCTCTAAGAGATCCAAACGGGAAGGGTTCCAGAAAATGGCATTGTAGTTGAGGCGTGTTTCCTCCATGGTGGGTGGCCCCAGAACCCACTGATACTTGCGAAGCTGCTTCTGGTAGGTCTCCAGATTCCTGCACATGAGTTCCTGAAAGCCAATGAGATCGGGAGTCGTGCGTTCAATCAGAGAGAGCGTGAGTGGAGCCCGGCGTTCCCAAGCATTCGGACCATCCCGATGAGGAACCGCTCCACGGATATTGAAAGTCATGATCCGAAAGGTCATCACGAAGCCCTCCGCACGCTCCGATCAAAGAAGTACAGTCTGACAGCCCTTGAATGGTTTGCCGATCTTCGGCTCGCAAGGTGTGCTTGTGCTTCGACACCGTGTACCTCAAACGCGATATTGGCTCATACGTCAATCGTACTCAGATTTGCATCATCTTACAAGATTTTTTGCCCAATTGGGCTAATCACCCTTGATCTACGCACATTTGGTGTCTCGCACCAAGAGTGGTTTTTTCTTTCTTCTTTGCTTGAGTTTAGCTCGTTGCGCATCCCGTGGGCGGGAAGACCCCAGATGATGGATCAGCGGGATATGGCGTGACCTTCCGCGCGCGAAGCTGTGTTCTGAACCTTGGGATGGGAGCAAATCAAGACGGCTCACCAGTAGCATAGCATAGAACAAGCAACCAGGTAACGGGGAAACAGGCAAGGTTTCGCAGGCTGCTACCAGGAGATCAAGCTGTCTGGAACGTTCGCTCCGCCAGGTCTGGAGTGTGACTTGGCGTTGACAGTCGAGAGCCAGCGATCCGCGCTGACGAGCAGATCCCAGCAGAGAATGCGGTGATTTCCCCTTCAATGGAAGGGGAACAGAAAGGCGTTTTTCCTGTCTGTAGCGGCTTGGGCCTCTTCGCCTGAGTCGTGGTGTCCTTATGTGGGTGATGGCGCTGGTGGTGCCAGGTCCTTGTTTTTGAGCAGAGCAAGAGCGGCGGGGATGGCACCGATGATCCAGAGGGCGCAGATCAGGTATTTGAGCACGTCCTGGAAGACGATATTATGCACGGGAAAGATGAGGATGGTGAGCGGACTGGTGAGAGCAAAGGCCCAGGCAGCCCAGGCGGGGATGAGGCGCAACCGACCCAGCATGAGACCGATGAGCACGGCGCTGAGCAGGTGGCCGATGATGTAGATGAGCAGATAGATCGTCATGACGGTGTCGCCGTTGAAGTGCATCCAGAGCGCGGCAAGCTGCGGGGTGCTGCCGGTCTGGGCGATGTCGTAGGCCAGGGAGTCTATGCCCATGAGCGCGGCCCAGGGGATCCAGCCGACCAGGGAGAGCGACGCCGAGATGGTGGCAAGCCACGGCGCGCGCCTCATGCCCAGCAGTGACATGCCCAGGTAGCCCAGGGGCAGGAAGAAGGAGGCGGCGATGGCGCCGATGAAGTGCAGGGTGTTGCCAGGAGAACCGGCCATCGCGCTGGCGATAAGAGGTTCGCGGAGATTTCCCGCCCAAGAGATGAGGTAGAGGGTGATCGAGAGCGGTGCAAGGATGATGCAGGCTGAAAAGGCGTAGCGCTGGAATGTGAGGGCGGTGGACACCCTGGCCTGTTCTGAGTGGGATGGAGAGAGTTTCATGGATGTGTTCCTTCCTTTTACTTGCTCGTTCTACTTCAGGATAGATCTATCTTATCAGCTTTCCTTACGCCTGGATATTGCTTGTGCAAAAACCTGTGGCGCACCCCGTACAAATCGTGACAAAATAGAAACCCGGTTGACTGGAGTCATAACACGAGCGCGATAAATCGGCCCCTACAAATGGTCGCATTATTTTGTGAAACTGTATAACCGGCCTCTACTCTTGTTTGCCTTCAACTATTTCTTACACTCTCTCCGAGGTCCTTCCTTGCGATTACTTTCGCTTCCATGCTAAAATGGTGCAATCTACAGATCAGTATATGCTCTGAGCAGTCCTCTGGCAGGGAAATAACCTTCGAGAAAAGAGGTTGCGATGGCCCATTCGGTAAAAGAAGCGGACGACCGTCTAGAAATGCAGCTCGTGGACGTTCGCTCGACCCGGCGGCGAAGGACCCTGGTTCCACCAGCAGTAACCCTGGCCTTCTGGCGGCTGCGCCAGGCGTGGGGCTTGCTCTTCATGACAGCCATCGGTATGATCGCCGCCGTGACGCTTGTCTGCGCGGTGCCGCTCTACTCGCAAATCGCCGCGACCGCAGGCCTGCGCGGTATCCTCAGTACGCCCCCAGCGAACGCGGATATCGTCGTTCGCAGCAACTCCAAGCGCATCTCTCCTTCTTTTATCGCCCAGGTCACACAGCATCTCGATCGGGAATTTCACAAGAATCTCGGCCCATATCTCGGCGCAGCGCAATTCACCATTGATACGCAGTCTTTCGGCTTGCTAGCAAGCGCACCCGGACCACACGGCAGCAAAATACTTCGCCCAACACACGAGCTAATCCAGCTCACAGGCGATTCGATGCACCAGGCCATGTCTCACCTCAAGCTTGTCCAGGGGCGGCTGCCTCAAGAAAACGGCAGCGACATCGAGATTGCTATCACACCGGAGACTGCCTCTCTGCTGCAACTGACATATCAAGTAGGCCTGGGGTCTATACTGAACATGCGGGTGATTCTCGTCAACGAGCAAACCGGTGTTTCGATAGCACGCGACCTGACGCTGCATATCGTGGGCATCTTCAATCTTTTAAGCCAGGATGATTCTTTCTGGCAAGGAAACGACTTTTTAAGCCAGGCTCCGGATAATGGACCTACCACGTATAAAGCGCTCGTCTCCACCCAAACTATCCTTGCAGCGCTCGCACGAACTTTTAACGGCACGTCGATAGCGACATCTTTTTACTCAGCGGCCAGCTTAACCTGGGATTATCACCTCGATCCCCCGCGCATCAGCGTGGATAACCTGGATACCATCATCAACAGCGTCCAGGTGGTGCAGGTCGATAATTCAAACGACAGCGAACTCGAGCAGTACCCGTTCCTGACACAAAGCCTGACATACCTGCCAGCCAGCGCTTTGCAACTCTACCGCAGCCGCATCACCGTAGCCCAGCTTCCAGTGAGCAGCCTTGCGCTGCTCGTGCTTGGATTGGTGTTGTTCTTCGTGAGTATGATGGCCGAACTACTCGTCGAGCGCCAGATGAACGCGATCGCTATCTTACGCAGCCGCGGCGCCAGCCGCCGCCAGGTTTTTAACGCGCTGCTGACACAGGGTACCGGCCTGGGTATCATCTCGCTTATCGCCGGACCTCTGCTGGCCGTCTTTCTGGTACGCGTGCTCGCGCAGCGGCTGCTGGCGCCTGCCGACCAGAGCGCTCTCAACCTGATCAATGGCAGTCTGCTGCAAGTAGCACTGCGGCTGCGCTGGTACGCCCTTGCAGCTGTAGGAGCGTCTGTGCTCGCTATGGCCATCGCGGTCGTTGGCACAATGCGTCTTGACGTCCTGGCCTTGCGCCGGGAAGCCGCGCGCTCGACGCACCGCCCGCTCTGGCAGCGCCTGAACCTGGACATCATTGCCGCTATTATTGCTCTGCTGGGTTACGGCTTTTCAGTGTATATCACCAACTCGAACGTGCTCGATCCACACCTGCGCCTATTGCTGCTGTCGCCGCTGACACTACTCGAAGCGGTCTTCTTATTACTTGCCGCCCTGCTGGTCTTCCTGCGGTTTTTCCCACAAATCTTGCAATTAGGGATGTGGTTCACAACTCGTAACCGCAGCGCTGCACCAATGCTGGCCCTGGCACAGATGGCACGGGCGCCGCGCCAGCCCATTCGCATGACCTTGCTGCTGGCCCTGGCTACCGCCTTTGCCATCTTCACTCTCGTCTTCACCGCTTCCCAATCCCAGCGCATCTTCGATGTGGCCTCTTACCAGAGCGGGGCCGACTTCAATGGTGTCCTGCGCGTCAATTTCTATACCTCTTCCCAGGTGGCCGAGGCAGAAGCAGCCTACCGCCATATCCCTGGTGTCATCTCCGCCTCTGTTGGCTATACGAAATTCATAAACGCGGGGGGCAGCGTAGAAACATTCCGTGTAGATTTCAAGGCGGTGGATGCCGCTACATTCGCCCAGACCGCCACCTGGAGCCAGCAGGACTCATCTCAATCTCTGGGCGATCTGATGGGCCAACTGCGCTCGCAACGTACACTGGCGGCCTCACGTAAGGTCGTGCCTGCCATCGTCGATGCCTCCACGTGGAACGCGCTTCATCTCTCGCCCGGCTCTAACTTTACCTTGAGCCTTTCTACGGTTGGCTACACTGATCTCATGAACTTCACACCCATCGCCAAGGTGCAACACATCCCTAGTTCCGCCGATGGGGCGCCGCCTGTCGTCCTGGTAGACTTTCAGAGTTTCGCCGCCGTCTACGGCGAAACTCTAGGCACCAGTGGCTATGCCGCCTCACCCAACACGGTCTGGCTGCGCACACATGACGATGCTGCTTCGCTGGCAAGCGTGAGAAAAGCGCTCAATCAGGGTCCACTGCAACTGGATTTTCTCTATGACCGCCGGACTATGATTGCCGACTTGAGCCACGAACCGCTCTACCTGGATCTCTTTGGAGTTCTGGCGCTTGGAGCCGCTACGGCCCTGCTGCTGGCGCTTGTAGGGGACTTGATCGCATCGTGGGTGAGCGCGCGCAATCGCCTCAGCAATTTCGCCATCCTGCGCGCCCTGGGCGCCTCACCGGGCCAGATTGCCAGAACGCTGCTCTGGGAACAGGGTATCATCTATATAGCCTCCATTGGCGCTGGCATCATTTTTGGCGCCGTCCTGTCGGATATTGTAATACCAACGCTGGTCATTACAAGTGTCTCTTCCAACGCGGTCAACAGTGAAATCAGCAGCGGGGGTCTTTACACCGCACAGATGATCCCACCCATCCAGATAATCGTTCCCACGTCGCTGGGTATCGTACTGGGTGTACTGACTGTTATTTGTAGCGTTGCCCTCGCTATCATGGTGCGCAGCGTCTCACGACCCGTGATCAGCCAGGTACTGCGACTGAACGAGGATTAGCCGCGCGAGCCTTCTAAGTACAGGCGGGCGCAAATTCGTTCCGTACAACCAGGCTTCACAGCAAAGTGAAGAGGAGCATCCAAAACGCGACAAGGGAAATGCCTTCCACATTGGAACCCCCTGCTGTTGCCGTCCTGATACGCCTGTTGCTCAACCTGTGTCTCCCCGCGGGGCCCTCACACACGCACCAACCTCTAGGAGATGATAGAGCTCGGAAGATGCCTGGAAGTTGATAGGCTCGCCTGTGAAGGCCAGAGCAAAGGCCACGCGGTCGGCGATGAACTGGAGACCGGGGTCTGAGTAACGGATCGGGAGTTGATGGTCGAAGTGCTGCCAGGAGCGCCCACCGTCAGTTGTGCGGTAGATGGAGATGGTGCCTACCCAGCCGGTCGTGAGGCTGGTGAAGGAAGGAAGAGGAACACTGACGTCGATTAAGAGATGAGGATCGACCACTTCATCGCTGTAGTTTTGGAGAGCGAAAAAGGGCTGGCTTTGCCAAGACTCTCCACCGTCATGCGTGATGAAGGCACAGACGCCCGTGGGATCGAAGTGTGTGGAGGCGGCGGGCAGGACACCGTCACGAGCAGAGAAGAAGTGGGGCTGTCCCAGATCCAACAGCCGCGTGGCGGAATAGCCCTGGGGAGAGGGGAGTTGCTGCTCCTGCCAGGTGTTGCCACCATCATTGGTCATATAGATCCAAGAGTTCTCCCGGGAGTAGCTACTGCCCGTCACCCAGCCGGTCGTCTCATTGAGAAAGGACAGACTCGTGATATACCCGGGGGAGCGGGTCCTAGGGAGCAAGGGAGCGGGCAGAGTGGCATGAAGCCGGGACCAGGATTGACCGCCATCGGTGGAGCGCAGGAGATCATTATCCTGGAAGGTGCCCCCAGAAATGCCTGAGAGAGACATCCAGCCGAGATGGTCGTTGAGGAAGAAGATCGGCCCAGGTATGGCCTTCTGTTGTGTCACTACAGGTAGTGTGATGGAAGACCAGGATATGCCGGCATCGGTGGTGAGGAAGAGGTCACCGTTGACGTAGATGATCGCCAGGGAGGGAGAGAGAAAGAAAGGAGAGAAATCGGGAGAGGGCTCCATCGAATACTTCCAGGATTTCACAATCTTCCAGTGGCACCCTCCATCCGTGGTGTGCAAGATCGTCTGTTCGGCAGTAGGCGCCCCGGAGGGCATTCCCCCTTTCTGGGTGTAGTTCTGACCCCACCCGGTCGTTTCGCTCTGCATCGCGATGCTGCTGAGGTAGCGGTGGTCAATGTTGTTGGGTGAGGTGGCAGACGCTCGACAGGCGGGATCAGATGGAGGAGCCGAACGAAAGGCATCTGACGGACCAGAACCACAGGCCATCAAGGGAAAGAGAAGCAGGCTGAGAAGAGGAAAGAGCATGAGACGAGAGCAGGAAACCGGGCTCAATGAATGGATGCGAGCCATAACTGACCTCCTTGTAGTGTCTGCCTTCTGGTTTCTCCTCGCTCCGCCCGCTTCGGGAAACGAACAGAGTCGAAGTGAGTCCCTTTACAGAAGATACAAAAAGTGAGATATAGTAATGATGACGTAGGAGAGAGGAGGAGAGTTGCATTCACAGATGTCACGTGGAGTAGATGAGCATGACTGCTTGATGAAACCTCCCTCCACATTCACCAACGACATCACGTAAGGCTCATGCAGGGAGTCACGGGAATAATTGAGATCCACTGAAGTGTTGTACAGAGTACTTTCCCCGAGCGTGTTGTAGCTGTTAAGAGCGTCATTTGGGAGGTATCTCCATGTATCATCAGCACCCTCTTCACCAGGCCCCTACTGACATGATGCAACTTCAACGATGGATGAATGCACATACCACGTCTCAGGCTCTTGCCATGCGCGCCCGTATCGTGGTCACTGCTCATTCTCACCCCACGTGGACCTCACGAACTCTTGCCCAGTCTCTTGGTGTGAGTGATCGCTTGGTGCGCAAATGGCGACGGCGATGGCAAGAAACCCATTCACTCACCGACCTGCCCAGATCAGGGGCACCCCGTCGGTTTTCATCAGAGGTGCGTGCCCAGATGACGGCATTGGCCTGTAGTCTACCTCGCTCTCATGGCGTTCCGCTGGCTCATTGGAGTCGCGCCGAACTGGCTCGTCATGTGGCCACCGTTCCGACCTTGCCCACCATTTCCGCGAGGACCATCGGGCGCTGGCTCACCGCCGAGCAAATCCGCCCCTGGCGGTTCCACTCCTGGCAACACATCCAGGAACCCAAGACATTCCTGCAGCGGGCCCGTCCTGTCCTCTATCTGTACGAACACGCTGGTGCTTTGCTGCAACAGGGGATCTGGGTGGTCTGTACCGATGAGAAAACCTCGATTCAGGCTCGTCAAGCCGAGCAGGCTCCTCGTCCAGCCGTGCCCAAGCATCCAGTCTATCAGTCCCCACGTTACACTCGCCATGGCGCACTGCACCTGATGGCCGCCTGGAGTGTGGCTGATGGGCTGGTCTATGGCCAGTGCCATCCGCGCAAACGCTTTGTCGACTTCCGTTCCTTTCTCGAGACGATTATCGTTGCAGAAGCCCAATGCCGCCAGGTGCAGACGGTGGCATTGGTGCTGGATAATGGGTCGACCCATGCGCCCAAACAGCTGGCCCGTTGGGTGCAGCAACTGGCGACGACGACGGAGGGGAAACTGAGGATGCAGCTCTATTGGCTGCCTGTCAACGCTTCATGGCTCGATCAACTGGAGATCTGGTTCAGTCTCCTGCAACGCAAACTCCTGCAGCCCAATCATTTCTGCGGCCTTGATGAGCTTGAGCAGGCGATCCAGAACTTCATTACTCGCTATAACCAAACCGCCAAGCCCCTCAAGTGGTCCTACACGGCTGAGCAACTGGAACACAAGCTCGCAACACGCTTGATACGAGACGTGAAGTCGGCGGGTGCATAGCCTGGAACGAATTTGCGCCCGCCTGTACTAAGGAATTCGCCACGATGAATCGGCGACTACTTCCTTTTTCGTTCTTCACGACGCCACTTCCAGGCATAGGCAACCAACTCGTAGAA
>WNGH01001925.1_pt1 | contig 19507 bp, 13 predicted proteins | sample 5400631 | NCBI WGS metagenome assembly WNGH01 (sample SAMN13153373, study PRJNA577476) | soil metagenome | isolation source: 115 cm soil or saprolite under Garry oak tree replicate 1 | place: USA:California | collected 2016-06-15
TCTCGACGACCGTGGGGGTGGAAGGGCTTCCCCTCGTCCCGGGCGTGCACTTCCTGCAGGTGGACGATCCCAAGGAGTTCGCGCGGGCCATCGTCTCGCTCCTGCGCGATCCCCGGCGCCGCGCGGCGCTCGGCGCCGCGGGACGGCGGCTGGTCGAGGACCGTTTCGGCTGGCCGCGGGTGGCGGAGGACTTCGAGGTGCTCTGCGCCGAGGCCGTCAGGCGGGCCCGCGCCGGGCGGACCACGGGCGGGAGCGCCGGCCGCATCCCGATCCTCCGGCGCGGCAGGCGGTGGCTGCCGCGCGGGATCCTGACGCTGGCGCGGGCGCACCGGACCCTCGACGCGCGGCAGATCCGGATCTACTGGAGTCTTAGGTTCAGGCGCGCCCTCGGCCTGCGCACAGCACCGGGGGAGCCGCCCCGGGCGGTCCACAGCGTCGTGTACATCTGCCGCGGCAACATCATCCGCAGCCCGATGGCGGAGGCGCTCCTGAAGCGGTGCCTCGACGATCGGGGCGGACGCGCCGTCGAGGTCAGCTCGGCCGGCCTCTACGCCCGCAAGGGCCAGCCCGCCGACCCGCGCGCGCGCATCGCCGCCCGGCATTTCGGGATCGATCTCGAGAGCCACCGGGCGCGGCCGGTGTCGCGCGCGCTCCTGGAGCGCGCCGCGCTCATCGTCCCGATGGACTCCCTCATCGAGGCGGATCTGCGCGGGCGCCATCCGGACTTCACCGACAAGATCAGGCTGTTCCACTCGGAGGGAGGCGGCCGCGTCCCGCGGCCGATCGACATCCCCGATCCCTACGATGGAGACGTGGCGGAGATCCGCCGCCGCTACGATCTCATCGAAGCCTGCGTCCGCCGCCAGGCGGAGGAGCTTCTGGCGCGGCGCCCGGACGAAAGAGAGGTGGAGATCCGCCGTGCTCGTTAGTGTGTTCGGGCTCGGGTACGTCGGTTGCGTGACCGCCGCCTGCCTGGCGAAGACCGGCCACGAGGTGATCGGTGTCGATGTGAACCCGGACAAGGTGTCCCTGCTGAACGAGGCGGTGCCGCCCGTCGTCGAGGCAGGGCTGGGCGGGCTGCTCGAGGAGGTCGTCGGCGAGGGGCGGCTTCGAGCCACGACCGATCCGAAGGAGGCGGTGGAGGGCTCCGACGTGGCGTTGATCTGCGTCGGGACTCCGGGGCGCGAAGAGCCGTTCACCGTGGTACTGCGCAGCACGGTTCTCCCCGGCACGACCGAGAGAGTCCTCCTTCCCTCGCTGTTCTCGGGGCCGCTGCAGGGACAGCGAGGGCCGCTGCGGGTCGCCGTGAATCCCGAGTTCATGCGCGAGGGGTCGTCCCTGCGCGACTTCGCGCAGCCCCCGTTCACGCTCTTCGGGTGCGACGATCCCACGACCGCCTTCCTGTTCCGATCGCTCTATACCGGCGTCGACGCCCCGTTCATTCACACGACTCTGCGGGTGGCCGAGACCGTCAAATACGTCTGCAACGCCTTCCACGCCCTCAAGGTCTGCTTCGGCAACGAGATCGCGGACGCGTGCCAGGCGCTGGGTGTCGATGCCGCCGAGGTGATGCGGATCTTCCTCATGGACCGGAAGCTCAATGTCTCCGAGGCCTACCTGCGCCCCGGCTTCGCGTTTGGAGGATCGTACCTGCCGAAGGACCTGCGCGCCCTCGTCCACCCCGGCCGCCAGGCCGACCTGCCGCTGCCGCTCCTCTCGTCCATCCTGCCTTCGAACGACGAGCAGATCCGCCGGGCCGTCGAGACGGTTCTGCGGACTCGCAAGAAGCGCGTGGGGATCGTCGGCCTGTCGTTCAAGTCCGGGACGGACGATCTCCGGGAGAGTCCCATGGTCGCGCTCGTGGAGACGCTCGTGGGCAAGGGGTGCGACGTCCGCATCCTCGACCGGGGCGTCTCGATCGCCCGGCTGGTGGGCGCGAACCGCCGCTTCATCCGTGAGGAGATCCCGCACATCGCGTCGTTGATGTGCGGCAGCGCGCCGGCGCTCCTGGCCCACGCGGACGTCCTCGTCATCGGCCGCCCCGGCGAGGAGGCGGCCGGCGTGCTGGCGGACATCAGGCCCGAGCAGACGGTGATCGATCTGACGCGCGGTGCTGTGAAGACATCGGCGCGCCCGCGCGAACAGGTGGAATCCCGGTGAGGACGCTCGCGCTGGCGGCGGTGCTCGCGGCCCTTCCGCTGGCGTCTTCGTCCATCGGGAAGGTCGAGCGACCGCGGACCACCGTCGACACCGCGTACCCCGCCCCCGCGGGGAAGACCCTCGCCGTCGCCGCAGGCGGGGATCTCCAGGCGGCGCTCGACAAGGCGGCGCCCGGGGACGTCATCACCCTGCAGGCTGGGGCGGTCTTCCGGGGGCCGTTCACGCTTCCGAGGAAGGAGGGTCCGGGATGGATCGTCGTGCGGACGGGCGCGGGCGACGGCGAGCTGCCGCCGCCCGGAACGCGCGTCGACCCGTCGTTCGCGCGCGTCATGCCCGCTCTCGAGTCGGCATCCGGCGCCGTGATCCGGACGGCGCCGGGAGCGCACCACTATCGTTTCGTCGGGCTCGAGATCCGTCCTGCGTCCGGCACGTTTCTCTACGGTCTCGTCCTTCTCGGGAACGACGAGACCTCGGCGGACCGCCTGCCGCACCACATCGTCGTCGATCGCTGCTATCTCCACGGTGATCCTCGCAAAGGGACCCGGCGGGGGATCGCCCTCAACTCCAAGGACACGGCCGTCATCGATTCCTGGCTCGCCGACTTCAAGGAGGTGGGGGCCGATTCGCAGGCGATCGCGGGCTGGAACGGCCCCGGCCCGTTCACGATCGTCGACAACCATCTCGAGGGAGCGGGGGAGAACATCATCTTCGGGGGGTCGCCCCCCTCCATCCCGGATCTCGTCCCCTCCGACATCGAGGTGCGCGACAACCACCTGTACAAGCCTTTGGCCTGGAAGGCGGACGATCCGTCGTTCGAGGGGATGCACTGGTCGGTCAAGAACATCTTCGAGCTGAAGAACGCCCGGCGCGTCCTGGTCGAGCACAACGTGCTGGAGAACAACTGGGTCGACGGACAGGACGGATTCGGAATCCTGTTCACGGTGCGCACCGAGGGGGACAAGGCTCCCTGGGCCGTGGTGCAGGACGTGAGGTTCGCGAACAACGTCGTAAGGAACTCGACCTCGGGTGTCAACATCCTCGGGATCGACAACACCTCGCCGGCGCGCGCGGGACGGACCACGCGTCTCGAGATCGCGAACAACCTGTTCCTCGACATCGGGTCGCCGGGCCGGGAAGGGTCGGGGGTCCTGTTCGAGATCGTCAACGGAGCATCGGGCGTCACGATCGAGCACAACACGGCGTTCCACACCGGCAGCATCATCGCGGCCGACCTGGCGCCGAGCCCGGGCCTGGTGTTCCGGGACAACATCGTCGAGCACAACACGTACGGAGTCTTCGGCAGCGGCCTGGGCAGCGGCCTGCCGGCGCTCGAGCACTATTTCCCCGGGTTCGAGTTCCGCAAGAACGTCGTCATCGCGAATCCGGCCCCGCGGCGGTACCCCGCCGATAATTTCTATCCCTCCTCCATCGCGGGGGTCGGCTTCGTCGACTACGGTCACGGCGACTTTCGGCTCGCAGGGGCCAGCCCGCTCCGCGGCAAGGGCACCCAGGGAACCGACCCGGGTGCCGACCTCGCTCTCGTCCCCCCGCCCTCCCGGTCCCCGGGGTCCTCGGATCGCAGAGGACCCGCAGTTCCAGGTTGATCCCGCAAGGGATCGCGGTACATTCCTCCCAGACACCACGCGGTCCTTTTGCGGATACCCGCCTGCCCGTCCGGCCGCGCCCGGGCGCACGAGGTGCGACGATGAGGACGATCTTCCTCCTGCCCGTCGTGGTCGCGACGGCGCTTCTCTCCCTGCCCGGCCACGCCGAGCCGCTGTTTCCGAACACGATCTCCGTCGTGGGGATCCGCGGCACGGATGTCGTCACCGCCGATTTCAACGGCGACGGCCGGCCAGACTATGCCGTCACCCAGGAGAACACCCTGGCGATCGCGGTCGTTCTGGGCGGCGGTCATGGCACGTTCTCCCGCCAGGTCCAATACGAGGCCTACCCCCTCGACTCGATCGCGGTCGGGGATTTGAACGAGGACGGCCATCCCGACATCGTGAGCGCCGGGCCGTCCAGGCTGATCGTGCTCCCCGGCCGGGGAGACGGCACCTTCGAGGAGGACCTGGATTTCTTCGCCGGCATTCCGGTGGTGGATGTCGCGGTGGCGGATCTCAACGGCGACGGCCATCTCGACGTGGCCGGCGCCGCCCGGGGGGGAGTCTTCTGTCCGATCTGTCCCGACGTCCCGGGCGATGTCGAGATCTTCCTGGGGCGCGGCGACGGAACGCTCGGCCCCCGGACCATCATCAAGGAGGGGGATCATCCCGACGCCATCGCCGCCGCCGACCTGAACGGCGACGGGCGGGCCGACCTGATCGCGGGCAACTCGTCCTCGAACGACGTGTCGATCTTTCTCGGCAACGGCGACGGCACCTTCGCATCCGAGATCCGGGTCGCGACCGGCCCGTCGCCGGTGGCCCTTGTGGTGCGCGACCTGGACGGCGACGCCCGGCCCGACCTGGCGGTGGCCGATCGCGGCGTCGGCCCGGACTTCGCCGGTGATGTCACACTGCTTCGCGGCCGGGGGGACGGGACCTTTGCCCCGATGGGGCGGATCGGAGTGGAGGGGGCCGTTATGGACATGGCTCTCGGAGACTTCGACGCCGACGCGACCCCGGATCTGGCCCTCCTGGTCGGGGGCACGGAGATCGCGCTGCTCAACGGGCACGGAGACGGCACCTTCGGGAAGGAGCGGCGGTTCATCGCCGCCGGCGGCACACTCCGGATCGCGGCGGCCGATTTCAACGGGAACGGGCGGGACGACGTCGTCATGACCGGCACTCCCCGGCAGGACCTGTTCGGACCGAACACGGGGCTCCTCCTCGACCCCGAGGGGGCGACGTTCGGCGCGCGCTCCAGGTTCACCGCCGGTCGCGCCCGCTCCGCCGTCTCCGGGGACTTCGACGGTGACGGCCGCGCCGACCTGGCGGTGGCGAACGGCGGGGTGTTCACCTGCCAGCCGATCTGCGGCGACAGTCCAGGGGACGTGTCGATCCTCCTGGGCGCGGGTGACGGCACGCTCGCTGCCGGTTCCGCGAACTCCGTGGGGATCGATCCGTCGTCCCTGGTGCGGGCCGATCTCGACAACGATGGCAGCACCGACCTGGCGATGGCCAACGAAGGCTCGGACGACCTGTCGATCCTGTTCGGGAGAGGCGATGGCACGTTCGAGCCGGAGACCCGCCTGCCCGCGGGGGCCGCGCCCGTCTCCCTCGCCGTCGTCGATCTCGACGGCGACGGTGCAATCGATCTGGCCGTGGCCGACCGGGGCCGGCCGGGCGCGGCACCGGGAGGAGTTTCCCTCCTGTTCGGAAACGGGGACGGGTCGTTCACGGCGGCGCCGCCGCTGTTCGCGGGCGCGGCGCCGTCCGCGGTCGCCGTCGGCGACTTCGACGGAGACGGGCGGCCGGATCTGGCGGTGGGGGAGAGCCAGGATCAGGAGCTCTGGGTCTTTCTCGGCAACGGCGACGGCACGTTCCGGACGCCGGTCCGTTCACCCGGGTTCCCGGCCGCGGCCAGCGTGGCCGTGGGGGACTTCAACACCGACCCGAAGGAGGATCTGGCGGTGTTCACGCCATTCGACGACATCTTCATCTTCTACAGCCGCGCCAACGGCGCTCTGTCCACCCCGACGATCCTGCACTGGTACGACGGGACCTTCGTATCCCCTCCGCCTGGCGGAGCGGCGGCGACGGCGCCGGGGCTCGCGGCGGCCTCGCCCGGCGGCCTTTCGGGAATCGTCGCCGACCTGAACGGGGACGGCCGGGACGACGTCGCATCGGTGCTGCCGGACAAAGGCCGGCTTCAAGTGTTCCTGAACCGCGGGGGCGCCGGCACCTTCCTCTTCCGCGGCCCATTCCTGACCGGGGACGCTCCCACGGCGCTCGCATCGGCCGACTTCAATGGGGATGGGCTCGGCGATCTCGCCGCGGCGCTCGCCTCGGGGAGCGGCTCCGTCCTGCTCAACAGCGGCTCGACGGACGCCGACGGGGACGGTGTCGCCGATCTGGGCGACAGCTGCCCGGATCTGGCGAACGCCGATCAGCACGACACCGACCACGACGGCCTGGGGGACGCCTGCGACGACTGCCCGCTCGTGGCCGATCCGCTCCAGGCCGACTTCGATCACGACGGCCTGGGGGACGCGTGCGACAACTGCATCATCCAGGTGAACCAGGATCAGGACGATTTCGACGGCGACGGGGTGGGGGACGTGTGCGACAACTGCATCGCCAAGGCGAACCCGGGGCAGGAGGACTGCGACCACGACGGCATCGGCGACGCCTGCGACCCGTTCTCGTTCTGCAACGGCTACCCCGGCGAGGAGAAGGTGGTGGACATCTTCATCAGCACCTCGAGCGATCTCGGCAAGGGGTCCGGGACCGTCACCTGGGGCACGTCGATCGAGACCGACCTCGTCGGCTTCAACGTGATCCTCTACGACTCGCAGGGGAACAGGATCCAGCTGAACACGGTCACGATCCCGTGCGAGCAGTGCATCACGGGTGGGACTGCCTCGTACGCCTTCTTCGTTCCGAAGCACAAGAGCGGGCGGAACGTGTTCATCGAAATGCTCCGGAGGGGCTTCCCCACCCAGGTCTTCGGTCCGGCGGTGAAGCGCTGAGGGCGATCCCCTCCGTTCGAAGACTCACTGGTCGCTCAGTTTCTCGACGTCGAGATCGATGACTTCGTCGGTCTCCCCGCCCTGGACCCGCGGCGCGCGGCGGAACCGATCGAGTACCGGGTGTCCCCTGTAGAGCGGCGCCAGGTCGGCGACGATCTCGTAGATCTCCCCGTCCAGGATCGTCTCGTTCAGGCCACAGCTCCGAGCCAGGAGCAGGAGCCGGTCGAAGTCGCCCGGGTCGATCGTGATGGCGACGCCGATCACCTCGTCCCCGGGCTCGATCACCTCGAGCAGCCCGGCGTCCATCAGTCCCTGCGCCACGTCCGATTCCACGTCTGTCACGGGCAGGTCGAATTCGCGTCGGATGACCATGGTGTCCTCCTTGTCCATTGCTTGGGATGCACGTGGTGAGGCCGCGGACTCGATGAATCTCAACGGGACCCAGCAGTCGGCCGAACTGCGCGTCCGGATCGAGGCCCAGGATTCGCCGGCAAGCTCGAAGTGATCCTCGATTGCGATGGGCGACCCGCCCTCGAGGCGCGGGTTCTCCTCGGGATCGCCGGCGACACCCGGCCCCTCCCAGCAGCGGAGCGTCCGCAGATCGGGCGGAGGAACGAGCACCCGCGTCCGGGGATCGGACGGATCCGTGTGGATGACGCCCAGAGAGCAGCCCGACGAGATGATGATCGTCTTCTGCTTGGTCTCCCGATCGCGCGCGAGCGACTCACGGAGCGTCTCGAGTTCGCCCGCGACCATCCGGTCGGCAGGGACGTCGAGATCCGAGATCGCCTCCAGGACGGACGGGTCGTCGATGTCCATCAGCGCGCGCAGGGCCGCCGAACGCAGCGACGAGTCGTCCTCGGTCGCGGGCCGATGGAGGATCTCCAGCAGGACCGGGACCGAGGCGCCCGGGTCGATCTTCGTGAGACTATCCGCCGCCACCGCCCGCAGCCACGTGTCTTCGGACGACAGGGCCAGGGCCTTGAGGCGCTCGCCGACCAGCGGCGAGGTGGATGTGCCCATCGTGCGAATCGCGGCGCCGCGAACGGTCGTCTCGGCGGTTCGACTCAGGTCGAGGAGCAACTCGAGGACCGGCGGCTCGTCCGACCACGGCGCCAGAGCATCGACCGCCGCGGCGCGGAGATCGTCGGGGCCACTCCTGGCGATCCGGGTCAGGACAGGGACGGCGCGCGGCTCCATCAGGCCGCCGACGACCTCGATGGCGGCCTGCGCGAGCGCCGGATCGTCCGAGGCGGTCAGGTCGAGGAAATCGTCGATGCGGCGCATCGAGCCGCGGAGCGCCAGCGCCGCGATCAGGTCCGCCTGCACCCACGGACGGTCCTCGTGCGGCCAGAGATCCTCCAGGGTCGCGAGAACGTCCCCGTCTTCCCTCCATTTGAACCAGCGTATCCCGGCCCAGCGCAGGTTGGGCGACTGGCTGGACAGCGCGTCCGCGAACAGAGGATCCAGGACCTCGTCCTCCCGCAGATCCAGGTCCCGCAGGAGGCTGGTCGAGATCCACTCGTCCTTCTCGACACGGACCCAGTGACGCAGGTCGTCGACGACACGCCTGGCGTCCATCTCGTCGCGGCCCGGAGGCAGGTCGAAGAGCGGAGCGAAGGTCTGGTAGGCGTCCTGCGCAATGTCGCGCTTCACCTCGTTGTCGTCTGTCCGGAGATTCTGGATCGCGGCCTCCATGCGGTCCCAGGAGTACTCGTCGGAAGGGGCGGAGGTGGAGGGAGGACCCGGGATGAAGGCACCGAGGATCAGCAGGAGACCCAGGGACCGGCCCATGAGGCGGCGGGGTCCGGTTCGTGCCGCTCTTGCCATCGAGATCCTCCCGGAGGCGGAATTGCTCGTGCCTCTCAATAAGGTACGGTCCGATGGCGGGCGGATCAGAAATCAGGATCAGTCGGCGCGGCGGGCGCGCGGCGGTGGTTGCGGGGCGGAATCCGCGCGAGGCCGGACGCCGTCAGCGTCGGGGGACGCGGTCCTCGGGGTCGGTCGCGAGCGAGCCGGCAGGGGAGACGCCGTGGTGGCCGATCTCGGCGGTGAGCGAGGCGGCTAGGACACTGTGCTGGCGGCCGTAGAAGACGTAGATCAGGAGCCCGAGTGCCAGCCAGCCGATGAGGCGCCACCAGTTCTCCGACGGCAGGGAGAACATCAACAGCGTACAGAAGGCGATGCCGAGGATCGGTGTCCAGGGAACGAACGGGGCGCGGAACGGTCGCGGCGCGTTGGGATTGGTGCGGCGCATGATCAGGACCGCGGCGCACACCATGACGAACGCCAGGAGCGTGCCGATGTTGACCAGCTCGGCCAGAATGCGCAGCGGCACCAGTGCCCCGAGGGAGGCGACGAAGATGCCTGTGAGGATGGTCGACTTCCACGGAGTGCGGAAGCGCTCGTGCACGGCGCCGAAGAAGCTCGTCGGCAGCAGGCCGTCGCGCGCCATGGCGAGGAAGACGCGCGGCTGGCTGAGCATCATGACCAGGAGGACCGAGGTGATGCCGGTCAGGGCCCCGATCGAGATCAAAAGCCTCGCCCAGGGCAGTCCCGCCTGCCGGAACGCGTCCGAGACCGGGGCGTCGATGTTGATCTGGTTGTACGGCACCATTCCGGTGATCACCGCCGCGACGGCGATGTACAGGACGGTGCAGAGGACGAGCGAACAGATGATGCCGATCGGCACGTCGCGCTTCGGATTCTTGGCCTCCTCGGCGTGCGTCGAGATGGAATCGAAGCCGATGTAGGCGAAGAAGATGACTGCCGCGCCGGCCAGCATCCCCAGCGGCTCGCCGCCCCTGCCGGTCTGCCCGAAGATCGTCTTGCCGAAGAAGGCGATGCCGGTCAGGCCGTACGGTGCGAACGGGTGCCAGTTCGCCGGGTTGACGTAGAACGCTCCGACCACGATGACGAAGAACACGATGGCGAGCTTGACCACCACCATGAAGGCATTGAAGCCGGCGCTCTCCTTGATGCCGATGACCAGGATGACCGTGATGATTGCTGCGATGACGATGGCCGGCAGGTCGATCCAGGTACCGGTCATCGCCAGGTGCCCGCTCACTGGGTCGTAGTCGAACGGGGCGTTGGTCATGACCATCGGCAGGTGGATGCCGAACTGGTCGATGAGGGCCTGGAAGTAATGCGACCAGCCGTGCGCGACGGTCGACGAGGCGACCGCGTATTCCAGGATCAGGTCCCAGCCGATGATCCAGGCGAACAGCTCCCCCATCGTGGCGTAGGCATAGGTGTAGGCCGAGCCGGCCACCGGCACCATCGAGGCGAACTCCGCGTAGCACAACGCGGCGAAGATGCAGGCGATGCCCGACATCACGAACGACAGCATCAGGGCGGGCCCGGTCTTGTCGTGGGCCGCCACGCCGGTGAGGACGAAGATGCCGGTGCCGATGATGGCGCCGACGCCGAGGCTCGTCAGCGCGACCGGGCCGAGCACGCGGCGCAGCCGGTGCTCGCCGGCCATCTCCTTCATGAGTGTTTCGTAGGACTTGGTCGCGAAGAGTCGGTTGGCCATCTGGCCCCCTCGTGATGGTGGACGCGCCCTGGGGCGGATGCCCCGGCCGTGGCGCTGGAAGCCTACCATCAGTCCGTTCCCGCGCGGAGAGGAAAATCCGGTCCCGGCCGGCTAGGCGAGTCCCGCCAGGCGCGCCAGACTCCGAAGATCCGGTACCTCGGCATCGGGCCGGGCGGTGGCGGGAGGGGTGGCGCCCCTGCCCGGCCTGCCGTGGCGGCGGTTGACCCACACGGTCGCGAAACCGAGGCTCTTCGCCGGCGCGATGTCGTGGAACAAGCTCTGGGCCACGTGCAGGACCCGTTCGGCGGGCGCGCCGAACCGGGCCAGCGCCCGGCGGAAGTTTTCCGCGGACGGCTTGTACGAGCCGACCTGTCCGGCTGTGACGACCCAGTCGAATTCGATGCCGAGCGATCTCGCCGTGCCGGCGAACAGGTCGTCGTCGATGTTGGAAATGACCGCGAGCCGGTACATGGTCTGCAGCGCGCGAAGCGCGTCCCGCGTGTCCGTGAACGGCGGCCACTGCGGAAGAGACGCGGCCAGAATGCCGCGCTCCGCATCGTCCGGAGTGAAGCCGAACCGCCGCCCCAGCCCTTCGACCACGTCCCGCAGGACGACGGCGTAAGGACGGTAGGGTCCCGACTCCGCTCCGGTTTCCAGGACGGCGAAGGCCTCGAGCAGAGTTTCGTCCGGCACGCGGCGCCCGTGGCGCGCCAGGACAGGACCGAGCGCCGAGAGGATGCCGGTCTCCCAGTCGATGAGAGTCCCGTAGCAGTCGAAGGAGAGAATCTCGAAGGACTGGAAATCGAGCACCGGGATCGCGCTCCCGGGACGAAAGTATCACGCCTTCGGCAAAATCCTGTTGACTGGTGTCCGGTTCTGACGTAGTTTCGGAGTGCCTTCGAGCACGCTGACTGTCGCAGGACTCCATGACGTCTCGGTACGGAAAGGAGGGCCAGTTCCGCAGGACGCCCGCCCCCTACCGCACGGCGGAAGCCTAATCTGCGCGCGTTGTCGTCCGCATTCAACCCTTAAGGAGGTGACGATGGTTCGCCGCATGAGTGAGTCTTGGGTTCTCGTTCTGGTCGGGCTCCTGGCCGCAGGCACGGTCGCCTCGGCCGCACCACCCGGTTCCACGGCTTCCTCGATCGCGAGTGTCGGCGCGGAGACGTTCACCGGAGGGATGACCCCCGAGCAGGAGGCAGCGGGCATGGCGGTCCTGCACGGCTGGCTCGTGCAGGAGATGCCGGCAGGCGTCCTGGAGAACACGATCCGGGTCAGCCTCAGCGCCCAGGAAAAAGGCGAGCTGCAGAAGCGCCAGCAGGAGAAGGGCGGGCCGGCCGTCGTCGGCCGGACCAAGCTCATTTCCCAGGTGGTCCGGTTCAGCGCCGTGGACGCGGCCCTTCTTTCCGCGACGCCCCGGCTGGTCGGGCACGGACTGCTGCGCGCCACGACGGACGGCGGGTTCGTCTGGGCGGCGGCGGTCGAGTCCGAAGGGGCGGCCGCTCTGCGCGTGCACCTCAGCGGCCTGAACCTTCCCGCGGACGCCGACCTGTTCTTCTTCAACGAGCAGGGCCAGGCCTTCGGTCCCTACTCCGGGAAGGGCCCGAACCGTGACGGCGAGTTCTGGTCGGACACCGTGATCGGATCCCGGGGCGTGATCCTGCTGCGGCACTACGGACCGGACGGCGCCGCCGACCTGAAGGGGATCTCGTTCGTCATCGCCGACGCCGGACACATCGGGCAGGCGTTCATCGAAAGTCTGGGGAGGAGCATCTCCCCCGAGTCGTTCTGCAGCTTCAATGTGCCGTGCATCGAGAACGCCTCCTGCCACAACGGCACGCCGGCCGACCCGGTGAAGAGCGCCGTGGCGCTCGAGCAGTGGGTGTCGGGGGCGTTCATCTACACCTGCACCGGAAGCCTCTTGAACGACACGGTGACCACCAGCCAGATCCCTTATCTCCTGACGGCGAATCACTGCATCAGCCGCGCCAAGGACGCCAGCAATCTGCAGGCCTACTTCCAGTTCACCATCTCCTGCGGGAGCACCAGCTGCCCGGCGCAGACCAACCCGGGCGGGATCCAGCGTCTGGGCGCGACCATCACCGCGACGGGGACCGGCGGCGACTTCACGCTGCTCACGCTCAACCAGGCCCCCCCCAGCGGCTCCGTCTTCCTGGGATGGAACAACACGGCGATCGCGAACACCAACAACGCGCTGCTCTACCGCATCAGCCACCCCGCCTGGGCGCCGCAGGCCTACTCCGCGGGGCACGTCGACACCTCGGCGGGCACCTGCACCGGCTGGCCGCGCGGCGAGCGGATCTACAGCCGCACCACGACCGGAGGGACGGAAGGGGGCAGCAGCGGCTCACCGGTCGTCAACGCATCGAGCCAGGTCGTCGGCCAGCTCTCGGGAGCCTGCGGCACGAACGTCAATGACGATTGCGATCAGGTGAACAACGCGACCGTGGACGGCGCCTTCGCCTTCTACTGGCCGTCGGTCCAGCCGTTCCTCAATCCCGGCACCTGCACGCCGACGACGGAAGTCTGCACGGACGGCATCGACAACGACTGCGACGGACTGATCGATTGCGCCGACTCGAGCTGCTCGGCCGATCCGGCCTGCCAGAGCACGTGCGGCGCCAAGGGCACGTCCTGCACGGTCGCGGCCGATTGCTGCTCCAACAAGTGCCACGGTCCGACCGGCCGTGAGACCTGCAAGTAAGTCGGGGGTTCCGGCGGCCGCTTGCGGCCGCGCCGGAGAGTTCGGGGCGGGAGCGCGCGGCTCCCGCCCTTTTTTTGTGTGCGCGTCCGCCCCCGGAGGATCCGGTGGTCAGACCCCCTGGACCACGATCAGGCTCGAGATCGAGGCGCTCTGGCGCAGCGCCCTGGGAGCGTGGTACTCGTCCGATGCCCACCACTCCTTCGCGCGCTCGAAGGTCGGGAACTCGAGCACGACGATGCGTCTGGGGCTCCAGGAGCCCTCCAGCGTCTCGGCGCGGCCGCCGCGCACCACGAACCGCCCGCCGTACCTGGCGATCGTCTCGGGCACGACCTTGATGTACTCGGCGTAGCGCGCGGGGTCGGTGATCTCGACGTCGGCGATGATGTAGGCCGCCATGGTTCAGGCTCCTGGCTTCGCCAGCAGGCAGACGCCCGACCAGGGGCGCGATCCCTGATGGCCGTTCGACTCCGGAAGAAGCGCCAGGAGGCGCATCACGAACTGCAGCCGTCCACGGCGCCGGGCCGTCTTCAAGAGTGAGCGCACGTCGGCCGGACGCCAGCCATGAGGAACGAAGAACTCCGGACCCTCGGCCGGACCGAACCGGAACGGGGCGCTGGCCCGGTCGAGCTGCGAGCCCATCCTCTTCTGCATCATGCGCAGGAGCCCCGGCGAAACGAGCTCGAGGACCCAGCGCTGGAAGGCGGGAGGGACCGCGAGGTCCCGGGCCAGGGCGCCCACGTCGTCAGCCGGGAGGTAGACGAGCAGCCCCTCGGTGATGACGAGTGCCCTCCGTGCTCCGCGGCCCAGCCGCCCGAACAGGGCGCGTCGGGCCTCGACGTTCGCCAGATCCAGGCGGATGCGCTCCAGGGCGCAGACCGGCCTCTCGCCCCGGAGGAGCTCTTCCTTGTAGGCCAGGATGTCCTGGAGATCGACCTCGATCCATTTCAGCGAGGCGGGCAGGGGCATCCGGTAGGGGCGCGCGTCGAGCCCGGCGGCGAGATTCACGACCATGTCGACCCCCCGCCCGACCTGGTCGGTGATGAATTGGTCGAACAGGAACGTGCGCGTCACCCAGGCCCACTCGTTGCGATCCCGGGCCGGCATCGAGGCGAAGATCTGCTCGCCGCGCTCGCCCGCCAGGCGCCGCGCGAAGGGATCGTGGAACAGGGCGTCGGGACGCGCGGTCTCGCGCGCCCGGTACACGGCGGCCCAGTTCGCGGTGTCGGAGATGTTCCGGATGACCGGCTCGGCCTGTTTCATCGGTTCGCCTCGACACCCGGCCCGGCACTTCCACTGTGACTTAGGGCACCGAAGACGATCCAGTATAACCGGCAGACTGTGGTTTACCCGGAGACAATCTCGCGGTATAGAGTACGGGAACCCGAATCCCACAGGAGGGCGCAATGAGACCTCGACCGCTGATTTCATGGGCCGTGGCAGCCGCATTCGTTCTGCTCTTCAGCAGCGCCCCCGCCGTGGGCGGGGTCCATCTGTGGCGGATCTCGGAAATCTTCAGCAACGCCGACGGCACCATCCAGTTCATCGAGATGACCACGTGCTGCGGCTCGGCCGGGGGCGAGATCTTCGTGGGCGGACAGGCCCTGTCGAGCAACAGCCATGTCTTCAACTTTCCGGGCAACCTCACCATGACGACGGCCAACAAGCATCTTCTCCTGGCCACGAGCGGCTATGTCGCCCTGCCGGGGGCGCCGGCGCCCGACTACATCCTCCCGAACAATTTCTTCTCGACGACGTCCGACACCATTTCGTTCGCCGTGTACGACACGCTCATCTTCCCGGCCGGCGCTCTGCCCACCGACGGAACTGCGTCTCTCAACAAGGACCCCGAAGACGCCACCGATACGACCTTTCGCGCCGTCAATTCCCCCACGAACCTTCACGAGCAGGCCGGCACGGTCAGCGCCGTCAGCGGCCCGCCGGCCGTCCCCGACGGCACCGGTGGATTGATACCGGTGAAGGTGACCTCCCTCGCCCCGGACGGCTCGAGTCTTCAAGTCTCGTTCGACGCCGCGACCTGCGCCAACGCCGCCGACCATCACATCCTGTTCGGCCAGCGCAGCGGGTTCCCCGCCGGCCCCGCGGGCAGCTTCACTCTCCTGGGAAGCGTCTGCGGCATCGGGAACGCCACCCCCTACACCTGGTCCGGCGTCCCTGTGGCGACGGATGGGTCGACCTGATCTGGTTCCTGGTGGTGACCACGGATACGACCCGGATCGAAGGCTCGTGGGGCGTGTCGAGGAACGCGCAGGGGGTCGAAGCGGAGCGCATGGGCCCCGGGACGAACGGCGCCTCGGGGACCTGTGCCCCCGACAAGAGCGTCGCCAACGCCTGCGGTCACACGGCGCCCTAGATTACGAATCGACCTGATCGATCCCCGCAACCCCGCGTGGCTCAACGGGTTCTCTGGAAACGCCCCGGGAAAATGTGTCCGCAGGAGATCCAGTGTTTACGCGGGTTTCCGCAGGGGTCGGGATCTTCCGGGCCCCCAAACGCCCCCAGGATCCGAACACCCGATCGCGCTACAATGCCGCCGGCTTCGGATGCGGGGGGCGGAATGACGGACGCGATCCGGTGGTTGTCGGACAACAAGACATGGTTCTTCGACGGGCTCGGCGGACTGATCCTCGTCGGCGTCGCGGGATGGGTGCTCAAGACCTTCCTGGCGCGGGGGCAGGGCGACACCACGCAGACGCAACGCGCCCAGGCCGGCCCTGGAGCTTCCGTGATCCAGGCGGGCGGGGATGTCAACGTGAACACGCGCCCCGAACCTCATCCGCGGACTGTCCGGGTTCTCGCTCACCGCGCGACCCATCTCGGCAACGGGATCGAACACTACTTCATCAAGATCATCAACACCACGCCTGATGCCTACGTCGAGGTCACGCACGTCTGGTTTCAGAACGACCAGCGGGTCGACCTGCTCGATCCCCAACTCCCGTCGCGCATCCGGCCGAATGAGACGTGGGAGACCTACATCCCCGTGGCCAACATCCCACAGGACGCAGACGCCCTCAGACATTTTCACGCGGTCCTCTCGACGCTGGAGCGGTTCACGTCCGAGCCCAACACCGACGTAGCGCCCATTGGGAGGATCGCTAGGCGCTGATCCCGCTTCGAGGTGTCGGGGGCAGCCGGGGCATGGAGACATTGGGAGCGGCATGTCAGACCAGAACCTGGGCAAAAAGATGGTCGAGGAGATGCAGCTCGAACTCTTCGTGGATGCCTATCAGCACGCGACGGGTCAGCGCTTGGGAATCGGGGGCGCCGGGGAGCGTCCGGACTTCATCTGCGAGCGGCCGAACGGCGAACAGGTCGGAGTCGAACTCACCGAGGTACGGACGGGCTTCGGATACATAAGTAGCGGCGTTCAGGACGTCGTGGCGGCCAAGGCCGAGAAACTGAATAGCGGCGATTGGCGACTCGCGTACAACACGATGCTGGTGCTAATCGTGACCTGGGGTTCCTTGTCCAAGTTGAAAGACGCTTGGGACATGAAGGATCCAGAGAATTTCGATCGGGGGTTCGTTGAGGTGTGGGTCGCGGACTACAGTGGCGTCGATGCGTTCGGCAACGTCGAGTTGTTCGGGCTCTTTCCCAAGGCCATTTGGGGCTACTATCGTCGTCCGAACTGGGGCAGCAAGCCCTATGGATAGTCCGAGCCGGGATGCGGTGCTCGTTCAGACCTGCTCGTCCATGATAGACCCGTAGACCTCCCCGTTGATTCGGACGCAGAAAGATTTCAGGGCGTAGAGCGGCATGATCGACGACAAAACCAGAACAATCCTCCTCCGCTATCTGCAGGAAACACGCACTCTCCCGAACGAATCCGCCAAGACGCACCACTTTGTAGGTCTGGTGTCGCAATTATTTCCCGGCACCACCGCCCCAATTGAGGTCGCGTCAGGCATCGAGAAGCTGGTTCGCATCGAAACAAATGCAGGCATCAAGCGGGGCCGCATTGACCTCTATCATGGTAATGCGGTAATTGAATTTGAGAATTCGCTCAAGGCCACAGGCGACGAGGCCGAACGACAGCTGGCTGAGTACACGGCTGGCCTGTGGTCGAAAGAGGGCAAGAATCCGCGCCCTTTACTGTGTGTGGCCTCGGACGGAATCGTTTGGAAGACCTATCGGCCTCGATTGAAACCTGGAGTATCGGGCCGACCGAAGCCCAGCGACGTTGTCCTTGAGCACCTCCGGAAGATTATTTTGACGAGAGACACTGTCAGCGATTTTTGGATTTGGCTGACTAGTCTGCTGTTTCGCCAGCAACGTACCGATCCTTCGGTTGAGCGGTTCCGCGTCGACTTCGGTGCCACTAGCCCTGCCTTTGCTGACGCAATCGACACGCTCCGGACTGCCTGGAGTCCCCTGAGGAAGCTTTCCGAAACACGTCTTGCCTTCATGACCTGGAAGAAGTACCTCACGTACACGTATGGTCGCTTCGGATCGTCGAGCGCTTCAGATGCGGAGACAGACGAGGGTAAGGTTGAGATCGAGACCTTATTTCTCAAGCACACGTACTTGGCTTGCGTTGCCAGATTCCTCGTTTGGGCCGCCCTCTCCGCCGGTCGTACCAGTATTAGTCTTCGGGAACTTGCCGTGAGCATTTTGACTGGCAGCTACTTCGAGTCCCAGAAGATCGAGAACCTAGTAGAGCGGGATTTCTTCCAGTGGGTGAATTCCCTAAAGGTCGAGCCAGTACTCGCTCCTGTCTGGGAACGGATGCTGGGGCAGATTCTAACCTATGACGTGGGTCGAATTAACCAAGATGTCCTTAAGGGGGTGTACCAGGAACTTGTCGATCCGAAAGATCGGCACGAACTCGGTGAGTATTACACGCCAGAATGGCTCTGCGAAGCCATCATATCTCATCTCTTGCCGAACACAGGGATTAGTGGCGTCCTCGATCCAGCCTGTGGATCAGGAAGCTTTCTTAGGGCAGCGATCGCACATATCCTTGCCATAAATAATGGGAGAGTGACTACAGATTCGCTTCGAGCGGTCCTCGATCATGTTGTGGGTATCGACATTCATCCGCTAGCGGTAACTATTTCGCGGGCAACATATCTCATTGCCATCCGGGATTTGGTAAGGAAGTCGTCGCGCCCCGTTCACATCCCAGTTTACCTTGCCGACTCGCTGTTCTTGCCAACTGAGGTCACGAAACCGGTGTTTGGTCAGACTCTCGGATCTTATGAGATTCGTTTCGGAGGTGATCGGCGCGTGCAGGTGCCTGCGGACCTTATCCGCAGACCGGATCTGTTCGACCCTGCTATTTCCGCCTGCACTGTGATTGCCGTAGAGCACTCGACTTCCGGTACCGAGAGCCAAGATTCACTTCATGCCTACCTTGAGAAAACAGTACCACAAATGTTTGATCGAAAAGATGCACCGGAGATGGTCGCGGCTCTGTGGCGATTCACGGAGGAACTCGCCGGGCTAATCAGTCGGAAGTACAATTCGATCTGGGCCTTCATCGTCAGGAATGGCTACCGCCCCGCGATGCTCCGCGAACGCTTCGATTTCATCATCGGGAACCCGCCCTGGTTGTCATATCGCTACATTGCCGATCCTGAATATCAGGCGGAGGTGAAGAAGCGAGCGGTTGAGGAATACAAGATAGCTCCGAAGTCCCAAAAGCTGATGACCCAAATGGAGTTGGCCACCGTCTTTCTCGTGCACTCGATTGCCACATTTGCACGCGATGGTGGTCGTTTGGCGTTCGTGATGCCGCGCGCGATCCTGAGCGCAGACCAACATGCTAACTTGCGGGAGCGGTCCTACTCCGCACCCCTGAAAATCGATGAATGCTGGGATCTCATGGAGGTTGCGCCAATATTCAAGGTCCCCTGTAGCGTAGTCTTCGCGGAGAAAGCGTGGGTCCACACGGGACCGAAGTATTCCCTCCCTTTCACCGAGTGGAGTGGTCACCTACCCAGTCGCGATATTCCTTGGAGCCAAGCGAAGTCGCATCTCAAGAAGACCGACACGACTGGAAAAGTCATCTACCTCGGAGAACGAAGCGCTCTATCGACGGGTAGAGGGAAGACATCCCCGACACCTTCGAGTAATTATAAGAATCGCTTCCACCAAGGAGCGACGATAGTTCCGAGGAACTTTTACTTCATCCGTGGGGTGGACGCGGGCGGAATCGTTGATCCCGCTGGTCTCACTGTCGCAGAGACTGACCCGGAGCAGGCGGAGCAGGCGAAGGCGCCATACATCGGCGTCAATCTCCGAGGCCGAATAGAGGGACGGTTTATTTACTATACAGCTCTTTCGAAAGTAAGTCCTCGCTCGACCCCGTCGCGCTGATTTTGTCTCGACCGGGGTCGATTGTGGACAGGTTTTTGGATTTCCGTCCGGTCAGGGGCGGAGGTCGTACGGCAGGCTGACGGCCTTGGGGTTCTCGAGCGCGGTGCGG
>WNGH01015594.1_pt1 | contig 19502 bp, 12 predicted proteins | sample 5400631 | NCBI WGS metagenome assembly WNGH01 (sample SAMN13153373, study PRJNA577476) | soil metagenome | isolation source: 115 cm soil or saprolite under Garry oak tree replicate 1 | place: USA:California | collected 2016-06-15
TCGGCGCCGGCTGGGGTTCGCGTCAATTTCGAATAACTACGAGAGGGGCGACGGCGCAAAACAACAAAGTCCCATATGCCACGCAGGAATCCGAAACCATAACCGAAGTGATACATGGCAAATACTAGTGGAAGGAGAGGAAAAAGCGCCGGCCCGTTCCTGGCGGCCGTTGGAAGAGACGCTGCAACATTACAAAGCCAGTATGTCGTTACAAGCGCCAATAATACCCAAAAAGCCGGGGCCCATAAGAAAGATGCCAGTGATAGAATCAACAATGAGAAGACAAAGCACCCGGGAACCAAGTGACGCACGGAAGCGGGAAGCCTGTGCTTCTGGATAACGCGCACCTTCCAATAGCCGTACTGGACGTATTGCTGGAATAGGGCTCGGAGCGATCCTCGAGGCGTGTACCAACTTTTGATTCGCGGTGAGTGCCAAATCTTCCCACCGGCTCTTCTAAGGCGGAGATTAAACTCGTCGTCTTGGTTACGCACTAATTCCTCGTCCATCAAGCCAATCTGATCAAATACTTCCCGGCGATAAACACCACCAAATACTGTATCCGCTGGTCCCTCATAATTCATATTGTGCCAACGGGCTCCCCCGACAGCGAACGGGCTATGATGCGCAGCCGCGATGGCTTTTTGCAGCCGAGACTCTCCCCGGCACACCATGCTGCCTCCGACGTTATCCGCTCCTGTTTCTTGTAGAACTTCCAAACTGGACCTTAGATAATCGGGAGCGTAATAGTTGTGAGCTCCCATGATGGCGATATATCGGCCGCGTGCTTGACGAATACCCGCGTTCATTCCGTGGGCCGTTGTGCGGTCGGGATTGTCGACAATCTTCAGCCGTCGATCGTCGCGGGCAATCTTCTCAAGAATCTCGAGCGTGCCGTCGTCCGACATACCGTCTGCCACTATAATCTCGAATCCACCGGGAGGTGGCTCCTGTCCCAGAATCGATCGAACACAGCTTTTGATATGATCCTTTTCGTTACGACAGGGGATCACGACAGATATCGCGGGTCTGGTATTGTTGTTAGCGGTCACTTTGCGCCTACTTTTGTGAGTTGTTTGTTTTTGGCGCGATCACGAAAAAATCATCCGTGACGCAGAACAAGAAATTTTGCCAAGATGACAGACAAACTTGTCCAATCCACTCGAAGAGCCGCCGGCAGCAATATGTCCGTAAAGCTCAATTTCTCACCAAAGCTGGCCACCAAGTTCCGTCAATGAGTCAACCTTGCTGCAATTTTTTGGTGGCATTAGTCTTGCCTTATCGTCCAAATCGAAAACCAAATTGTCTTGGAACCCTCTCCGATAAAGGCAAACCAGTCGTGAGGCTGGGACGCAAAGCCACGGGTCAGAACTCATCTGATAGCCGGGTTACCGAAGAGAGGTGCAGAAGCCACTCCGGGTGGGGTTCCGACACGAGGAGTGTGCTTTCATGCCCAAGTGTTTGTTTCATCCCAAGAACTTCGTAGCAAAACTTGCCAGTTTCGGCTCGCACTGTCTCTCAAGGTTACTTCTGACTACGATTGTCGCGTTTGTGTTATTTTCGGCTGCAGAGGCTGCAGGACCGCTCAGCGTCAGGACAACCAATCCGCGGTATTTCTTTGATGCAAACGGAAGAGCAGTGTATCTCGCCGGCTCATACCAAAACCCATACAATCTGCTTAACAGTGGACCGGGGAATTTCTCTACCTATTTCGATTTTCTGGCGCAACAAAACCACAACTTCACCAGACTTTGGGCGTGGGAGGAATCACCTTGGATTTATGATCAAAATGGACAAGTTACGTTTTCCATTCAGCCCTACGAACGCACCGGCCCGGGATTGGCTTTAGATGGAGGCCTCAAATTTGATCTCACTCATTTTAATCAGGCTTACTTCGATCAGCTCCGTGCGCGCGTTATCCAAGCCGGGCAGCGGGGAATCTACGTGTCTCTGATATTATTCGAAGGCTTCAGCAGTCAAAGGAAAGTTCGGCAGGTAAACCCCTGGCTCGCCGATCCGTTCCAGCGCGATAACAATGTCAACGGCATCAACGCCGATCCCAATGGGAACGGCAGCGGCGAAGAATTCTTCTCACTGAGTTATCCGTCCTTAACGGCGCTCCAGGAGGCCTTCGTGCGCCAGGTGGTCGATACGTTGAATGATCTCGACAATGTGCTCTACGAGGTCAGTGGCGATACTCTGTTGACCAGCCTGTCATGGCAATATCATATGATCGACTACGTTAAGAGCTACCAGTCGACGAAACCCAATCAGCATCCGGTGGGGATAAGCCAGTTCTACGCTGGAAACCTCGCAGCAATATTTAACAGTCAAGCCGATTGGATCGTAATTCTAGGAACCAATTTCCATCCCCCACTGGCGAAAGCTAACAAGGTCCTATTTCTGGAAGGAAGCCCCAGCCTCTTTCAATACAACAAGTCGGACCAATGGGTTTGGAGGACGTTTACGAGAGGGTACAACCCTATCTATCCCGAACCACAGTCTCCAATCGGTGGTATCAACGATAGCGTGCATGCGGCGATCGGTCAGACGAGGTCCTACTCCCAGTTCGTAAATCTGGCATCGATGTCTCCAAGCAATAATGTGTGTTCCACGGATTTTTGTTTGGCCAGCCCCGGAACAGAATATCTCGTCTACGTGCCGTCAGGCGGGCGGATTTCCGTCGATCTTTCTGCGTCCAGCCGAAATCTTCTCACGGCTTGGTTTGATACCGCAACCGGACAGACGATCTCGGGGAATACTGTCTCCGGCGGCACGCAAGTGGTTTTCACATCACCCATATTGGGACAATCGGTCCTTCAAATATTGGCCGACGGTCTGGTGTCAAGTCAAACGGCGGGTACGTCGAATTCTACTTCCTCGTCAAACACAACGACAACTTCTTCAGCATCTAGCTCCCAAAACAACGGAGGCACGGTTGCGACTCCGACGATCACTCCCAACGGCGGCATTTATTCGGACGTCGTCACGGTAACGTTAAAGACAAACACGGGGGGTGCGACGATTTACTATACGACCGACGGCCAATCCCCCACGCAATCAGCCAAAAAGTATGCCGGCGCTTTCACTCTAGCTGCCAGCACCCTCGTGAAGGCCAAGGCGTTTAAGAACAACTTCAACCCAAGCGCCGAGGCGAGCGCATGGTTTACGAAAGCCGACACCGGCAGCTTCAACTTTACACTTTCCAATTCAGGGGATAAGTCAGTCAATGCGGGATCTTCGGTTACCAACTCCATCGCGGCGACTTTAGGATCCGGCAGTGCTCAGTCGGTTTCCTTTTCCGCTTCAGGACTGCCTTCCGGGGCTACGGCATCTTTTTCCTCTGCTTCTTGCAGTCCAACCTGCTCGACGGTGTTAAGTGTCAGTACCACTGGGGCGACAACTACTGGCAATTTTCCAGTCACGGTTACAGCCGTCGGAGGTGGCGTTACCAGGACGACAGCCTTTAACCTTAGCGTGACCGGTGCCTCAACGGTCGCGACGCCGACCATAACGCCCAGTGGTGGAAGTTTCACCACTTCTGTATCGGTGACAATCCAGACAGCAACTTCTGGAGCCTCGATTTACTACACGACCGACGGCTCGAGCCCCACGCAATCATCTACCCTCTACACGGGAGCAATCACTTTGACGAGCAGTGCGGTTGTGAAGGCAAAGGCTTTCATGAGCGGATATACCGCAAGCGCCGAAGCTTCTGCGTCGTTTACAAAGCAAGTCGTGGGCGCATCGGATCTCGTAGGTTACTGGAAATTTGATGAGGGAACTGGAACAACCGTTTCTGATTCTTCGGGAAACGGCAATACCGGAACGCTCACAAACGGGCCTTTATGGACTGCGGGGCGAATTGGAAACGCGTTATACTTTGACGGCATCAATGACAGCATAACGATCCCCGATTCGAATTCTCTCGATCTTTCAGGCTCCTTTACTTTTTCAGCTTGGGTAAATCCTGTCTCGACGTTTACGGATTTCCGCTCCATCCTGGTTAAAAATTACAAATACTTTCTGTATGCCAGTGGTGCTGGATACTGTGGCGATGGAAGCCCTCTAGGAGGTTTTAGCGAAGTAACGAATCAAACTGTATGCCAGCCGTCTCCTCTTCCCGCTAACGCCTGGACGTACCTTGCCTTGAGTTATAACGGTTCCACGCTCACCCTATATCGAGACGGTATTCCCGTTGCCACCTCCAACGCTACGGGAGCTCTTTCTGCGACCACGGGAACTCTCCAAATCGGCGCAAGCCAATTCGGAGAATATTTTCAAGGGCTAATTGATGAAGTTCGCATCTACAAAAGGGCGTTAACCGATACAGAAATTCAAACGATTTATCAACAAGAATCGGCCAATACATCGCAGAGCACCGCGACTCCGGTGATCTCTCCAAACGGCGGAAGCTATAGCGGCAATGTTTCGGTCACAATGCAGAGCGCAACTTCGGGCGCGTCCATCTACTTCACCACGGACGGCACGACACCAACGCAATCATCAAGTCCCTACGCCGGAACCGTGACTCTCACGAGCAGCGCGACAGTGAAAGCGAAGGCCTTCAAGAACGGATATAACCCGAGTGCCGAAGCCGACGCGTCACTTACCGTCACACAACCCTTTGATTTCTCTTTGTCAAACTCTGGAAACCAATCAGTCGTTGCCGGCTCTTCGGTGAATAACACGATCGCCACCGCTTTGGTCTCGGGCAGTAGTCAAGCGGTTTCTTTTAGCGTCTCGGGATTGCCGTCTGGGGCTACAGGATCTTTTTCCTCGCCTTCTTGCAGCCCGGCGTGCTCAACGGTATTAAATATTAGTATCAGCGGATCGACGCCGACTGGCAGTTTTCCGATTACGATCTCAGCCACAGGAAGCGGCGTGACAAAAACCACAGCATTTACTCTCAGTGTAACTTTAGCGCTAGCAGTGGCAACGCCGACGCTTAGTCCCAACGGAGGAAACTTTGCGGGTTTTGTGTCCGTGGCGATACAGTCGGCAACCTCAGGAGCTCCAATTTACTACACCACAGACGGCTCGACGCCCACGCAGTCATCAACGCTTTACACCGGAGCTATGACTCTTACGAACAGCGCCACGGTAAATGCCAAGGCTTTCAAGAGCGGGTACAGTCCCAGTGCTGTGGCTTCGGCTTCTTTCACAAATACTCTCACGGGTACCACTGGAACGGGCAAGACTTATTACGTCGCTAAAACTGGCAGCGATTCTAACTCTTGTTCACAGGCGCAAAGCCAATCGACGCCGAAGCTGACTATCAGCGGCGCTTTCGGATGCCTCCAACCGGGCGACACGCTTTATGTCCGGGCGGGAACCTACACCGAGGAATTTTATTACCCTGCAATTGCAGGAACATCGTGGTTCAACCCGGTAACTCTTTCTGCTTTTTCTGGCGACACGGTAACGATCCGTCCGACGGGCGGTTCATGCGGTGCGCCTTGCCGCATTTTTACTTTTGGCCCCCCTCACCAATACATCGTTATCAATGCTTTTATTCTTGACTGTGCCAATTGCCTATATGATGTAATTAAATTCGATAATGGGGCTCATCATATTAGATTTTCAAACAACGAGATTAAAAACGGTCACGAGAACGGCATCTTGGGGGGCAATAATAACGAATTGATCAACAATGATATACATGATAACGGCACTACTGACTTCGATCACGGCATATACAATTCGGGCCCCGGGAATTTGATCCAAGGGAATAAGGTGCACCACAATAAAGGCTGGGGGATTCATATCTATAACTCTGGCTATACTACGATAAGTGACAACATTGTTCGCGGAAATTATGTTTACAGCAACGGAACTTCAGGCACTCGAGGCCCCGGAATCCTCCTGGGTTCTGGCTCAAACAATATTGCCTACAATAATATAGTCCAGGGCAACATAGGTGGCATTCAAATAGGATTTAGTGCGGTCAATGCAACAGTATATAATAATACGATTTACTCTAACCGCGGTGATTGCATTAATGTCGGCAGTGCATCCAATACAGTCGCCAAAAACAATATCTGTTACCTAAATAACAGCGGAATTACAGATGCCGGTGTCGGAACAATACAGTCCAACAACCTTATGAGCGATCCCATCTTCGTCAATCCCGCGGCAAGTGATTTTCATCTTCAATCCGGCTCATCGGCCATCAATACAGGAATTAATCTTTTTTCGGTGGGGGTCACTACCGACTTTGATGGTTTCGCTCGGCCGCAAGCCGGCAACTATGATATTGGCGTTTATGAGTATCACTGAGCTTGGCCATCACGGTAGTAACGCGTTAAGAGAGATTCGTCACAAAACGTCTCTCGCTTCAACAAAGCCTGTACGCCACCCACGGGTGCTTGCGAGAAAAAAGTGTCAAACTAATAACTGTAAATTCACGTACCTATTATTGGATCAGATGATGATAGATTTCTTCCACCGTTTTGAAGTTCTTATCCCAATCGGCGTGCAACAGTGCGGTCGCTAATGATGCTTCTCCCATCTTGGCTCGCGACGAATCATCCCGCAGCATATTGACAACCGCGCTTGCAAGTCCTTCCACATCACGTTTTGAGACCACATAGCCGTTGCGGCCGTGTTCAACCCACTCCAACACAGCAGGGATGTTAGTTACCACTGAAGGCAGTCCGCAAGCCATCGCTTCCATCAGGCACAGAGATGAACCATCTTCTAATGAGGGAGACACATAAATATCGGCTGCGTTCAAATAGGCTGGCAAGAGATGATTCGGTACGAAACCAGCAAAATGAATCATTGATTCTAGATGAAGCTGACGAACCATATTACGCAACATCGTTTCCAAGGGACCGTCGCCACAGACAAGAAGCCGTGCTTCTGGTTCGGCAGCTAATATCAGCGGCATGGCCGAAATCAGATATTCGATACCATAAAAGCTCTTTAATTGGCGGGTAACAATTAATATCTTCGAATGCTCCCATCCCAATTGGCTGCGAATTGAATTTAAATGATTCATTGGTCGGAACTGATGGAGATCAATACCCCATGGAGCAACGACAATACGATCAGCTGAATAGCCAGATAACCGAATGATGTTGTCCTTCACAGCTTGACAGTCACAAGTGATCATATTCGCCTGACGGAATACGTATCGTGCCACTATTCGCCGACGGAATATACCCAGCCCGCGTGAACGATGTCAGGCCTGATCTCGGCGAGGATTTTACGAAAGTGTTGTAAGCACTGCCATAGTCCCTGTATGGCAAGTAGCTGGCCTCGCCACCCACTTGATTCAATGCTGACATATTCGCCATCAGACTTAAAACGTCTTGCATAATGCGGATTGTGCCAGTGGATAATATGTAATCCGTCAATTCTTTGCATTGGCTCTGGCACGCTCAATTCATGGTAGTAAGTGATCAGCCAAGTGTCATAGCCGCGTTGGGTAAGCTTCTGCAGGAATCTCTCATCGTGGATTGTAAGGTTGTCTGAGAGATAGACAATTCGCAAAGTTTCCTCCGGAAAGGCTAGAATCAAGTAACGGGGAGCGGAATCTTGTGATTCTCGGCGTACCAGAGAAGGGTGCAGCGCATTCCCTCTTCGAAATCAGTCGTTAGATTCCCAAGCCAACTCATTCTTGGCCCGCTCTGCGAAGACGTGCTTTCCAACGTAGTCACCGGGTCGGGCTGGCAGGTACTCAATCGGAACTTCATTTTTTAGTATTCGGCGGATTGTCTCGGCAATTTCTCGAATAGTAATCGGACGAAATCCCTCTAGACTATAAGTTTGATTCAGCGCTTTTTCCGAAACGGCCGATAGATGGGCTTCAGTCAAATCTTCCACATAAACAAAGTTTCGGAACTGAGTACCATCGCCCGTGATAATGATTGGCTTGTCATTGAGTGCGTTGCGGAAGAAGCTAGGAATGATTAGCTCGTCGCGCATTCGCGGTCCGTAAGTGATTCCGTAACGGAGAATGATGAAGGGCGTCTTATATAACTGCCAGTAATCATGACAAAGGAATTCGGCTGCGATCTTGCTGGAAGTGTGAGAGAGAGATATCATATCGTTAAGCGGAAGATACTCCAGTTCGCGCGTAATCTGTAACGAATATCTCAGCCATTCCGTTTGACCACTTTCCTATACCACTCGACGTATTTTCTTACTCCTTCTTCGAGATCAACGGTTGGTTTCCAGCCCAGTTGCTTTAGAGCCTTGTCGTTTGCTGCTATTCTTCCCTTAAAGTCACCGGGGCGTGCCTCCCTATATTCTATCCTTACACCATCGATTATTCTGCTTATAGTTTCGGCAACTTCTTTGATAGTCACAGGTCTGATACCCTCGAGGTTATAAATCTGGTTTTTTGCCGTTGGCTGAAGAGCGGCGACGTTGCCCTTGGCGAGATCCACCACGAAGATAAAATTCCGGTATTGGCTACCATCCCCGTCGATGATGAGTGATTCACCGTTTAGCGCCCTCTTTACGAAGTTGAATATCACGGTTCCCTCTCGTCCCCGTGGACCGTACGGGATTCCATAGCGGAGAATCGTAAACTCGGTGCCATACAGATTGCTGTAACTTTTAATGTACAGTTCGGCGGCTACTTTAGAGGCAGTGTAGGTATGGTTCACATTCTGGACCAAAAGAGGAGTCTCCTCATTGACATGTTCCTGCTCTGCCAACATGTAAACCCATACAGTGCTCGATAGTATGAGCCTGCCTCCATGTCTTCTAACTGCTTCAACAACATTCACCACACCTTGGATGTTTACGATTGCCGTTTCTACAGGATTCTTGTAAATGTCATTCACGTTCGCCATCGCGGCTAGAAGATATATCGCGTCATAGTTGCCTGCCAAACCGATCACCACTTTGTGAAAATCGAACAGGTCTAAGAAAACGTGCCGTACATCTTCACGATGAGGTCTCATGATGTCATATACTGTGACCTCGTGTCCTTCGTCCAGCAGAGTGTCCACAACGTGAGAACCGATAAAACCACTACCCCCGATCACTGCCACTTTCATAGTTTAACGCTCCCTAACTAGGCAACTGATGCAGTCCTGCTTCTTTGCGTTGGTATTTCTGCGAGGGCGCTTTTCAATGCAAACAATACGTACTCGGCTTCGTCATCGGTCATATTGGAGTAAATTGGCAAACAGATGTGGCGCCTGCAGATGTCTTCAGCATTGGGAAATTCCCCAGCGCTGTACGGTCTAAATATAGGTTGCTGATGACAGGGTATGTCGTAAACCTCGCCACTCAATCCGACTTGATATCTCTCGCGCAGCTGTTTCTTTAGGAGAGAGCGGTCAACGCCTTTCTCAAGAAGGGCAATGTACTTATAGTAGTTGGAAAGGCATCCCTCGGGCAGACGGAACGCTTGCACACCAGGAGTATTTTTCAATCCCCTGTCATAAATGGTTGCGATGTGAGACCGAGCAACAGTGAATTCCTGTAGACGAGCGAGTTGGGAAATACCGATGATTGCATGAGGCTCGCTCATTCTCCAATTGTATCCTAGACGAGTATGGAAATTAGATGATGACTCAGCCTTGCCCTGGTCGCGGTAGATAAGCGCCTCTTCGTAAACTTCTGCATCATTGGTGGCGATCATGCCTCCTTCGGCAGAGGTGATGACTTTGGTGGGAAAAAACGAAAAAGATGCTGCTCGGCCAAAAGTCCCGGCCATTTGTCCATTAGAGGAAGCTCCGTGCGCGTGGGCTGCATCCTCGAGAAGCCAAAGACCATGCTGTTTGCAAACCTCCTGAATTTCAGGCATGCGGGACGTCACGCTACCGGCAATATGAACAACGATAACTCCTACTGTCTCCGGCCCGATGACCTGCTCGAAGCCCTCGACGTCAATTGAAAAGGTTTGAGGATCAACGTCAACGAAACGAACCCGAGCTCCGGCGTGCAATACCGCTGCTGGCGTGGCAAAAAAAGTATTTGTCGGGACAATTATCTCTTTTCCCTTAACACCAAAAATTCTTAGAGGAATTTCTATGGAACTGGTCCCAGAGTTTACGGCAATCGCATAACGCGTCCCTACCATCTTGGCAAATTTGTCTTCGAAGGCTTTTACGTATTTACCAAGCGTGAGTTGGCCAGTCCTTAGACACTCATCGATTGCGGTGAGAATTTGTTTTCGGTCTTCATCCGGAAAGTAGATTTTGACAGGTGGAATCATCAATTCTGCTTACTCCTTTCGCAGTTGTTTTGTGAAGTCAAGATACTATAGAGAATGTAGAAACCTTGGAGACAACGTAATCTGACGAGGCGTAACGATAAAAATACGAACCAATAGTTTAGTTCTACGAAAGCGGCCGCTTACCACGCGCTTCCACGCCGTTGCCCCCATACTCGCACCAGATTTCCTCTAGGCCCAGCTGTTCGAGCGTCCGGCGTATCCGCCCGCGCGTGCGGGCGTGTCTATACCAGGCAGTCAGCGATTGATGTGTGTCGAGCAGCGCCCATTCTCGTTGGAGTTGGTCGTTCAGTTCGGGAAAGGCACGATAGTAGCAAACTACCGGGGACACCCGGCTAAGCAACATTTGAGCCGAGTGAAAATTGCGCACCATTTTGTGAAGCGGTAGCAGAAGATCGACTATTTTCTCTGTCCACTTTATGCTTTCTTCGGGGGGCAAACGGCGAAACAAGCGACGAAACAGCGGAGCAGTTTTGCTATACCATGAGAGGCTGTGAGTAGAATGATCTATGATAAGAGTCCCACCAGGTCTTACCTGCTCATATAGGCAAGATACAGACTTTTCAGGACTGGACGTATTTTGGATGACTCCAAGACAGAACACGATATCAAACACCTGTGGCGCAAAAGGAAGATGTTCAATATCTGCTTGGACGACTCTATAAGACTCGCTCCGAAGAAAATTCTCCTAATTAGAATCAACGGCTTCGGTTATGTCGATCGAGGTGACACATGCGCCCCTGCCGAGATCTTCTCCTACACATTGGCGAGCACGGTCGCGTGTGATTGTCGTTCCCGAATAGGAGTCGAATTGTGTAGTGCGGTACTTTTTCGCTTCGGGACCAAACGCATCGGCATAGGAAGTCGTAACGAACCGAGGAACTCCATTTCTGATCGGGAACTGATCTCCCCCAGGGCAAGTCAGAACTTTCCCTTCTTTTTTAAGCCGCTTTGTATGGTTTGGGCAGTGCCAATCAGGCCAGTCGGATTTTGTCACGTATAGTTCTAATCTAGCAACTTTAAACGAAGCCTTTGCTTATCTTCTCCGGATTAAAGCCTCAGAGTGAAGCTGACATGATGCCAGGATAGCCTTTGCCAGAACGACTTGACCGGGGATCATCTACAGACCAATAAGGCATTTTGCTCTTTGAGTCTTGTTTCGGCAGGCCGTTACACAGACATCGGTATCAGTTTCGAGAGTTCAGCACCGTTCTATAAACCCGACAAACCTGCTCCATGATGACGCCAGAACTGTAACGCTTTTGTATTCGCTTATAAAACCGTTGCCCCAAAGCTGAGCGCATCTCTTGAGATTGGAGCAACAACATCAGGGCATTCGCCAGCTGATCTGGGGAGCCTGGCGGGACTAGAATGCCGGCGCGGCCTCTGTCCAGGACCTCTGCGCATTGTCCCACATCTGTGGCCACCGCGGGTAAGCCCGCCATGCCGTATTCGAGGAGAGCTAGCGGTAGCCCCTCGGACGCGGAGCTTAACACACCAATGTCGCAAGCTTTTAGTATGGCAGATACGTCCTGCCGTTCGCCAAGGATTGAAACATTTGGCTGCAATCCGCGTCTAACTATCTCGTTTCGGATGAGATCAAGGTAAGTCAGATCGGCAGGTATACCTATCAGCAGAAGATGAGCTGTCGGTGCTTGCCGGGCCACCAGCGCCATTGCACGGATTAGAGTTACGTGATCCTTATGGGCACGAAAATTTGCAACGCAAACTATCCTCTCTCCTACTGTTCCTGATAGCGAAGGAGAATCTCCGTCCGCGGCGCACACGAAATTCGGGATATACCAGACCCGTTTTCCTGCGATGCGCAGTCTCCGCCGAGACCAGTCTGCGAGTGGGTCGTTAACGGCAATGACTCCATTGATGCGACTGGCGGCCGGTCGGTAGAGCCACACAGGACGCTCCTTCATCGGATGAGCATAATGATCATGCCAGACCAAGGCCGGATACGGACGAAAAAACGTGGCGACCCCCGCGATGAATAGCGCTGTACTGTGGGCATGAAGGAGTTGGATATTATGCGCCTGAATGAAGTCAATCAATCGGCCTATGGCGCCAATATCGAACCGCTGCCTGCGTCGTAGCTGTAGTCGTCCAACATCTTCCGCCACCAAACTCGCCAGAGGACCCTCCTTGCGTGTCGTGCACAGGTAAGGTACGTATTCGTCGCGGGGGAGAAAATTCGCCAAATTCCGCGCCACCGGCAGCCAAAGAATCCACTACTTGCATCACCCGAATACGACTCACGACCGTGCACCTCGTATACGAAGATAGACATCAGGAAAAGCATTCAAACACGTGAATTCATTCATAGTGATACTCTACACTCTCTTATCCGTTTCGATGTATGTAACTATTTGATCAGTACGCCATTGGGATAATTCAACTCCTACCACAACAACAAGCAGATCGGCATAAATTAGGTATCAGCGAACATAGAGTAATGACGACCAACGAATAGCAGTAGGGACGTTCTCTCCGCCAGCAGATTTGAATCTCAGGGCAACACCGGAGTTCAAAGCTCTTGTCCCGTGAGCCCCAACCCGCTCTTGTGGGTTGTTGAACATATGGTTCGGCGGTAAGCATGCACTACGACGGCCTAACATCACCCCTGCTTCGCGCGTTCATTTATGAAATTTGCCGGATTGAACCGATCGGGAATCACCTTCGATCCCACCGTGGCCCACCAAACCGCAGGACGAACGATCGTAAAGGCTCACGTTCTCAGAATGGACAGGCAAATATGCGCTCTCCTCGAAAAAAAGACTTCCAAATCAAAAGCGTGCTATTCGTACCCGCGGCGAGCACCAGCCATCCAGCAATCCCGCACATCGTTAGAAAATCCCAAGCTGCACATGAGAACCAATTATGAGTTCCGATAAGTGAAAGTGAATCGCTGATTAGTCGGTCTGGTATTTAAAGAAAAGGGGGACTTCTCATCCATGCCAAGTTTTTCAAATAGGATTATATCTTTATACTCTTTTGTCACTTTGTACTTGCTCTTAATTTCGCGTAACTTCCGGTTATCAAGAGGAGGAACACCGCCGGAGTAGTACAGTATGTATTGTACATTCTTCCCGATAACTGTCCCGTTTTCTAGCCGATTAACATCTTTAAAGTCGCCAAAATACTTTCCCAACTGAAAGCTCACCAATGTTGGTTGGTCTTTCATCGTGTCCTTGATGCTTTGTATGACATGATAATCATTCCGAAGCTCAGAATATTTGCTAATGAGCGGCCAAATCCCGGAACTGTATGCCGGTTTCGAATATTGAATGAGAGCAAAAAAGACAACTGCTATAGCGAAGCCTGCTTTCAATATATTGATCTTTATGTGCCGTGCCGAGATTTTCTCGAACTCCTGAATGTAACCTACTAGTATTAGCGGATAGATTGCATTCGCATGCCATGAACCAGCACTTAATGGAGCGCCATACCCGTTTAAATATGCTAGTATAAATGCGAAATACCAAGGGAGAAGTAAAACAAGGGTTTGTCTATTTCTAAGCGGCAGGAATATAAAAATTGCAAAATTGAATAGCAAATTAATACTCAATGTTTTGACTAAATTGATTATGTCGAAATCAAAACTTGGCGAGCCCATAGACAGACGGCGTGCATACCAGGGCAACAACGTCCCTCTAAAGTAAGGAACGACAAACAGAAACATGCAAGCAAAATAAACGACACTAAAACCAAGGACAAAAAAATCAATCCGTTGCGGATTTTTGTTCACGAAAATCATGTAGAGAGAGAATGCAATCCAAACGAGGCTGTAATACTCAATAATGCTCAGCGACAGTAGATAAAAGACAATAAAGAGTGGGAGATTTGCCGTCGCATAAAAATAGTAGGCAGTTAAGAATAGCACCGGAAAATAGAATTCTAAGTGAAAGCCATAGATGTTGAAGTTTTGGAGTGTGACATTATAAGCCGGATTTATCAGCAGTAACATCAAGACAAGGTATATTGTTTTGAGATCTTCGTTATACACATCCTTAAGTATTTTGTAGACAGGAAATACCATCAAGATATAGGCCGCCGGCTGCGATAGCATCAACAATAAAGGTGTTTTGGTTATGAAATATAATGGGATTAGAAAAACTAAAAAGAAAAAGGCGTGCTCGCCAAATATCGATTGATGGTCGTGAGCACCTAAAGATGTTTCGAAGGTCCCGTCGGTTGTAAAGCTGTGAAGAGCCTGCTGAAAAAAAGCAAGATCCCGAAGACCAAGTGATGAACTATAATCGAGAAACAAGTAAATCTGTTTTGAAAAAGTCGTTACAAAAAAGTATATGATTGTGACGCAAAGACAAAATCCTACATCTAATCTGCGGGTTAATATGTTTGACTTTGCGATTGAGAGCGTATCCATAGCTAATAACTTCGTGGGCTAATCCAGACGGCGCAGTACTATCTGCACGAACATTGCGAATTGTTTGTTTAAAGGGCCCAGAGCGTTTTCAATTTGTCGCCACAAGCCGAAGCTCCAGCCAGGAGCGGAAGCACGAAGGGAGACGCCGCCGGAAAGTAGGTACCGAAAAGGCATGATGGGCTTAATGAGTTCAATCCGCCAGACGGGAAACTCTTGCTCAAACTTTAGTCGGTCCCTGCCAAAGATAATCCACGGCAGTGCGTCATTTGCGCCAGAAAGTGGACCGCTGTTTGGAAGTTCCCACGATGGAGCCTCGAGCAGGAAAGGTTCGTGGTGTAACCGAGTATAGACAAACCGTGACCAGGCCGTAACCCAAGGTTCGATCATTGCTACCACTCCACCAGATCGGACGCAGCGTGTTGCCTCGCTAAAAAATAGTCGCGGTTGAGGCAGGTGGTGGAGCACGTTGGTCATCACGATACCGCGCAAAGAGTTACCGACAAACGGCAGGCGCGCCGCGTCCAATACGGCTCGAATCTTAGGGCAGTAGAAAAGCTCCGAAGTGATCAGTTCGGGAATAAAATCGCTCATAAATCCACCACCCGCCCCCAATTCCAGCACGGCTCCTCCACTAGGTGGCAAGGCTGTCACGATCGCTCGATACCATTCCTGGTAAATCCGCCGTAAAAATCTCTTTTCTTGGATAATTTGTAGGCGGAGGTGCGTCGTCCGCGGGTCATCAATATTCAGGTCCCTCGTTATAATAACGCTTGTCCATCGAACGTGTACGTTTGCCGTAAACGCTGAAGCTGATGTGCCTGATTGGGTCACAGCAGAATAACGGTCAGGTGGACTGCTTTGTCAGCAGTTTTTGAGAGATTTGCCTACTCGTAATATATATCTGAGAGGCGATGAAAATAAAAAGGACCGGCTCTAGAAAGAATTTTAACCGCATGTTTTCGCCTTTTTCACCCAATACTGAAGCGAGAAAAATGTATAAGCCGGGTAGAGCCAGCGCAAAGCCGGTAATGAAATCCCTCCGTTTTGCTCTTGCTAGCGAAGTAAGTCCGGCAAACAAGATTAAACTAGGCAGAACCGGAAAAGAGAATATCCGATCATAAAAATCTCGCCATGGGATACGGTCGACAATGACGTGTCTTGTGATGTATTGGCTGGAAGGTTTGAAGTAAATCCAACCATTGTGCAGATAAGATATAAGAAGTTGCTTCAGAGGTGTAATACGGAAACGCTCCTTACAGTAGTTCATAATGTCCTGGTTCAACCGGAGGTAGCTCACATGGTTGAAATTTGGTGCTCCGGTGAGTTTGTGACGCCTGACGAGGACACTCGGCAATGAACGCTCTTGCTCTTCAGTATTCTTAATGCCTTCTATGTACCTCCAGTAATAACCCATGTCGTAGTATTCAGAGGCGTCAATAGCACGACACAGGTTCAAACCCCTCCACCCGAAGGTAGAGAGAGTGCCGAACTTGTAGTATTGCTTTGCTAAATACAGGCCAGTCAATCCTCCGCATATGATTAGAAAAATGAACACTCTTTTATATGGTACTCTAAGTAAGAGCAAGGAGAGAGCAAATACGAGGATCGATGGCCACTGGAATAGGGATCGAGTGAAGAAGAGTGCCAGCACCGCGGCTGTGAATGCGACCATTGACTTTTGGGGATTCTGTCGGATGGTCCATAAGAGATAGTATGTCCATAGAATCAGGACCGTTGTTAGGAATGTTGCGTCGAGGAGAGGACATAAATCGATCGATCCACTTTCCGAAGAAGGGCATGAGAGTCTGGGGAGGCCCACATATTTGCTAGAATTGCTCTAATTATATCTAATGCAGGGGGTTGCATATGTAGATTGGCGAGTGACTGTAGCGGTGCGTCACGAAGATCTTCTATGGATACAGTGTGCATCATTCTTTCTGATGACCACTCCTGGTAATACAAACCTGCTTTCGCATATGGCTTCATGACGTATTGCAGAGCAATTTGAAATAAGAACGCTCCAATAGCTATCACAGTAGTCAAAGCAATTATATTTTTTTGCAAGCGCAAGGCCGCTTCCAGTCATGCGAGAGCGGCATAGTTTTCGCCGTCCAGCAAGGGTCCAAGCTATTCCGCAATCCCGCACATCGCTAAAAATTCGTCACCTGAAAGGAGAACCGCTATGAGTCCGATATTCGGAAACTGGATAGCTAATTACGATAATTAAACAGATATTCAAAAAAGAATGGATCCTTTGCCGAGACTTTGCTGGTGAGAGCGCATCCATAGCTAATAACTTCGTTGGGCTAATCGAGACGCGGTAGTGCGATTTGCGAGAAGATGGTGAACTGTTTGGGCAAAGGGCCGCGGCATTTTCAATCCGTGGCCACAAGCCAAAGCTTCATAGGGAGTGAAAGCACGAAGACAAACACCACCTGGAAGCAGAGACCTGAAAGACATGATCGGTCTGATCGACTCAACTGCCAACGGGAGAACTCTTGCTCAATTGTATTCGTTTCCTATACGAACTTGAGGCGCTTGGCCGCGAATGCGACCATCTTTAGCAGCAGCCAGCCATGTGCCCACCGGTCAATATTTGTGGTGCCGTAGGTGCGTTCCCGGTAGCGGATCGGTAAATCAGTGAGTTTCAAATTCAATTTTACTGCGCCAAAAATCAAGTCGAAGTCGCCAAAGGGATCAAAGTCACCAAAGTAAGCACGATTGCTGGCAATCGCTTCGTAGTCCCTTTTCCATAAGACTTTTGTCCCACAGAGAGTATCCTTAATGGGTTGACCTAATAACCAGGAGAACGACAGGCTGAAAAATTTATTTCCCACCAAATTCAAGAAGCGCATCGCCTGTTTCTCCATTGGATAGACTAGTCGAACACCGTTGATGAATTCACCCTTGCCGGAGTGAAGCGCCTCATAGAAACGCGGCAAATCCTCAGGGGGGACGGTAAGGTCGGCATCTAGGACCATCAGCATGTCGCCGTGAGCACGGGCAAAGCCTAGACGAACGGCATCACCTTTGCCCACTCCGGTCTGCCGCAGCAATTGACAATTTCGTTCTGGACGTGCAGCGATCGCTCTCTCAATGGCGGCGTAAGTACGATCGCGCGAATGTCCTTCAACGAACAGCAGCTCCGTGCCTTCGCCCATCTCTGGGGTGCGGGCGAAGATATCGGGAATGTTGCCCTCTTCATTTCGGGCCGGGACGATTACTGAAACAGAGGGCCGCTTCGCGCACGTCCCTGTCCACGGTCGGGGTCGTGCCACGATGAAATTAGTCAGAGCGAAGTGCTTGAACGGCCAAAGTTTGACCAGAAACCTGTTACACAGGTCGGCCAGGAGCGGAACAGGCAATGGCAGGAGGATTTCCTGGAAGTGCTTGATCACTTCACAGTCAGCCAGATTTAATAAGCCGGTGATATCCTCTACGGTTAACCAGTTTTGATACAAACTTGGCTTGGCCAGACCCAGCCGTTCGGCGATCTTTAAGATTGGCTCCCATAGATGGCTGTAACAATTAATGATGATTCGAGTGCGGGGAGTTGTGAGCCGGCAGATATTCTGTAGTACGGTTTCGACGTCCCATAGGTCGTTAACCAAATCGGAGAGGATAACCACATCAAACTTTTCACTCAAGTCCAGTGCATGTGCATCAGCGTGCACAAAACGCAGGTCGGGATAACGATGTCGTGCCGAGCGAAGCATCTCTTCTGAAAAATCCACCCCCACGCCTACCGCCGGCTTGAGCGCAGCGAGCAAATCTCCACGAGCGCAACCGAGCTCGAGGACCGATTGCCCAGGCGCAACAAGAGACTGGTAAATTTGGGTCAGCCGTCGGTGATAATAGCCTCCCCAACCCCTCCAGGTCTCTAATTTGCGCGCAATTTTATCCCAGTGGAGACGACGAACTTGATTGTACTTGATTTGCGCTACATCTATTTGCTGGTGGTTCAATTGGCCTACATCTATCGAAGACTTGATTATCGGAGAGCTGACAGTCATCGTTCTCATTGGGGTCCAAAAACTATGCTTCATGACAAATTCTCACTGCGATCTACGTGCACGTTTGACGAGACTTAGCGGCAGCGATAGACGTCAAACGCTAATTTAGTTTTGCATGGATATAGGGCACGAGAAGCTTAAGAGAGTGGACGAGCTTTTGTCGAAGCCGGGGTTCAGGAAGTCTTTTCCGAAGACCGATTAGTTCCGGTTAACTTGCGCCACGAATGCTGCATTCTTCCGAGCCTTGTAGGCGCTGAAGATGCATGAGAACACACGGATTGAACGTACCAACCCGACTGCAGCCAGCAACGGAACAATTGCTTCCATTGGAGCACGCAGGCGTGAGCCGGTGCCAAAGGAGATCCCGGAACTCAGGACGAGAACCATGCAGATCATGAGGAGTGTCAAAAGCCAGCGACGATTGATTTCACCATCATCCCAATCCGGATCGGGGACACATCGCCAACCGACGCAGGTAAATGTCAATAATCCTGCCCAAAGCAATGCAAGCGATAAATAATCTCCGTAGAAGTTCAATTTAGCGGGTGTAAGCACGTCTGGCGACGGATGGATGATGTGCTCGGCAGCACTGCCAGCAAAACTGGAGACAGTCAAGAAGGGATGCTCTCGGAAAAGAGCTTTTGCTCGTCTCCACCGCTCGTTATCGGCTTCCTGGACTGACAATCCCCAACTGCGATCGTCCAGTATAGCGGCGTTCTCAATCGTAAATCGGTCCTGTCTCCCGCCGTCAATTTGTGCTTTCACTCGCGAGGCAAGATATCGCCAGACCGTCTTTCCTGGAATGTCGGAGAGACCGTTAAAGTGGGCTTCCCTTTGGTTTCGCTCTTTCCAAAGCACCACAGGCGCGGTCGCACACGTGATGGTCGCTATCAATAAA
>WNGH01008058.1_pt1 | contig 19501 bp, 15 predicted proteins | sample 5400631 | NCBI WGS metagenome assembly WNGH01 (sample SAMN13153373, study PRJNA577476) | soil metagenome | isolation source: 115 cm soil or saprolite under Garry oak tree replicate 1 | place: USA:California | collected 2016-06-15
TTTCGCGCCCCGGAGGCAACCTCACTGGATTCGCTAATTTCGAGAATTCGATCGGTGGCAAGTGGCTGGAGGTGCTCAGAGAGATTGCGCCCCGCGCCAGACGCGTCGGGTTCATTTTTAGTCCGAACGCGGCCCCCAATGTGGGGTTTTTTCGTGCGGCCGAAGCCGCCGCGCCGACATTCGGGGTAAAGCTGATCCCGCTTCCCGTGAACAACGCGATGGAGATCGAGCGTGGCATCACAGCATCGGCGGCCGAGCCCGATAGCGCCCTGGTTATCGCGCCTCATGCTGTAACGCTCGGAAATCGCGACCTCATCGTTGGGCTGGCGGTACGCCATTGCCTGCCAGCAGTCTACAGCGATCGTTACTTCGCCGAGAGTGGCGGCTTGGTATCTTTCGGCAACAATACGGCCGATCTGTTTCGACGTGCAGCCTCGTATGTCGATCTCATCCTAAAAGGCGCCAAGCCTGCGGAGCTCCCGGTGCAACTCCCGACGAAGTTCGAGCTGATCGTTAATCTGAAGGCGGCAAAGGCGATCGGCCTCGATGTGCCCTCTACCCTACTCAACCGCGCCGACGAGGTGATCGAATGAGGCGGTTGGTCTTCTTTCTAGCCGTGCTGCTCGGGTTTGCCGTCGCAGCGTTGCACGCTCAGACCTCAAGTAAGATCTGGCGGCTAGGTGTGTTGTCGCCCGTAGACTTCGAATTGATCCGCGGGCTCGTCCTGCCCGAACTCGCGAGGAATGGCTTCGTCGAAGGCCGAAACCTAGTCGTTGACGTGCGTGTGGGAGCGGGGGAGCAATTGCCCGAGCTGGCACGGTCGGTTGTTGCGGCCAAGCCCGACGCGATTATTGCGGTCTCGAATTGGGCCGTCCAGCCCGCACGGAAAGCAACAAGCACTGTTCCAATCATAATGTCGCCCATCGGCCAGGACCCCGTCAGCATCGGCATCGTCGCGAGTTGGGCGAGGCCGGGCGGGAATGTCACCGGGGTTGCCCTGCTGGTGCCGGAACTTGATGGAAAGCGAGTGGGCCTGCTGCACGAGACTATCCCGGCTGCCCATCGCATCGCGGTCCTAACAACCCATGAAACCCCAAACGACGAAATACGCGCAGCTGCGGCGAGAGCAGGGCTTGAGCTGATCGAACTTTCCGTTACCGGACCCAACGAGTACGACGGCTCATTCGAGGCGATGCGCACGGCCGGTGCGCAAGCGCTCATGATCGTAGGGACACCGGAACTAGCCAGCGATGCAGAAGCGCTCGCCTCGATCGCCTTGCGAGCTGGATTGCCGACCATCTGCGCATCGCGATTGGCGGCGGAGCGCGGCTGTCTTGTTGGTTATGGCCCGAATCTCCCAGAGCTCTATCGGCGCGTAGCAACCTACGTCGTCCGCATCTTTCAAGGCGCAGACCCGGGCGAGTTGCCCATTGAGGGGCCAACGCACATCGAGCTAGTCTTGAATTTGAAAACGGCACACGCGCTAGGGGTTTCCTTACCGGAGTCGCTCATCGCCCGTGCCGACGCGGTGATCGAATGAGGCGGCGGGAGTTCATCATGCTCGTCGGCAGTGCCGACGAGGCTTGAACTTTCCTTCCATGATCGCGTTCACTCGTCGCCTGCCGTTGGCAGAAGTCCTCAACTCGTCGTGCGCGGGCTTGACCCGCGCATCCATGCGACACTTACTGCTTGCTGCGATGTCGTATGGAGTGCCGGGTCAAGCCCGGCAATGACGATGGAGAGACCGTAATTCGTCTCATGGCCGACGTCACTCTGGTTCCGATCGAGCGGCTCGAGCTGCGGTTCGCCCGGACATCGTGGCCGTTCGCGGCCGCGCGTCGGGACGAGATCGATCGCTATTTCGCGGAACTGCGGCGCGGCAAGCCCGAATTGTGGAACGGCCGGGTTCTGGTGCTGCAAACGTTCGCCGTCGCCGACGGCGTGTTCCGGGGCACGTATCTGGAGACGGATTTCGCCAGCTTTCTGGCGTGGCGCGACTGGGGCTTTCCCGACCAAAGTGTGCGCAATTGCTTCGCGATGGGCGCGCTGCGCGCCGCCGACGGCGCCTTCGTGCTCGGTGTCATGGCCAGCCATACCGCCAATGCCGGAAAAGTGTATTTCATCGGCGGCACGCCCGATCCCCACGACGTCGCCGGCGAACGCGTCGATCTCGAGCGCAGCGTGCTGCGCGAGCTTGCGGAGGAGACCGGGCTTTCGGCCGAGACGGTTCACCCCGAGCCGGGGTGGCATGCGATCTTCGACGAGGCCCGCATCGCCATGGTGAGGGTGCTGCGCACGGCGGAGCCGGCAGCGGCGCTGCGCGAAAAGATTCTCGCGTTCCTGGCCCGTCAACGCAGAGCGGAGCTCGCCGGGCTGCACGTGGTGCGCAGCGGCGCCGATCTCGATGCGAGGATGCCGGCCTTCGTGCCAAAGTTCCTCGAGCATGTGTGGCGGACGGCGGAAGATCGACGACCCACCCCAGAGGACTCATGAAGAGCGCCAAGCTGATCGAGCCGTTCCGGATCGACAAGCCGCAACGTTTCCGGCTCGCCGATCACGATCCCGCGGACACGCGGGGCCTCGACATCGACAAGCAGGAAGCGAAATCGATGCTGGCCCAAGACATCGAGCGGCTGGCGGAGCTGCAGGAGATGCTCTACGCCCATCACCGCTGGGCAGTGCTCGCGATCTTCCAGGCGATGGACGCGGGCGGCAAGGACAGCGCGATCGAGCACGTGATGACCGGGGTCAATCCCCAGGGCTGCGAAGTGCACGCGTTCAAGGCACCGAGCGCGGAGGAGCTCGACCACGATTTTCTGTGGCGAGCCGCGACGCGGCTGCCGCGGCGCGGACACATCGGGATCTTCAACCGGTCCCATTACGAGGAGGTGCTGGTGGTGCGCGTGCGGCACGACCTGCTCGTTCGCGAAGAGCTGCCGCCCGAGCTGACGACGAACCGCATCTGGAAGCAGCGCTTCGAGGATATTGTCGCATTCGAGCGTCACCTCGCGCGCAACGGGACCATCATCGTCAAATTCCACCTGCGGATTTCGAAAGAGGAGCAGAAACGCCGGTTCCTGCAGCGGCTGGAGGACCCGGCGAAACGCTGGAAATTCTCGATGGACGACGTCGCCGACCGCAAGCTGTGGGATCGCTACATGGACGCGTACGAGGACATGATCCGCCACACCAGCACGCCGGAGGCGCCGTGGTACGTGGTGCCCGCGGACAACAAGTGGTTCGCGCGGCTCGTGGTCGCGGCGGCACTGGTCGATGCGCTCGATCGGCTCGATTTGCGCTCGATCGGCTCGATTTGCGCTTCCCCAAAGTCAGCCGGGCGCAGCTCGAGGAAATGCAGCGCATCCGCAAGGCGCTCGAGGCGGGGAGGGACTGATTATTTCCCTCCGCCGAACCCGGGTGTTCCCGGGTTCGGCAATATGATTCGGTCGACATCGGAAACATCCGATGTCGACGGAGGGGGTGCTGTTCGGATGAGGTGCTATTCGGCTGTGATCTCTTTTATTGCATCCCGCACGGCGGGCGCCGGGATCAGCGCGAGCAACTGTTCCTTCGTGGCAACCCCGCCGGGTCTCATCCGCTTCCCACTGACTCGCACCTTGGCGCTCTATGCGCTGGCATTCCTCGCCTTGGCGGCGCCATGGCTGTCTGGCGCGGTGACGATCCCGTGGGATGCCAAGGCACAGTTCCAGCCGCAGCTCAATTTCCTCGCCAACTCGCTTGCACAGGGCCAATCGCCGTTGTGGACACCCAACGTGTTTTCCGGCTGGCCACAGATCGCCGACCCGCAATCGCTGTTGTTTTCGCCGCTCCACCTGCTGTTGGCATGGCTCGATCCTCATGTGGACTTCCGGTCCGCGGACGCCATCACCTTCATCGCGCTGTTTTTCGGAGGATGCGGGATCATCCTCTATGTGCGCGACCGCGGCTGGCACAGTGCTGGCGCCCTGGTGGCGGCGCTGGCGTTCGCGTTCGGGGGCTCCGCAGCCTCCCGCATCCAGCACACAAATGAAATTCTCAGCCTGTGTTATCTCCCAGTGGGGCTGTGGCTGCTCACTAGCGCGCTTCATCGCTCCTCGCTCGCTCTCGGCACGGGGGCGGGACTTGCCGCTGGCTTGATGGCGGCAGGCCGCGATCAGGTGGCATTGCTTGGCCTCTACGTCTTGGCCGGTGCCGCGCTCGCGAATTGGATCGACGGCGGCGTTGCTCGGTTCCGGGCGAGCATCCGGCCGATCGCCGCTTTTGCCGTCACAGCCGTAATCATTGCCGGGATTCCGGTGTTGTTGACGGCGTTGCTCGCTGCTGACTCGAACCGGCCGCAAATCGACTATGCGGCTGCCGTGACTGGCTCGCTGCACCCCGCCCATCTTCTCACCCTGGCGTTCTCGAATCTCTTTGCCACCAATAGTCCGGATGTCGGCTATTGGGGACCACCGAGTTTCCCTTGGGGACCCACTGGCCTGATCCTCGCCCAGAACATGGGCGAGCTCTACTGCGGCGCCATTCCGTTGATCGCCCTTTTTGGGTTCGGGATGGTGCGCGGATGGCTGTGGGCGCGCGAGATCCGCTTTTTCACCATCGTGCTTGCGGTTGCGCTCTTCTATGCACTCGGCCGGTACACGCCGGTGTTCCACGCATTATACGATTTGCTACCCTGCGTTTCGCTCTATCGCCGACCGGCGGACGCGACCTTCGTAATGGGCGCGATGCTGGCGATTGTCAGCGGTTATCTGGTTCACCGGTTCCTCTCCGCCGGCGCCGATCCGGTGCGGGCCGTGCGGCTACAATGGCTTGCGGTAGTCGGCCTGGCTATTGCGATCCCGTCGACCGCCCTGGGCGTTGCGCTCTCGGTTGGCAAGCTCGATGCGGCCATCCTTCCGATTCTGATCGGGCTTGGCTGGGCAGCGCTAGCCGTGCTGGCGCTCATGATTGCACGGCGATTGTGCGCGAGACCCCTCGCGGCTGCATGGGTCCTGACGTTGGCGATTACCGCCGATCTCGCCTGGAGCAATGCCCCGAATATATCGACCGGGCTGCCGGCGTCGTTCTACGACGTGCTGCGACCCGACACGACCAATGAGACCATCGCGCTGATCAAGTCCAGGTTGTCGACGGCGGCGGCCTATGGCCGGCGCGATCGAGTGGAGCTGATCGGACTTGGATACCATTGGCCGAACCTCGGGCTGGTGCACGGGTTCGATCACGTATTCGGTCAGAACCCGCTACGCTTTCGCGACTTCAAACAGGCAACTGGAGTCGGCGATACCGTCGCGGTTCCGGAGCAACGTCGCTTCTCGCCGCTCTATCCATCGTATCGCTCGGCCTTCGCGGACCTCTTCGGCGTGCGCGTGATCGCAACAGGTGTTCCGATCGAGCAGATCGATACAGCCTTGAAACCCGGCGACCTGACATTCCTGGCTCGCACCAAGGACGCTTACGTATACGAGAACTCGCGCGCGTTGCCGCGGGTAATGGTCCTCAACGATTGGCGCGTCGTGGATTTCGAGGAGCTGATCCGCAGTGGCTGGCCCGACGTCGATCCGGGCCGCGCGGTGCTGCTGGAGCGTTCGCCCGACGCGCTGCCGACGCCGTCCGCTGCTTCGGGAACCCGCGCCGGAACGGCCCGATTGGTGCGCTACGGCAATACCGAGGTCATCGTCGACGTCGTAACGCCGGCGAACGGCTTCCTCGTGCTGACCGACGTGTGGAACCCATGGTGGCGCGCCGAGATCGATGGAGCCGCGGCTCCCATTCTCAAAGCCGACGTGCTGTTCCGTGCCGTCCAACTGACGCCGGGACGCCACGAGATTCGCTTCACGTTCCATCCCCTCTCCGGCGCGCTTGAGGAGCTGGCCGCGAAGGTTCGCGCGCGCCTTCCCTCGAATGCCTCGCGGCGGTGAAATCCGCGCGCTAGACTTGCGGCGCGGGACACCGCGCCCGACACCTCTCCAGATGACGCCGTCGCTCGCCGATTTGGCTCCGATCCCTACGCCGTGCGATCCTTCTGCCCTCGCCGCAGCGTGAGAAGTTGGTCGAGGCCCCGCTCGCTGCCGAGCAGCGCCCGCTTCTCGGCCTCGGTCAAGACTTCGAGCGCCTCTTCCAGGTTTGCGCATTCGTCGAGCTTGGCGAGCCCGACGACGAGGTGGACGTCGAGATCACGGCGGGAGCGGCGCCGCGGCGGCGGCAGCATGCGACGGTGCAGCTCGACCAATTCCGGGCTGTCGAGGAAGGCCGCGAACACCTCGCCTCGCTTGCGCTCGACCGCCTGCAAGGTCGCGGTCAATTCCTTTGCGCGCGAAAGGATGTGCGGCGGATCGCGCTCCTCGGGAATCGACAGCAGCCCCAGCCGGCGCAGCGCGAGCCCGGGCCGGGCCGTCAGCGCAGCCAGCGGAACGGCAAACAGCAAGCCGACGATGACCGGCGTCATCCACAGGAACAGCGGCGGGGAGACGACATACGCCGCCGCCGCGAACGACAGCCCGAACAAAGTGTGCAAGCGGTAGCGGCGGAAACTTTCCCGCAGCGGCATGCCCGCGTCGTGGCGGCGCTGTGCGCTCCAGCCGGCATCGCGTCCGAGCAGGATCTGCAGCACGGCGGCGGTCTGCATCAGCATCAGGATGGGAGCCGTGAGCCCGGATACGAGCGTCTCGATCAGGAGGTCGAGGAAGCCGCGCAGCGCGCCGCCGCAGCCGCGCCGCAGCGGCTTTTTGCCGACCAGGATCAGATAGCCGAGCAGCTTGGGCGCCAGCAGCAGTCCGATGGTACCGGCGAACACTTGCGCGGCGCGAACCGGATCCTGCACCGGCCACTGCGGGAACAACGAGAAGCCCGGGGCAAAGTATTCCGGTCGCACGAACCGGGCCTGCAGCGAGATCAGCATGCCGACCCATAGAAACGTGAGCCACATCGGCGCGGTGAGATAGGCACCGATGCCGATGAGCAAGTGCAGGCGGCTGACCCAGTGGAAACCGCGCGCCGGCAGCACGGCGAGATGCTGCAGATTGCCCTGACACCAGCGGCGGTCGCGCAGCGCATATTCGGTGAGCGAGGGCGGACACTCCTCGTAGGTTCCCGACAGGTTCGGCGCCATATGGACCGCCCAGCCGCCGCGCCGCAGCATCGCCGCCTCGACGAAATCGTGGCTCAGGATGGTCCCGCCGAACGGCTTGCGCCCTCGCAGCACCGGCAGGCCGGCGCACTCGGCAAATGCCCGGACCCGGATCGCTGCATTGTGGCCCCAGTAGTTGCCTTCCGCGCCGTGCCACCAGGCGAGCCCGTGGCCGATCAGCGGCCCATAGATGCGGCCCGCAAATTGCTGAACGCGCGCAAACAGCGTGTCGGCGTTGACGATCACCGGCAGGGTCTGGATCAGCCCGACTTGCGGCTGGCACTCCATGGCGGCGATCAGCCGGACGATGGTGCTGCCGCTCATCAGGCTGTCGGCGTCGAGTATGATCATCTGCTCGTAACGCGCCCCGAACCGGCGCACCCAATCCGCGATGTTGCCGGACTTGCGGCCTTCGTTGGTGGCGCGATGCCGGTAGAAAATGCGCCGGTGGCCGTCGGCGCGGTCGCGCAGCATGACGAAATGCATCTCTTCGGCGACCCAGGTCTCCGGGTCGGTGCTGTCGCTGAGGATGAAGAAATCAAAGTGCTCGAGCACGCCGCTTTCGGCGAGCGAGGCGTGGATCGCCTCGATGCGGGCCATCAGATGCGGCGGGGATTCGTTGTAGGCCGGGACCAGCAGCGCGGTTCGGGTCGAAACGGAGGGCAGCGGCCCGGCTTCGTCGATGCCGAGCTGGCGCGTGCCGCCGCGAACGAGCGACACGAAGCCGGCCAACGCGGTCGCAAACGAGAACGCGATCCAGGCGAACAGGAGAACGTAGAGCGCGAGGATGACCGCTTCGAGGGCGGTCAGGCTGCCGCCCTGGAAGACGAGATACATTTCGTGTCCGGCAAATCCGGTCAGCGCCAAGGTGGCACAGAGCAGAACAAACCTGCGCCGCGACACGCCGGGCGGCGAGGTCGGCGGCTCGACCGACGCCGCCGGATTGTGCCAGAGCGATTGCACCGGCATGGCCAGCGGCGCCTCTTCGGGCAACGGCGCAGCCGTCGCGGCCTCGGCTGCGCCGACCGATGCGCGCGCTAGGCCGTCCATCGATACAGCCAGACTTCGGAGAGCATCGCCTCGCCCAGGACCAGTTGCGCGCGCAGCTCGGACGCCGATTCGCGCCCCGGCGCGAGCTCGAAGCTCAGCCGCCAGCCCCCGGTCTCGGGGTTGGGCTGCGAGACAACGTGCTGAATCGTGCCCGGGCTGGCGTTGACGAGCCCGCGAATGTTCTCCGGCGGCCCGGCCGTCTTGAGGTTCTCGCCGAGAAAATCGAGCACGAACAGCCGCGTGTCGGGATCGAAGCCGCGGCCGACGCGCGTCGCGCTCACCTGCGCGAGCTCGGGCCGGTACGATTTGCCCGACTCCCAATGCTGCCGGTAGGTGAACGTGTATTCGCCCTTGGCGTGCAGCGCATCCTTCGGCCGCCAGAACGCGACGATGTTGTCGTGGATTTCCTTCTTGCTGGGAATCTCGACCAGGAACACGCCGCCGTCGCCCCAGTCGCCGATCGGCTCGATCCACAGGCTCGGGCGCTTCTCGTAATGAGCCTCGAGATCCTGGTAGTCGCGGAAATCACGCTTGCGCTGGATCAGGCCGAAGCCGCGCGGATTGGCATCAACGAAGGTCGAGATCTGCAGATCGGTCGGATTGGTCAGCGGCCGCCACAGGTGCTCGCCGCCGCCGTTGTGCACGGCGAGCCCGTCGGAATCGTGAACCGCGGGGCGAAAATCGTCGACGTTCGCTCGATTGTTGGCGTCGAACAGGAACATGCTGGTGAGCGGTGCGAGCCCCGCCGTCGGAATATCCACGCGCGGATAGAGCGCGGCCTCGACATCGAAGACCGTGGTTTCTCCCGGCCGGATGGTGAAACGGTAGGAGCCGGCCGCGCTCGGCGAATCGAGCAGCGCATGCACCACAATGGACTTGGCGTTGGGCTGCGGCCGCTCCAGCCAGAACGACTTGAACACGGGAAATTCCTCGCCCTTGGGATCGCCGGTTGCGATCGCGAGCCCGCGGGCGGAGAGGCCGAAGTTCAGGCCTTTGGCGAGTGAGCGAAAATAGCTCGCGCCGAGAAAGACCGCGACCTCGTCGTAATAATCCGGGCGATTGATCGGCGCGTGCAGGCGGAAGCCGGCGAAACCGATGTCGGCGCTGGGATCCGGCGGCGTGAGCTTGCCGAACGAGAACATGCTCGGCGAATAGACGATGCGGCGCGCGCGGCCCTGATAAACCTCGAAGATGTCGACCCGGTCGGAATAATAGAAGCCGCGGTGGAAAAATTGCGCCTCGAACTGCACCCCCGCGCTGTGCCACAACGCCTTCTCCGGCACGAAGCGAATCGAGCGATATTGATCGTAGGTCAGATTTTTGAGCGTGTCGGGGAGATTGGTGTCGGGCGGCTTGTAGGGCTTTTGCGCGAGATCGCGCGCGAGCTGCCGCACGCTGAGCGCGTCGAACGGCGTGCTCTCATCGGGATTGGCCGCCGCGCGTCGAACGGCGTGCTCTCATCGGGATTGGCCGCCGCCAGCGCCAGCGCCAAATATCGTTCAATGGCAAGGAAAGGCAGCGAGAAGCCTGTAAGCACAAGGTCTCGACGGCGCAACGTGCTTCCTCCCGGCCCCGCGAGCCTCTAGCTCAACATCGCGACGAAGATCACCAGGGCCTGCTCGCGGTGCGAATCGGCCCAGAATTTTGCACTGGCATCATAATGGCAAGCTGCCTCACCGGGTTCCGCGCTCTGACAAGGCAAAGGTGTCGCCCAGCGGGAATCTGGGCGGCGCCGATCCGGCGAAAGCCGCGCCCCCAGCGCCGGCAGTGCCAGCCCCACAGACCCCAGCAATGCCGCCGGTAACCATAGTAGCCGTAATAGGGCCGGTGATACCCGTAGTCGTCGTAGTCGTAGCCGGGCCGCCACCAGCATCGCCGTCCCCAGTAGCTCCAACGGCAGAAGTAATTGACCGGCTGCGCCAAGCTGGTGTCCTCGGTCGCCTGGCGGAAGGCGGCCGACGCATCTAGGATCGTCGCCTCCGCTCGGTTTGCGGATAGGGATGCCGCGCCGACGATGCCGGCTGCGGCTGCCATGTGAGAGCGATCTTGCGCATATCTTTCTCCCTTCAAAGGTCACGGCGGAAAAAGCGATCCACGCCGAGATTCTTCTCTTGAGGAGCCCAGTGTACGAAACGAGCAGGAATAGCGAATGACCGGCTCGTTCATGGCTGGTTCATCGTTCGAAACAGCCGAGCACGGAAAACTCCCCGCGTGTCGTCGAATCCCTTTGGTGCGCAAACGGCGGAAGTGGTCGCGACTCAGTTACGATGGTGTCTGAAGCTGCCGAGCATGAAACCGCCGCCGCCACGGCTACCCGAGCAGCGGATGTCTCCTCATGGCACTTCGCATCGTTTCGCTGCTCTGCATCAATTCGGCAGCTATGGGAGGCAAAGCGGACTCTGGTAAGTCTTCCGCGCGGGCGAATTTCCGCCCTGGTGTGCCTCCCGACCGGCAACCGAAATCGGCTGTTGCCGATTTCGGCAATCCATAATTGAGCCAAGTCGGAAACATCCATTGCTTCAATTCTGGTGCTCGCGGCCGGTCTCATGGCCTTGCCTGCGCTTACGGATTCCATGAGTACGTCCGATAAGCCGGTTGTGCTTGCGGGCGGCCAGTTCTGCGGCGGTCCTGCTTGCGTCGGCCGTGATCGGGACCGAGACGATTGGCGCTATAGACATCGTCGTGGGTATGGATGGGACCGCGATTCCGGCTGCCGTGACGTGACCATCCGCAGAGATGACGGGAGTGTGACCCACATTCGCCGCTGCGACTGATGTCGTGGCAATCGTCCATCGGGCCAAGTCGGGTTGACCGACTTGGTCCGATTTTCTTTCATCGGACACATCTTGGCGGGCCGCATCGCAGACCGATCACCGGCGTCGCCGGCTGCTGCGCGCGTGCGGCGAGCCGCCACGCGACTGCCACGCCGCCGAACCGCGCAGTGAACTCCCGCGGTCTCATTCGATCACCTCATCGGCGCGGGCGCCAGATCTGAAATGTCCAAACGCCGGGGACGAGCTGCCAATCCTGGTCGATCTTGTAGCCTTTGTACTGCATTGGACCGATCGGTTTGTCGATCATGTATTCGTCCCGGTACGAGGTCTCATGCGTCTTGGGGTTCTTGAGCCCTTCCTTGGGATAGATGGTCACCATCTTGACCGAGATGGTGGCGTTGCTGGGCGCGCCCAGGATCACGTATTGGAACCCGAATTGGACCGGGCTTTGCGCGGAACGCTGGTGGTATTTGCAACCAGCTTGATGTTGCCGACGATCTGGCGCTGCCCGGTGGCTAGATTCTTGTCTTCGACGCTCTTGGTGATCTCGGCTTGGTAAACGCCCTTGGCGACGATGTTGATCCGGTCGACGCGGGGCGTTTGCGCCCACACCGAGGACGAGCCCAAGACCAGGAACAGGAACCAAGCCAGCTTCCGCATGATCACCTCCCCAACCCGCATCTTCTGCGGACGGCATCATAGCCGTTCCGGTGTCCGAGCCAATACGTCTTCGTGCTGCCGGCGGCAATCGCGAGGGCGCCGAGCGGATCGGCGGGCAAGACGAATGCTCGCAATTGCCGGGCAAAGGGTACATGACGCGTCGGCGATACGTGCGACAGAGCGCCATGCCCAGCCTGACCGGGTGCCGAACTAAAGCGGCCGAGTTCGAATCGCGCGCTGCCCTGGTCACCGACTGGCAGTTGAAGGCCACGTTCAATGACTTGGCGCGATTCTACCGGCAGAAGCCGAGGGATCGCTACATGGACGCGTACGAGGACATGATCCGCCACACCAGCACGCCGGAGGCGCCGTGGTACGTGGTGCCCGCGGACAACAAATGGTTCGCGCGGCTCGTGGTCGCGGCGGCACTGGTCGATGCGCTCGATCGGCTCGATTTTGCGCTTCCCCAAGGTCAGCCGGGCGCAGCTCGAGGAAATGCAGCGCATCCGCAAGGCGCTCGAGGCGGGGAGGGACTGAGAAGGGCGCCCTTTCCCTCCCCGGAGGGGAGGGTGGCGAATCCATTTCGACCCCGCCCGGCTCGCCCCGGATCAAGTCCGGGGCTCCATAGCCGATGCTTCGCATCGGCGCGCACTAAGGGCGATGCACGTCGGGTGGCGGCGCATGCCGTGATCGAGTTGGTGCAGGATCGAAAGCAGGCGCGCCGCGCCGCCAAGCGGATCATGGCAGATGCGCTCGCCTGCTGTCCGGCGGATTGCCGCGGCAACCGACAACCGGCGGCCACAAGGTTATTGGACAGCCGATGATTTTCCGCGAGGCGAGCCAATGGTCGAATTCATTTCCTCTTTGCCGGACGCGGCAGGTGAGACGAAGCGCCTTGTCTGGTAGAACGTACAAACAAGGAATCCGGATGTTTCCCTAGTCTATGATTGATCAGGCACCAGCCATCACATTCGCTTCTGTTCGCTTCCTCACACAGTTCGCACCAGCCTTTTATTTCACGATGCGCTCCGTCTTGCTGCCATTCGATTTTATCGTCACGGGATGCATGATGAACCAGATAGATCAAAAGCCTTTCGGCTTCGTCCGCAGTATCGTAATAGGCTGTCATCACAGCCGGGATGTCCTGCATACCTGGATCGACATAGTGATGATCGATTCCCAGATCATCGAGAGCCATCGAGACGCGCATTGGGTCGTCGACATTGAACTTTACGCACTTCGTCTCCCTTTTGGCGCACATGCTGAACCCCGGTATAGACGCGAAGTTCGGGAATCGGCTTCCGGGCTTCTTGTCTGATCCTGCGCGTGGACCCGCAGGCGGCTCGAAGAGCCTCGACCTTTATTCCCAGGAGGCCGGGTCGGACGCTTCCGCGGATCTAAAGGCGCCGAGCGCGCTCAGCGTCGCGGCGTTCGGACAGTAATCTCGCCACTGCTGCCAAGACGGGTCTAGCGCTTCCACCGCGAGGTCGCGGGCGCACCGGTATTTGAAGCCGCACATGGCGCACACTCTTTGCAGATCGCGGGAGGTGGAAGGGTCCGATTGGGCTACGGCTCTCGGTTCGAGATGCACCCCAGCCATGCGCTTCGCCAACAGCTCGCGCTCGTCGGGATGACTTACCAGAGATTGCAGCTCGAAGCTCGATAATCCCAATTCTTGGGCGATGCGCTCTACTTCGTCAGCTCCGGCGCACTGAAGCTCGAAGGCACCTTCCCGAGCTGCGTTCCAATTGCGATACCAGCGACGCACGCTGTCGAGGATCGACCAGGGCCGAGGAGGCGCGGTCATGTTGAACCCTCCTCTTGTTGGAATCCGGCAAAATTTTCAGACGAACACATCGGGCGTGCATTGACCTAGATCAAAACCACCGATTTGACTGGTAATCGGCCCGATCCACTTCGCGGCTCATCGCTTTGCCGGCCCCTGGTGCATGATCTCGTCGTCCATTGGACCGTCGACGATCAGGAAGCCGACCAGACCGCGTTCGATCCGCGAGAGCGCATGATCGACGATCGTGAAGCGTCCCGGGCGATCGACCTTGAAATCGACCACCGTCGCGCCGCCGGGCGGCACGGACACGGTCTGGACGCCGGTGAGCGGCATCGCCCCGAGGCTGGCACCTTCGTAGACGTGGTCGAAGATTTCGCCGATCACATGGAACGAGGAGGTGAAGTTCGGGCCGCCGACACCGAAGAAGATGCGCACCGTCTCGCCGGGGCGCGCACGCAGCGGATGCGCCACGGTCAATGCGCCGACGGATCCATTGAACAGGAAATATTCCGGCCGCTCGGAGATCAGTTTCTCGTAGTCCATCTCCTGGTCGCCCTGGGTGCCGAACGGCTGAGCGGTGTAGAGTTCGCCCTGCATGATGTAGAACTCGCGGTCCACCTGGGGCAGCCCGCCCTCCGGCTCGACGAGGATCAGCCCGTACATGCCGCTGGTGATGTGGTGCGGCACGCTCGGGGTCGCACAATGGTAGACGAACAGCCCGGGAAGGAGCGCCTTGAACGTAACGATCTTCTCCTGGCCGGGATCGGTCTGGGTGAACATAGCCCCGCCTCCCGGACCGGTCGCGGCGTGGAAATCCACCGAATGCACCATCACGCTGTCGTTGTGATTTTTGAGGTGCACCTCGACGGTGTCGCCGACGCGCACGCGCAGGAATGGGCCGGGCACCTTGCCGTTGAATGTCCAGTAGTTGTACCGGGTCTTATCGTCGAGCTGGCCGACGAGCTCGACCGTGTCGAGATCGACGCGCACCACCTGCGAGGCGCGGGAATGCAGGGGCCCGGGCAGATCGGTCGGATCGCGAACAATATCGGGCGCGGTTGCCACCGCAGCCGTGCGCGGACCGGGCGCGACCTGGATGCGGCCCTGCATCCCGGATTCACGATGGCCCGGCACCGAACAGAAATAGGCGAACTCGCCGGTCCTGTCCGCGGTGAACGATACGATGCTGCTCGCGCCTCTGCCAACGACCCGGTCCGAGCGTACGGCGTACTGGTCGAGGACGATGTCGTGCTCGGCGCCTTCGCCGTTGATCAGGTTGATCTGCACAGTCTCGCCTTCGTGCACGTTGAGCGTGGGATTGACTTTGCCGTTGATGTTGCCGCCGACGCCCAGAAAAACCATCCGGCCCTCGGCGATGCCGGAACGCAGCGTGAAAATGGATGGGGCATGCATGTCGCCATGGGCCGTGACGCTGGTCGGGGGAGCGGCGCGAGTCGAGGGCGGCGCCGGCGCTTGCGCTTGCAGGTTCAAAGGTGCCGGTTGGGCCGTTGGCGGCGCATGCTGGTGCTGCTGGGCCCAGACCGGAGATGGGAAACAAACCAAGCATGCGGCAAGGATCGCCCCGCTGAGCATCTTCATGGTAACAATCCATTCAGTTCGATACCGGTGGAATTGGAGTTGGGATGTTCGGCAGGACATCACGCGTCCAACCGGCCGAGCGCGGCACGGTTGCGCAGCACGATGCGGCGGGAGCTCGGCAGCCCGATCGTGGCGTCGTTCTCGAGCTGGGTCATGGTGCGCGACACGGTCTCGATCGTGAGCCCGAGGTAATCGGCGATGTCCTGGCGCGGCATCGGCAGTTCTACCTCATTCCCGCTGGAAACCCGCTTGGCGAGTTGCAGCAGAAAATTCGCCACCCGCTCCTTGGCGTTCATGCAACCGAGCACCAGCATGTGGTCCTGAACGCGCTGCAGCGCGTCAGCGGTCAGCGTCCAAAGCTGCCGCGCGACTTCACCGTCGCGGCCCGCAAGCGCCAGCACGGTGCTGCGCTTGACGACCAGAATGCTGGATTCGCTGATCGCCTCCGCGGAAAAGCGGTGCTCCTTGCCCAGCTCGAGGCCGAAGATCTCGCCCGGCAGATGGAACGCGGTCACCTGCCGGCGGCCGTCGTCGAGCAGCTTGCTGACGCGGACTGCGCCGCTCATCACCTTGTAGAGGTATTCGGCCGGCTCGCCCTCGCCGTAAATCTCGGTGTTGCGCGCATAGGACATCCGCACTCCCATGAGTTCGATCGAATCGGCGATTGGGTTGCCATTGCCGCTCCAGATCGGAACTTGCCGGGCGGACTGCCCGGTTACTTGAGTTGCGGTGCGCATCAGCATGGCCTATCCCTCCACGACGCGATCGATGCGCACTGGTAGCCCCCCGCGGAGAGGGTGGAAATTCAGATAAGCTCCCTAAGGGATTTCCCGGAGCCCACCGCGCCAAAGACGAAAACCGGGACAATTCAGGGACTTGCCTCAGTGCCGCGCGCGGGCGAGAATTCTCGGCGATGAACGACACCAATTTTGTTTCCCGCGAAACACGCCGCCGTAACTTCATCGAACCCGTTTTCCCGGTCTGGAAGGGTCCGCTCGCCTACAGCCTCGCGTTGACCTGCGTGGCGCTCGCGTTTGCGGTTCGGCTGCTGCTCGCTTCGAGCTTGCCGAACCAGGCACCCTATCTGTTCTTCGCGCCGGCAGTGCTGATCGCGGCGGCGCTGGGCGGCTTCGGGCCCGGGATCGCCGCGACGGCTCTCAGCCTCGGGCTCGGGCTCATCTTCTTTGCCAGCCTGCCCGACCTGTCCCAGGCCGACCTGGTGAGCGCCGCAGCGTTCACCCTGATCGGCCTGGGCGCGGCAGTCCTGGGCGAGCGGCTGCAGCGGTCGCGAACACGTGCGGCTGCAGGGACGCGCGACCTGCTGGCCCGAGAGGCGCACCTGCAATCAATCCTCGACACCGTGCCCGACGCCATGATCGTGATCGACGAGGGCGGCACGATGCAATATTTCAGCACCACGGCGGAGCGGCTGTTCAACTGCACCTCGCGCGAAGCCATCGGCAAGAACGTCAGGATGCTCATGCCGTCGCCCTACCGGGAGGCCCACGACGGCTACCTCGAGCGCTACCTGCGAACCGGCGAGCGGCGGATCATCGGCATCGGCAGGGTCGTGGTCGGCGAGCGCAAGGATGGCTCGACCTTTCCGATGGAGCTCGCGGTCGGCGAGATGAAGTCCGGCAACGAGCGGTTCTTCACCGGCTTCATCCGGGATCTGACGGAGCGGCAGAAGACCGAGGCGCGGCTCCAGGAGCTGCAGTCCGAGCTCGTGCACATCTCGCGCCTCACCGCCATGGGCGAAATGGCTTCCACGCTCGCCCACGAGCTCAACCAGCCGCTCTCCGCGATCGCCAATTACGTGAAGGGTTCGCAGCGCCTGCTTGCGGGCAAGCCGGACGATCTGTCGAAGACCTTGCGGGGCGCGCTCGACAAGGCGGCGGAGCAGGCACTGCGGGCAGGCCAGATCATCCGGCGGCTGCGCGATTTCGTCTCGCGCGGGGAAACCGAGCGGCGGGTAGAAAGCATCACCAAACTCATCGAGGAGGCGAGCGCGCTGGCGCTCGTCGGCGCCAAGGAGCAAGGAGTGAGGGTCACATTTCGGCTCGACCCGCGGGCGGGCCTGGTGCTCGCCGACAGGGTGCAGGTGCAGCAGGTCCTGATCAACCTGATACGCAATGCGATCGACGCCATGGAGGCATCGCATCGCCGCGAGCTGGTCGTTTCCACCGGCACGGCCGATGACGACATGATCACGGTCAGCGTTGCCGACACCGGGACGGGAGTTGCCGAGGAAGTCGCGCCGCAGCTGTTCCAGCCATTCGTCACCACCAAGCGCCAGGGAATGGGCGTCGGCCTTTCGATCTCGCGGACGATCGTCGAGGCGCACGGCGGGGAGATCTGGCTGGAGCCCAACCCGGAGGGAGGCACCGTTTTCCATTTCACGCTTCGTGGGGTCAGCAAAGAGGAAGTCGGCGATGCCAGGTAGTTCCGTGGTGCATGTCATCGATGATGACGAGGCGCTGCGCGAGTCGCTTGCCTTTCTGCTCGGGACGGCGCACCTCGCGGTCCGCACCTACGAATCCGCTATGGCGTTCCTCGATGGGCTGCCCCGGGCCGAGCCCGGCTGCATCATCACCGACGTGCGGATGCCCGGGATCAGTGGCGTCGAGCTGCTGCGCCGGCTGAAGAGCCTCGGGGTCGCATTCCCGGTGATCGTCATCACCGGCCACGGCGACGTGCCGCTCGCGGTGGACGCGATGAAATTGGGCGCGGTCGATTTTCTGGAAAAACCGTTCGAGGACGACGCGCTGCTCGCCGCGGTGCGATCGGCGCTCGGCCGCCATGACCAGTACGCTAGGCGCGAGGCGGAAAAAGCCGAAATTTTTCAGCGGATCGCCAGCCTTTCTGCCCGAGAACACCAGGTGCTCGACGGCCTGGTGGCGGGAAACCCCAACAAGACCATCGCCTTCGATCTCGGTATCAGCCCGCGCACGGTCGAGATCTACCGCGCCAACGTCATGACCAAGATGCAGGCGGCAAGCCTCTCCGATCTGGTCAGAATGGCGTTGGTTGGAGGCCTTCTCACTTCGTCCTCCGGCCCGGAGGGCTGATTGTGAGGCTTTTGCGCTACATCAATGCCCCGTTTCTTTCCCCTGGAATGATGCGGTATCGGCTGCAGCTCCCGCGCGCTGGAGCCGCGAGGAGCCTCATGCTGGCGCAGCCCAAGATGCCGGTTCCCAATCGGCTGGTGGTCGTCGTCGACGACGACCCTGCGGTGCGCAACTCGTTGAAATTCTCGCTGGAGATCGAGGGCTTCACCGTCCGCGACTATTCGAGCGCGAACGAGCTCTTGAACGAACCGGACATCGCCGACGCGGGCTGCCTGATCATCGATTATCATCTGCCGCAAATGAACGGGCTCGAAATGCTCAACCGGCTGCGCGAGCGGCGCGTTGCGGCGCCCGCCATCCTGATCACGAGCCATCCCAGCGCCTCGGTGCGTCAGCGCGCAGCCGACGCCGGCGTTCGCATTGTCGAGAAGCCGCTGTTGGGAGATGCGCTGGTGGAAGGCGTCCGCAACGCCTTTGCGGTGTAATACCCTCCCAGTCTCTGATCCGTCATGCCCCAGCAGACAAACGTGCCATGTCCCGGCCAAGCCCTTGTAGCCTCAGTTGTCGAGAACAGGGGATGGTCAGATTCCGGGAACGCAGGGGGTAACGATGGCTACGAGAGGGATCCGTACGGGAAATCGACAGGTTCCGCTATCGCTCAAGGCACAGCCAGCCGAATTAGCACGTCAGCGCATCGCGCATGATGCGCTTGATACTGCGTGCCCATAGACCGCACTGAGGGCTGCAGCCCAAACAGGAATATACTTCGCTCGAAGTGCGAACCGGAGCGTCGGCATCCATGACTGCGCCACGCACGGCCTTGTCGGTAAGCACGTTGCAAGAACAGATGATCATGATGACTCCGCGGTAAATGCCGGCCCATAGGCTCGCGACTGCGTTGGCCACGTCATGGGAATCGAGGCGAGATTGCTCATTCGTGATTCGGCCATTCACGAATTCCCGGAGGTTGCCCGGCCCTGCAACGCGTCGAGCGTGGCAACGTTGAGACAATAGTCGCGCCAGTTGGCGCTGCCCGCGTTTCTCACGAGGTCGCGCTCGCAACGGCGCTTGCTGCCGCACAGCGTGCAAACCCGTTCAAGATCTCTGAGTCCGTAGGACTGGGCCGATGAAATCAGCTCGGGATCGAGCTGCAGCGTCCGCAAGCGGCCGCGCAACGGGTCGCCGTCGTCCGGCCATTTTGCGGCTACCGCGCGCAGATCCCACGGCGAAAGATTCACGTCTCGTGCGAGGAGCTCCAGGTCGGCGGGGAAGCGGTCAAGTTCAGCGAGGCAATGGCGCCTTCTGCGCAGCCTGCGCCACCACTCGACGATGTCGGCGAGGAATGTACCACCTTCGCGAGCGCGCACGGAAATCATGGCGATGCCCCTTTCTGCTTGCATCGTGGCAATGGCGCGGACGCGGCGCCTTGATGCGG
>WNGH01001927.1_pt1 | contig 19499 bp, 16 predicted proteins | sample 5400631 | NCBI WGS metagenome assembly WNGH01 (sample SAMN13153373, study PRJNA577476) | soil metagenome | isolation source: 115 cm soil or saprolite under Garry oak tree replicate 1 | place: USA:California | collected 2016-06-15
GGCTATCAAGTGCCTGCGGGTTTTGCCTAAGGACCGCTCGCATACCGGCTCCCGCGTTGCAAAAGGGGAACGTGAGGGCGGAAGTAGCCATCCTCCTCGTCTGTATAGATACGGCACGAACCGTACCCGTCGCACTCGACCCGAATGTTGATAACTCGTGACCGGTTAGGCGGCGGCGGCTGCCGGTCACGCATCCCTCGTGTCACCTCCAGGCGACACCCCGTGTCGCTTACTTGGCGAGAACGAAGCCCGCCATATAAAGGATAGCCGCCACCGTCTTCGCGTCACGGACCTCCCCATCGCGAATCCCCGACCAGACCTGGGACAGCGGCCGCGGCACGACCTCGATGAATTCGTCGGGTTCCCGTGCGGCGGCTCCCACGGTCAGGCCAGTCGCCCAGAAGAGGTGGATCAGCTCGTCGGTGAACCCGGGAGTTGTCCAGATGGACGTGAGGCGCTCGACGCGCTCAGCGGTGACGCCTGCTTCTTCGAGCAGCTCGCGGCGAGCGCACGCCTCCGGTGCCTCGCCGGGCGCTAGCGTGCCGGCGGGAATCTCCCACAGGTCGCCGCCGGTCGCGTAGCGGAACTGTCTGATCATCAGGATCGTGGGATCCGGGCCCCCGGGGTCACTGGCACAAGGAATGACCGCCGCGGCGCCGGGGTGACGGATCAGCTCGAGCTCTCCGGTCGAGCCGTCCGGGAAGCGCACGGTGTCGACGTCGAGACGCACGACCTTGCCGGAGTACATCCGGTGCGTGGCGAGTTGCATGGCGCTCCCTCGCTAACGTTGGAATAGCCAGGTGACCGGGACCTTGAATCCCTCCGCCAAGAGGTAGCCGGCGTTGAGTCGGGCGTTGGAGCGAATGGGAGAGCTCGGGGTGGGGGAGCTGAAGGCGACGAGACCCAGGCGCATGGCGATGATCTTGAGCCGTAGCATGTGGAAGCCGTCGCTGACGAGCAGCACGCGCTTGGTGTCCCGGCCGGCGAACCAGCGGGCCACGCCAGCGAGAGAGGAGTACGTGCTGCTGCCGGCGGGAAGGGCGACGGCGCTCTCGCCCGAGAGGCCGAGCTTCACGAGGTAGCGGCGGCCGACTTCGGACTCGCTCAGCGTGTCGCGCGACCCGACGCCGCCCGTCACGAGGATGACGGGCGCATAGCCCCGCTGGTACAGCGCCGCCGCGTGGTCGAGCCGGGCCCGGAACACGGGTGAGGGGCGACCGTTGTACTGCGCCGCGCCAAGCACCGCGATGGCGTCGGCGGTCGTCGCCTCGTCGCGCACCGCAGTCACCGCGACGGTGATCACCACGGCCGCCCAGGCGATGAGCAGCAGCACGGCGACGACGGTCGCGGCGATGAAGCGCCGTCGCACCGTCCAAAATGGCATGTGGGAATATAGGGCCGGTCGGGGCCGGCTCAGGGGGTGTTGCGCGCGATCCCTACGATTTGCTCAGCACCAGCCGCACGGCTACGCCACCCAGCAAGCCGAGCAGCAGGGACGCGAGCGTGCCGATAAGGAAGTATTCGGCGAACTCGCGGTCCTCGAGCGCCTTGAAGCGGGCGAGGGACTTCGCGGCCACGATGAGCCCGAGCGCGCCGTATTGCCCCAGCAGGACCAGGGTGACGGCGAGGGCGCGCTCCAGTACGCCGATGGTTCGGCCGCGGGCGATGTCCACGGCGCCGGCGGTGCGATCTTCGTCGCGGCGCATCTGCAACGCGGGCAGCTCAAGCACGGCCCGCACCACGACGATCCCACGCCCGCAGACGTAGAGGTAGGCCGTCGCGAGGAGCCCGGCCCGCCCCCACCATAGGCCGGCGGCACGCGGCACGACGAGGTTGTCCAGCAGCATCCCCGCCCCGATCGCGGCGGCGACGAAGACGATCTCGATGAGCAGCAGCTCGCGCCCCCGACGGTGGCCGTCGATCTGCGCCGGCCAGAGCGTCGCCGCGAGCGTGTAAACGAAGAGCGGAACGAGCGTGAACGGATTCATCGCGCTAGGCCCGCGGCCCGCTGCGCGAGCCGCCGAGTAGGTTCTCGAAGATAGTATCCCCCGCCGCCACGAGAGGCCAGGCCATGCGGCGCCCCAGATGAGACACCGCGCTCCGGTGTACCCTGAGCCCGTGGGCGGCGGCCGCGGCGCCCCCCGCCCGGAGCAGCTTGGCGGCGTGGCGTTGCCGGGGCGTCCAGCTCCAGTAGAGCGCCGAGTAGTAGCTCGCGAGGGCGGCCAAGACCGGGTCCGACGCGCCGAATCCCGCGAACACGAGCACCAGGCGGTGGCGCTTGGCAGCGTCCATGGCGGTGCGGGCCGCGTGGAAGCATGGGCCATCGACTTCGGGCGCGGTGACGCCGCGTGGGAGAGGAGTGGCTATGGGCCCTTGCCCGCAGGCGATCACCCAGTCGACGTCGGCGAATTGCGCGCGCACCGTGTGGACGATCTCCCAGACGGGGGCGGGGCCCGTGAGCAGGCATTGGAACTCGTCGCCGAGGGTGAGGGCGAAGCGGGCGGCGAGCACCTTGCGCCAGCGGCGGTTGAACGCGGGGAGCGCGGCGCGCAGCGCGTGCTGGAGGCGGGCGCGACGAGGGGTGGGGAGCTCCCGGGAGGCGATGGCGTCGCCGATGAGCGCGACATAGTCAGTTGTCATATTACTTCATATCGGCCAAGTATGACTGTTTTCGTCAACTATATAAGATGTGACGAAAACTGTCAACCGCGCCCGGTGCCGAACAGCCGATCGCCGGCGTCCCCCAACCCGGGGAGGATGTAGCCCTTGTCGTTCAGCTGGCGGTCGAGTGCCGCGGCGTAGACAGGGACGTCGGGGTGGGCTGCGAGCATGGTGCGCACGCCCTCGGGTGCCGCGACGAGGCAGAGGAAGCGGATGCGCCCGGCGCCGGCGTGCTTGAGGGCCGTGACGGCAGCGGCGCCGGAGCCGCCCGTCGCGAGCATCGGGTCGAGGACGAAGAAGGCGCGGTCGTGCTCGCCCGCGGGAATCTTGAAGTAGTAGTCCACCGGACGCAGGCTGTCGTGGTCGCGGTACAGCCCGTTATGCCCGACACGCGCCGACGGAATGAGCTGCGAGATGCCGTCCACCATGCCGAGGCCCGCCCGCAGGATAGGCACGAGCGTGAGCTTCTTCCCCGCGACCTGGGCGCCGCGCATCCGCTCGAGCGGCGTCTCGATCTCGAGGGGCTCGAGCGGCAGGTCCTTCGTGACCTCGTACGCCATGAGCATCGCGATCTCGTTCACGAGCTGCTTGAAGTCGCGCGTGCTGGTGCGCTTGTCGCGCAGGATTGTAAGCTTGTGCTGGATCAGGGGGTGACTCAGCACGGTGAGGTTGGGGAACTCGGGGCGCGCCATGAGGCGGAAGCTAGGGCGCGAGCGCCAGGTTGTCGAAGGCGAGGACCCGCTGAGCCCGCCCCACCTCGGTAAAGCCGAGCGCCCCGATGGCGGTGATCATCCGAGCCGCCCGTTCCTCGCCGGTGAAGGGCGGGTGCGTCTCAAGGATCAGGGTCCGTACCCGCTCGCTGAGCACGCTTCCTTCGTGCTCCACGAGATCTGCTTCGCCTCCTTCGATGTCCACGACGAGATTGATGTGCGCAAACCCGCTCTCCCGCAACAGCTGCGCCAACGTCGTCGTCGCTACCGGGACCTGCCGTGTCCCGTGCCCGCCCACCATGCTCACGACCCACGAACGGATCGCGAGCACCGTCTTCTCGGGGCCGTAGGCCAGCGCCGCGCTCCGGATCTGGAATTCGCGCCGGTTGAGCCGGCGGTTAATCTCCAATGTCGGAATCAGCTCGGGATTCGCCTCGACCACGATGTGGTCGCGGGGGTGCGCCAGCTTGCGATTGATGTAGCACGACACGAACCCGATGCCGCCTCCGAGCTCGATGACCGGAAGATCGGCGACCAGGTGCGCGTGCACCAAGGCGAGCTCCGGCACCTCGTGGCGCCCGAGGTAGACCATGCTTTTGTCGCGCGTCGTGATCCGCGGGTTGTCGAGCGAGAACGTCAGGCCGTCGGTGGTCACACGGTTCCCGCCGAGCTCGACCAGCCGGCCGATGAGCCAGGGGTTGGCGAGCGGGGAGTGCGCCAGCCGAGGAGCCAGCGCGGCCGCCCAGCTCGACGGCCGGAGCTTGCGGGGCCAGAGCATCGAGGCCTCATCCAAGCCCGTCTCGATGGCGCTGTCAAGGACACGCGCTCACCGCCGCGATGATCGACCTGCACTCCCACCCCGTCGCAGGGCTCGCTAAGTTCTTCTGCTGCATTGCCCGGCCAGGTAGCTCAGTTGGTAGAGCAGCGGACTGAAAAGACGAGGGGGCCCGTGCGGCCCCCTCGTTTTGTGCTCCGGCACCGGCGTCACGCGACCCCATTTGACCACAACGGCGGGCACTGACCGGCAAACATTACGGCAAACATTTCTGGGACCCAAGGGGGGATCTGGTGCGCAAGGGCGTCCCTAAGAAAACAGTTGAGGTGATCTGGATTGGCAACGTTGTCGATGATGGGGCTCACGTTGGCCGTCCTGCAGGGACTGATAGGAGAGTGTCACAACCCTGAGGTTGGGGACGTCCGGTTTCGTTAGGGAGGCCCGCGCTTCTCAACAGCAGGACCCCTGCCTCCTAGATGCGCTTGAGGTCCACCGCCGAGATCCCTCGGTAGTTGAAGCCGATCACGAAGCCCACGTTGTCCGCTACCCGAGGCGTGTAGTACCGTTGTCCCCTTGGGTTGAACCAAATCTCCCCGAACTCGGCAAGCTGCTCTGATCTGATCGCGAGCGCGTTCTTTCCTTCACTGCGAATTACCCTCCCGGCAAACTCGAAGGCGTCGCCTCCTTCTCTCTCGCCCGCTATCTCGAGTACTCCCGCGGCCCGAGAATGGCCGCGGCTGACATGCCTTAGTTGTGCAAAGGTTTTCTTCGATAGCTCGTACCGCTCCAGCAGGAACGCCGTAACACCGAGTTGATACAGCACCCAATAGTTCTCTCCACCTTCTGCGCACGCTCGAGCCTTCTCCAAAAGTTCGATCAGCTCGTTCAGGTCCTTGGGATACAGCTTGGCGAACAGCTGGGCACGCAGCTTCCATCCTTCGAAGTACTGAGGGTCCAACTCACACGCCCGCACCACGTGAGCGAACGCACGTCTGACGTTCTTCTGCTTGGCCTCGCCTTGACCGCGATTCACGAGTACGTGAGCCACCAGTACTTCATACCTAGCACGGTCCCGTGGCGGACCCTGCTGAGCTCTCTTTTCAAGCTCAGAGACAGCCTCCGCCTCTAGTCCGAGCTCCCCGAGTATCTCGGCCCGCAGTTCTGCAAGGTCGGGTTTGAACGCATCGTTCACATTGTCTAGACCTTCAGACAGAACCTCCAGTGCCTCGCTCAACGCTAGCGCCCTCTCGCTGGTACCGGCCTTGAAGAGACGCTGGGCCCGTATCCTGAGCATCCGAGCGTGCGCATCGTAGGCTGCCGCATTCGGAAATGCTCCGCGCCGTGCATTGAGAAAATGTTGCTTGGCTTCGTCGAAGAGCTTTCCCGCACTGTCTCGATCTCCCCGCTTGATGGCCTCAACCGCAAGCGCGCCGGTCACCTGAGCGAGGGAATTCTCTATGTTCTGAGGCGATTCGCGAAGCGTTGCAAGGTCGTACGGTAGGACCGCACTCAAAGCAAGCGCCTTCTCCAAGTGCTGCCGCGCAGAAACCAGTCGCCCTGCGTCTCGTTCGACGAGGCCGTAGTGGTGTTCAAGGACATCGTCTTCTACTGCCGAGCACGCTTTGTCGAACAGTTGTGCCACCTGCTCCGCCGTAAACCGGCTGTCGAAGCCACTTGGCCCAAACACTTGCACGAGCAGCGTTCGTAGTGCGTCAAGCTCATCCAGCCCAAACATCTCATTCGGATTCGTCGCGCCGACGATAGTCTTGAAGACCTCCAGTTGCGCTTCCCGCTCGGGCAACGCCCGTTCAAATACCAGCTGGCTGATGAGCCTCGTGCGCCCGCGGAAATAGAGATTGAGTTCCGTTGACATGTGTTCTGTAAAGAGCACCTCACGCGCATCGCCATGTATGACCTCCCTCTCGAACTCGGCAAAACCGACATCGAGGGAGCGCATCAAGATCTCCATCTTGAGAGGGATGCCGAACTGATGCGTTGCGGCGATGAGCACATAGGCCCGCTTTGCGAGCGGAGAGAGGTTCTCGAATTCGGACCAAACCCGCTCCCTAAGTGGCTTTTGAGACTGCTCAACAAGAGAGTAAACCGTATCAAAGAACGATGACCCCAGTTCTTTCTCGACGTAACTCCGCCAGAACTTCTCGTCCGTGATTCTCTTCGCACCCCAGAGCCCCAACTCATGCAAGCGCGTGATCAGGTCACCGATCTCTGGTGGACTGATTCGTTCATCGACATGCTGTTCCACAAGATCGCTAAGGTTGAGGTGCTGGCTCTGAGCCACGTCCTTAGTGGGCCGATAGTATTCGTTGGTTCTGGCGAATAGGACTATAGCTGCTGCTCGGTTTTGCGCCCTTAGATAGCTGGCGGCGCGAAAGGGTACGGTGCGGTCGAGCAGTTCCGCTTCGTCGACAATCAAGACGAGCGTCGGCAAAGACTCTCCCTCCGGCAAAACGGCCTCTAGGTCGTCGCAGAACCTGTCGATCAGCTTCAGGTCAGGACGTGTCCGCCAGTTCGGCTTTGCTAGCAGGACAGGGACGTGAGCCTGGGAGAACAGATCAAACGCCAGTTGTCTGGCCATGACCGTTTTCCCAAGGCCAGCTGGTCCGTGAACCAAGAAGACGCAATTGTCCTTGAAATCGCGACGCGAACACTTTTCCTGGACCTTTGACAGTACCTGCTGATAGGCCGTTCGCTTGATTGCCCAGTTCCGCGAGAAGGGTAGCCAGCCCAGTGTTTGTCCCTTCAAGAACGATGACGCCAACCCACTTTCCTCCTCTGGCGACACGGTCTGCGTCGCGAGCAGGCTATCGTCAGGAACCTCAAATACCTCGCTGTATACTCCAGCTTGATTTTCGGTAAGAGAGAGCGCGTGCTTTCCGACGGTCAGCTTCCTACCAGCAGCAGGACTGGTGGGAGGTGACGTTGGACTCTTCGCAGGTGTGACTCCCCCGTCGGCTATTTCCCTAATCAATTCTGTGAACTCCTCAAACGTGCCGTCGACGGGAATTACCTTGCGCATTAGGACCTTGTGATAAGGCTGCGTCCTGTCGTGGGGCCACCCCGTAAGGATCGCGTGACCGTAAGGCATGTTCACATTACCCACTTTCCGCACAGCCTCATCCAGAACACTGTCTAGCAGAAAGTCGTTGAAGCTGTAACCGACGTAAATGACGTGGGCACCATCTGCAAGGATATTGCAGAGCAACTTCAGGACCGGGTCGCGTTGCTGCACGGTCCGTAAGAAGTCTCCCCAAGAGAGGACTGGTGACTCTTCGTCGTGATGTGGGGCCTTGATCGATCCCATCAGGTAGAACAAGAGGACATGGTTGTCTCGAGCCACAGTGTGCGGGCCGTAGGCGAGGTGGACCGGCTGGAGGGTCTGAACCCGAGCACTGGATTGGTAGGCCTTCTCAATCAGGTCGTCGTAGTTCGTCGTAAAAAGCGCGCGCCAACGCACCCGCGGCACTTGCTTGTAGCTTTGAGATGGTTGAAGAGGGTCAAGCAGAGCGGTGACAAAGCGAACTAGTTCCAGTCGACCGTATGCTGGCGTGTCGCAGATCGCGGAGCCGGCATCGAAGAGAGACGCACTCGCCGAGATGTTTGCGTGGTTGAAATGCTCCCTAAGGCGCTCTACCAAGTCTCTTGCTAGCGGTGCGCCGCTCGATGCACTTGCCCCCGCCCCGATCACCAACGCCACGTTCTTCGATGAGATTAGCGTCGCCAATTGGTCCCGGGTGTCCGCAAACGGCACAACACCGCTCATTGCTCGATCTCCTTCAAAAAAGAGGTGAAGAGCGACCGCCGCGACATCGCGACTGATCCACCGTCGCAGCTGCCCCGGCCGCCGCTCCCGGGTATCGAAGATGAGTTGACAGGTGATTCCGTAATAGGGCGTTTTTGCGGCACCAAGGGGCGTTTTTGCGGCACTTCGATCCCTGGGTCCAAACGTGGCAAGAGAGCTTGAGGGGGTCCACCAGTCTTCTCAGAATCGAGCCCACGGTGAAGAAACACACCTCGAACTACAGTTTTGAAAGCGTCGTGATTCCCTCCGGTTCGTTTGCCCTAGGTTTGGACCCGTTCTACTCCACCGCCGGAGCATCGGTGGTCGGTGTTCGCTCAGAGGAATCACCTCTTCCGGCCTCGGTTGTGATCTGCAACCCGATGCCGCGGCGCAGCGTCGATCTGGCGCTCATCGACGCGGTTGCGCCCCCCGCGGCGGACCAATTGGTTGCCGGACTTCGGAACCCGGAACGAGTGATTGATGACACGGCACTTGCAACATACGCCCGCCGCGTTGTGGAGATAGGCATCGACGCTCTGATCGTGGAGAGTCAGTTAATGATCTTCCCCCTGCGCGGCGGGCTGAAGCCGGGCCTGCAGCTCGAGGTTCTCACAGAATACCACCTCCCAACGCTCTGGCTCCCGTTCACAGCTGGCTCTCAAGGTGGGTACGACCCTTCGGTCGCGGGCCTCCTGAGGGAGGCTTTCGAGAAGCTACTTGCGGAGGGGCGAGAGCTCAGGATATCGGTAGTTGACACAGCGATTAGTGGCCATGGTGCCAGGCACCTAGCGGTGATCATGGCTGACGTTTTATCGCGTTACGCGCCTCGAACAAGTGATGTTGTCTTCTACGTGCTGCATGATCAGGCGCGGTTTCCGGGGGAAAGCAACGCCCTGGAGGGGCTGACCACACCGCATGTAGCATTTCGCCGACGCCTCTATCCGGTGGACAGCTTGTTGGTGGAAGACTGGGCCGAGGCTATCGGAGTCGAGGTTGCTTTCGACGGTGGTATCCCAATACTCATCAAACCAACCACCACTGAGGGCCAACTGATAGTCCGTAGCAACGAGGGGATCAGGATTTACCAGTCGCAGGAACTCAGTCACGCCGTGGATCTGCTCATCGCGAAGTCGATCGACGAGGAGATTCGAACTTACCCGGAGGCAGCGCACCTTCGAGACGTCTGGCAGCGATACGTCGAACGCTGAGCGGGAGGTTTGAACGCATTCGGCAAGACGGTGAGCATTTTGGCGGCACGCGCCGAGGACTAGGAATCCGCTGGACACGTTCAAGTCCGGTCAACACTTGACAATGTTGGCAGCTTTGCCGGACGGTTTGCCGCAGAGTCGCCTCGTTAGGCCGCTAGGAAATCGCGAAGCCATACGGCGACCGCTGGATGTTTATCGACCGCATACCGGCTCAGGTGTGGCAGGCCAACTACTCGTATGTCTGCGGAACGAAACAGTCGACAAGGCCAGCTTCCGTGGCCAGAAGGAAAGGTCTCTTCTGTTGAACCGTGGAGCCGGCGTCGTAGGTATGCGTAAGGCGAGACCGCAGAATTGCCAAACGCGATAATCAGCTTCGGCTGAACGAGTTTCAGAATGGCAACGTGAATCGGCCAGCACACATCCGCAAGTTCGGGGTAGCCACTCCCCGCATCGTCCCTGCTACGCACAAAGATGAGGTTAGCAGCGCATACCTTCCGTAGGTCAAGGCCTAACTGGTGGGTGAGCCATTGAACACGCCGCTGTAAGGGAGCCTGGCCGGGGTGTTGCCGGCGTTCCCACCGCTCGTCTAGATACGCGTTCGTGACCCTCGATGGTAGGGTTTCCAGAGTCTGCCGGACCGTCTGATGTTTGGTTGGATCGCCACCGGGATTGAGCCCAAGGAGATAGATCGAACCGGGACGAAGTGTGTTTGCGGCGCTGTAGAGAATGCTGCCGCTACGATCCAATATCGGCGCGAGGTGCTTCTGCGCCGTCCCGACAAAGCTTGAGAGATCGATCACTTTCCTAGCGGCCTAACGGATCGCGCTTAAGCTGCGGGCGCAATGGCCGCGGGCGCAAGGAGCTGGAGCGGCAGACAAAGAGGCTAGCCGGCGAGGCAACGCAATTCTTCCCTACTTGTGAGCGCCCGGCAGCTTCAAGCGCATGTTAGACGGCGCACAAGTCACGGAGGCTCCTTAGCTGCTCGGTACTTGAGTGCAATCGCTCGTAGCTCGGTGTGATGATCGTCATCTTCCCAGGGTCTCAGGTTGTATAGCCTATGGAAGTCAGCCTGCGAAATGCCGGTGAGCCGGTGAATCTCCTGGACCATGTTCCAGTATGTCTGTCCCGCGTAAAGGGCGTGATTCAAATCCACCGGCGAGGGCCATTCCGGCAACTTTCCGTTGTAACGGCTCTCGTTATCCGGGCGCCAGGCGATCACCTTGTCGTGCACGTGATCATCTCGAAATTTGAAAAGGATGTGGAAATCCTGAAAAGGAGGCCGCGATGGATCGAAACCGTTCTCGCTGCGGAGCCTGCTGACCGTTTTCCACTTCTCGCGAATCGTCATCCGCGCGATAGCGTCAATCAAGATTTCAGCCGAGCTTCTGTGTCCGTGCTTGATTAGCGAGAGGAAGTCAGCTTCTTCAAAGAGGTAGTAGGCGAGTGTGTTAATGTAGGACTCCAAGCAAAAGCAGGAGAGGAATACCGCTGATAAGGACAAGGTATGAATCTCGTGCGCACTTAGATACGCTGCCCTTTCGGCCACTGCACTGGGAATACGGGAGAGGGCCTCCTGAATGCGAGCGCTGCCGGTGTCTTGGTTTAGTGTGCCCGCCTGCATCTCTCGTGCAAGGCGCTGGGTTTCCTTATAGATCGGGAGGTGTGGAGCGACGAGCTGAAGGAGCTCAGAGCTGCTCCGCGCGCACAAGGAGAGAGCTGTCTTCAGGGTATCAGTCAGCCGAACCAAGCCGCTGTGTCCGCCTTCGAGGAGCACTTAGGCCTCCCGCGAGGATCTGTGCGCCGTCTAACTAGTATTAGACTGCAAGAGTCTCCCTAAGCTCGCAGCACAACGCGCGAGTGCAAGACACCCCTGGACCGCATGATCGCGGTCAACGTATGTGTCGATCACGATTGATGCGCGTCAGCGCGGTGCAGCCGCTCTTACGGTAGTTTCTGCGCTACTCTATTTGCCTGGAGGCTTGCGATGCCCGGTAACCCGATCACCGCCTTCGAGGCAGCGCACCAGCGCACGCAAGATGAACCTGCAGCCTTGCTCCTCACCCTGGCGAGGCTGTTCGACAGGTACACAGCGGAGGGTCGGTACCACCCGGACGGCTCGCTGAAGACCGCACGTTATTTGGACCACGTCCGGCAGACGGGCCGCTATCTCGCCCAGTTCTTTGGGACCCAGCAGCTGATCAGCGGGCTGACACCTGATCGCATTCACGAGTACGTAGTGTGGCGACGCGGTGGGGGCGTGTCAGACCGTCCCGTAGGGGTTAACACGATTCAGCGCGACCTAGGGATGTTCAAAGCGGCGTTGAATTGGGCCTGTCAGAAGTATGAGGCGGGGCGCCCACTCCTCACCCGGCACGTTCTAGAGAAAGTCCGCATCCCCACTGAGAAAGACCCCAAACGCCCACTTCTCGATGCGGCTACCACCGGTGCCCTGCTCGCGGTGGCTCCGGCCGTACATCCGTTCTTGCGTCCGCTGATTCTCTTGGCATGGCGCACGGGGCGTCGCGTCAGCGCCATCCTCGCGCTGCGCTGGGACGACGTCGACTTCGAGAAGGCCGTCATCCGCTGGCGGGCGGAGCACGACAAAATCCGCCAAACGTGGGTCATTCCGGCGCGTCGCGACCTGCTCGAGGAGCTGCGACAGTTCCGGGCCGAGCGCCCGGGAATCGGGTCGGTGCTGCTGTTCCCACACCCTCAACGACGCCGGCATCGCCGCGGGCCGGTGACACGGCACCTGGCCTCTTACTGGCTCAAGGAGGCGTTCTTGCGAGGCAAGATGGCGAAACCCGCGGGGGGCCTCTGGCATATGTTCCGTCGCGTCTGGGCCACGGAGCGGAAGGACCTGCCACTCAAGGACGTCGCGGCGGCCGGAGGCTGGCGGGATACCAGCACGCTACTGCGGTACCAGCAACCTGATGAAGATACGCTTCGGGCTGTGGTGGAGTTCGAGCGGCCGCGGAGCAGGGTTTGATTCGAACGGGAGGGACCGCCGGGTCGCCCGTGGACGGGTTAGTCTGGCGGTAGCGCCTATCCTGCCAACGGCACGAAGCCCGACACCGCTCCTCGCGACGTCAGGCTTCGAATTGCCCCTCCTGGGATCGAACCAGGACTCTCCTGATCCCGTGCCACTTCGGCTTTCGCCGCCGCCCCACCAGCGGAGCGTTCGTGGTCTGGACTGTGCCTTCACCTTCGCCGTTTACGCAGTCAGGTGGCTCCCATCCAGTCTCTACACCTTCCCCTTTTTCGGGGCTTGGCTCGGCGTCGCCAGTGAAGGGTTCGCCGAATTCGAGAGCATTCACTCACGCCGTTTCCGACGCAGTGTCCAGCGAGTGGACCGACAGGTCCCGCTAGAGTCAGGCGTGTTGCCAATTACACCAAGGGGCAATGCCTGTTGATCCTCCCGGCGCTTTCGACTAGACCGTTAGACCGTCCGGGAGTTTCATTCTACGCAGACCCAACTCACGGTGCAACTCGGCTCAACACCATGGTGAGTGCCAACCTTCGCAGCTTGCTTGCCGACGCGCTCCCGCATACCCCGCCCGCGACGCCGACGGACCATGCCCTGACCGTTCTGCTCCAGGAGGCCGACGGCGGCCGCATTACACCACACCCTGCCGTGACCGCGCTCCTCGACCGCCTCCGGGCAGATCCTGAGCTCGCGATGTTTCACGGGCGCACGCAGGTCGTGGCGGGCGTGGGTAGGGGCGTCACCCACGTCTTCCTCGCCGAATGGCTGCTGCGGCGTGCTGGAGCTGTCGGGCCAGACCAAGCAGTGACGGACCTCGAACGCTACCTGAGGACGGAGCGGCTGCCGTACCGCGCGACCGTAGCCGTCGGCGGTATCACGCCCGATCATGCTTACGACCTCGGCCAGGGCATGCAGCTCATACTCTGGAAGGACGTCCCGAACTCGAGCACCAAGCGAGCCATCGACGAAGCGTCGCCCTTCCACCGCTCGTTCTACCATCCCGACGGTGCTCTCGTGCGGGAGTTAGAGCTGCAGCGGACTCATATCGACCACTCTGAGACGAGAAAATACCTTCGGCCAATGGACTGGTCGGATATGACAGACGTGCTTCTTTGCCTAGGTCTGTTCGGCCCAACCGCCCCGGTGCTTCTCGCATCGTGGCTTGAGCCGCCTGAGTGGGCGCCTGTGCTAACGGGAGCTTATTCTATGCCCTTCGTTGAGGGGTCTGGTGCCCCGCGACCGTTTCCCAAGACAGCTCCGAATGACGCGTCGCGCCTGTACTCCACCTGGCTCGCCCTAACCGAAGGACGCAGGACGGAGTTGCGGGTCCCGATGCAGCGTTTGAATACCGCCATGCGGAGGAGGAGCTCCGTGGATTCGGCGATCGATCTCGGGATTGCGTTGGAGTCGATCTTCCTTGGTGATGAGGTAGACGAGCTCTCTTTCAGGCTTCGTGTTCGAGCTGCTCGTTGGCTCGGGGCCACGCCAGACGAGCGAGGGAAGGTTTCGGCCTTGATAAGAGACCTGTATGTTGCCCGATCCAAGGCGGTTCACCGGGGCCAAGTACCAGCGAGCATCAAGAACAGGCCAACGGCTGAACTTCTCGAGGACGGGTATAGGCTCACAGCCACGGCGCTCGTAGCGTTGATAAGGAGCGGGGATCCGGACTGGGACGCGGTGACATTTCGCTAGTTGCCATACGTCGTCGGTCCTCGTGGGAATGGGCTAAGGCGCTCAAATAGCCCTAGGACCGTGAGGTGAGCCGCGGATTCGTGATCCTGTTCACGACGCTAACCCCCGCGTACACCGGAGATTGGAACCCGCTTTGCCGTCCTGTTGGCCGTAGGGATGTTTGGGGCCTGAATGCCGCAAACTCACCCTGGGTTGCCGCAAAAACACCCTAATAACCCCCAGCACCCTTCAACATCTTTGTTGCGTTTCGCGCCGACGCGGACTGACCTGCAGCAGGAGACGAAATGAATCACAGCGAGATCGTCAGCTTCCTATGGGGCGTTGCGGACCTCATTCGCGACACCTTCAAGCGCGGCAAGTATCAGGACGTCATCCTTCCGCTCACGGTCCTCCGGCGGCTCGACTGCGTGTTGGCTCCCACGAAGGCCAAGGTGCTCGGCAAGCAGGCGGAGTTACGAGGGAAGAAGCTCGAAAACCTCGATGCGCAGCTACGGAAGGTCTCCGGTTTCGCGTTCTACAACACGTCCCGGTTCGACTTTGAGAAGCTGCTTGCGGATGCGCCTCACCTGGCCGCGAACCTGCGTAACTACATTGCCGGGTTCAGCCCGAACATGCGAGAGGTGCTGGAGCGATTCGACTTTGACAACACCATCAGCAAGCTCGACGAAGCGGGTCTCCTGTTCCAGGTGCTGGAGCGCTTCAAGAACGTCGATCTGCATCCGGACAAGATCGACAACCCCACCATGGGCACGATCTTCGAGGAGCTGCTTCGCAAGTTCAACGAGGCACTCAACGAGAACCCCGGTGAGCACTTCACACCCCGTGATGTCGTGCATCTCATGGTCGATCTAATGCTCGCTGGCGACGAAGCCCGGATCCGTACAAAGGGCGTCGTTCGAAGCGTGTACGACCCGTGCTGTGGCTCCGGCGGGATGCTCTTGATTACGAAGGAACACATCACTGTCGGGCTCCGGAAGAATGGCGACATCCTCCGCCCCCCTACCAACCCGGGGGCTGAGATCCATCTGTTCGGCCAAGAAGTGAACCCGGAGACATGGGCAGTGTCGAAGTCCGATCTCTTCATGAAGGATCCGACGGGCCGCGATGCTGACAACATCGCGTTCGGAAGCACGCTCTCGAATGACCGGCACGCCGGCACCAATTTCGACTACTTGATCGCGAATCCGCCCTACGGCAAGGACTGGAAGCGCGACGATGAGGCGGTGAGCGCGGAGCATGAACGGGGCGCTGCGGGGCGCTTTGGCCCCGGGTTACCGCGCATCAGCGACGGACAGCTCCTCTTCCTCCTACACATGCTCGCGCATGCGAAGGACCCGAAGGACGGCGGCTCGCGCATCGCGATTATCATGAACGGCTCACCGCTATTCACGGGCGACGCCGGCAGCGGCGAGAGCGAGATCCGCCGTTTCATCCTCGAGAACGACTTGCTCGAGGCGCTGATTGCACTTCCCGAGCAGCTCTTCTACAACACCGGGATCGCGACATACGTCTGGGTCATTACCAATCGCAAGGCCCGTGAGCGTCGGGGCAAGGTTCAGCTGATCGACGCGACATCCTTCTGGACGCCAATGCGCAAGAGCCTTGGCGACAAGCGTCGCGAGATTCCCCTTGATCGCTCGCAAGACATCCTCAAGGTCCTTGCCGACTTCAAGGACGGAGACACCCGCGTGGTGAAGACGGACGACAGGGAAGAGGAGACCGTCGTCAGCAAGATCTTTCCCACCACCCACTTCGGCTTTCGGAAGATCACCGTTGAGCGACCGCTCCGGCTCAACTTCCAGGCCAGCCCCGAGCGCGTCGCGCGCCTCGAAGAGGAAAAGGGCTTCGAGGCATTAACGCACTCCAAGAAGACGGGCGTGGCGGGAGCAAAGGAGGAGGCAGCGGGCCGAGCGGAGCAAGAAGCGATCCGCCAACTCCTCCGATCGCTCCCGAGCGCCCTCGTCAAGGACTGGGAAGAATTTGGCAAGGTGCTCGAGGTGGGAGCCAGGAAGGCGGGCCTCAGGATCGCTGCCCCGGTCGCCAAGGCAATCCTCTCCGCCCTCTCCGAGCGCGACGAGACGGCGACCATCTGCCGTGATGAGGCCGGCCACCCCGAGCCCGACCCGGACCTTCGCGACACCGAGAGCGTGCCTCTCGCTGAGAAGATCGAGTCTTTTTTCGAGCGTGAGGTCAAGCCCCACGTGCCCGATGCCCGGATCAACACGGACAAGCGCGACACGAAGGACGGTGAGGCCGGCATCGTTGGCTACGAGATCAACTTCAATCGCTACTTCTACCGGTACATGCCGCCGCGCCCACTTGAGGACATCGAAGCGGACATCCGTGCGATCGAGAAGGACATCATGCAAATGCTGGCGGACGTGACCAGAACGAGCCCGAAGGAGGTGCTTGAGTGAGCGGCGCGAGTTTCGACAGCACCAAAACGTCCCTGCTGGATCTGCTGAGGTACGTCGACAACGGCAAGATCCAGTTGCCCGACTTCCAGCGAGGCTGGGTATGGGATGACGACCGGATACGGAGCCTGGTCGCCAGTATCTCAGTTTCGTTCCCAATCGGCGCCGTGATGATGCTGGAGACCGGTGGGGTAACCGTCCGCTTCAAACCACGTCCAGTCGCCGGTACGGACGCAACGCTGCGCGAGATCAAGCCCGAGACGCTGATCCTGGATGGCCAACAGCGCCTGACCTCCCTCTACCAGGCCTTGATGGGGAAGGAATCGGTGGACACGAGAGACGCGAAGGGCAAAGCCATTCGCCGGTGGTACTACGTCGACATGAAGCAGGCTGTCCAGGCCGACGCGGACCGCGAGGACGCGATCCTTGGCATCCCGGAGGACAGGGTAGTTAAGGCCTTCGGAGGAGCCATTGTCCTCGATCTGACGAGCCCCGGCCGCGAGTACGCTCTCGACCATTTCCCTGTGAATCGTGTTTTCGAATGTGCCGAATGGCGGCGTGAATACGGGAAACACTGGAATTACGGCGCCGAGAAGATGCGACTGTTCGATGCGTTCGAGGGTGAGGTCATCAAGCGTTTCGAGCAGTACCAGGTCCCCGTAATCGAGCTTAAGAAGGAAACCCCGAAGGAGGCCGTCTGCCTGGTCTTCGAGAAGGTCAATACTGGCGGAATGCCGCTCACCGTCTTCGACCTGCTGACGGCAGCCTTCGCGGCGGAGGACTTCCAGCTTCGGGATGACTGGAATGCGAGGGAGAAGCGCCTCAAGAGTCAACATCCCGTCTTGCGCAACCTCCAGAGCGACGACTTCCTCCAGGCCATCTCGCTGCTGGTCACGCAGACTCGCCGCCGCGACGCGCTCACGGCCGGCGTGGCCGCCGACAAGGTGCCCGGCATCGGTTGCAAGCGCAGGGACATCTTGAAGCTCGAGGTGGCCAACTGGCAGGCGTGGGCCGACGGCGTCGAGGCCGGCTTCGTGCGCGCCGCGCGCTTCCTGTACGGGCAGAAGATCTTTAAGGCGCGGGATCTGCCCTACCGCACCCAGCTCGCGCCCCTCGCCGCGATCTTTGTGGACCTCGGCAAGGACGGTGAGACCGAAGGCGCGCGGCAGAAGATTGCCCGGTGGTACTGGTGCGGGGTGCTGGGCGAGCTATACGGCGGCGCGATTGAGAGCCGCTTCGCGCGCGACCTGCCCGAGGTGGTTGCGTTGGTTCGCGGCGAGGGTGCTGAGCCGATCAGCATCCAGGAGTCGAGCTTCCAGGCCAATCGGCTGCTAACGCTGCGCACCCGCAATAGCTCGGCGTACAAGGGGCTCTACGCGCTCCTCATACGCGACGGCGGGCGCGACTTCCGCACCGGTGAACCGATCGAGGCCCAGACCTTCTTCGACGACAAGATCGACATCCACCATATCTTCCCCGAGAAGTGGTGCAAGGCGGCCGGCATCGAGCACGGTACCTACAACAGCGTCATCAACAAGACGGCGCTCTCGGCGCACACCAATCGCCAGATCGGCGGCCGGGCCCCGTCGAAGTACCTACCCGCGATCGAGAGAGCGGCGGGGATTGCGCCGGTGCAAATGGACGCCATCCTGCGGTCGCACTGCATCGCACCGGAGAGGCTGCGGGCTGACCGTTTCTGGGAGTTCTACGCCGCGCGCGCCGAGGAGCTGCTCCAGCGCATCGAGGCCGCGACGGGCAAGACCATCACGCGCGAGCCGGGGCTGTTCCGCGCGGGGGTTGTGCCGGAGGCGTACGACGAGGGGCCGGAGGAGTGGGACGCCGAGGAGCCGCTCGAGGAGGCGGTGTCTTGAGAGAGGTGAAGAACATCGAGCCGGCCGCGCTACGGTTCAGGCCGTATCCGGCGTACAAGGACTCGGGCGTCGAGTGGTTGGGGGAGATTCCGGAGCATTGGCAGGTGAAGCGGCTCAAGACTGTCGCCTCCGTGGAGCTCAGCAACGTGGACAAGAAGTCGCTCGAGGGCGAAGAGCTCGTGCGTCTATGTAACTACGTGGATGTGTACTATAACGAGCGGATCACCGCGGACTTGGACTTCATGGCGGCGACTGCGACGCGTGAACAGGTGCGCCGGCTCTCGCTTCTGGTAGACGACGTGCTCATCACCAAGGATTCGGAATCCTGGACTGATATCGCAATCGCTTCAGTAGTGACGGAGGACCTGCCAGGAGTACTCTGCGGATACCACCTTGCGCACATTAGACCCGCGCCAACTTGCCATGGGCCGTTCCTAGCGCGCGCCTTTACGGCGATCGGCCCGCGGGACCAGTTCCGGGTGGCAGCGAATGGCATAACTCGTTTCGGACTTGGTGGCGACGCGATTCGGACGGGTATGTTCGCAGTGCCATCGATGCCCGAACAACGCGCCATCGCCGCCTTCCTCGACCGGGAGACGGCGAGAATCGATGCGCTGGTCGCGACGAAGAAGCGGCTGGTCGACCTGCTCCAGGAGAAGCGAAATGCCCTCATCACCCGCGCCGTCACGAAGGGCCTCGACCCGACGGTCCCTATGAAGGACTCCGGCGTCGAGTGGCTTGGGGAGATTCCGGCGCCTTGGGAGGTGAAGCGGGTGAAGTACCTCACCTCCTTCACCACGGGATGGACGCCACCAACCGGCCGCGAGGATCTCTACGGCGGAGAGCACCTCTGGGCGAACATCAGTGACTTGGGCTCGCCCGTTCTGTACACGACAGAGAAGACCATTTCAGACGAGGCCATACGCGAAGCTGGCATGAGGAATGCGGCTGCCGGTTGCCTCCTTTTCTCGTTCAAACTGTCCGTTGGCACGGTGTCTCTAGCCGGGGTCGACATGTACACAAACGAGGCGATAGCCAGCTTTGCTCCATCCGAACGAGTCGACACTGGTTACCTCTACTGGGCCGCCCCTGTGCTAATCCCGCACAACGCGCAGGAGAACATCTACGGCGCTCCGCTCCTTAACAGGGAACGTATTGCCAACGCGGATCTCCTGAGCCCGCCATTGGAAGAGCAGCGCGCTATCGCTGCCTACCTCGACCGGGAGACGGCGAGAATCGATTCACTCGTCGCCAAGGTCCGCGAGGCCATCGATCGCCTCAAGGAACTCCGCGCCGCCCTCATCGCCGCTGCGGTGACAGGGAAGATCGACGTGCGGGAGGAAGGAGCATGAGCCCCGAGATCTCCGAACGAAGGTTCGAAGA